>LNFM01004343.1_pt1 | contig 56465 bp, 55 predicted proteins | sample 596031 | NCBI WGS metagenome assembly LNFM01 (sample SAMN04254537, study PRJNA301005) | activated carbon metagenome | isolation source: dual media filters at the Ann Arbor, Michigan drinking water treatment plant | place: USA: Ann Arbor
CGCCTGCTGGACTTCGCCCTGGCCGCCGAAGGCGAAGCGCGCGGGGAAGGACCGCAGGCACCCGCGCCGGTCGGCGAGGTGCCCCGCGTGACCGAATTGCTGGCCCGCGAAGGCCTGATGCAGCGCGAAGCAACCGACGATGCCGAACCCGGCGACCTGACGCGCCAGCCCCTCGCCTTCCCCGCCGCGCGTCCGGTGCGCCTGCAGAATCTTGCGCGCGGGGATGAGGGCTTCCTGCTGGCGCTGGGCTATTCGACGCAGCGCGGCTACGGGTCGAATCACCCCTTCGTCGGCGAAATCCGCGTGGGCCATGTCGCGGTGGAATTCACGCCGCCGGAACTCGGCTTCGCGATCGAACTCGGCGAGATCGCCATCACCGAATGCCAGATGGTCAACCAGTTCAAGGGCAGCCGAACAGAACCCGCGCAGTTCACCCGTGGCTACGGCCTGGTGTTCGGCCATGGCGAACGCCGCGCCATGGGCATGGCGCTGGTCGATCGCGCGCTGCGCGCCGAGGAACTCGGCGAGGACATCGCCGCCCCCGCGCAGGATGCGGAGTTCGTGCTCTATCACTCCGACAACATCGAGGCGACCGGCTTCGTCGAACACCTGAAGCTGCCGCACTACGTCGATTTCCAGAGCGAGTTGGAGAACCTGCGCACCATCCGCCGCAGCGCCGTCGCGGCCGAGGCCGCGCGGGACGGCATGGCGGAGGCCGCGCGGGACGGTACGGCGGAGGCCGCGGAATGACCGGCATCGATGACCCGCGCGCCTCCGGCACGGAAGGCTACAACTTCGCCTACCTCGATGAAGCCACGAAGCGGATGATCCGCCGCGCCATCCTCAAGGCCGTCGCGATCCCCGGCCACCAGATCCCCTTCGGCGCGCGCGAGATGCCGCTGCCCTATGGCTGGGGCACCGGCGGCATCCAGGTGACGGCCGCGATCCTCGGCCCCGCGGACGTGCTGAAGGTGATCGACCAGGGGGCCGACGACACCACCAACGCCATCTCGATCCGCCGCTTCTTCACGCGCGTGGCCGGCGTGGCCACCACCGAGAGCACGGCCGAGGCCAGCATCATCCAGACCCGCCACCGCATCCCCGAGAAGGCGCTGCGCGAGGACCAGGTCATCGTCTACCAGGTGCCGCAGCCCGAACCGCTGTCGAAGCTCGAACCCCGCCGCGCCGAGACCGAACGCCTGCACGCGCTCGCCGACTACGGCCTGATGCATGTGCGGTTGTACGAGGACATCGCGCGGCTGGGTCACATCGCGAAGGCCTACGACTATCCGGTGATGGTGAACGGGCGTTACCTGATGTCGCCCTCCCCCATCCCGGCCTTCGACAATCCGAAGATGGACCGCATGCCGGCGCTGCAACTGTTCGGCGCGGGGCGCGAGAAGCGCATCTACGCCATCCCGCCCTATACGCCGGTCCGCAGCCTGGATTTCGAGGACCATCCCTTCCGCCCGATCCGCGCGCCGCATGCCTGCGCGCTGTGCGGCAGCACCGAAAGCTACCTGGACGAAGTGCTGACCGACGATGCCGGTGGGCGGATGTTCGTGTGTTCCGACACCGACTATTGCGGCGAACGCCAGGTTGCCGTCGCGCAGGAAGCCGCCGAATGACCGCGGATCTCCCGCAGACCTCCGGCCGGACGCCCCTGCTCAACGCCGAAGGCCTGACGCTGCGTTTCGGCGCCATCCCCGCGCTGGTCGATGTCGCGATCGACATCTCCGCCGGCGAGGTGCTGGCCATCGTCGGCGAATCCGGCTCCGGCAAGACCACGCTGCTGCGCGTGCTGTCGGGCATGATGGCGCCGGATGCCGGCACCGTGCGCTGGCTTGGGGATGACCTGCACGCCATGGGCGAGGCCGCGCGCCGCCGCCTGATGCGCACCGACTGGGGCTTCGTGCACCAGAACCCGCGCGACGGGTTGCGGCTGAACGTCTCGGCCGGCGGCAATGTCGGCGAACGCCTGATGGCCGTCGGCGCGCGCCACTACGGCCGCATCCGCGAGGAAGCGATCGCCTGGCTTCAGCGCGTCGAGGTCGACGCCGCGCGCATCGACGACCTGCCGCGCACCTTCTCGGGCGGCATGCAGCAGCGGTTGCAGATCGCGCGCACGCTGGTGACGCGCCCGCGCCTCGTGTTCATGGACGAACCCACTGGCGGGTTGGATGTCTCGGTGCAGGCACGCCTGCTGGACCTGATCCGCGGGTTGTCGCGCGAACTGGGCCTGGCCGTGCTGATCGTCACGCACGACATCGCCGCCGCGCGGTTGCTGGCCGACCGCATGCTGGTGATGCGGCGCGGCGAGGTCGTGGAACACGGCCTGACCGATCGCGTCCTGGATGATCCGCAGCATCCCTACACGCAGTTGCTCGTCTCCTCGGTGCTCGCGGCATGACGCCCGCGCTGCGCACCGAGGGACTCGGCAAGGCCTTCACGCTGCATCTGCAGGGCGGCGTGCGGATCCCCGTCCTGGGCGATGTCGACCTGGCCGTGCATCCGGGCGAATGCGTCGCACTCTGGGGGCCGTCGGGCGCGGGGAAGTCCACGCTGATGCGCTGCCTGTACGGCAATTACGGCGCAGGCGCCGGGCGCATCCTGTTGCGCCATCGCGGCACGGACCTGGACCTTGCCTCTGCCTCGCCGCAACAGGTCATCGAAGCGCGGCGCGAGACGCTGGGCTACGTCTCGCAATTCCTGCGCGTCATCCCCCGCGTCGCCACGCGCGACATCGTGGCCGAACCGTTGGTCACCCGCGGGGTCCCGCGTGACGAAGCGCAGGCCCGCGCGACGGAATTGCTGCACCGGCTGAACCTGCCCGAGCGCCTGCACGGCTTGCCGCCCGCCACCTTCTCCGGCGGCGAGCAGCAGCGCGTGAACCTCGCGCGCGGCTTCGCCCCCGGCTATCCGGTCCTGCTGCTCGACGAACCGACCGCCAGCCTCGATGCCGCCAACCGCGCCGTTGTCATTGGACTGATCCGCGAGGCCAAGGCACAAGGCGCGGCCATCATCGGCATCTTCCACGACACCGAGGTGCGCGAGGCGGTGGCCGACCGCCTGTACGACGTGCTCCCCCACCAGGACGCCGCATGACCGCCGAGACCATCCTGACCAACGCCTACCTCGTCCTGCCGGATGCTGTCCTGCACGGCACGCTGGTCATCCGCGACGGCCGCATCGCCGAAGTGGCACCCGGCCGCAGCCACGCCGCCACCGCCCGCGACCTGGATGGCGAACACCTGATCCCGGGCGTGGTGGACGTGCATACCGACAACCTCGAACGCCAGGTGCAGCCGCGGCAGAATGCGCGCTGGCCCTCGCGTTCCGCGATGATCGCGCATGACGCGCAATGCGCCGCGGCGGGCGTCACCACCGTGTTCGATGCGCTGTGCCTGGGCGACCTCGGCTTCGACCAGGGGCGCGGGCAGACCTTCCTGGAGGGCGTGGCCGACCTCGACGCCCTGGCCGGCACGGGCGCGTTGCGCGCCGAGCACTACCTGCACCTGCGCTGCGAACTTCCCGCCCCCGACATGATGCCGGCGGTCGATCCCGTCGCCGACCACCCGCTGGTGCGCATGGTGAGCCTGATGGACCATTCGCCCGGCGTCGGCCAGTACCGCGACCTCGTGCGCTACGTCGCGATGCGCATGCGCCAGACGCAGATGACGCAGGCGCAGGTGCAGGAGCGCATCGCCTTCCTGCTCGAACAGCGCGACCGCATCCGCGCCCCGCAGCGCGCCTGGCTGCTGGACCGCGTCCGCCACCGCAACCTGCCGCTGGCCTCGCATGACGACGACACGCCCGAGGATGTGCGCGCCAACCTGGCCGACGGCATCACCATCAGCGAATTCCCCGTCACCATGGACGCGGCGCAGGCGGCGCGCGACGCCGGTGTCGAGGTGATCGCCGGCGCGCCCAACATCGTGCGCGGCGGCAGCCATTCGGGGAATGTCGCCGCCGCCGACCTGGTGCGCGCCGGCGCCGCCGATGCCTTCGCGTCCGACTACGTGCCGGCCTCGATGGTCGAAGCCGCCTGGCGCACGGTACAGGAGACCGGGATCGGCCTGCCGCAGGCGGTGGCCATGATCACCGACCGCCCCGCCCGGATGGCGCATATGCCCGATCGCGGGCGGCTCGAAGCCGGCCTGCGCGCCGACCTGGTGCAGTTGCGCGACGTGCAGGGCATCCCGGTGGTGCGGCGCGTGTGGCGCGAGGGCAGCCGCGTCGCATGACGCCGTACCGGCTGGCGCTGTACTGGGCGCCCGCGGGCGATGACCCGCTTCACGCGCGCGGGTCCGCCTGGCTGGGCCGGGATGCGGAGTCGGGCGCGGCGATCGCGCAGCCGGCGGTGGACGGCATCGACCTCGCGCAGGCCACCGACGACCCGCGCCGCTATGGCCTGCACGCCACGCTGAAGGCGCCCTTCCGCCTGGCGCAAGGATATGCCGCCGCGCGCGCGGCGACGGCTGCGCTCGCCGCGCGCCTCGCGCCCTTCGACCTGCCGCCGCTGGCGGTGCACGACCTCGATGGCTTCCTGGCGCTGCGCGAGCGTGCGCCCTGCCCGCCCTTGCACGCGCTGGCCGATGCCTGCGTCAGCGAACTCGATGCCCACCGCGTGCCGCCCGACGCCGCCGAGATCGCGCGGCGCCGCCCGGAACGCCTGCCCCCCGCGCAGCGCGCGCACCTCGACCGCTGGGGCTACCCCTATGTCTTCGAGGAATGGCGCTTCCACGTCACGCTGACGCGCCGCCTGGACGCGGCGGAGAAGTCCGTGCTGATGCCCGCCGTCACCGCCTTCCTGGGCGATGCCCCGCACCGCGCGCGGCGTGTCGCGGCCATCAGCCTGTTCGTGCAGCCCACCCCGGGCGCGCCCTTCACGATCGCCGAGCGTCTTCCGCTGCGCGGATGAGCGCGGCGACGACGCGCGCCGCGCCCTCGTCGCGGGTCGCATCGTTCATCACCGTCGCCACGTCGAGCCCGTCGGGCAGCGATGCCTCGCGCGCCAGCCGCGCGGCGATGTCGGCTGCATCCTCCCGCCCGCGCGCCGCCAGTCGCGCCGCCAGCACGTCCAGCGGCGCCGTGATCACCAGAACCCGCAGACGGTAGCGTCCCGCAGCCTCAGCGAGCACGCCGCGCGACAGGTTCGCCACCACCACGCGCCCCGCCGCCAGATCATCCTCGATCGCGCGCGGAATGCCGTAGGACAGCCCATGCGCGCGCCACCACAGCGCGAAGCCGCCATTGTCCTGCGCCGCCGCGAAGTCCGGCGCTGACATCGCGCGATGATCCTCCCCGCCCGCTTCCGCCGGCCGCGTGATGGCGCGCTGCACGAAGACGAAGCGCGCATCGCCATCCAGCCGCGCCCGGGCCAGGCCCATCAGCGTGTCCTTGCCCGCCCCGGACGGCCCCACCACGCCCACCAGCATCGCCCTTCGCCCCCGCAGGATTGACGCGCCCCCTGTGCTGCGCGACGACATTCCACGCAAGCCCCCAAGGATGCGCGCCGATGCCCATCGACCGACTGGCGACGATCGGCTTCCCGGCCAAGGAGCCGCCCAGCATGTTCACCACCCGCCCCGAGATCATCGGCACCTTCGGCGCCGTCGCGGTCGGCATGGCGGTGCTGGAACGCGGCGGCAATGCCTTCGACGCCGCGGCCGCCGCCGGCTTCGCGCTGCAGATTGTCGAACCGCACCTGAACGGCCCGGGCGGCGATTGCCCCATCATCCTGCACAGCGCGCGCAGCGGCGCGCAGCAGGTGATCTGCGGCCAGGGGCCGGCGCCGGCGGGCCTCACGGTCGCGCATGTCCGCGATGCGCTGGGCCAGTCGATCATGCCCGGCACCGGCCTGCTCGCCACCCCCGTCCCGGGCGCCTTCGACGCCTGGATGCTGATGCTGCGCGACCACGGGACGTGGTCGGTGCGCGACGTGCTGTCCTACGCGATAGGCTATGCGCGCCACGGCGCCCCGATGGTGCCGCGCATCCGCGCGACCATCGAAAGCGTTCGCCCACTGTTCGAATCCGAATGGCCGAGTTCTGCCGCGCTGTGGCTGCGCGATGGCGGGCCCGAGCCCAACGGCCTCTATGCCAACCCCGTTCTCGCCGACACCTATGCGCGCGTGGTGCGCGAGGCTGAGGACGCCGGCGGCAGCCGCGAACACCAGGTCGATGCCGCCCGCGCCGCCTGGTATCGCGGCTTCGTGGCCGAGGCGATCGGGAAATTCGCCACCACCACCGAGGCGATGGACACCTCCGGCCAGCGCCACCGCGGCGTCATCACCGCCGACGACATGGCGCGCTGGTCCGCCACCATCGAGGCGCCACTGACGCTCGACTACCACGGCCACACCATCCTCAAATGCGGCCCCTGGAGCCAGGGCCCCGCCATGCTCCAGACGCTGGCGCTGATGTCGGGCTTCGATGTCGCGGCGATGGACCCGGTGGGTGCCGATTTCATCCACCATGTCATCGAGGCGATGAAACTCGCCTTCGCCGATCGCGAGGCCTTCTACGGCGATCCCGACTTCACCGACGTGCCGATGGCAACGCTGCTCTCCCCCGCCTACACGGATGCGCGCCGCGCGCTGATCGGCGCGACCGCGTCCGACGCGTTCCGCCCCGGCAGCCCGGATGGCCGCGCGCCGCGCACCGACTACGCCGCCGCCATCCGTCGTTCGCAGGAACTCGCCGCCGCGGCGGGTTCGGGCGAACCGACCGTCTCCCGCCTCGGGGCCTCCGGCGGCGACACCTGCCATGTCGATGTGATCGACCGCCACGGCAACATGGTGAGCGCCACGCCCTCGGCCGGCTGGCTGCAATCCTCGCCCGCCATCCCGGAACTCGGCTTCTGCCTCGGCTCACGCTGCCAGATGTTCTGGCTGGACGAGACGCTGCCCAACGGGCTGCAGCCCGGCAAGCGGCCACGCACCACGCTTTCACCGTCGATGGTGCTGCGCGACGGCAAGCCCTGGATGTCCTTCGGCACGCCCGGCGGCGAACAGCAGGACCAGTGGCAGGCCATCATGCTGATGCGCATGGTGCACCACGGCTTCAACATCCAGCAGGCGATCGACCTGCCGTCGTTCCATTCGGAACACTGGATCAGCTCCTTCTGGCCGCGTGGGGCGAAGCCCGGCAAGGCGGTGATCGAAGGCCGCTACGACGCGGCCGTGCTGGCCGACCTGATCGCCCGCGGCCACGCCGCCGAGATGGGTGGCGACTGGTCCGAAGGTCGCCTGACCGGCGCGCGGCGCGAAGCGGACGGCACCATCCGCGCCGGCGCCAATCCGCGCGGCATGCAGGGCTACGCGGTCGGCCGCTGATGCGCGTCCTGGTCGCCATCATCCACTTCTTTCGCGCCGAGCAGGGCTCGACGCACTCCTCGACCGACGCGCATCGGCGCGACCAGCGCGCGGCGGTGCTGCGCAACGCGATCGACACCTGGCGGGGCACCTTCGGCCCCACCACCAGCATCAACATCGAGGTGAAGCGCTTCGAACGCCTGCGCGCCTGCGTCGATGGCGTCGACATCGCCGTCATCACCAACGGCTCCGACCACCTGCTGGACGAGGCGCACGCGAAGGCGCGCGGCGTCCGCCACATCAAGGTGCAGGTCGACAATCCGCGCATGCTGGGCTTCGCCGCGCAGCGCGTCTTTGCCGAAACGCGCAACGCCTACGACGTCTTCTGCCAGTCCGAAGACGACCTGCGCGTCGCCGATCCCGGCTTCTTCGACAAGATCATGGCCTTCCAGGACTGCTTCGGCTGGAAGCGCCTGCTGATGCCCAACCGCTTCGAATGGAACCCGGCGGGCCCGACGATCAAGACCTGGATCGACGGGGATCTGCGCCCCGGCGCCATCGCCCGCTGGGTCGATGCGCTACCCGACGAGCCGTTCCTGCACCGGCCCGTGCCCGGCCGCCCGGCGCTGGCCTTCCGCCGTGCGATGAACCCGCATAGCGGCTTGTGCGCCTTGACCGCGCAGCAGCTCGCGCATTGGTCGCGCCAGCCGCATTTCCTCGACCTCGATTGCGGCTTCATCTCGCCGCTCGAAAGCGCGGCGACGCTCGGCGTGATGAAGACCTTCCCGATCTACAAGGCCTTCGGCACCGATGCCGGGCATTTCGAGGTCGAGCACCTCGACACGCGCTTTTCCTCGATGAAATTGCCGGGAGGCTGACCATGCGGATCATCGACGCGCAGGTGCATATCTGGGGCAGCGGCACGCCCAGCGGCGACCACCGCCAGGTGTCGTCCTTCACGGTCGACCAGCTGCTCGCCGAGATGGACGCAGCCGGCGTGGACGGCGCGGTGCTGCACCCGCCGGTCTCCTGGGACCCGGATGCGAACGCGATCTGCGAGGCCGCGGCGGCGCTGCACCCTGAGCGCCTGTCCATCCTCGGCCAGGTGCCGCTCGATGCGCCCGCCACCAGCCGCCCGCTGCTGGAACACTGGCGCGAACGGCCCGGGCAGTGCGGGCTGCGCTACCCGCTGGTGCGCGCCGACCAGCAGACCTGGCCCTTCGACGGCACGCTGGACTGGCTCTGGCCGGCGGCCGAGGAAGCAGGCCTGCCCATCGCCACCATGGCCTGGCGCTTCCTGCCGGAGTTCACGCGGATCGCGGAGCGCCATCCGCGGCTGCGCCTCATTATCGACCATTGCGGCCTGATCCGGCATGAGAAGGGCGCAGCCGCCTTCGCCGACATCGATGCCGTCACCGCCCTGGCGCGCTTTCCGAATGTCGCGCTGAAGGCCACCGGTGCGCCCGGCTACTCGCGGCAGGGCTACCCGTTCCGCGACATCCATGACGGGCTGCATCGCCTGTACGACGCCTTCGGCCCGCAGCGCTTCTTCTGGGGCACCGACATCACGCGCATGCCGTGCTCGTGGCGCCAGTGCATCACCCTGTTCACCGAGGAACTGCCCTGGCTGCACAGCGATGCGCTGGAAGCGGTGATGGGGCGCAGCATCCGCGACTGGATCGGCTGGCACCCCACCGCCTGACGCAGCGTCAGTCCAGCCGGATCTCGCGCACCTGCACCTGGTTGTCGGCGCGATGCGCCACCGTCACGCCCGTACGGTGCGCCCATGGAATCATCATGTGGTACATCGGGATGTGCCCGAGCTGCGCGTTGTGCAATGCATGCGCCTGGCGGATCAGGCCGCGGCGCGCCTCGGGGTCCTGTTCGGAATCGATGCGCGGCAGCAGCGCGTCGAATTCCGCATTGCTCCAGCCCCCGGCGTTCCAGGTTGCCGCGCCGCCCACGCTGCGCGACGCCATGACGGCACGCAGCGTATAGGACGCATCGAAGGTCGGGACGCCCCAGGACAATCCGTAGAACATCGGTTCCTGCCGGCGCACGCGCTGCGAGAAGACCGCATTCGGATGGATGGTCAGCGTGGCGCGGATGCCCACGCGCGCCAACATGCCGGCCACCGCCTGGCAGGCCTCGTCATAGGTACCCGTCGGACAGTCGAAGGGCACGGAGAAGCCGTTCGGATAGCCCGCCTCCGTCAGCAGCGCGCGCGCCCGGTCGGGGTCGTAGGGCGTGCGGCGGTCGGCATCCTGCGACCAGCCATTCACGTATTGCGTCCACATGCTGCCCGTGGGCACGCCCTGGCCGCGCAGCGTGGTCCGGCGCAGCGCATCGAGGTCGAGCGCATGCGCCACCGCCTGGCGGACCCGCAGGTCGCGGAAGGGGTTGCGCCCGCGCACGTCGCTGCCCGCGAGTTCGTCCACATCCTGCCGCATGCCTAGCCAGACGGTTCGGTTCTCCTGCCCCTCCAGCACGCGCAGGCGCGGGTTGCGCTGGATACGCGCGACATCCTGCACCGGAACCACATGCACCATGTCCACTTCGCCGGACAGCAGCGCGGCGATGCGCGTGGCATCGGAGGTCAGGGTGACGTGGTGGTACTCCGTGACGTTGCCGCCGCCCGCACCGGCACCCCACCAGGTGGGGTTGCGCACCATGACCGTGCGCTGGTCCACCTCGCGCGAGCGGATCACGAAGGGTCCCGTGCCGTTGGCGTTGCGGACGGTGTGCGTCTCCTCGCGCTGCGCGAAGTTCTGCGGGATGGTGGCGCGGTTCGCCTCGGACCAGCCGCGATCCATGATCATGAACCGGGTCGGGCACGCGCGTCACGATATCCACGGTCAAGCGGTCGCGCGCCTCGGCGGAGACCACGGTATCGACGAAGATGCCGTAGTTCGACGTGGGGGCGAGCGCGCGCTGGATGCTGAACACCACGTCGTCGGCCTCGAAGGCCTCGCCGCCGGCGAAGCGCACGCCATCGCGCAGGTGAAAGCGCCAGCGGGTCGGCTCCACCTGTTCCCAGCGCGTCGCCAGGCCGGCCTGCACCTTGAGGTCATCGCCGCGCCAGGTCAGGCCCTCATAGACCTGGTGCACCACCAGGAAGGTGAACAGCGCATTGGTCGCATGCGGGTCGAGCGTGGCGGCATCCACGCTGGTCGCCATGCGGAACACGCGCGGCTGCGGCGCCTGCGCCGAGGCGCCCTGCGCCCCCAGCACCACGGCCATCGCGCCACCCAGCATCCAGCGCCACTGCGTCATGCCATTCATCTCCGTCTCGGGGTCGGCGCGACTGTGCAGGCTTCGCGCGCGCACGACAATCGGGGCCGTCAGAATGCCCCGATCTCCATCCCCGCCGCCAGCGTGGCACCCAGTTCCGCGCAGCGCGCCAGGTCGCCCGCGTCGATCGCCTTCGGCGCCAGGATCGCCTCGGGCGTCTGGGCATGGGTGCAGACGATCAGCGGGTCGCCCACCGCGCGCAGGCGCCAGCCGGTCGCGATGCGCGCCATCTGGCGCGCGGCACTGGACCCGTCGGAGCCCGCGCAGACCATCAGCGCATGCGGCCGCCCCTCGATCCGCCCGAGCACGGCGTAGTAGCAGCGGTCGAAGAAATCCTTCATCGGCCCGGCGATGGCCGCCAGCGTCTCCGGCGTCGCGAAGATGAAACCCTCCGCACCGAGCACATCCCGCGGCCCGGCATCCGCCGCGTGCAGCAGCCGCACGCGCACCCCCTGCCCCGCCGCCGCATCCGCCGCCGCCTGCGCCATGGCGCGCGTGCCGCCGGTGTTGGAATGGAATACCACCAGCAGCGTCTTCGTCATGGCCGCGCCGCGCGCCTATGCTGGCGCGCATCCGTGCAGGAGGACCCACCATGACCGACGAACCCGCGCATGACGCGCTGCGCAGCACCGGCCGCCAGGCGATGCGCGAGGTGCTGGGCGACGCCTACATGGCGAAGCGCGACGCCAGCACCACGCCGCTGAACCAGGCGCTGCGCCACCTGTCCGAGGAATTCCCCTACGCCTCGCTGTGGACCCGCGACACGCTGACGCGCCGCGAACGCAGCATGGTGACGATCGGCATGCTGGTCGCACTCGGCCAGCACCACGAACTGCGCGGACACCTGGTCGGCGCCATCAACAATGGCTGCACGGAACAGGAGATCGCCGAGGTGATCACCCATGCCTGCGCCTATGCCGGCTTCCCCGCCGCGATCGCGGCAATGCGCACGGCCGAGGAGGTGCTGCGCGCCTAGCGCGGCGCCGGCGCGGGCCCTAAGCACGCCGCGCGGCCCCGACGGACGCCGCGAGGTCCGCCAGCGCCCCCAGCGCCTGGTCCCAGGCGCTGCCGCGCATCTGCGCGGTAAGCTCCGCCAGCCGCGCGGCGCAGGCAGGATGGGCCAGGCGCGCGCACAGCGGCGCCGCCCCCGGGGCGGAGAGCACATCCTGGGCATCCGGCAACGCACCATCCTCGCCGTCCATCCAGGCGACAAGGCGTTGCGGCAACGCCGCCGTGCGGAACAGCGGCCAGGGGCTGGCGCAGTCGATCACGCGCAGCAGCGCCGCCGCGCCGACCAGCCGCGCCGCGCGGTCGGGCAGACCCGACGCCGCGCGGTCCCGCATGCGGCGCAGCACCGCGATGCCGGCCGCCAGCCTGGCGTCGGGCGGCAGGCGGTTCCAGGCCCCATGGGTATTGTCCCGGTGGTAGCGCTTGCGCACCAGGACGCGCGGCGCGCGGTGCAACGCCCCCTGGCAGGCCAGTTCCATCAGCCAGGCGGTGTCGGCCGCGACGTCACCCGGCAGCCCGGTGGGCAGCAATGGCCGCGGCCGGTCGGGCGACAGGCGGAACAGGCCGCGATAGGGCACGCAGGCGTAGTGGTGCAGCAGCGTCTTCAGGCGGCGCGCCAGCGGCCGGCCGGCGATCTCGGGCTGCACGAAGCCGGGCTGCTGCGTGCCGAACCCTTCGAGGTCGCCATAGGCGCCGATGGCGTCGGGGTGGTCCGCCAGCACCTGGTGCAGCGTCGCGAGCCAGTCCTCCGCCGGCAGGTCGTCATGCGGCATGATCGCGACGTATTCGGTGCCGGCCGCGGCGATCAGCGCATTGGTGTTGCCGACCCAGCCGAAGCGCGTGGGCTGCACCACGCGCGCGAACCGCGTATCCGCGAGGAACGGCTCGCAGGCCTGGGCAGTGGCGGCATCGGCGCCGTCCACGGACACCACAACGCGCAGGCCCGGCACGTCCTGCCGGGCGACGGCGGCAAGCGTCTCGGCCAGGAAGGGCGCGGCGTTCCACGCCGGGATGCAGACCGTGGTGCCGGGTGAAAGCGCCGCCGTCACGACACGCCCACCACCTCCTCGGCGAGGATGCGGGCCGCCAGCTCGGCGGCAAACAGCGGCGCCAGCGTGTACTTGCCGGTATCCACGCTGTGGTAGCCGGGGCGCAGCGTGACGGGACCGACGGCGCTGCGCTCGTGCAGCCGGCTGCGCGGATCGTCGATGTCGGTTTCGCCCAGGGCATAGATGGCGCCGCCATCGACGACCGGCTCCAGGCCCCGCACGACATCCGGCAGCCCGGGGCAAAGCCGCGCCAGCGCGGAGACGGTCGCCTGCGCGACGGCCTCGGCATCGATCCCGGCGCGCAGGATCCGCCAATCGGTGGGGTCGGTCCGCAGCGTGCTCGCGACCCTGCAAGCCGGATACCAGGACAGGTACAGCGAACCGTCCGGCCAGGCGACGATATCGCCGAAGGGGCCGAGGACGAAGGTGGTGGAATGCAGGTCGCGCACCCGGTTCGCCCCGGGCCGCAGCCACAGGCCAAGCTTGTGGCGCGTCATCGCGGCGCCGGGCGGCGCCAGGCCGGACGCGACGTCGACCGCGACGCGGTTGGCCCAGAGGCAGTTCACGACCTGCGCGAAGGGGCCTTCGCCCCGCGCCTGCCCGCGCACCCGGAAGGCGCCGGCCTCGCCCTCGACCGCCGTGACGTCGAAGTCGCCATGGATTTCGATGCGTGGTTCGTCACGCACCGCATCACGCAGCAGCTGCGCCAGCCGATGCGCGTCCAGCGCCAATTCGCCGGTCTGGAAGGCGGCAAGGATCTCCGCCGGATCGTAGACGGCGGCGAGTTCGCCTGGCGACAGGCGCCGAAATGCCGCCTCCTCCGCCGGCCCGGTCCACAGGTCACGCACCTTCGCCAGGTGCGCCGCGATGCCCTCGACCGGAATTTGGCTGTCGCGGTGCACGGCATAGACGAAGGGCCTGGCGAGCAGCGCGTCGAGCGCCGCGCCACCCAGCCAGCGCCCAACCAGCGAGCGGAAGGCCACCGCCCCGCGCTGCATCATCCGCGCCGTGCGCAGCGACGGGTCGGCGGCATAGACGAAGCCGAGATGCAGCTTCGCCTCGGTGTTGCGGCTCGCCTCCTGCATCGGCGTGGCGCGGCGTTCGAAGATCACGACGCGCGCGCCGCGGTCGGCCAGCGCCAGCGCGGTGCAGCACCCCATCAGCCCGCCGCCCAGGATCGCGATGCGGCCCGGGATCACGGGCGGTATCGTGCCGGCGGCGGTGGGCGCCTCACCGCAGCCGCGGCCCGGTGCGCCGCGGTGCGGGCGTGCGCGCCGCCTGTGCGGGCACCGGTGCCGTTGCGCCCGCGGCGTTGGCCGCCTGCGCGCGCAGCTCCGCAATGGTGGCGCGGTTGGTCACCTGCTCGGGGTTGGTGCGGACTTCGACCACCGCCGGCTTGCCGGATGCCAGCGCACGCTTCACCGCCGGCACCAGCTGGTCCGTCGTCTCCACGATCTCGCCATGGCCGCCGAAGGCCTCGATGAACTTGGCGAAGTCGGGGTTGGTCAGCGCGGTGCCCGAGACCCGCGCCGGATAGGCGCGTTCCTGGTACATGCGGATGGTGCCGTACATCTGGTTGTTGAACACCAGGATCACCGGCGCCACGGCGTGGTGGAAGGCGGTCGCGATCTCCTGCCCCGTCATCAGGAAGCCGCCATCGCCGACGAAGCCGATCACCGCGCGGTCGGGATAGGTGATCTTCGCCCCGATCGCCGCCGGCACCGCGTAGCCCATCGCGCCGTTGGTCGGCCCGAGGAAATCCTGCGCCGCGCCGAAATGCATGAAGCGGTTCGGCCAGGTGGCGAAGTTGCCGGCATCGGTGGTGAAGATGGTGTCCCTGGGCAGTTCCTTCTCGAGCGCCTGCAGCGCCACCGCCAGGTTCAGCGGGCCCTCGTAGTCGGGTGGGCTGGCCTGCGCCACGCGCAGCGCGCGCAGTTCCTTCGTCCAGGCGGACCAGGCCGGCTTCTTCACCGCGCCCGCCGCCTTGGCCGCCGCGGCGAAGGCGTTCAGCTCGGACACGATGCCCAGTGCGGGACGATAGACGCGCCCGATCTCCGCCTGGTCCGGATAGACATGCACGATCGGCGTGGCCCCGGCCATGTCGAGCAGCGTGTAGCCCTGGCTGACCGGTTCGCCGATGCGCGTGCCGATCGCCAGGATCAGGTCGCTTTCCTTGGCCTTGGCGACCAGCCCGCCATCGGCGCCGACACCGAGGTCGCCCACGTAGTTCGGCGATGTGCCGTCGAACAGCCCCATGCGGCGGAACGCGACCGACACCGGCAGGTCGTTGGCCAGCAGCCAGTCGCGGATGTCGGCCTTGCCCTGCTCGCTCCAGCGCGATCCGCCCAGCACCACCAGCGGGCGCTCGGCCGCCGCCAGCATCTTCATCACGCGCGGCAGCGCATCGGGTGCCGGGTGCGGCGGCAGCACCTCGGCCGGCCCGATATCGGGCACCGAGGCCATGCGCTTCTGCATCTCCTCGCTGATCGCGACCACCACCGGGCCGGGCCGGCCGGAGGTCGCGACATCGAAGGCATGCGCCATCAGTTCCGGGATGCGCTTCTCGTCGTCGATCTGCGTGACCCACTTCGCCAGCGGGCCGAACATCTTGCGGTAGTCGACTTCCTGGAAGGTCTCGCGGTCGGTCTCCTCGACCGGGATCTGGCCGACCAGCAGCACCAGCGGCGTCGAATCCTGGAATGCCACATGCACGCCGATGGCGGCGTGGCACGCACCCGGGCCGCGCGTGACGATCGCCACGCCCGGCCGGCCGGTCAGCTTGCCATGCGCCTCGGCCATGTGGACGGCGCCGGCCTCGAAGCGGCAGGTCACCAGTTGCAGCCGGTTGCGCACCGCATACAGGCCATCGAGCAGGTCCAGATAGGATTCGCCCGGCACGCAGAACACGTGCGTGGCACCCTGCGCGACCAGCGCATCGGCCAGCAATTTCCCCCCCGTGCGCCCGGCGATGGCGCGACGTCCTTCAGTCATTCGGCGATCCTTCCCGAAGCCGTGTCAGCATGGCGGCGAAGGCTAGCGCCTCCCGCGCGGCGCGTCACTCCGCCGGCTGCGGCCCGTGGCCCTTGTGGCGGTCCGTTTCCAGCGCGGCGAGCCTGGCCGCGATGGCGCCGATCGGCTTGGTGTAAGGTGCGAGCAGCAGGTACAGCGCCGGCACCGCATAGAGCGTGACGAAGGTGGACAGCGTGATGCCGCCCGCGATGACCACGCCCAGCGCCGAACGGCTCTCCGCCCCCGCGCCGGTCGCCATCGCCAGCGGCATGGCGCCGAGCACGGTCGCGATGGACGTCATCAGGATCGGCCGCAACCGCACCACGGAGGCTTCCAGCACCGCGTCGCGCACGGTCATCCCGCGGTCGCGCAGCTGGTTCGCGAACTCCACCACCAGGATGCCGTTCTTCGCCATCAGCCCGATCAGCAGGATCATGCCGATCTGGCTGAACACATTGAGCGACTGCCCGGTGAACCACAGCGCCATCAGCCCGCCGGTGATGGCGAGCGGCGTCGAGAGCAGGATCACGAAGGGATGGATGAAGCTCTCGAACTGCGCCGCCAGCACCAGGAACACCACCAGCAGCGCCATCGCGAAGGTCAGGTACAACGCCCCCGAGGATTCGCGGAATTCCAGCGATTGCCCGCGATAGGAGATGCGCGCGTCGCTGGGCAGCACCTCGCGCGCCACGCCATCCATGTAGGCCAGCGCATCGCCCAGCGAATAGCCCGGCGCCAGCGATGCGGTGATGGTGATGGCGCGCACCCGGTCCTCGCGCGACAGCGTCTGCGCGCGCGCGCGTTCGGACAGCGTCACGATGTTGGACAGCGGCACCAGCCCGCCCGAGGCCGTGCGCACGAACACGTTCTGCAGGTCATAGGGGGAGATGCGCGCTTCCTCCGGCGCCTGCAGCAGCACCTTGTATTCCTGGCCGCCGACGACGTAGGTCGTGACCTCGCGCGAGCCCATCATCGTCTCGATGGTGCGCCCCACCGCGGCGATCGAGATGCCGAGGTCGGCCGCCTTGCGTCGGTCGATCTCGACCCGCACCTCGGGCTTCGTCTCCTTGAAGTTGTGGTCCAGGTTCAGCAGCCGCGGGTTCTCCCGCGCGCGCGCCAGGAACTGGTCGCGCCAGCCGATCAGCGTCTCGTAGTCCGGCCCGCCGATGACGAACTGCACCGGTGGCTGGAAGCCGCGCGCGCCCAGCGAAGGCGGGTTCAGCGCGAAGGCGCGCACGCCGGGGATCTGCGCGACGACCGGGAAGACCTCCGCGGCGATCGCCTGCTGCTTGCGGCTGCGCTGCGCCCAGGGTGCGAGGCGGATGAACACGTTCGCGACATTGCCGACCGCCGGGCGCTGGAAGCCGCCGACCGTCGCGAAGACCGCAACCGCCTCGCCGCTGTCGACATAGCGTTGCAGCAGGCGCTCGATCTGCAACACGTGCTCCATCGTGTAGCCGAAGGACGCGCCCTCCGGCCCGCTGGTCGGGATGATGACCACGCCACGATCCTCGGTCGGCGCGAATTCCTTCGGCAGCGCATTGTACAGAAGCACCGCGAAGGCCGACAGCAGCGCCGATGCGCCCAGCACCAGCAGCGGCGCGCGCAAGGCCCGGTCCAGCGTCCAGCGCAGCGCGCCGTTCATGCCCAGGAAGAACGGCTCCGTCTTGCGGATCAGCCAGCTCTCGCCCTGGTGCGGCTTCAGCAGCTTCGAACACATCATCGGCGTGAGCGTCAGTGCGATCAGCCCGGAGAACAGCACCGATGCCGCCAGCGCCAGCCCGAACTCGGTGAACAACCGCCCGGTATTGCCGCCCATGAAGGACAGCGGCACGAACACCGCGACCAGCACCAGCGTAGTCGCGATGACCGCGAAGGCGATCTCCCGCGCGCCCAGCAGCGATGCCAGCAGCGGGTCCTCGCCTTCCTCGATGCGGCGGTGGATGTTCTCCAGCACCACGATCGCGTCGTCCACCACCAGGCCGATCGCCAGCACCAGCCCCAGCAGCGTCAGCACGTTCACCGAGAAGCCAAGTGCGGCCGTGGCAATGAAGGACGCGATGATCGACACCGGGATCGCCACCGCGGGAATGATGGTGGCGCGCACGGATCGCAGGAACAGGAAGATCACGCCCACCACGAGGGCCAGCGCGATCATCAGCGCGTGCTCGACCTCGTAGATCGACTGGCTGATGAACAGGCTCTCGTCGTAGCCAACCAGGGTGTCGATCCCCTCGGGCAGGGTCGGGCGGATGCGGTCCATCTCCGCCTTCACGCCATTGGCGACCGACAGCGTATTGGCGGTGGATTGCCGCAGGATGCCCAGGCCGATGGCCGGGCGGCCATTGATGCGATAGGCGCCGCGATTGTCCTCGGGGCCGATCTCGATGCGCGCCACCTCGCCCAGCAGCACCTGCGCGCCGGTCGCCGCGCGCGTCACGACAATCTCGCGGAACTGCTCGGGCCGGCTCATGCGGCTGTCGGTGCGCACGGTCAGCTCGCGCTGCGTGCTCTCGATCCGCCCACCCGGCAGCTCGATGTTCTCGCGGCGGATCGCGTCCTCGACATCCTGCACGGTCAGGTTGCGCGCGGCCAGAGCCTGCCGGTCGATCCAGACGCGCATGGCGAAGCGTCGCTCGCCGGAGATGATGACCTGCGCCACGCCCTCGACGATCGCCAGGCGATCGACGATGCGCCGTCGCGCGATATCGGTCAGGTCGAGCGGCGTCAGCCGGTCCGACGCCAGCGCGATCCACAGGATCGGCCGGCTGTCGCCATCGACCTTCGCCACCACCGGCGTATCCGCCTGGTCGGGCAGCCGGGCGAGCGCGCGCGCCACGCGGTCGCGCACATCGTTCGCCGCGCTGTCGACATTGCGCGACAGCAGGAATTCCATGGTGATCTGGCTACGTTCGTCGCGCGACTGCGACGACATGACCTTGATGCCCTCGATCCCGGCGACCGCGCCTTCCAGGATCTCGGTGATCTGGCTGTCCACCACGGGGGCCGACGCGCCGCGATAGGTGGTGGTGATCTGGATGATGGGCGGGTCGATCGCCGGGTATTCGCGGATCGGCATGCGCTGCAGCGCGAACAGGCCGAGCACCGTCAGCATCAGGGACAGCACGGTCGCGAAGACCGGCCGCTTGATCGAGACGTCCGAAAGTACCATCGCCGCCCTGCCCCCGGATCAGCTCGTGGGTCGCGTCAGGGTCTCGACCACCCGCACCGGCAGGTCGTTGCGCAGCCTCTGGATGCCGCGCACCACCACCGGTTCGCCGGCGTTCAGCCCTTCGCGGATCTCGACCTCGCCGGGCAGGCGCAGGCCAAGCCGCACCTCCTGCCGCCGCGCGCGCCCGTCGCGCACGACGAACACGAAGGCGCGGTCGCCCACCGGGTCGATCGCTTCCTCGGCCACCAGCAGGGCGCGGTCGCGTTCCTCGAGCACCAGTTCCACGGTCAGGAACAGGCCGGGGCGCAGCGCCTCGTCGGCATTGTCGAATTCGCTGATCACGCGCACCGACCGCGTGGCCGGGTCGATGCGCGTATCGACCACCGCGACGGTCCCGCGGAAACGCCGGTCGCCATAGGCGATGCTGCGCGCCGTCACGGCGCTGCCCACGCGGATGCGCGCGAGATGCACTTCGGGAATGGAGAATTCGACGCGCACCCGCGCCGTGTCGTCCAGCGTCGTGATCACCGTCCCCGGCTGGATCAGCGCGCCGGGGCTGACCAGCCGCAGGCCGACGCGGCCGGCGAAGGGCGCGGTCACTCGCACTTCCTCGAGCCGCGCCTCCGCCTGCCGCACGCGACCCTCGGCCTGGCGCGCCAGCGCCTCCAGCGTCTCGAGCCGCTGCGCGGCGATGGTCTGCCCGGCCTGCAGCTGGCGCGCGCGCACGAGCTGGTTGCGCGCATCGTCCATCAGCGCCCGCGCCTGGTCGAGCTCCGCCCGCAGCGCCGCGGCATCGAGCTGCACCAGGGTCGACTGCGCCGCGACCAACTGGCCTTCCGTGAAACCGATGGTCTCGACGATCCCGGAGACCTTGGTGGTGATCGTCACCGCCTCGCGCGCACGCACCGTGCCCACGCTCTCGACGCGGTCGACGACCTGCGCGACGCGCACCGGCTGCACGATCACGCCGACCGGCCCGCCAGGCCCGCCGCCGCGTCCGCCGCCCTGCGCCACGGGCTGCGACAGCCCGAGCATGTCCATGGGCGGCCTGAGGCCGACCTTCTCCCCATAGAAATGCCAAGCCGCACCGGCGCCGCCGATGACGGCCAGGACCGCAAGCTGGGTTGTCGTCCGCATCTGCTACCCGCTACCCGTCACGCCTATGTGACGCCGCACCGTACATTCGGCAAGACTGCCGCGCAGGCTTCACGGGGCCCCGACCTTGATGCAGCGCGTCATCCGCCCCGGCCCTGCCGGGCGGGGCGCCGGCACGCCGTCCAGGCAGGCGGGTTCGGCCAGCGCGCAGCGCGGTGCGAAAGCACAGGTGGTGGGCGCGGTCTCCAGGCTCGGCGGCGCGCCGGGGATGGTCGTGAGCCGCTTGCCGCGCATGCCCGGATGCACCGTCGCGCCAAGCAACCCCTGCGCATAGGGGTGCAACGGACCGCCCATGAAGGGCCCGACCTCGCCTTCCTCCACCACGCGCCCGGCGTACATCACCGCCACGCGGTCGGCGATCTCGCCGGCCACGCCCAGGTCATGCGTCACGAAGATCACGCCCATGCCGAGCCGTTCCTGCAATTCACGCAGCAGCAGCAGCACCTGGATCTGCACCGTGGCATCGAGCGCGGTTGTGGGCTCATCCGCCAGCAGCAGCTTCGGCTTGCACGCCAGGGCCACCGCAATCATCGCGCGCTGCCGCAAGCCGCCGGACAACTCATGCGGGTAGGCCGCCAGCCTGCGCTTGGCCGACGGGATCTGCACCAGTTCCAGCAATTCCAGCGCGCGCGCATCGGCGGCGGAGCGCGAGGCACCCTCGTGCCGCTGCACGGCTTCCGCGATCTGCCGCCCGATGGTGAAGACCGGGTCGAGCGCGGTCATCGGCTCCTGGAAGATCATCGCGACCTCGCCGCCGCGGAAATCCGACAGCTGGCTTTCGCTCATGGCCTGCACGTCGCGGCCGGCCACCTCGATCGACCCGCAGACCTTGGCCTGCTTTGGCAGCAGCTTCATCAGCGCGCGCAGCGTGACCGACTTGCCGGAACCGGATTCACCCAGCAGGCACAGCACCTCGCCCTGCGCGAGGTCGAGGTCGACGCCGTTCACCGCATGCACCGTGCGGTCGCGGTTCTGGAACAGCACGCTCAGGTCGCGTGCGCGCACCAGCGGCTGCGCGGCATCCGGCTTCAGCGCCGCGCTCATGCCGCGATCCTCGGCGCCGCGGTATGGCCGCTGCCGGGAATCACGGCATGGCAGGCCGCCTCATGCCCGGCCGTCAGGGCCGAGACCGGCGGCTCGCGCTCGGCGCAGATGGATTCGGCCATGACGCAGCGCGTGCGGAAGCGGCAGCCCGAGGGCGGGTTCACCGGATTGGGCGGGTCGCCCGTCAGCGGCGGTTCCGTACGCCGCCGCGCCGGGTCCATCGACGGGCGCGAGGCCAGCAGCGCCCGCGTATAGGGATGCGCCGGGCGGTCGTAGATCTCCTCGACCGGCCCCTGCTCCGCCACCTTGCCCAGGTACATCACCAGCACGCGGTCGCTGATGTACTGCACCACGTTCAGGTCATGGCTGATGAAGGCATAGGTCAGACCGAACTTGTCCTTGAGGTCCACCAGCAGGTTCAGCACCTGCGCCTCGACCGACTTGTCGAGCGCGCTGACGGGTTCGTCCAGGATCACCAGGCGCGGCTGCAGGGCCAGGGCGCGCGCGATGTTGATACGCTGCCGCTGCCCGCCCGAAAGCTCATGCGGATACCGCCGCGCGAATTGCCCAGGCGCCAACCCCACCGCGGACAGCAGGTCATGCGCGCGCTCCCGCGCCTCATGGGCCGACACGCCATGCACCTTGGGCGCGAAGGCGATCGTCTCCTCGATGGTCAGGCGCGGATTCAGCGAGGCATAGGAATCCTGGAACACCATCTGCACTTGGCGGCGATAGTCGCGGATCGGCAACCCGCCCGTCTGGTCATTGGCGCCGACCTTCTCGCCATCGAACACCATCTCCCCCGCATCGGGGTCGAGCAGGCGCATCAGCAGCCGCGCGGTGGTGGATTTCCCGCAGCCGGATTCGCCCACGATGCCCAGCGTCTCGCCCTTGCGGATCGACAGGCTGATCCCGTCCACCGCGCGCACATCGGCAACCTTGCGGCCGAGCAACCCGCCACGGATCGGGAAGTGCTTCACGAGGCCGGTGACCTCGAGCAGCGGCTGGGCCGGTCCGCCCCGGTCGGGCGCCTGGGAGAAGTCTGTCATGTCGTCGGGACTAGCAACTGTCATGCCGTGTCTCCCCGCGCTGCGACTCCACACCCTGCCGCAGGCCTGCCCAAGCGTTAGGCAACAGTTTGGGCCAGCGACCGCACCGAGGCACGAAGTGTTTCGCGCCGATGCGGACCGTGCCGGCCAAACGCCTGGCACCGGCCGATCCGACCGCACCGCGCCCATGCGGACGCGAACCGCGCCATGCTGTACAAGCGCGGGACCTGACCCCACCCGGCCGCGCCACGCCAATGGCCGGGCCTGGCCAACCGGAGGGCCGCGATGCGCGCCATATTCGTCATGATCAAATGCGAGATGGGCCAAGCCTACCGCGTGGCCCGCGAAATGGCCGACGGCATCGAGGAACTCTCCGAGATGCATTCCGTCTCCGGCCAATACGACCTGCTCGGCAAGTTCTACCTGGCGCCGGACCGCGACATCGGCCTGTTCGTGGTGGAAAAAATCCAGACCGTCGCTGGCGTCAAGGACACCTACACCCTGCAGACCTTCAACGCCTTCTCCGGCGCCCAGGCCTGATTAAGGCGTGGTGCCGCATTGGCGCCGCAACGAAAACATGGACGGCAGGCAATCTCCCTTTCACCAGGAGGACCTGCCCCATGCGCCTGCTCCCCGCCATCGCCCTGTCCGCCAGCCTCGCGCTCGGCGCCTGCACGAATTACGACGGTTCGCCCGACTACGGCGGGACGGCAGCGCTGGGCATCGGCGCGGCGGCACTGGTCGGGCTCGCCGCCGTCGCGGCCAGCAACAACAACAACCGCAACGACCGCTACTACGACAACCGGCAGTACAGGCGGCACGGCCACTACCGGCAGGACCGCTACGCGCATCGCGGGGATCGCGGCTACAGGCGCTGGTAAAAGAGAAGGTCGGGGGAGCGAACTCCCCCGAACCCCCTCCATTTTTCTGGAACGTCAATCCCAGCCCAGGGCGCCGGGCACCTCGCGGATCGGCGGCGCGGCGCGCAGCGCGGCCAGGTCGGGCACCGGGCGGCGCAGCGCGGCATCGCCCAGGAACGCGTCCTCGATCGCAGCAGCCACACGCAGCACCAGCGCATCGCCCCCGCGCGGACCGACGATCTGCAGCCCGAAGGGCATCCCCAGCGCATCCACGCCCATCGGCAGCGAAATCGCCGGATGGCCGCACAGCGTCACATAATACGCGCAGGCCAGCCAATGGAAATAATTGCGCGTCGGCGCCCCGTCGATCTCGGCCGGATACAGCTCCTTCCACGGCCGCGGCGACAGCGTGATCGCCGGCGTGATCAGCACGTCGTGCCGCGCGAAGAAATGCTGCCAGGCGCGATACATCCGCGTTTGCGACGCCGCCGCCCGCGACCCGTCCTCCAGCGAGTAGCGCAGCCCTTCCTCGACATTCGCGCGCACATTCGGGCCGACATCCTGCGGCCGCGTCCGGACCTTCTCCGCATGCGCCGTCAGGAACGCCTGCGCGCGCAGCACCTCGAAGGCCTCGTCGCCACCGCGGCAATCGGGGTCGGCTTCCTCCGCCACGCCGAACAGGGGCGCGATGGCGCGCGCACGGATGGCAAACGCCTCCCGCACCAGCTTCTCGACCGGCGCCTGGCCGAAATCCGCACTGATCGCGAGCCGCAGCGACGCCAGATCGACCGGCGCCAGCGGATGATACCGCCCCGGCACGCCGCGCACCGCCTCGTGCGGCAGCGTATAGGCCAGCGGGTCCATCGCATCGTCGGACGCCATGGCACTCAGCAGCAGCGCCGTATCCGGCACGTTGCGAGCCATCGGCCCGAGTACCGGCAGCCCCGACCAGCCATGGCCGCGCTTCTCGGACGGCACCACGCCCGGCGAGGGCCGATACCCCACGATCCCGTTGAATGCCGCCGGGTTGCGCAGCGACCCGCCGGTGTCCGAGCCCGAGCAGATCGGCGCCATGCCGCAAGCGAGCGCCACGCCCGACCCGCCCGAGGACCCCGCCGCCGACTTCATCGGGTCGAAGGGATTGCCCGTCACGCCATAGACGGCGTTGCGCGTATTCGCCCCGGCGCCGAATTCCGGCGTATTGGTCTTGCCCATCACCACAGCGCCGGCGCGGCGCAGGTTCGCCACCATCCCGCAATCGGCCTCGGGCACGAAGTCGGCGAAGATCGGGCTGCCATAGGTGGTGCGCAGGCCCTTGGTTTCCTCCAGGTCCTTGATGCCCACCGGCAACCCGTGCAGCGCACCGAGCGGCCCGCCGGCCATCACCGCGGCCTCGGCGGCGCGGGCGGCGGCGCGCGCGGCGGGTTCGTCGATCGCGACCATGGCGTTGACCGCGTGGTTCACCTCGCCGACGCGCTTCAGGCAGGAGTCCAGCAGTTCCACCGGCGAGAGCGCGCGGCGCCCGATCAGCCGGCGCGCATCGAGGGCCGTCAGGTCGCAGGGTTCGGTCATGCGCCGAGTTCCTTTTCGTACAGTGCAAGCGTGTGCTGGTCGAAGCAGGCGAAGACCACCTCCACCCCGCCGCGACTTTCCTCCCGCACCGTCGCGACGGCAATCCGCGCCGCCGCATCGACCGGGTAGCCGAAGATGCCGGTCGAGATCGCCGGGAAGGCGACCGACCGACCGCCTGCCTCGCGCAGCAGACGCAGGCTATCGCGATAACAGCCGGCGAGCAGCGCCGCCTCCCCGGCCCCGCCGCCGTGCCAGACCGGGCCGACCGCATGGATCACGAAGCGCGCCGGCAGCGCGAATCCGGGGGTGATGCGCGCCTGCCCGGTCGGGCACGGCGCGACCCGGGCGCAGGCGGCGGCCAGCGCATCGACGCCGGCGGCGCGAAAGATCGCGCCACACACGCCGCCGCCCATCGCCAGGCGCTCATTCGCGGCGTTGACGATGGCATCGACGCGCAGCGTGGTGATGTCGGCCATGATGGCGCGCAGGGCGGTGGTGCTGGACATGGCGGGCCCCCGGACCCTACCGCGTGCCGCGACCCGGGGACATCGCATGCGCGCAGCGCCAACCATTCCGCCAGGGCCGCCGGGTGCCGCGCCCGACACGGTGAAGCCGCCCGTCATCGCGGGCCGCGGCCGCATCGCGGCCCTTGCCGACACGCCGCGGCGCCGCAACCATCGCCCGATGCAACGCAGCCGACGCGCCCCGCGCCTGCCCGCCCTTGCCGCGCTGGTCGTGCTGGCCGTGCTGGCCGGGCCGGCCGCGGCGCAGGACCAGGCCGCGCTGGAACGCCACGTCACCGAGGTCGCGTACCGCGGCTGCACGCTCAGTATCCTGCGCGTCGTGCATCGCGGCCCGCTGCCCGGGACCGAAGGTCCGGTGGTGGTGGCGACCTACGACATCGAGGGCTGCGCCGGCGGCAACAATTCCGCCCAGCGCCTTGGCGTGTTCCGCGACACCGGCGGGTCCATCGACCTGATCCGCCCGCCGCTGCCCGAACCCGTCTCGGTCGACACGGCGCGCGTCGAGGGCGGGCGCATCATCATCGAAGGCCAGCGCTGGTCGCGTGAGGATGCGCGCTGCTGCCCGTCGATCCCCGTCACGCTCGCCTTCCGGCTGCGCGACGGGGTGCTGGTGACTGACCCTGCGCCTCAATAACCCAGCGCACACCCATCCTTGCGCGGGTCCGACCCACCCACCAGGCAGCCCTTCTCGCGGTCGATGAAGATCGCCTGGCCGCCGCCATGCGGCTTGTCCACCAGCACGCATTCGTGGCCGAGCCGGTTGAGCCGGTCGACCACCTGTCCCGGGATGCCCGTCTCGACCTGCACCTTCCCGTCCTGCGGCATCAGCCGCGGATGGTCGATGGCTTCCTGCACATCCAGGCCGAATTCGAAGTGGTTGGTCAGGAACAGCGTCTGCCCGGTCGGCTGGAAGCGCCCGCCCATTACGCCATAGGGCATGATCGCCTGGCCATCCTTCATCACCATGCCGGGGATGATGGTGTGCAGCGGCCGCTTGTCCGGCGCGATGCAGTTCGGGTGGCCTTCCTGCAGGCGGAAGCCGAAGCCGCGGTTCTGCAGCATCACGCCGGACTTCTCCGCCAGGATGCCCGTGCCGAAGCCCTCGAACAGCGAGTTGATGAAGGAACAGGCGTTGCCGTCCTTGTCCACCACGCAGAGGTAGACCGTGTCCTTGTGCTTCGCGAGGTCGCTTTCCCCTGCCGGCGGCAATTCGGGCATCGCCGCATCGTCGCGGATGATGCCCGCCAGGCGCTTCAGATAATCGGCGGAGAGCAGCCGATCGACCGGCACATCCACCTGGGACGGGTCGGCCAGGAAGGCATCGCGGTCGCGATACACCAGCCGCGCCGCCTCGATATGGCGGTGGAAGCGTTCGGCGCTGAACGGCCCTTGCTCGGGCGTGTCGAGGTTGCCGAGGATGCCCAGGATCTGCAGCACATGCATGCCCACGCCGTTCGGCGGGCACTGGAACACCTGCATGCCGCGCCAATCGATCGAGATCGGCTCGACGAATTCCGCCACATCGGCGCCGCGGGCGAAATCCTCCTCGGTGTGCAGCCCGCCGGCCGAGCGCAGCGTCGCCACGATGTCGGCGGCGACCTCGCCCTCGTAGAAGGCCTTCTTGCCGTGCGCGGCGATGGCCCGCAGCGTGCGCGCCAGTTCCGGCTGCACGAACCGCGTGCCGAGCTTCGGTGCCTCGCCATCGCGCAGGAAGCGCCGCGCCGACGCCTCGTGCTTCATCAACTTGCCGACCGAACCCTGCCAGTCCCACGCCACGCGCGGCGACAGCGCGAAGCCTTCCTCGGCATAGCGGATCGCCGCCTGCAGGATGACATCGAGGCCCAGCCGCCCATGCGTGCGGTTCAGCAATTCCCAGGCGCTGATCGCCCCCGGCACGGTCACCGAATGGGCCGAGGTATTGACCATCGCGGTCATCCCGGCCGCGCGCAGCGCCTCGGGCGTCGCACCCGCCGGCGCGCGGCCCGACCCGTTCAGCGTCACCACCTTCGACGACCCGGCGGGGACATAGAGGCAGAAGCAATCCCCGCCGATCCCGGTCGAGGCCGGTTCGATCACGCATTGCACGGCGCAGGCGGCGATGGCGGCATCCAGCGCATTGCCGCCGGCCCGCAGGATGTCCAGCGCGGCGAGGGTGGCCTGGGGCATGGACGTTGCGGCCATGCCGTTCACGCCATAGGCGGGGCTGCGGCCAGGCAGGTGAAAATCGCGCATCTCGGGTCCGTTTCCGTGAGGTCTTGGACGCTTCCATGCAACGTCGCGGGCTATGGGGAAAGCCCCCTGCCCCGCCGGTCAGCCATTCGCGGACGCAATGGCAGCGCCCCCGGGTTGCGCCCCCGGCCATGAAAGCGTCACGGCACGCCGACCGCGCGCGGCAGCAGGCCCGCGGGATAGACCAGCCTCGCGCGGTCAGCCCGAGGCCAGCGCCAGGTCGATCTGGCGCATCGCCTCCGCGCGGTCGCGCCGCTGCACGGCCTCGCGCGCCAGGGTGATCTGGCGCAGGCGCAGGTCGTGCATCGGCACCTCGGCGCGCGTCGCAACCACGCTGCGGCTCATCATCCGCGTCGCGGCGCGTTCAAGGAACTCGTTCGCCGAACCCAGATTGCCCTGGTTCACCGCCTCGCGGGCCTCGGCCAGCCATCGCCGCGTATCGACCCACTCGGCGTCCATGGCGTCGGCCAGGGCGCCTTCACGGTTCTGGTTCGGCACCGCGGGCACGGCGGGGTTGGCCCGCTGCTGCTGCTGCATTTCGGTCACGGCGGCGTCACCGGTCGACTTCACCGTCTGTGCATGAGCCACGGCAGGCACGCACAGGGCCATCGCACCGAAGGCCGCATACCGCCAGGATGTCGCTCGCATGGGATGGTTCCTTCAGGATGTGCCGAGCATGGCAGCGAGGTCATGGCGCGTGGCCCTGCGCTGCGCGGTCACGCACCGACCTCGGGGCCACGCGAGCAGCGCGCCGTCCGGCAGGCGCGTACCGCGGCCTAGTAGGCCGGCTGCACCAGGATGGTTGCCGGGGCGGTGGGCACCTGGCGCGTGACGACCACGGGCGCCGGCGCCTGTTCGCGGACCACGACCTGCTCCGGCGGTCGATTGTTCACGGTGCAGCCCCCGAGCAGCAGGGCGCCGAGCGCAGCGGCCTGCGCCGCGCGGATCGAGATTCGCATGTGAGTACTCCGTGTGGCCCGCCGGCGCCTCACTCTGCGCCGTCAGGCCGATGGGTCGACTTACGCCCGGGACCGAGCGAACATGAGGAGAACGCGTCGCAGGCGTCCAAGTTGCACGCCTACTGCGTGCCCCTGGCGCGACGGCTGCCGGCGCCGCCCAAACCGCGGTCGAACGCCCGGGGAGTTTCCACGGCCCGGCGTTCTGCTCTAGACGCTGGGCATGGACAGCACGGCCACCATCGAGGATTTCGACCGCCTGGACATCCGCGTCGGCACCGTCGTGGACGCCCAGCCCTTCCCCGAGGCGCGCAAGCCCTCGATCCGCCTGTGGGTGGATTTCGGCGGCACCATCGGCGTGAAGCGATCCTCCGCCCAGCTCACGGTGCACTACGCGCCCGACCGGCTGATCGGCCGCCAGGTGATCGCCGTGGTGAACTTCCCGCCGCGCCGCATCGCCGGCTTCGAGAGCGAGGTCCTGGTGCTCGGCATGCCGGACGAGGCCGGCGCGGTCGTGCTGCTGAAGCCCGACATGCGCGTGCCGGACGGCGGAAGGATGTTCTGATGGCGCAGAAATACTACACCGTCACCTGGGACCAGCTGCACCGCGACAGCAAGGCGCTGGCCTGGCGGCTGCTCGAACGCGGCCCCTATGCGGGGATCGTCGCGATCACCCGCGGCGGGCTGATCCCGGCCGCCATCATCGCCCGCGAACTGGATTGCCGGCTGATCGAGAGCGTGTCGATCGTCACCTATGACGAGGAGACGCGCGGCGAGCCGCGCGTGGCCAAGCCCCCGGCGGCCGCGGGCAATGGCGAAGGCTGGCTGATCCTGGACGACCTGGTGGATACCGGCACCACCGCGCGCGTGGTCCGCGGCCTGTTGCCGCGCGCGCATTTCGCCACCGTCTATGCCAAGCCGGCCGGCAAGCCGACGGTCGACACCTTCATCACGGAGGTGTCGCAGGACACCTGGATCCTGTTCCCCTGGGACACCGAGCCGCAGTTCATCGCGCCGATCGCGAGGACCGCCGGGAAGTAGTCACGCCGCCACCTCCTCCTTGCTCGCCAGCACCTTGTCCACCCGCCGCCCGTCCATATCGACGATCTCGAACCGCCACCCCGCCCAGACGATCCGGTCGCCCTCCTTCGGCACGCGGTTGAGCAAAGCCAGCATCAACCCCGCCACCGTGTGGTAGGTCCCCGCCCCCGGCAGTTCCGGCAATTCCAGCCGCGCGCGCAACTCGTCCGACGGCATCGACCCATCCAGCAGCAGCGACCCGTCATGGCGTTCCACGGCATCGCCGCCGGGCACCACCTCGGCCACGCCCAGTTCGCCGACGATCGCCTCCAGCAGGTCCGATGCGGTGACCACGCCCTCGAACGACCCGTATTCATCCATCACCAGCGCCATGCCCAGCCTGTCGCCGCGCAGCCGCTCGAGAGCATCGAGCGCGGTCAGCGTATCGGGCAGCACCAGCGGCTGGCGCAGCACGGCATCCAGCGCCATCGGCGCGCCCTCCAGCATCTGGTCCAGCAGGTCCTTGGCCACCACCACGCCGACCACGTTGTCGACGCGGCCATCCGCCACCACGAAGCGCGTGACATCGCTGGCGCGCAGCGTCGCGGCGATGTCCGCCGGCGTATCGGAGCGGTCGAGCCAGGCCAGGTCGTTGCGCGGCGTCATCAGCGCGCGCACCGGCTTGTCGGCCAGGCGCAGCACGCGCTCGATCATGTGGCGCTCCTCGGATTCCAGCGCGCCGGCCTGCACGCCCTCGGCGACCACCGCCTTCACTTCCTCTTCCGTGACCGACTGCTCGCCCGGCCGGGCGGGGCCGAAGAAGCGCAGCACGAAGGCCGAGGACCGCCCCAGCACCCAGACCACCGGCCCCGAGACGCGCGCCAGCATCGCGAGCGGCCGCGAGACGATGACCGCGACGCGCTCGGGGTTGCGCAGCGCGACCTGCTTCGGGACCAGTTCGCCCAGGATCAGGCTGAGATAGGTGATCGCGATGACCACCAGCGCGAAGGCGATCTCGAGGCCATAGGGAGCGACGCCGGGGATGGCGTCCAGCGCCGCCCCCAGCGTGCCGGACAGCCGCGCGCCACCGAAGGCGCCGGCGAAGATGCCCACCAGCGTGATGCCGACCTGCACGGTGGGCAGGAAGCGCTGCGGGTCGTCCGCCAGCGCCAGCGCCGCCTCCGCGCCCAGGCTGCCCTGCCGTTGCATGGCCATCAGGCGCGACCGCCGGGATGACACGATGGCGAGCTCGCTCATCGCGAAGCCGCCATTGATCAGGACAAGCAGCAGGATGACGCTGATTTCGAGAACGGTGCCCATGGCCGACGGATAGAGCATCGCGCCTTGCGCCGGAACCGGGGAATGCCAGTGCAGCCTGGGCGCGCACCCGGTGACTCACGGCACCGTGATGCACCAAGAGATTGCGTACGGGATGGGTCGCCCACCACCAGATATGGGGTATTCTGTTCCGAATTCAGTCACAGAATAGGCCGTAAATTTCTGATTTCAAATCATAGCCAGACCCACACTGCCATCACGACCCAACCGTTTCGGTTCGCATTTTTTCGCGACATTTTCGCGAAAGAGAGACAAATTCCACTCGCCTCAGGCCGAGAGATTCACTAAGAGAATATTAACACGCTCCCCCGAGGCCCCATGTCCGCAAACCCCCCGCCGACACTGTCGCCCGCCACCATGGTCCCGCACGAAACGCAGGCCGCGGTCGCCCTCTTCCCGCTGCGACCGGAGGATCGGCTCCGGCTCGCGCTGCGCCGCCTCGACGAAGCCGTCGCCGACCAATCCGACGCCACCGCCGGCCTGCGCGCCGCCATCGGCGACCTCTCGACCACCATGGCCCGGCTCGGCCAGAGCGTCAGCGGATATCGATCGGCCCTGGATTCCACCGCCGCCGAGATCGAACGCGCCCTCGCCTCCTCCCGCACCCTCAAGGCCACCGCCGAGCGCATGGCGGTCTGAACCCGGCGGGCCAAGCACCCCGCCCGCGTCGCGGGGCCTTGCCCCCGGCCCGGCATCGTCCAAGCATGGCGGCCACGGAGGCCCGAACGCCATGCACCCCCTGATCCCCCGCCTGCGCCAGGCCCGCATCATCCCGGTGGTGCGCGCCAGCACCGCCGCGCGCGCCGCCACCGCCGTCGCCTGGCTCCAGGAGGCCGGGATCACGGTGTTCGAGATCACCATGACCGTGCCCGAGGCCCCGGCGCTGATCCGCGCGCTGTCGGCCGACCCTGCCCTGCTGGTGGGTGCCGGCACCGTCCCCGATGCGCGCACCGCCCAGGCCTGCCTCGATGCCGGCGCGCGCTTCATCGTCGCGCCCTGGGTGGACCCCGCGCTGGCCGCGCCCGTCCAGGATGCCGGCGCCTGCCTGATGCTCGGCGCGCTGACGCCGACCGAGGTGCGCGCCGCGCTGGCCGCCGGCGCCGACGTGGTGAAGATCTTCCCCGCCGGTTCCGCCGGCGGCCCCGCCCACATCAAGGCGCTGCGCGCGGTCTTTCCGGACGTCGCCTTCTGCCCGACCGGCGGCGTCGATGCCCGCAACGCGCCGGACTACCTGGCCGCCGGCGCCGCCTTCGTGGGCATCGGCGGCAAGCTGGTGGATGAATCGCTGGTCGCCGCGGGCAACCGCCAGGCCGTCATGCAGGCGGCCGAGGACGCGCTCGGCATCATGCGGGCCTGACGCCGATGCCCGACCTGCTCTGCCTCGGCGAACCGATGCTGGAATTCAACCGCCAGTCGGCCGGGCCCTACGGCCGCGTGCTGTATCTCGAAGGCCATGGCGGCGACACCTCCAACGCCGCCATCGCCGCGGCACGGTCGGGTGCCTCGGTCGGCTATGTCACCGCCATCGGCACCGACGCGCCGGGCGACAGCTTCATGGCGCTATGGGCGCGCGAGGGCGTCGATACCGCCACCGTGCGCCGCGCCCCCGATGCGCCCACCGGCCTGTACGTCGTCACGCATGACGACCAGGGCCACCACTTCACCTTCTACCGCACCGGCAGCGCGGCGGCGCGCCTGCGCCCCGCCGACCTGCCGGAGGACGCGATCCGCAGCGCCCGCATCCTGCACCTGTCGGGCATCAGCCAGGCGATCTCCGACACCGCCTGCGACACCGGATTCCGCGCCATGGACCTGGCGCGCGGGGCGGGCGTGCGGGTGTCCTACGACACCAACCTGCGGCTGCGGCTGTGGCCGGCCGCGCGCGCCGCGGCCGTCATCCATGCCGCGATCGCCATGGCCGACATCGCCCTGCCATCGCTGGACGACGCCACCGCGCTGACCGGCCTCACCGACCCCGACGCCGTGGCGGATTTCTACCTGCGGCTGTGCCCGACCGTGCTGCTGAAATGCGGCGCCGCCGGCTGCCTGATGGCAACGCGCGATGGCCGTACGCGCATCCCGGCGCATCGCGTCGACACCATGGATGCGACCGGCGCCGGAGACACCTTCGCCGGCGCGCTGCTGGCGCGGCTGCTGGCAGGGGATGACGCCGTCACGGCCGCCCGCTACGCGAATGCCGCCGCGGCGCTGTCCACCACCGGCTATGGCGCCGTCGCGCCGATCCCCCGCGCGGCGGCGGTGCGCGCCCTGCTCGCCACGGCAGCCTGAGCGGCAGACGTCCTGGCGGCCACGTCGCGCATCGCGAGGCTGGCGCCGAGGCGCCGGATGCGCCGGTCCCTGACCGTGCCGCCAGGAAGGCCGGCACCGCCGCGTTCGTACCCCCGCGCGCAGCGGGATCCGTGCCGGTCGTCACCGGCTGCCCGTTCGGCAGCAGGCACGGCCGCGATGGCGCGGAGCATCGTGCCATGCTCCGCCGCGAAACCGGCCTCCTGCCCACCGGCCGCGCCGGACGGCGCAAGAGCCATCACCCGGCGCATCAGCGATTGGCGCCCGGCCTCAGCCGCAGGCCGGGCCGCAGGTTGGTGAAGGGCAGCACGGCCGGGTCCGCCACCACCGGGCCGGGTGCGGTCACCACGATCACCTCCGATGCGATGGGCTGGAAATCGGCGCGGAAATGCACGCTCGACTTCACCGCGACGATGCGCTGTTCCGCCGGCTCCACGCCGATGTGGCGGAACAGCGCCTGGTCATGCGCCTGCATCTTCCGGGTGACGATGATGACGCGCACGCCCGGCGCCACGCGCACCAGCGCGCAGGGGCCGAGATTGGCCGGGTTGCCCGCGCCCATCGGCCCGGTCAGCGTGAAGCGGCCATCGGACAGGCGTTCCACCCGCGCGCTGACGCGCAGCGGCACGCCGTCGCTCTTGCCGCCGAGGTCGAGGGTGATCGTCGCGCCCTCCCCCGCCGCGTGGCAGGCGCTCGCGGCCTCGGCGTCGTTCATCGGCGCCAGCACCGCGCCCTGCGCGCCCTGGCGGACCAGTTCCGCCAGCAGGCCGGTGGTATCGCCATGACCGCCGCCGCCGGGATTGTCCTGCGTGTCGGCCAGGATGACCGGGCCTTTCCCCGACGCGGCCATGGCGCGCGCCACGCCCTCGGCGGCCGGCAGCACACCCAGCGCGAATTCCGTCTCCTTCGCCGCGATGAAGGCGGCGAGTGCATCGGCGGCCCCGGCGGCCTGGTCCGGCGTATCGGCGAAGGATGCGATGGCCATGCCGCAGCCGGGGAAATCAGCGTAGGGAAAGCCGAAGCAGAAACCGAGTTCCCACACGCCCGGCGCCTCGGCCAGGCGCGCGCGTTCGGCCATGACCTCGGCCATCGGCGCGACCATGGTGCATTGGCCCGGCAGGGGCGTCCAGAAATCCAGTTCGCGGAACGCCTTCGCCGGACGGCGACCGTCACGGATCATGCGCAGCAGCAGCCGCGCGGCCTGCGCGCCGGCCGGCTTCATGTCGATGTGCGGATAGGTGCGGAAGGGCACCAGCACATCCGCATGCAGCACCATGAGCGCGGTCTTGTTGGCGTGGGGATCGAGGCTCGCGGCGATCGGCACGTCGGGGCCGACCACGGCGCGCACGCGGCGCAGCACCTCGCCCTCCGCATCGTCGAAGCCGATGGCGACCATCGCGCCATGCAGGTCGAGGTAGACGCCATCGAGCGGGCCATCCTCCAGCGCGTCCGACAATGCGGCGACCAGCAGCGCGGCGATGCGTTCGAAGGCCTCGGCGGTGACCGGGCCGGCGGGGTTGGCGAAGCCCCAGGCGAGCGGTGCGATCTGCACGCCGGCTTCCTCCGCCACCATGATGGCGCCGGCGGCGGGGCAGGAGGTCGGGCGCAGCGCGTCGAGCAGCGTCGACGCCTTCTGCAGCGGCGGGAAGCCGCCGGGCTTGATGAAGTCCCCCCAGCCGGTGGGCAGCGGAGCGAAGGAATGGCTTTCGTGCAGGAAGCCGCCGATGGCGATGCGGGTCATGGGGTATGCTTCTTCCCTCCATCCCTGTCCGCGCCCAGCACGGCAGATGCGTTGAAGTAAGGGGAAAGCCGCTGTCTCAGTTCGTCTTCCACGAGACGCGCCTCGCGGCCATCGACGAGTGACAACACTCGCACGGAGCAATGCGCCCGGATGTAGGCGCGACACCGGGCGGCGGCCTCTCGGGGTGTGCGTGGGCGATCCGGCCCATCGAGCAGTCGCGCAAAGAGCATGTACTGCGCGAACATATTGACCACCTGTCCGCTAGCGTGATCACGGAGCCGCCGCCGCAGCGAACCCGCGCCATTTCGCCCAGCCATGCCGACATAGATGACGTCATTGCCCTCAAAGATCACATAGACCCCAGGTGTGTCGGGGATGAAGACCTCCCACTTCGCGTCGCCCATCGCGACCCGTGGCGCGAAGCCGCGAAGATCCAGAACTTCCTCAACGGTTTCCCAAGGCGCTGCGGTCATCGGGCGCGTCAGCCCTTCGCGACGCCCGCCGTCGCCAGCACCGCATCGGCCAGCACGCGCAGCCCCGCCTCGGCCCATTCGGGCGTGATGCTCTCGGCCTCATTGTGGCTGACGCCGCCATGGCAGGGGCAGAAGATCATGGTGGTGGGCAGGCACCGCGCAACATAGACCGCGTCGTGGCCGATGCCGGTCGGCATGTCCATATGCGCGTAGCCCAGGCGCTGCGCCGCATCGCGCACGCGCCCGACCAGCGCCAGATCGAACGGCGTGAGCGGCGAATACCAGAAATCCGCGACCGTGATCCGCACGCCGCGCGCCGCGGCGATGGCGGTGGCGGTGGCGCGGATCTCCTCGGCCATCTGCGCCAGCAGCGCCGGGTCGTGGTGCCGCGTATCGATGCTGAACCACACGCGCGAGGGCGCGATGTTGCGGCTGTCGGGATAGACGGTGAGCCGCCCGACCGTCGCGCGCCCCGGATCGCCGGCGGGTGTCACGGAAGCGAGCGCGATCGCCTCGATCGCCGCGATCAGCGGCGCGGCCGCCATCAACGCATCGCGCCGCCCGGCCATCGGCGAACCGCCATGCGCCTCCTCGCCCTCGATCGTCACTTCCAGCCAGTTCTGCGCGAGTGCATGAGTGACGACGCCGACCTCCAGGCCGGCATCCTCGAGCAACTTCCCCTGTTCGATATGCAGTTCGAGATACGCGCCGATGTCGCGCAGCGCGGCCGGGTCGGCATCGCCCTGCCAGCCGATGCGCGCGAGCTCCGCGCCGAACACCGCGCCCTCGCTGTCCTGCTTGGCCAGCACCTCGGCCTCGGTGAACATCCCCATCGCGCCACCGCTGCCCATCATGGGCGGCGAGAAGCGCGCACCTTCCTCATTGGTCCAATTGATGAGCATGAGCGGGGCCTCGGTCTCGATCCCCGCCTCATGCACCGCGCGCAGCAGTTCGAGCCCCGCCAGCACGCCCAGCACGCCATCGAACTTCCCGCCCGTCGGCTGGGTGTCGAGGTGGCTGCCGAAGGCCACCGCCTTGCGCGACGGATCGCGCCCCGGCCGCACCAGCGCCATGTTGCCCAGCCGGTCGGTGCTGAGCGTGCACCCCGCCGCCTCCGCCCAACGCACCAGCAGATGCCGCCCTTCGGAATCGAGGTCGGTCAGCGTCTGCCGGTTCGACCCGCCCTTCGCGGTGGCGCCGATGCGCGCCATCTCCAGCGCCGGAGAGGGGAATGTTCATGCCAAGCCTCCGGCGGTTTCAATCACGGCGGGGCCGAGCGCGGCGAGGCCCGCCGCCGACCATGCGGGCGCGATGCTCTCCGCAGGATTGTGGCTGAGCCCGCCATGGCAGGGGATGAACATCATGGCGGAAGGCACCACGCGCCCGACATGCAGCGCATCATGACCGATCGGCGTCGGCAGGTCGCGATACGCCAGGCCCGCGGCGCGCGCGCCGGCGCGCAGGCGCTCGAGCAGCACGGCATCGAAGCGCACCGAGGGATAGCCCGAGACCGTCTCGATCGTGATCGGCATGTCGCGGCGCGCGGCGATCTCGGCGCAGGTGGCCGCAAGCGCTGCACACATGCCATCGAGCCCGGCCTGCTCGATGTTGCGCAGGCTCGCCACCAGCACGACGCGCGAGGGGATATTGCCGCGCGCATCAGGCTCCAACGCCAGCCGCGTCGCCGAGGCCAGGCCACGGCCCGCGGTGCCGAGCGCGATACGTTCGAGCGCGAGGATCACCTCCGCCGCGCCCAGCAGCGCGTCGCGCCGGTCCTCCATGCTGCCGCCGATATGCCCGTCGCGCCCCTGCACCGTGATGGTGCAATAGGTCACGCCATAGCCATGCGTGACGATGCCGACGGGCACGTCCTCGCGCTCCAGCACCGGGCCTTGTTCGATATGCGCCTCGAAATACGCGGCGAAGCGGCGCGCCTCAGCCGGGTCGCGCGTGCCGCGCCAGCCGCAGGCATCGAGCGCGGCGCCGAAGCTGGTCTGCCCAAAGCGATCGGGGGTTGCGAGCAGGCGTGCCTCGTCCGCGAAACCCATCGCCGCCTCGCTCGCGGCCATGGGCGGGGCAAAGCGCGCGCCTTCCTCGTTGGTCCAGTTCACGACGCAGATCGGCGCGCGGGTGCGCCGCCCCGCATTATGCAGCGCGCGCACCACCTCAAGGCCGATCAGCACGCCATAGGCGCCATCGTACTTCCCGCCGGTCGGCACGGTGTCGAGGTGGCTGCCCACCGCGACCGCCGGCAGCGTCGCATCCGCGCCGGGATAGGTGAGGAACATCGACCCCAGGCGATCGACCTCCAGCGTGCAGCCGGCCGACTGCGCCCAGTCGCGCAGAAGCATGCGTGCCTTGCCGTCGGTCTCGGTCAGCGCGAGGCGATCCACCTCGCCATCGGGCCGTGCGCCGATGCGCGCCATCTCGTGCAGGCTGTCCCACAGCCGATCGGGGGAGAAGGTGATGGTCATGCCGCTGCCTCCAGCCCGCACCATTCCGCCATGGTCAGCGCGATGGTGCGGGTGATGTCGTGCATGGAATCCAGCCCCACGCTCTCGTCGATGCCATGGATCTCCTGCGCGTCCGGCCCGAAGCAGGCCACGGGCGTATCCTGGTACAGCGTGAAGAAGCGCCCATCCGTCAGCCCCGTCGCGGGATAGTCGCGCAGGAAGCCGCCCGAGACATCGGCGAAGTGGCCCTTCGCCATGGTCACGATCGGCGCGTTCATGTCGAAGACGCAGGGGTCGGCCATGAAGCCCTTGAACTCCAGTTGCACGGTCGCGCCCTTCAGCGCGGGGTCGGTCGCGGCCTCCGCCACCAGGCGTTCGATATCCGCCTTCGTCTGCGCCGCGGTGTAGCCCATCATCACGCCCACGCGCATGCCGATGCGCGCGCGCGTGGGCACGCTGCTGTTCCACTCGCCGCCCTGGATCGTTCCGAAATTCACGTTCACCGGATGGTTCACGCCGCGGAAGGATGCGTGGATGCGCTCGGCCTTGTTCATCTCGGCCTGGTAGTCCTCGAAGCGCGCGGCGATGGCGTTGGCGGCCTTGATGGCGTTCAGCCCCGCCTGCATGTCGCGCACATGCGCCGGGCGGCCCGACACGGTCACCCAGGCCCACACCACGCCGATCTCCGCCGAATACATCGCGGGCAATCCGGGGCCGGGTTCGGGGATGATGACGGCATCGGTGCGCGGCAGCGCCAGCATGGCGGCCAGTGCGCCATTGCCGGTGCATTCCTCCTCGATCACCGACTGCATCTGCACGTCCGCGGCAGGTTGCAGCCCGGCCAGGCGCAGCGCCTTGAAGGCCGCGACGTAGGAGACGATGCCCGCCTTCATGTCGCCCGCGCCGCGGCCATACATGCGTCCGTCGCGGATGGCGGGTTCGTAGGGCGGCGTCAGCCACATGTCGGCGGCGCCTTCCGGCACCACATCCACATGTCCCTGCAGCGCCAGGCTGCGCCCTTTCCTCTCGCGCGGCGTGAACACCGCGACGACATTGTCACGCCCCTCATAGGACACCAGCGGCGGCGAGAACCCCGGATGCGCCGCCAGCACCGCCGGGTCGGTCGGCACGCGCCACGGCGCAAGCCCGATCCCTTCGTAGATGCGCGCCATCTCGTTCAACGCGGATTGCTCGTTGCCCAGCGTGGAGGGGCAGCGCACCAGCCGTTCCAGCATGCGCACCGCATCGTCGCGCAGCGCATCGACGGCCTCCAGGATCGCGCGGCGCGCGCCGGGGTCGATCGGCGTTGTCATGGGCGTCTCCTCAGGCGGCGATCACCGGCGGGGTCCAGGACCGCCCCGGGATGCTGTCCAGCAATTGCTGCGTATAGGGGTGCTGCGGGTTGCCGAACACCTCGGCGGTCACGCCCTGCTCCACGATCGCGCCGCGCTGCATCACCGCGATCCGGTCGCAGACCTGCGCGGCGACGCGCAGGTCATGCGTGATGAACAGCATGGTGAGGCCGAGCCGGTCGCGGATATCCGCCAGCAATGCCAGCACCTGCGCCTGCACCGACACATCCAGCGCGCTGACCGGTTCATCCGCGATCAGCAGTTCCGGCTCCATCGCCAGCGCGCGCGCGATGCCGATGCGCTGGCGCTGCCCGCCGCTGAATTCATGCGGGTAGCGCTCCATGGCCCCGGGATCGAGCTGCACCAGCGCCAGCAAATCCCGCGCGCGCGCTTCCGCCACCGCGCGGGGCGTGCCGTGGGTGATCGGGCCTTCGGCGATGATCTCGCCGACCCGCCGGCGCGGGTTCAAGGACGCAAAGGGGTCCTGGAAGATCATCTGGATCTTGCGGCGATAGGGCTTCCACGCGCCGCGCCCGAGCGGCCGCAGGTCGACGCCTTCGAAGACGATCTCGCCCTTCTCGGGTTCCACCAGTTTCACGACGCAGCGCGCCAGCGTCGACTTGCCGGACCCTGATTCGCCCACCAGGCCCAGCGTCTCCCCGCGCGTCAGCGTGAAGTCGGCATCGTGCACCGCGCGTACCACCGGCTTCGGGCCGAACCAGCCGCCGGAGCGGCGATAGGTCTTCTCCACCCCCTTCGCGACCAGCACCGGCGGGCCGGTGTCGCGCGCCCGCGCAGCGCCGGCCGCGCCGTGCGGCACGGCGGCGATCAGCGCCCGGGTATAGGGATGCTGCGGGGCGTTCAGTACCTCCGCCGCCACGCCCTGTTCCACGATGCGCCCGTGCTGCATCACCGCGACGCGATCCGCGATTTCCGCCACCACGCCGAAATCGTGGGTAATGAACAGCACCCCGGTGCCGCGGCGCGACTGGATCTCGCGGATCAGCCGCAGAATCTGCATCTGCGTCGTCACATCCAGTGCCGTGGTCGGTTCGTCCGCGATCAGCAGGGACGGCTCCAGCGCCAGCGCCATCGCGATCATCACACGCTGCCGCTGCCCGCCCGACAGCCGGAACGGATAGGCGCGCGCGGTGGCTTCCGGATCAGGCAGGTTCACCGCCGCGAGCAATTCCGGCACGCGCCGCGCGGCATCGCCGCCCGCGCCATGCACGCGCATGGCTTCGGCTATCTGCTCGCCCACGCGCATCACCGGGTTCAGCGCCGTCATCGGTTCCTGGAAGATCATCGCCAGGCGCGCGCCGCGCAGCCGGCGCATCGGTTCCGCGCCCAGCGCCAGCAGGTCCTGCCCCTCGAACAGGATGCGTCCGGCGCGCACCGGCAATTGCTTCGGCAGCAGCCCCATAACGGCATTCGCGGTGATCGACTTGCCCGATCCGGATTCCCCGACGACGCAGACGATCTCGCCGGGATCGACGCGCAGCGTGATGTCCTCGACCGCATGCGGCCGGTCGCCGCCGGGCGGCAGCGCGACGGTCAGGCCCTCGACCGACAGCAGGCTCATGCCGGCCCGCCGCGGGTCCGCGCGAGCCGCGGGTTCAGCGCATCCGACAATCCCTCGCCGACCAGGTTCAGCGCCAGCACGGTGAAGAAGATCGCGAGGCCCGGAAACACGCTCATCCACCACGCCAGGCGGATCACGCTGCGCCCCGACCCGATCAGGAACCCCCAGGTCATCAGGTTCGGATCGCCCAGCCCGAGGAAGGACAGCGCCGATTCCAGCAGGATCGCGGACGCCACCATCAGCGACGCCAGCACCACGATCGGCGAGAGCGCATTCGGCAGGATATCGGTCAGCACGATGGCTATGCGCGACTTGCCCAGCACCTCGGCCGCCTGGACGAATTCGCGCGACCGCAGGGAAAGGAACTCGGCCCGCACCACCCGCGCCACCGGCGGCCAGGACACGACCGCGATGGCGAACACCACGGAGGAGATGGTCGGCGTGAAGATCGCCACCAGCAGGATGGCAAACACGAAGGACGGGATGGTCTGGAAGAATTCGGTGAAGCGCATCACCGCGTCATCCGCGACGCCGCCGAGATACCCCGCGAAAGCGCCCAGCGTCACGCCGATCAGCAGCGCCGCGACGGTCGACACCGCGCCGACCATCAGCGAAATGCGCGCCCCATGCGCGATTCCCGCCGCCACGTCGCGCCCGAGGCTGTCGGACCCCAGCAGCATCCCTTCCTCACCCGGCGGGACGAAGGGTGCGGTCGCCATGTCCCACGGGCTGCCGGGGTAGATCACCGGCGCCAGTGCGGCCAGCAGCATCACCAGCAGCAGGATGACCAGCCCCACCACCGCGCCGCGGTTGCGCCGGAAGCGTCGCCAGAAGTCAGACATGCCGGCTCCCCGTGTCGCGATCGCAGGCGCTCATCCTTCGACCTCCACGCGCGGATCCACCACCGCGTAGAGCAAATCCGTCACCAGGTTGAACAGCACCACCATCACGCTGGTGCAGAAGAACACCCCCAGCAGCACCGCGTAGTCGCGCGCCAGCAGCGCATCGAAGGCCAGCCGCCCGATGCCCGGCCATGCGAACACCGTCTCGACCAGGATCGACCCGCCCACCAGCTGCCCGGCCTGGATGCCGGCGAAGGTGATCACCGGCAGCAGCGCGTTGCGCAGCACGTGGCGGCGGATCACCTGCCCTTCCGGCACGCCCTTGGCGCGCGCGGTCTTCACGAAATCCTGGTCGGCCACTTCCAGCATCGTGGCCCGCGTCAGCCGCGCATAGACCGCGAGGTAGAACAGCCCGAGCGTGGCCGCCGGCAGGATCAAGTGCTTGCCCACATCCAGCACCGCCGCCATGCCGGTCAGGTCCGCCCCCACGCTCGCCATGCCGAAGCTCGGCAGCCATTCCAGCCAGACCGAGAAGAACAACACCAGCATCAGCCCCACCCAGAACAGCGGCGTGGCGTAGAAGGTCAGCGCGATCACGGTGATGACGGAATCGGCCCATGTCCCCACGCGCCGCGCCGCCAGCGTGCCGAGCGTCACCCCGGCCACCACCGCGAAGGTGAAGGCCGCGCCGGTCAGCAGCAGCGTCGCCGGCAGGCGTTCGCTGATCAGCAGCCAGACCGGCTGCTGCTGGCGGTGACTGAAGCCAAGGTCGAGCGTCAGCACGCCCTTCAGGTAGATCCACAGCTGCACATGGAACGGCCTGTCGAGCCCGAACTGCTCGCGCAGCTGCTGCAGGAAGCGCTCATCCGCCGCCCCCGACTGCCCGGCGATGACGCTCGCCGGGTCGCCGGGTGCGGCGTGGATCAGCAGGAAGTTGCACACCACGATCGCCAGGATGACGACCAGCGCCTTGACCCCCCGCCGCAGCAGGAAGCCAGGCAGCTTCGACAGTTCCATCAGCCGGCGATGAACACGTCGTCGAACGACTTGTGCACGCCGAGCCCCGTGGTGATCACGTTGCGCACCTTCTTGTCGTGGATGGTCGGGAAGGCCAGCTCCATCAGCCAGATCTGCGGCACTTCCTCGACCAGCAGCTTCTGCACCTCGCTGAAGGCCGCCTGGCGCTCGGCCGCGGCGGCCGAGGCACGCGCGCGCTGGAACAGCGCATCCACCTGCGGGTTGGCGTAGCCGCCGGTATTGGTGAAGGTCACGCGCTGGATGTTGGTGCTGACATAGGTGCGCTCCACCCCCAGCGTCGGGTCGCCGAACTGGTAGACGAAGTTGATCGTGGTCTCGTATTCCCAATTGCCGACGCGCCGCGCCCAGGACCCGGCATCGGTGGATTCCAGGTCCAGCGCGACGCCGATGTTGCGCATCGCCTGGCGCAGGTATTCGGACAGCCGCGTCCAGATCTCGCCATAGGGCAGCGGGATGTGCTTCAGCGTGAAGCGCACGCCCTGCGCGTTGCGCGGGAAGCCCGCCTGGTCGAGAATGCGGTTCGCCTCCGCCACGTTGAAGGCGGCGAGCCGCGCGCCGGCATCGTGGAAGCGCGTGGTGCTGGCCACCGGGTTGGTCGCCGGCTTGCCGACGCCGAACCACAGGCGGTTGACGACGAAGTTGCGGTCGATCGCCATCGACATCGCGCGCCGCACCCGCGCATCGTCCAGCGGCTTCACGCGATGGTTCAGTTCCATCCACGACAGCGGGGAGAAATATTCCCAGCCATTCGTGCTCACATCCAGGTTCGCGCGCTGGCGCAGCGCCGGGATGTCGAAGGGCTCGATGTCGGAGGCCTGGCTCAGCAGCACCTGGCCGGATTCCAGCGCGAGGCGCCGGCTCTGGCTGTCGGGGATGATGCGATAGATGATGCTGTCGAGGTAGGGCTGGCCCGGCTTCCAGTATTCCTCGTTCCGATCCAGCCGGATGAAGTTGCCGCGCTGCCACTCCACGAACTTGAAGGGCCCGGTGCCGACCGGGCGCTGCACCGCCGGCGCGGTGCGGTAGTCCCGCCCGTCGAACAGGTGCTTCGCCACCATCGCGGCGGCCGTCGCGTCGAACATCAGCAGGAAGGGCTGGAAGGCCTGCTTCAGCACGATCCGCACGGTCAGCGGGTCGCGCGCCTCGCAGGTCTCGATCAGCGAGAAGATGGCCCGCGCGCGCGGCGAGAGCTCGACATGGAACTTCATGATCGAGAAGACGACGTCATCCGCGGTGAAGGGCTGCCCGTCATGCCACTTCACGCCCTCCTGCAGGGCGAAGACGTATTCCTTGCCGTCGGGGCTGATCGTCCAGGACTTCGCCAGCAGCGGCATCGGCTCGAGCGTGCTCGAGAAGCTCAGCAGCCCCTGGAACATCTTCGGCGCGGCGGCGAGCGTCGGGCCCTGCTGGTTCACGCCGATCTGCAGAACCGGCGGTTCCGGCGTCAGCATCATCTGCAGCGTGCCGCCGCGCCGCGGGGCCACGCCCTGGGCCAGCGCATCCGAGGCGCGCATCAGGACGGGGGCGGAGGTGGCGGCGGCCATGAGGCCACGGCGCGAGACGACCATCTTCTTTTCTCCCAGGGCGTGAAGGCGAAAGGCTATCCCCCGCCCCGCGCGTGGACAAGCCGCGATGCGCTGCCTAGCCTCGCGCCACGATGAAGACATACGCGCACGAATCCCAGGCAGGGCACACGCCCTCCTTTTTTCTGCAACGCGGCCGCGTGCAGCGCAATTTCGAGGTGCCGGCGCGTGCCGCCGCCCTCGAAGCCGCGCTGCATCGCATGGGCCTCGCACCCGCCGCCCCGCCACCGCTGGCCCCGCGCGCGCTCGAATCCGTGCATCGCGCGGACTACCTCGACTTCCTCGCCACCGCGGCGACGGATTGGGCGGCACTGCCGGACCCAGGGCCTGAGGTGGTCGCCAATATCCATCCGGTGCCCGAAATGGTCGCGCAGGGCGCGCGCACCGGTGCCAGCATCATCGCCCGCGCCGGCTGGTACACCGCCGACACCGCCTGCCCGATCGGCGCCGGGTCGTGGCACGCCATCCAGGGCGCCGCCGCCTGCGCCCTGGCCGCGGCGGGCGAAGCAGCGAAGGGGCGCACCGCGTATGCGCTCTGCCGCCCGCCGGGGCACCACGCCTATGCCGGGCGCGCGGGCGGGCACTGCTACGTCAACAACGCCGCCCTCGCCGCGCAGGCGCTGCGCGATGCCGGCGCGCAGCAGGTCGCCATCCTCGATATCGACAGCCACCACGGCAACGGCACCCAGGGCATCTTCTGGGAACGGCGCGACGTGCTGACCATCTCGATCCATGGCGATCCGGACGGCTACTATCCCTGGTTCGTCGGCCGCGCGCATGAACGCGGCGGCGGCGCGGGCGACGGTCGCAACATGAACATGGCCCTGGCGAGGGGCACCGGCGATGCCGGCTGGCTCGATGCGCTGCGCTACGCCTTCGCGGCCATCCGCGACGTCAAGGCGGATGCGCTGGTCGTCGCCCTCGGCTTCGATGCGTCGGAACACGAACCGCTGGGCTACCTCTCGGTGACCGAGGACGGCTTCGCCAAGGCCGGCGCGATGATCGGCGGCCTGCACCTGCCCACCGCGATCACCCAGGAAGGCGGCTACAACGTGGATCTCATCGGCACGCTGCTCGAACGCTTCCTGGCCGGATGGGGCGACGCATGACCGCCGCCGCGATCCACGCCGCCACGCTGACGCTCGACACCCATATCGACATCCGCTGGCCCGACCCGCCCGACGCCACCACCGAGACCGACCGCCGCGTCGATTTCCCCAAGATGACGCGCGGCGGGCTGAAGGCCGCGGTCTTCATCGCCTATACGCCGCAGGGCAAGCGTGACGCCGAGGGCCTCGCCGCCGCCGCCGCGCGCGCCGAGGCGATGCTGCGCCACATCCGCACCCGTGCGGACGGCAGCACCCGCCGCTTCTGCACCACCGCCGCCGAACTGGAAGCAGCGCACGAAGCCGGCGCGCTGGCGGTGCTCTCCGCGGTCGAGAACGGCAACGCCATGGCGCGCGACCTGTCGCGGCTCAAATTGTGGCGCGACCTCGGCGCGATCTACCTCACGCTGACCCATGACGGGCACAACGACCTGGCCGATGCGGCGCGCCCCAAGCCCGACCTGGGCGACGCCGCGCAGGAACATGGCGGCCTGTCGCCACTCGGCCGCGACGCCATTCGCGAGATGAACCGCGTCGGCCTGCTGGTCGATGTCTCGCACAGCGCCAAGTCCACCATGATGCAGGCGGCGGAGCTCTCCCGCGCGCCGATCGCCGCCACGCATTCCTGCTGCCGCGCGCTGTGCGACCACCCGCGCAACCTCGACGACGAACAGCTCGACATGCTGCGCGCCACCGGCGGCCTGGTGCAGATCACCGCGCTCGATGCCTTCCTGCGCGCCGCGCCGCCAGGCGGGAAGTCTCCCGCGACGGTCAAGGACATGGTCGACCACGTGGACCACGCGGTCGCGCGCATCGGCCTCGACCATGTCGGCCTGTCGTCGGATTTCGACGGCGGCGGCGGCATCCCTGGCTGGAAGGACGCGTCGGAGACGGCGAACCTCACCGCCGAACTGCACGCCCGCGGCTACGGCGCGCGCGAGATCGACCTGCTCTGGTCCGGCAATTTCCGGCGCCTGCTGCGCCAGGTGCAACGCACAGCTCATGTGATGGAATCCTGATGCGCCACCTCGTCCTTGCCGCCGCGATCCTGCTGCTTGCCCTGCCCGCGCAGGCACAACAGCGCCCCGCACCGCCGCCCGCCGACATCGCCGGCGCCGCCGACCACCCGCTCGTCGGCCGCTACGATGGGTCCGTCCAGCGCCTGCGCGAACAGGTCGCCTTCGGCGAGATGCGCATCGTCACCGCGCCCATCCCGCCCGGCGGCCGCCCGCCCGGATCGCCCCGCGCGACCGAGGCGAACAGCACCGCCGTCTCGGGGCGGCTCACGCGCATGCGCTACGAAGGGCCCGATGGGCGCTCGCCGCTCGAACTGGTGCGCAACTGGCAGCAGCGCATGGAGCAGGGCGGCTTCCGCACTGTCTTCTCCTGCGAGGCGAGGACCTGCGGCGGCACCGGATCGGACGTGTGGTTCGCGGTGACGGATGCACGCCCCGGCAATGCGGGTATCGCCTCCAACTGGGGCAGCATGGCCTATGCGGTGATGCGCCTGGAACGTCCGGCCGGCGATGTCTGGGTCTCGCTGCTCGCGGTCACCGGCCCGCGCGACCGGCCGCAGACGCTCATCGACGTGGTCGAGGTCCGCCCGATGGAGACCGGCCGCATCGTCTTCGTCGACGCCGCCGCCATGGACCGCGCCATCGCCGCGACCGGCCGCGTCGCGCTCTATGGCATATCCTTCGATACCGACCGCGCCGACCCGCGTGCCGAATCCCGCCCGACCATCGAGGAAATCGCGAAATACCTGCGCGCCAACCCGTCCGTCGCCGTGGTGGTCACCGGCCACACCGACAGCCAGGGCGGCTTCGATCATAATGTCGACCTCTCCCGCCGTCGCGCCGCCGCCATTGTCACGGCGCTGACGCGCGACCACGGCATCGCCGCCGCGCGCCTCACACCCTTCGGCGCGGGCATGGCCGCACCGGTCGCAGCCAATGACAGCGACCAGGGCCGCGCACAGAACCGCCGGGTGGAAATCGTCCGACGCTGAATTCCCTTACTGGTTGATTTTCGCATGGCGTAGCGCCACCCTGGCGCGACGCCATGACCATCGCCCGCATCGCCACCTTCGCCTTCGCCGGCATCGACGCCGTGCCGGTCGAGGTACAGGTGCAGATCGCCCCGGGCCTGCCCGCCTTCCTGCTGGTCGGCCTGCCCGACAAGGCGGTGACCGAAAGCCGCGAACGCGTCCGCGCCGCACTCACCGGCCTGGGCCTGTCGCTGCCGCCCAAGCGCGTGCTGGTGAACCTCGCACCCGCCGACATCGCCAAGGAAGGTTCGCATTTCGACCTGCCCATCGCGCTCGCGCTGCTCGCCGCCATGGACATCATCCCGAGGGAGGACGCCGCCGGCTACGCGGCCCTTGGCGAACTCTCGCTCGATGGGTCCATCGTGCCGGTCGCCGGCGTGCTGCCCGCCGCACTCGGCGCGTCCGCCCGCGACCTCGGCCTGATCTGCCCGGCCGCGCAGGGCGGCGAGGCCGCCTGGGCCGGGCGCATCGAAGTGCTCGCCGCCCCCGACATCCATTCCCTGCTGAATCACTTCAAGGGCGTGCAGCACCTCTCGCCACCCAAGCCCCCGGCACCCGACACCGCCCCGCGCAGTACCGCCTGCCTGTCCGAAGTGAAGGGCCAGGAATCCGCCAAGCGCGCCATCGAGATCGCCGCCGCCGGCGGCCACAACCTGCTGATGATCGGCCCGCCAGGCGCCGGCAAATCCATGCTCGCCGCGCGCATGCCGGGCCTGCTGCCCGACCTCTCGCCCGCCGAGGCCTTGGAAGTCTCCCTCGTCCACTCCATCGCCGGCATGCTCGAGGGCGGCCGCCTGGTGATGCGCCCGCCCTTCCGCGACCCGCACCACTCCGCCTCGATGCCCGCGCTGATCGGCGGCGGCGCGCGCGCCAAGCCCGGCGAGATCAGCCTGGCCCATCGCGGCGTGCTGTTCCTCGACGAATGGCCGGAATTCCCGCGCCCCGCGCTGGAAGCCCTGCGCCAGCCGATGGAGACCGGCCGCACCACCATCAGCCGCGTCCACGCGCACGTCACCTACCCCGCGCGCTTCCAGTGCATCGCCGCGATGAACCCCTGCCGCTGCGGCTACCTCGGCGAGGCCGGGCGCGAATGCGGCCGCGCGCCGCGCTGCGGCGAGGACTACCAGGGCCGCCTGTCCGGCCCGCTGATCGACCGCATGGACCTCACCATCGAGGTCATGCCGATCCCGGCTTCGGAACTCACCCGCGCGCCCGCCGGCGAGACCTCCGTCACCGTCGCCGCCCGCGTGCAAGCGGCCCGTGACGCGCAGCGCACCCGCTACGGCACCGACGGCCCGCACAACAACGCCGAGGCCGAGTTGCGCCACCTCCAGCCGCTGCTCGATGCCGATGCCGAGACGCTGCTGGAAATGGCGGCGACGCGGCTGCGCCTGTCCTCGCGCGGGCATGTGCGCACGCTGCGCGTGGCGCGCTCCATCGCGGACCTGGCGGGCAGCAGCACCATCAGGCGCGCGCATGTAGCGGAGGCGCTGGCGTTCCGGCACAGGATGCCGGGGCGCAAGGCCGCATAGAAAAAAGCCAGGTCGGGGGAGGGAACTCCCCCGAATCCCCCTCCTTTTTTTTGGAACTTCAGTCGCCGACCCGGAATGCATCGGCGATCCGTCGCGCCGTCCCGTCAGCCGCCACGATCACCACGTCGAAGCGCATCCCCGCGGCACCATGGCCAGGATTCGCCGCGACCCAGCACTCCGCCGCGGCCACCAGCCGCGCCCGCTGCCGCACACCCAACGCCAGCGCGGCCTCCGAAAGCGACGGCCGTGCCTTCACCTCCACGAAGGCCAGCAGCCCCTCGCGCTCCGCCACCAGGTCGATCTCCCCCGCCGGCGTGCGCGCGCGCCGCGCCAGCACCACCCATCCCTCGCGTTCCAGCGCGACAGCCGCGACACCTTCCGCATCGCGCCCCGACGCCTCCGCGCGCCGTCCGCGAATCAGCCGGCGCGTGCGCTGCCCGAAATCCTGCATTCCGCTATCCTCGCGCGATGATCCTGCGCCGCGCCATCCTCTTCCTGCTTCTCGCGGCCGGCGTCGCCAACGCCCAGCCGGCGCACCGCCACATGGTCGCCGCCGGCCATCCCCTCGCCGCCCAGGCCGGCCTCGAGGTGCTGCGGGACGGCGGCAGCGCGGTCGATGCCGCCATCGCCGTCCAGATGGTCCTCACGCTGGTCGAACCGCAATCCTCCGGCATCGGCGGCGGCGCCTTCCTGCTGCATCTCGACGCTGCCACCGGCCGCCTCGCCGCCTGGGACGGGCGCGAAACCGCCCCCGCCGCCGCCACCCCCGACCTGCTGATGCGCGACGGCCGCCCCATCCCCTTCCTGCAAGCCATGGCCAGCGGCCGGTCGGTCGGCGCCCCCGGCACCGTCGCCATGCTGGAAGCCGCGCATCGCGAGCACGGTCGCCTGCCCTGGCCACGCCTGCTCGCCCCCGCCATCGCCCTGGCCGACGCAGGCTTCCCCATCAGCGACCGCCTGGCGCGCGAGATCGCCGGCGACATGCTGCTGCTGCGGCGCGACGCCGGCGCGGCCGCCTATTTCTTCGACGCCCAGGGCCTGCCGCTGCCGGCCGGCCACCGCCTGCGCAACCCCGCGCTGGCCGCCACGCTGCGCACCATCGCCGACCAGGGCGCGGCGGCCTTGGCGCGCGGCCCGATCGCCGAGGACATCGTCGCCGCCATCACCCGCCACCCGACCCTGCCCGGCGTGATGGCCGCCACCGACCTCGCGACCTACATGCCGCGGCGGCGCGATGCGGTCTGTACGCCCTATCGCGGCTGGCGTGTCTGCGGCTTCCCGCCGCCGTCGTCGGGTGGCATCGCGGTGGCGCAGATCCTCGGCCTGCTCGGGCATTTCGATATCGCGCGGCTGGACCCGCGCGGCGCCGATGCGGCGCATCTGCTCGGTGAGGCCGGGCGCCTCGCCTTCGCCGACCGCAACGCCTATGTGGCGGACCCCGACTTCGTCCCGGTCCCCACGCGCGGCCTGGTCGACCCCGCCTACCTGACCGCGCGCGCACAGCTGCTCGACCGCGACCGCGCCATCGCCACGCCGCGCCCCGGCAACCCACCCTGGCGCGAGACCCGCTTCGCCCCGCAGCAGCAGGAGTTCGAGGCCGGCACGAGCCACATCTCGATCGTGGATGCGGCCGGCAACGCCGTCTCGATGACCACCACCATCGAGGCGCTGTTCGGCGCGCGCATCCTGGTGCGCGGCTTCCTGCTGAACAACGAGCTGACGGATTTCTCCTTCGTGCCGGAGGTCAACGGCCGCCCCGTCGCGAACCGCGTCGAAGGCGGCAAGCGCCCGCGATCGTCGATGTCCCCCACCATCGTGCTGGATGGCGACGGGCGCCTGCATGCAGTGGCCGGTTCGCCCGGCGGTGCGCGCATCATCGGCTATGTCGCGCAGGCGCTGGTGGCCCTGCTCGACTGGGGCATGACCCCGCAGGAGGCCGCCGCCCTGCCCCATGTCGGCACCATCGGCGGCGCCGTGGAACTCGAGGTCGACACGCCGGCCGCGACGCTGGCGCCCGCCCTGCGCGCGCACGGCCACGACGTGCAGATCCGCGACATGAATTCCGGCCTGCAGATCATCCGCGTCACGCCCGATGGCCTGCTGGGCGGCGCCGACCCGCGGCGCGAAGGCGTGGCGATCGGTGACTGACACGCCCTACCGCACCGAACGCGTCGCCGCGCCGCCGGAAATCCGCGCCGAGATGCAGCGCCTGGCCGCGCTGCATGCGGGCGGGCTGGCCTGGGCGCTGTGGCGCGGCCTGTCGGGCATCGGCTTCGTGCTGGTGGCGGTCTACGGCATCATCGCGCTGATCGACATCGTCTTCGGCGTGATCGAACCCGCGCATTGGTTCGTGCTGGTGCTGGGGTCGATCATCCTGCTGCTGCCGATGGTGCTGGTCCATCTGCGCCACGCGCGGCTGGGCCAGGGCGAACGCGATGCCGCCGCCGCCATGCTGCGCGCGCAGGCCGCCTCGGCCGAGGTCCTGCGCCACACGCTGCTGCGCGACGCCCGCCACTGGTTCGTCGAACACCAACACGGCGTGATCCATGTCTGCCCGGCCGATCCGGCGCGCACCCTGTATCAGGACCTGTCGGGCATCACCGACGATGCGCGCCACGACCACTGGTACGCGAAGGGCCTGATCGACCGCACGCGCTGGACCTGGTTCACCACGCCCGACACGCGCTTCCTGCTGGGCTTCGAGGCCGATGGCGATGCCTTGTCGCGCGAAATCCTGGCCGAACGGGCCACGGATGGCCACGAAGCCGCCGCCGCACTGCTCGATTTCCTGGGCGATCCCGCGGACGGCGCCCTGGTCGCCCGCCCCTTCGCCGCGGTGGACGCATTCCTGCGCGGCCGCGCCGCGCCGTAACGAAGCGCCACCTGCGGCGTTGTCGCGACGAACCCCCGTGAGGAGCCACCCGCATGACCCGCGTGATCGCCGCCTGCCTCGCCCTGCTTCTTGCCGCGCCCGTCCCCTTGGCCGCCGCGGCGGAGGAAACCACGCGCATCGGCTTCGTCAACACCGCCATCACCAACCTGGGCCTGACGCGCAGCCATCGCGTGGTGGTGGAACGCTTCTCCGACCCCGAGGTGGCGGGCGTGTCCTGCTACATCAGCCAGGCGCGCACCGGCGGCCTCACCGGCATGGTCGGCCTGGCGGAGGACCCCGGCCGCTTCTCCCTGGTCTGCGTGGCGACCGGCGCGGTCAATGTCGCGGCCGGCGCAGAGCGCGGCGAACGCGGCGAACTGGTCTACGAGAGCGACACCAGCCTGTTCTTCAAGGAAACCCGCGTCCACCGCTTCATCGACGAGACCGCGAACACCGTCGTCTATCTGGCCTGGTCGACCCGGCTGATCGACGGGTCGCCCTACAACGCCGTCGCGGTCGTGCCCTTCGCGCCGGCGCGCTGAAACCCGCCGCCGTGTCGACGTCGCAGGCGGCGCCGGGGAGGAGGCTCGAGGGACCTGCCTGCCCCGAGTGTCCCAGCCAGCGGGCTTGGGAAGGCGTCAGGCCGCGCTGCGCACGATCGCCGGCATCGGCATGGCGTCGTCGCGGCCTTCCTCGACCGCGTGGCAGGCGACCATCGCATCGCCCGCGGGTTTCAGTTCCGGGCGTTCGCGCTTGCAGCGGTCATTCGCCAGCGGGCAGCGCGGGTGGAAGGCGCAGCCCGACGGCGGCGTGATCGGGGACGGCACCTCGCCACCCACCGGGATGCGTTCGCGCCCGGTCATCTCCAGGTCCGGGATCGCCTCCATCAGCGCGCGCGTATAGGGGTGGCGCGGCGTGCGGAACAGCGTCTCGGCCGGCGCCAGTTCCGCCAGCCGCCCCAGGTACATCACCCCGATCCGGTCGCTCACCTGGCGCACCACCGCCAGGTTGTGGCTGATGAACAGGAAGGTGAGGTTCAGCCGCTGCTGCAGTTCCTTCATCAGGTTCAGGATCTGCGCCTGGACCGACACATCGAGCGCGCTGGTCGGTTCGTCGCAGACCAGGAATTCCGGGTTGGACGACAGCGCCCGCGCGATCGAGATGCGCTGCCGCTGCCCGCCCGAGAATTCATGCGGGAACTTCACGCGATCGAGCGGCGACAGCCCGACCTGCGTCAGCAATTCCGCCACGCGGTTGTCCTGCTCGGCGCGCGTGCCGATCAGCCCGAAGGCGCGGATCGGCTCGGCGATGATGTCCCCCACGCGCCAGCGCGGATTCAGCGACGCGTACGGGTCCTGGAAGATCATCTGCATGCGCCGGCGCTGGTCGGCCAGCGCGCGCGCCTCAGCGAGGTCCCGCCCGTCGAACACCACCGCACCGGCGGTCGGCGTGTACAGCCCCACGCACAGCCGCGCGACGGTCGACTTCCCGCAGCCGGACTCCCCCACCAGCGACAGCGTCGTGCCCTTCGGGATGGCGAAGGAAATGCCGTCCACCGCGCGCAGCGTGCGCTTGCCCTCGCGCGAGACGATGCGCTGGAGCAGCGGGCGCGACACATCGAAATGCCGCGCCAGGTTGCGCGCTTCGAACATCGGCGGCGCGTCAGCCACGTACAGCCTCCGTGTCATAGAGCCAGCAGGCGGCCCGCGTGGTGCCGGCATCGAGCAGGTCGGGGCGCAATTCGCGGCACTTGTCGAACACCTGCGGGCAGCGCGGGTTGTAGGCGCAGCCCTGCGGGATGGCCGACAGCCGCGGCATGGCGCCATCGATCTGCGCCAGGCGCTCGACGCGGCGATCGAGCGGCGGGATCGATCCCATCAGCCCCGCGGAATACGGGTGGTTGGCGTGCTTGACCACCTCGCGCACCGGGCCGATCTCGGCGATGCGCCCGGCATACATCACCGCCACGCGGTCGGCGGTCTCGGCGATCACGCCCATGTCGTGCGTGACCAGCATCATCGCCGTGCCCTTCTCGCGCGCCAGCGTCTTGAGCAGCGCGATCACCTGCGCCTGGATGGAGACGTCCAGCGCCGTGGTCGGTTCGTCCGCGACGATCAGCTTCGGTTCCGCGCACAATGCCAGCGCGATCACGACACGCTGGCGCATTCCGCCGGAGAATTCGTGTGGGTAGGAATCGATGCGCTGCGCGGCCGCTGGGATGCCGACCAGTTCCAGCCACTCGATCGCCCGCCGCTTGGCCTCGGCCGGGCCGATCGGCAGGTGCGTGGTCATCGTCTCGGCCAACTGCTTGCCCACGGTATAGAGCGGGTTCAGCGTGGTCAGCGGGTCCTGGAAGATGGCGCCGATCTCGCGCCCGCGGATGCGGCGCATCTGCTCGTAGCGCAGATTGTCGATCCGCTTGCCGTTCAGCAGGATTTCTCCTCGTGCGATCCGCCCGGGTGGTTCCAGCAGGCCGATGATGGCCGCACCGGTCATCGATTTGCCGGCACCGGATTCACCCACCACGCCCAGCACCTCGCCGGGCGAAATCGAGAACGACACGTCATCGATGGCAACCAGCGTTCCCCGTCGCGTGGGAAATTCCACGCGCAGGTTGCGCACTTCGAGAAGGGGCGGCGTGTTCGACATCAGCGCAGCTTCGGGTTCAAGGCGTCGCGCAGCCAATCGCCCAGCAGGTTGACAGACAGCACCATCATGATCAGCGCGACACCCGGGAAAATCGTGATCCACCATTCCCCGCTGAACAGGAAGTCGTTGCCGATCCTGATCAGCGTGCCGAGCGATGGCTGCGTCGGCGGCACGCCGACGCCCAGGAAGGACAGCGTCGCCTCGGACAGGATCGCCAGGCCCAGGTTCAGCGTGGCCACCACCAGCACCGGCCCCAGCACGTTGGGCAGCACGTGGCTGACCATGATGCGCACGCGCTTCACGCCGATCACCCGCGCCGCCTGCACATATTCCTTGTTGCGTTCGACCAGCGTGGACCCGCGCACCGTGCGCGCGAATTTCGGCCATTCGCTGATGCCGATGGCGAAGATCACCACGAACAGCGCGATCTCGGCATGGACCTCGCGCGGCAAGGCGGCGCGCACCACGCCATCGACCAGCAGCGCCACCAGGATGGACGGGAAGGTCAGCTGGATGTCGCAGATGCGCATCAGCAGGCTGTCCAGCGCCCCGCCGACGTAGCCCGCCAGCAGCCCCAGCGTCACACCCAGCAGCGTGGCGAAGATGGTCGCCGACAGCCCCACCAGCAGCGATACCCGCGCGCCGTACATGATGGCCGAGAGCACGTCGCGCCCCTGGTCATCCGTGCCCAGCACGTATTCGCGCGCGCCATCCTCGCTCCAGGCCGGCGGCTTGAACGCATCCGACAGGTTCAGCGACGCCAGGTCGAAGGGATTATGCGGCGCGATCCACGGCGCGAACACCGCGCCCAGGATGCACACCGCGGCCACGATCGCGGACACCACCGTCACCGGCGACCGCGTGAAGGAAAACCACAGGTCGGAATCGAAGAAGCGCTTCACCGCGGCGTCCATGGCTCAGTGCCCCCCCTTCCCGCGCCCGATCCGCAGCCGCGGATCGACGGCGTAGTAGAGCAGGTCGACGATCAGGTTGATGGTCACGAACACCAGCGCGATCAGCAGCAGGTACGCGCTCATCACCGGGATGTCGGCCGCGCCGACCGACTGGATGAACAGCAGCCCCATCCCCGGCCATTGGAACACCGTTTCCGTCACGATGGCGAAGGCGATGATCGCGCCCAGCTGCAACCCGACGATGGTGATGACCGGCACCATGGTGTTCTTCAGCGCATGGCCGAAATGCACCGCACGGTTCGGCAGGCCCCGCGCGCGGGCGAACTTGATGTAGTCGGTGCGCAGCACCTCCATCATCTCGGCGCGCACCAGGCGCATGATCAGCGTCAGCTGGAACAGCCCGAGCGTGATCGCCGGCAGCACCAGCGCCTTCACCCCGGACCAGGTCAGGAAGCCGGTGCTCCACCACCCGAGCTTCACGGTGTCCCCCCGCCCGAAGGACGGCAGCCAGCCCAGCCACACGGCGAACACCAGGATCAGCAGGATGCCGATCAGGAAGGTCGGCAAGGAAACGCCCACCAGCGAGAAGGTCAGGAAGAAGCGCGACAGCCAGGAATTGCGGTACAGCCCGGTATACACACCCATCGGCACGCCCACCGCCAGCGCCAGCACCGCCGCCGTGAAGGCCAGTTCCAGCGTGGCCGGCGCACGCTCCGCGATCAGATCCGCCACCGGCCGCGACAGCCGGTAGGACAGCCCGAATTCCCCCTGCACCGCATTGCCGATGAAGGTCGCGAACTGCACCCAGAACGGCTTGTCGAGCCCGAGGTCCGACACCAGCGCGTCGCGCTGCGCCTGCGTGTAGTCCTGCCCCAGCATGATCGCCACCGGGTCGCCCACATAGGCGAACATGGCAAAGGAAATCAGCGCCACCGCCAACAGCACCGGCAGCGCCTGGAATATACGACTGACAACGAAGGCGAACATCGCGGCACTCCAGCGCAGGCGCGGCGGCTCTCACCGCCGCGCCCGCGGTTCAGGTCAGTTCATGCGCGCCCAGCGGAAATACGGCTGGTTGTTCGCCATGTGCGGGATGGTCAGGGTGGAGCGCATCGCCCACGGGATCATCTGGTGATGCAGCGGGATGTGCGGCACGTCCTCGCGATAGATGCGCAGCGCCTCGCGGATCGCCGCGTTGCGCGCGTCGCCCGACTGGTTGACCATGATGTCGATCAGCGCATCCATCCGCGGGTTGGAATAGCGCCCGTAGTTCCAGATGCCGTTGCCCTGCCCGCCATCGCGCGAACGCACCAGCGACTGGAAGGAATACAGCGCATCCAGCGTCGGCACGCCCCAGCCCAGCAGGTAGATGCTGGTATCCTC
>LNFM01001344.1_pt1 | contig 56429 bp, 67 predicted proteins | sample 596031 | NCBI WGS metagenome assembly LNFM01 (sample SAMN04254537, study PRJNA301005) | activated carbon metagenome | isolation source: dual media filters at the Ann Arbor, Michigan drinking water treatment plant | place: USA: Ann Arbor
GAGGCGTAGAACTTCAGCGCGTTGCCGCCGGTGGTGGTTTCGGGGTTGCCGAACATCACGCCGATCTTCATGCGGATCTGGTTGATGAAGATGACCAGCGTGTTCGCGCGCTTGATGTTGCCGGTCAGCTTGCGCAGCGCCTGCGACATCAGACGGGCCTGCAGGCCGACGTGCGTGTCGCCCATTTCGCCTTCGATTTCGGCCTTCGGCGTCAGCGCCGCGACGGAGTCGACGACGATGATGTCGACGGCGCCCGAGCGCACCAGCATGTCGGTGATTTCGAGTGCCTGCTCGCCGGTGTCCGGCTGGGACACCAGGAGATCGTTGATCTTCACGCCGAGCTTTTCGGCGTAGAGCGGGTCCAGCGCATGTTCGGCGTCGACGAACGCGGCGGTACCGCCGAGCTTCTGCATTTCGGCGACACAGTGCAGCGCCAGCGTGGTCTTGCCCGAGGACTCCGGTCCGAAGATTTCAACGATGCGGCCGCGCGGCAGGCCGCCGACGCCGAGTGCGAGGTCGAGGCTCAGCGAGCCGGTCGACACGATGTCGATGTCGCGCTGTGCGCCGGCATCGCCCATGCGCATGATGGAGCCGCTGCCGAACTGTTTTTCGATCTGTGCGAGCGCCGCTCCAAGCGCTTTTTTACGATTGTCGTCCATGGTTCTCCCCCGGGATTTTGATGACTGTTGGTCGACGCGTCGAGAGCCGAAACGGCCCGGCGATTATCGCACAGGTGGGCGCGCTGTTTCACCGCAGAACACGGGGCGAAGCGGCCATTTCGCGCGACTTTCGTAGCGCGTGCCGGCGGCGCCGCGCACGGACTCGACGAGCGCGAATTCGGTCACCGTCCAGCGCACCGGGGTGATGGCCTGCGGTAGCGCCAGCGCGTCGACGTCGCGTGCGATGGTCAGGTGGCACCGGAACGCCTGGCGATCACAGGGCAGACCTGCGGCGTCCAGGCTGCTGCGCAGCGCGCCGGCCAGCGCTGTCAGCGCCGGCGGTACCTGCGCGGGGCCGAGCCAGGCCACCCGCGCCCGCTCGAACCAGCCGGCGTGATCGAAATCGAGCACGAAGGGTGTCCCCGTCGTGACGCGCGCCGCGGCCTCGGCGCAGGCGGTCGCGTCGACCGCGCCCATGAACGCGAGGGTCACATGCAGATTGCCGGCCGGCAGCGGACGACCGGCCGGGTAACGCACGTCGGCCGCCGCCGCCGCCAGTGCCGAGGCCACCGCGGGCGGCGGCATCAACGCGAAGAACAGCCGCGCGGCGCGTGGCCTCATGCCGGCTGGCGGCCCTCCGCGAGACCGATGAGGTCCGCGAGCGCCCGGAGCACGGTCTGCTCGCGCACGGCGCCGCGGTCGCCCTCGAAGCGCCGCACGCACGCGCGGGGCGCCTCGCCGGTCATGGCGTAGCCGAACCAGACAGTGCCGACCGGCTTCTCCGCACTGCCGCCGGTGGGCCCCGCGACGCCCGTCACCGCCACCGCGATCTGTGCCGCCGAACGCGCGAGCGCACCGGCCGCCATCGCCATCGCCGTTGCGCCGCTGACCGCGCCGTGTGCGTCGAGCGTCGCGACGGGCACGCCGAGCAGGTCCATTTTCGCCGCGTTCGAATACGTCACGAAGCCCCGATCGAACCAGGCGGAGCTGCCGCTGATGTCGGTGACCGCCGCGGCGATACCCCCGCCGGTGCAGGATTCCGCCGTCGCCAGCAGCCAGCCGCGGGCCTGCAGGCGCTCGCCGAGCGTGCGCGCGAGCGCGATCGATTCAGGTTCGGAATGGGCCATCGGATCAGCGCCTCGCCTTGAAGAATGACTGCAGTTGGGCGGCGGCGGCGTCTGCGAGCACCCCGCCCCGGAGTTCGACCACATGATTGAGCCGGGTCGTGTTCAGCACGTCGAGCTGCGAACCGGCCGCGCCGGTCTTGGCATCGAACGCGCCGAAGACCACGCGCGCGATGCGCGCGTGGATCAACGCGCCGCTGCACATCGCGCAGGGCTCGAGCGTCACGTACAAGGTCGCGCCCGGCAATCGATAGTTGCCGAGCCGCGCCGCCGCGGCGCGCAGCGCGACGATTTCGGCGTGGGCCGTCGGGTCGTGACTCGCAATCGGCCGGTTCCAGCCTTCGCCGACTATCGCGCCGTCGAGCACGACGAGCGCGCCGACCGGCACTTCGCCCTGGCGCGCGGCCGCGGCAGCGAGCAGCAGCGCGCGTTCGAGATAGAGTTCGTCGCGGGTGTCGTCCATGCGCAGATCGGTCGTCGCCATCGGCATCGTGTGCTTCGAAGGCCGACATCCTAGCAGGCTGGAGAACAGGGACTGCGGTCGGCGCTCGCCCCGACGACCGCGCTGGCGAGGCCCCTGCCGCGCTCAGGCCTGCAGAAACGCCAGCAGATCCTCGTTCAGCATCGTCTTGTGCGTCTCGGCGAGGCCGTGCGGCGCGCCGGCGTAGACCTTGAACGTGGCCGCCGGCAGCAGGCGGCTGCTGGCCCGGCCGGCGGCGTCGATCGGCACGATCTGATCGTCATCGCCATGGACGATCAGTGTCGGCTTGTCGAAACGCTGCAGGTCCGCGGTGAAATCGGTTTCGGAGAAGGCCTTGATGCAGTCATGGGCATTCTTGTGTCCGGCCATCATGCCCTGCAGCCAGAAGCTGTCGATCACGCCCTGTGAGCACGTGGCGCCCGGCCGGCTGAAGCCGAAGAACGGCCCCGAGGCCAGATCGCGATAGAGCTGCGAGCGATCGGCGAGGCTCGCGGCGCGGAGTTCGTCGAACACCTTCATCGGCAGTCCGCCCGGGTTGGCCGCCGTGCGCAGCATCAACGGCGGCACCGCCGAGATCAGGCCCACACGCGCCACACGGCCCGAGCCGTGGCGGCCGACGTAGCGCGCCACTTCACCGCCCCCGGTCGAAAAACCGAACAGCGACACCGCGTACAGATCGAGCGCCTCGATCAACTGTGCGAGATCGTCGGCATACTGATCCATGTCGTTGCCATGCCAGGGCTGACCCGAGCGCCCATGCCCTCGCCGATCGGGGGTCATGACCCGGTAGCCGTGCGTCGCGAGAAAGAACGCCTGGTGCTCCCAGCTGTCGGCGTTCAGCGGCCAGCCGTGACTGAGAATGACCGGGTGACCCTCGCGTGGCCCCCAGTCCCGGTAGAAGAGTTCGACATCGTCGCGGGTCGTGATCGTGGCCATGCAGACTTCCCTGTACGCGGCTGTGACCTTGAGGCTAGCAAACACGGGCCACCCGCAGCAGGCGATCGCGCATCGCCGCGGCCCGCGCCTACACCCAGCGTCGATCCCGCCTACGCCGGTGCCGGACCGCCCGCGACTGCGCGCCTCATGGATTGCAGACGTCGCACCCCGCGGGGTCGGCCGCCGGGTCGGCGACCGGCCGCAGATCGGCATGTCCGCACCCGACGCACTGCAGACGCTCGGCCCGCACTCGCCGGGTCGGCTGCCCGCAGGCCGCGCACGGCAGTCCCGGCACACGCTCGCCGACCACGAAGCCCGGTCGCCCGCAGACGGGGCAGCGGGACCACCAGTTCCGCACCAGATCGGCAGTCGCGCGCGCGATCGCCGCCATCCGCGTGGGATTGCGATCGGCGCGCATGTCGCTCTCGACGAACGCCGCCGGCGCGCGCATCAGCAGCCAGCGCACCGCATTGGCAAGCGCTGCCTCGGTGGAGAGATCCGTGAACAGTGCGCGTTGCGGCGCCGGGCGTCCCGACTCGCTGGCCATGGCCACGACGCCGTGTGCCGGAAATCCGATCCGACGGGCGAACGCCAGCGCCGTCGACACCTCACTGCAGAGCGCCTGCGCGTAGTTCGTGTCACTGCCAATGTCGTGCCCGGCGATCGAAAGACCGCGCTCGCGGTCGATCAGCAGCACCAGTTCCTGCGCGAACGGCAGCAGCGGCATCGCGGGATGGGGGCCGAAGCTGCCTTCGCTCGCGAGGCCGACCCGGAGTGTCGGCGCCAGGCCGAACGCATCGGCAATCTTGGCCCGCGCCGCTGCAAGCGCTGTGCCCTGGCGCTCGACGCTGCGAGTGAAACTGCCGTGGCGATCCGTCTCGATCCCGGGCACGGTCATCACCTCGAGGCCGAGGGGCGCGAGGATCGGCGCCATCACCCGTTCCTTGCCGTGCATCGTCGCGAGCACGGCACGCTCACCGCTGTAGCGCCACGCCTCGGCCCCGCGCGCCATCACACGTGACTCACCCAACGCAGGCCACCGACATAGCGGTGGGAGGGCCAGCCCGTTGGCGACAGTGCGAACAGATGGATCCACCGGTTGTCGACGAGATCGCGCACGGTGCGGTGCCGTTCGATGACGCGATTGAGCGCGTCGAGCGGCGCGGCGATGAACACGTTCAGACGCAGTGGCTCGTGCACATAGCCCTGACCATCGTGCACGGATTGCCACGGCAGACCGACCTTCAGATCACCACCGTTGCCTTCGAGCACACCGAGACCGGCCACGACGTTGTGCAGGACCTTGTTGCCGGCACCGAATACACCGTTGTTCACGGTCGACCCGTAGTACTGCAGATTGATCCAGCTGGCGACGACCATCGGCGCGGTCATCAGCATCTCGAGCACCTTGAAGTCCGTGTCCTGCTGCCAGTCATAGCTGTGCAGAAAGGCGCGCCCCTGCAGGTCGACGCCGACGGTGCCGGCCCGCGGCGCGGCGATGAACGCGGCGTTGCCCGCCAGGCCCCACTCGGGGCGGACCTGCGACCAGTCACGGCTGCGCGCGGTGACCTCGGCGTCGAGCGTCGGCGATTTCGCCACGCCCAGCAGGGCCGCGCGCTCGGCGCGCGCAAGGGCGGACGCCCGCGACAGGCGCTGCCGGAGCATCGCGAGATCCGCGGCATGCGAGGCCGGCACGTCAGCGGCGTCATGGATCGTGATGTCGTCGGTCGTGGTGTCGTGCACACAACCCAGAAACCACGTATCGGCGGGAATCCGGATCCCGCGCCACGTCAATGCGCCGCGCACCGCCGGGTCGTTCAGAATCTGCGCCGCGACGCGCGCATTCGCGGCGCCGGAATGGCCGCCACAGGCACCGCAGTCGAGTCCCGAGGCGTGTGGATTGTTGACCGTCGTGCTGCCGTGGCCGGTCAACATCACCAGACGCGCGAACCCGCCGGTCAGCGACATCGCGCGCAGCACCGTTTCGGCCATCGCGACCCGCTGCTCGGGCGCGAAGCCGGTGTCGCGCCCGCCCACCACGCGCGATTCGATGCGCGGACGCATGCGCGCGATGACCCTGCGGTCGAGCCCGTCGGTGTCGGGATCCGCCACCGGACGCGTGTAGCCGAAACTGTCGCTGAGCAGCTTGCCGGCGAATAGCAGCCCCATGCTCTCGACGTAGGTGAACGACGAGATCGCGGCGAATTTGAACGACTTCCACGCCTTCATGGCGCGTCTGCGCAGCAGTCTCAACCCCAGGATCTCCTGCTCCTCGTCGTGCGAGGCGTCGGCCACTGCCTCGCACACCGTATGCGTGGGCTTCAGCAGCACCGGGCACTGGGCGCCACCGTGCTGGTTGCCGATGGGCACGTACTCGATAGGAAAACCGAAGAAGCCGGCAAAGCCGAGTGTCTCGGCGGCGGGAAACACGCTTTCCAGCGCCCGCCGAAAGATCTCCGAGCGGACATCGATGCAGAATGCCGCCTGCAACGGCTTGCGCGGCGCGCGCTGCGCGTCGAGGTTCGCGCGCACCGCCGGGTTCAGCCGCGCGAACAGGCGGCGCTGGTATGCCCGTTCGTAGGCTTCCTGCAGCAGCAGATCAAGCGCGAGCCCGGGGTCGAGGATCACGGCTTCGTCGAGCAGCAGCGCGGCCGCTCCCAGGGCTTTCTGCCAGGCCAGCCGATAGGCATCGTCGGTTCTGCTCGCGTGCAGCGCGCCGGTCCACGCGAGCCGCACCGCCAGCAACTGGATCAGCGTGTCATCCACGCTGCCGTGCAGCGCGCTTTGCCACACGCGGTAACGCGCATGGGCGGCCCAGCCCAGCACATCGAACAGGCAGCGGTACAGGTAGTCGGCGAACAGGTGCCGCGGCAGGCCGAGCGTCTTGACCACTTCGACGATCGTCGCCAGCGGGTCCTCCGGCAGCGCCGCGACGCTGGCGCGGAACCCGGCTACGCCCATCAGTTCGGGATTCAGGTCGTGGCGCATCGCCGTACGCCACGCGCGATAGAGTCCGTTACCGCGGCCCGGCAGACGCCACACGCTCTGCCCTTCGTCGAAGTACGCGGCACACCACTTCGAGATTTCGTTCCGCATGAGGTTCGAGGCCTGCAGCGGCCCCACATCGTCAAGCACGGTCTCGACCGTCGGCAGCACGGGCGCGGCGGGCGCGGCGGGTTCTGCCCGGACGGCCTCGACGACGGCGGCGGCGCTGGCGGGCAGGACGTCGCGCCACGGCGCGGCGGCCAGCGCGATCTGCAGATCCTTGTCTGCAATGACGCCGTCATCGAGCGCCTGTCGGTAGAACGCGCGCGGCATCAGCATGTCGGTGCCGGTCACGCGCCTGAGGGTGGCGCAGGTCTCGTCGAAGCGCTGCGCGGTGAAGCCGAGAAAAGGATTCACCGCGACGAAGTGCTTCAACGGCCACAGCGGCGCGATGCGCTCGCAGGCCATCGCGATCGGGATCTCGAGATCCTGACGCGTCGGAAAGTCCGTCGGCGCGCACGTCGGCGCGGGACGTGACGGAACGGCATGGGCAAGGGCCTGACTCATGACTGCACTCCTGGGCTGACGAGTGAATTGAAGCGGGAGACACGGGTGGCCGCCGGCCGCACGGGCCAGTAGCGCTGAATCAGCCGGTTCGCCACGGCGTTCACGTAGAAGCCATTGGCGACATGCACGCGCAACGCCTGCCAGCGGGGGGTCTCGGCCTGTTGCGGCAGCAGACTCTGGAACAGCGACAGCGCGCTGAAGGACAGGACGACCAGGGCCACGATGACGACATCCAGCCAGCCGCGCAGCGGCGCTGTGGCGGGCAGCGCATCGGCAAAGAGGCTTTCCGTCCCCCACTGCAGCGCGAACCAGAGCGCGGCGACGCCGCAGGCGCAGGCCACGGTGCGCGCGATCACGAACATGCTGGGACGCTCGTCGATGGCGTTGGCCACGAGCTGCACGAGACCGAGCGCGACGACCGTGCCGAGCGCCAGCACGCCGGGCTTGGCCGTGAGAGTCGCCCCGAACTGCGCGCCGATGAGCGCACTGAGTCCGATGACGACGACCAGCGCGACCGCGATCCGTGCGGGATGCGGCTGGCCGCCAGGTGTCGGCGCCCACGCCGCCCGATGCACATCGATGACGCTGCCGGAGGACAGGAAGGCATGCGCCTTGTACAGCGAGTGCGCAACGATGTGCAGCAGCGCCGCGCTGAATGCGCCGAGCCCACACTGCAGCATCATGAAACCCATCTGCGCAATCGTGGAGTAGGCGAGCGCGACCTTGATCGAAGTCTGCGTCAGCATCACCACGGATCCGAACAGGGCGGTGAAGCCACCCATCAGGGCGAGCAGTTCAAGGGCTGCGCCATCGACACTGATCAGATGCGCGAAGCGCAGGACCAGAAACCCGCCGGCGTTGATGATGCCGGCGTGCAGCAGCGCGGACACGGGCGTCGGCGTCTCCATCACCTCGAGCAGCCAGCCGTGCAGCGGGAACTGTGCGGACTTCAGCAGCGCCGCACCCGCGAGCAGCAGTGCCGCGAGCGGCAGCCGGCTGTCCCCGTTGCCCCCGGCGAGATGGGCGGCGACACCGGCCTCGATCGCCGCGTAGTCGAGACTGCCGATTTGGGCATAGACGCAGCCCATGGCGCCGAGCAGGCAGGCATCGCCGAGCCGGCTGGCAATGAATTTCTTGCGGGCCGCGAGCAGCGCAGCCGGGCGATCGCGATAGAAGGTCAGCAGGCCATGCAGGCCCAGGCTGGTGGCGACCCATGCGAACGCGAACAGGAACAGATTGCCGGCCACGATCAGCGTCAGGACCGCGGCCAGGGTCAGACACAGTTGCCGGATGAAGCGGTCCTGCGCCGGGTCGCCGGCAAGATAGTGCCGGCTGTAGCGCACCACGATGAGTCCGATGAACGACACCAGGCCGAACATCGCCGCGCTGAGCGCGTCGAGGTACAGGCTGAACCCGATACCAACCGCGCCCAGCAGCGGCGTCGACCAGTCGCCGGACAAGGCCACCGCCGCGCCGGCCGCAGCGGCGCATGCCAGCGTGAACGCGGCGACGACGATGGCGGCACGCCCCGCGTCGCGACCAGCGCGAGAACCTGCCAACGCGAGCATCGCGAAGGCTGCCGGTCCTGACAGGACCAGCCACAGGAAGGGTGTCTGCATGATGGCCGTCTCCCCCGAAGTTGATGACGGCCGCCTTTATACGGATCCGGGCTTCTCGCATAAAACGGATAGATTGCATTTACTTGTTCGTTTTTATGAAAATAGCTATCGGGCGCTGAACGTCGGTCATTGCCGTCGGGGCCGGGCGTCGAGATCAGGCGCGTGGCGGCATCATCGCGGTTCGAGCACCCACGCCAGTCATCGATTGGGCTGACGCAGGAAACCCAACGCGTGCGTCGTCATGGCGAGCACATCGTCGATCGGGATCGGTGTTCTGGGTGATTGAAGGCCCGCAAAGAGAGCGATGCAGCGGTTCCTGCGTCAGCCCAACGGTCATCTGGCGCCTGCCTCGCCCGCTGTCACGAAAGCGCGGTGGAGCCCGGATGCAACGCAGTGGAACCCGGGAGGATCCATCACGGAGCAGCACACCCATGCGCGATCTCAACTACAACCACCTGCGCTACTTCTGGGTCGTCGCCCATGAAGGCAGTCTCACGCGTGCCGCCACACGCCTGCACCTGTCGCAGTCGGCGCTGTCGGTCCAGGTGCAGAAACTGGAGGCGCAGATCGGCCATCCGCTGTTCGAGCGGATCGGCAAACGTCTGAAGCTGACTGAAGCCGGGCGCATCGCACTCGACTATGCGGACACCGTGTTCAGTGCCGGCGCCGAACTGCTGAGCACCTTGCAGGGCCGTCCGGTCGACCGTCGCCGGATGTTGACGCTCGGGTCGCTGACGACCCTGTCTCGCAACTTCCAGCTCGACTTCCTGCGGCCATTGATCGGACGGGACGACGTGGAGATCGTCGTACGTTCCGGTGCGATGCGCGACCTGCTCGCCCAGCTCGAGTCGCATGCGATGGACGTGGTGCTGTCGAACTCTGCTGTGCCACGCGACGCGCGGACGCCGTTGCGCCACTACCTGCTGAACGAACAGAGTGTGAGCCTCGTCGGCAAGCCGCGCCGACGGCGCAAGCCATTCCGCTTTCCGGACGATCTGCGGCATGAGCCGGTGCTGTTGCCGGGCCCCGACAGTGAACTGCGGATGGCGTTCGATCGCCTGCTCGAACTCGCCGGCATCCGCCCCATCATTCTCGCCGAAGTCGACGACATGGCGATGCTGCGCCTGATGGCCCGTGAACACGATGCCGTGACGCTGGTGCCGCCTATCGTGGTGCGCGACGAACTCAAGGCCCGCGTGCTCGTGGAGCACTGCCAGATCCCGTCGGTCAAGGAGAGTTTTTACGCCATCGTACTGAAACGGCAGTTCCCGAATCCGCTCGTGAGCGCACTGGTCGAACGGCAGGCGCCGGCCAGGTAAGGCAGGCCGGGCCGGTCGTGCCGCCCGGCGCCCAGCGGCCCGACGCCTTACGGGCCGGGTTCGTCCGGAAACTCGTAGACGAAGATTTCGTGCGGCAGGTGGCCGGGGTCGACTTTGGCGATCTGCTTCAGATAGCCGGTGTGGATGTCATAGATCCAGCCGTGCAGCGTCGGACGCTGTTCGCGCTTCCACGCGAGCTGCACGAAGGAGAGTTCGGCAAGATGGTGTACCTGTTCGAACACGTTCAGTTCGATCAGCCGTTCATAGCGCCGCTCCTCGTCCGGCATCGCGTCGAGCTCGGTCGCGTGCAGGCGGTAGATGTCCTTCAGATGGCGCAGCCACTTGTTGATCAGTCCGAGATGGTTGCGCGACATCGCCGCGCGCACGCCACCGCAGCCGTAGTGACCGCAGACGATCACGTGCTTGACCTTCAGCACTTCGACCGCGTACTGCACGACGGACAGCATGTTGAAGTCGGTGTGCACCACCAGGTTGGCGACATTGCGGTGCACGAACAGCTCGCCGGGTTCAACGCCGGTGACTTCCTCGGCCGGCACCCGGCTGTCCGAGCAGCCTATCCACAGGTATTCCGGCTTCTGCACGCCCGAATTGCGCGTGAAGAAATCGGGACGCAGCGCCAGCTTGTCCTGGACCCAGGCCTGGTTGTTCAGCAGTAGGCGTTTGTACGAATCCGTCACGATGGCTCCCCGGTGGTCAGGTCCTGACCAGCTGCTTCTCGAAGAAATGGTGGTACTCGACCGTGATGTTCCGGAACGACGTGCCCGCCTCGTACTCGCGCAGGGTCTCATAGATGTCGCCATCCACGTACAGCGCCTTGGTGCCGTCGACAATCAGATGCGCGCCGTCCGGAATGTCGCGCAGCTTGCGCTTCAGTTCCGCCTTGTGGATGAACGACATGTCCTTGTTGAAGCGCATCAGCCAGGACTTGTCCTGATTCACGATCGTGATGGCGGCGTGATAGTTCGACCGGATGACGAAGAACAGGCCGGTCAGCAGACCGATGGCGATGCCCTTCAACAGGTCGGTGAACACGATCGCCACCAGCGTCACGGCGAACGGAATGAACTGCGTGAGGCCCTGCTGCCACATGCCGATGATGATCTTGCGTGACGAAAGTTTGTAACCGACGGCCACGAGCACGGTCGCGAGCGTCGCCAGGGGCACATGGTTCAGGGCGGCCCCGAGGAACACGACCGCGAGCAGCAACACGACACCGTGCACGAGCGTGGACAGGCGGGTGCGGGCGCCGGCGTAGACATTCGCCGAGCTGCGCACGATCACGGACGTGATCGGCAGACCGCCGAGCAAACCGCAGAACACGTTGCCGATGCCCTGGCCGCGCAGTTCACGGTTCGGATCGGAAATGCGCATTTCAGGATCGAGCTTGTCGGTGGCCTCGATACACAGCAGGGTTTCGATGGATCCTACGATCGCAATGGTGGCCGCCACGAGCCAGACATCGGGCCTGAGTATCGCCGACCAGGCGGGCATGGTGAACATGCCGGCGAAGTCCGTCACCGACTGCACGACGGGCAGCTGCACGAGCTGCTGCTTCGCGGCCGTCATCTGCCAGGACGGTAGCAGCAGTCCGAACGCCTCGTTCATCAGGGTGCCGACGATGACGCACGCCAGGGGCGCCGGCAGGACGGCGGCCCAGGCGCGTTTTTTGATCACCGGCCGTTCCCACAGCAACATCAGCGTCAGCGCGACCGCGCTGATCGCAATCGCGCCGGGACTGGGCGACATCAGCGTCGCGAGCAGCTCCGTCAGCGTGTTCGGCTGACCGGCCTGCCGGAACGACTCGTCGCCCAGGAAACCGAGATCGTTGCCGAGCGCGTGGGGGATCTGTTTGAGGATGATCACGATGCCGATCGCCGCGAGCATGCCCTTGATGACGCTGTTCGGGATGTAGTCGCCGATGACGCCGGCCCGGGCCAGTCCCAGGCCGAGCTGGAGTACACCCGACAGCAGCACCGCCACCGTGAACACCTCGAAACTGCCGAGGCTCGCGATGGCGCTCGCGACGATGACGGTCAGGCCGGCGGCGGGCCCGCTGACGCTCAGTTCCGAGCCCGAGCAGAAGGCCAGCACGATGCCGCCCACCACGCCGGCGACGATGCCGGCGAACAGCGGCGCGCCTGATGCCAGCGCGATGCCCAGACACAACGGTAAGGCAACAAGAAAAACGACGATGCCGGCGGGCACGTCACGGCGCGCCGACTGGAAATCGGGCAGGGAAAAGAATTTGGCAGCCATCGGGCGAGTTTACTGCAATGCGGAAAATTGCCCTAATCGGCCAAATTCACGAGGATTCGTGAAGTTTTCACGTGTCGAGCGAGTCGTCTCTGACAAACACGACGGAAATCCGGAAGTAATCCCGGAGGCCCGGATTCGCCGTGCCTGGACGCCCCGCTCAGCGGATCACGATCAGGTCACGATGACGGCGGACAGCGCCTCGGCCGCGCGCAGGAGATCCGCCGGCGCCATCTTCACCTGCAGGCCGCGCTGCCCGCCGTTGACGTAAATCTGCGCTTCCTGCAGGGCCGACGCCTCGACGACCGTGCGCAGTTTCCTTTTCTGCCCGAAGGGGCTCACGCCTCCGACCCGGTAACCCGTGATCCGCTCGGCGTCGGGCACGGGCATCATCGAAGCACTCTTGCCGCCGAAAGCCGCCGCGACTTTCTTCATGCTCGCCTCGCGATCCGACGGCAGCACGAGGCACACGGGCTTGCCGTCGACCTGCGCGATCAGGGTCTTCAGGACGCGCTGCGGCGGTTCGCCGAGCGACTCGGCGGCGTGCAGGCCGACGCGCTCGGCGTCGGGATCGTATGTATAGGTGTGCAGTTCGAACGGCACGGCGAGCCTGGCGAGGGCGAGCGTGGCGGGGGTGCTGAGGGCCATCAGTGGCGGCGGGGGGCGCCCATTACATCAGGCTGCTCATCAACGGGCGATCACAGCCATTGACAGGAATCGCACTGAATCTTGCATCGCAGACATGTCGCAATTCATCGCCACCGCGGGCCGGACTCTGGCCAATCAGGCTGTCCAGATTCGCAAATGACGAAGTCCGCGTCCAGCGCGACCGGCATGGGATGGCCTGCTTGCGTGCCGGGTGCTTGACGTCACTGGACGCGTAGAGTCGGGGATTGCCGCATGGCGGCGCACGGACCTGGCACATTGGCGCGCGGCATGTCCGTCGACGGCGCATCCTGAGCGAAGCGCTAGCGGTGGTTCACCCGCAGGTCGAGGTGCAAACGCCACTGGCCGTGCACCACACGACCGATTCAGTCGTCGTGCCGGGTCGTCGCTTCGACGGGCCGCCAGCAACCGCATGACGCCCGTTCGAGCCCTGCGCGGTCGAGGATCGCGATCCTGCCGCGGTGATAGCTGATCAGGCCACATGAACGCAGCGAGCCTGAGGCCAGCGTGACCGAGACGCGTCTGACGTTCAACGCGGCGGCCAGCTGCTCCTGCGTCAGGCACATCTCCGGCACACTGGCTCGATCAGCGATCATCAAAAACCAGCTGGCCAGCCGCTGCTCGAAGTGATGCGAAGCAATGCAGGCGGCCATCAGTCTGGCCTGGGTCAACTCCATCTGCACATAGCGGTAGAGCTGGCGACGCAGTTGCGGCCCGCGTTTGAGTTCGTTCGTGAACGGCGTAGCGGCCATGCGCAAAGCGGTCCCGGAGACCTGCACCTCGGCGCGAACCGCTGACACGCCGACTTCGAGTGCCAGCGGGATGCCCGCCATGCCCTCGTGACCGACCAGTCCGGTCGCGACCGTTTGCGGGCCATCGATCGTCGTCAACAGGCAGATAACGCAATCGACCGGGAAGTAGACGTGCCGGATGGGGGCGCCGGCCTCATGCAGCACATCGCCAGCTTCGAGCAGGACCGGCTCGAGAGCGGGCATCAAGCGCCGATACGCCGCGCCGTGCACGGCGGCGAGCACGCCGTTACGTCTTGGCAGCGCACACCTTGCCCTGTGCTCAGCCGCGGCCGTACGTTTGCCACGGTCGCGCAGCGCACGTCGCGCGTCAGGAAACAGGATTGCGTTGGCACTGCCATAGTCGATGACAGCATCGATCTCGCCCGCCTCGATGGCCCACAGCTCCGGTGCTCCCATCGGCAGCTGGCGCAGCACCCGCTGCAATCCCGGCGACAGGCGCCTTGTCGGGACGCTCGCCGCTGCGCCGTCATTTGCCATGAGGTTTCAGCCCGAGTGCAAGCAGGACGCGCTTCTTGTCACTGAGGTTGCCGACCACCTGCGCCGCGGGGAGGGGCGACAGTTTGGCCAGACTGGGCGTCACGAGCACGCCTTCGGCCATGGCACGCCGCGGGTTGTCGAGTACATCGACGACCTCCAGCCGATGCCCGTCCACCAGGTACTCGGCACAGATGGCCTCGAGATTCGCGATGGCCTGGATCGAGTTCGGCGCGCCGCCGACGACATACAGACGTAGCACGACGACCGTCGAGTATTGCGCCGGGGTTGCCTTGCCTTTGCGCGGGCTCACTTCGTGACTCCGTTGGTCAGCTTCCTCGCCGATGTTCTCGAGGGGTCCGCACCGCGCCTCTTGCGCAGTTCCCGCTCCCGCAGGTTCGACGAAGCCGTGTGGATGGTGTCTTCGCCGGAGTGCAGCGCCAGTGCGGCACGTTGCCGCTCCAGATCCAGCTGCAACGCCTTGATCTGGGCGGTCGTGTTGGCTTCCGCAAACTGCAGTTCGCGGCGTCTGTGATCGGACTCGGCGCGGTGCCGGAGCTGCAGGGCCTTCACCTCGGCCTCCTTCTCCCAGCGCAGGGTCCCCATCAACACCTCCCCACCGGCGGTGTAGACGTCGGACAGCGACGGACCCGCATCGCTCAGGATCAGCTCGCGCACCTGGTTGGAATGCGAGGTGCCGCGCGACTTGACGATAGTCAGGGCGCGGTTGCGTTCACCACCTCGAACCAGGTAGGACAGGTGGATCCACGTATCCGCAACGGTCGAGATCTGCAGATCCGTGGCCTCACCGCCCGGCCCGTCGGTCTCGCTGAGTGCCGTCACCATCAAAGTGATTTCCTCGTCCTTGACCCGGTAGATGAGCCGGTTGGCGACCGTGCGTGCCGCGCCCAGCGCGCCCCCCTTGGCAATTGCCGTCAACGGATCGATCACCATGCACTGCGTCCGATGGTCGCGGATCAGCGCACTGATCCTCAGCAGATGCTCTTCCGCACTGATGCCCTCGGTGCGGGCCGAATGCATTCGCAACAGGCCGGATTTGAGATGTGGCTTGAGCGCGATGCCGACGGACGACAGATTGCGCATGATCTGCCCGGCGCTCTCGTCAAAGCTGACGAACAGCGAACGCTCCCCGCGCTGACAGGCGGCCTCGATGAACTTTCCCGCGAGGGTGGTCTTGGACGTGCCCGGCACCCCGGTGATGAGTGTGCTGCTGCCGCGAAACACACCGCCGCCGAGCATGGCGTCGAGTCGATCGAAGCCCGCACTGAGCCGCTGCGTCGGTGCCTTGTGTCCGATGTCCGGTGCCTTGGTGGCCCCTACCTCGATGCCCGATGGACCGAAGCTGACCGGAAACTCGGCGGACGCGAAACCCGACCCGCGATACTTCGTGATCTGCAGCGTCTGTACCGAAATGCGATCTTCCTGGTGCCGTTCGAGCCGCACGACGCAATCGACCATGAACTGCAGGAAGCCGTAGTGCGGGGTCTCGCTCGCACTGCTCTGCGTCTTGGCCGTGACAATCGCGGTCAAGGCATTGTCGACGAGCCAATCGCGCAGGCGATAGAGCTCGCGCATCTCGGCGGACGGATCCTGCAGCAACGTCAGCAGGACATCGATGCCGTCGAACACGATCCACTGCGCGCCGATCTCCTGCTTCTTCGCCGCGAGCATCGCGAGCATCCCCACCAGGTCGAAGTCGCCGGCCTTGATGAGCGAGGGCGACAAATGGGCGTCCATGATGAACAGCTGCCGGGAGGTCAGGCCCGTCAGTCCCCAGTCGAACGTGTTGCCGTTGGCAATGATCTGACTCGCGCTTTCCTCGAACGCGACGAAGATCCCGGGCGTCCGACGTTCGCGGGCCGCATTCACCAGGCACTGCAGTGCGAATACGGTCTTGCCGGCCCCCGGGCCGCCGAGGAGCAGACTCGTGCGGTACTGGGGGAGTCCGCCATGGCTCAGGTAATCGAATCCTTCGATTCCAGTGCGCAACTTGGCCAGCGGCTGCGGAGAAGTTCTGCTGATGCTCATGTGATTTTCCGCTCGAAGTCGTCGCTCCTGAGCTCGTTTTTGTTTGAGGCCACCCCCAACTTCGGGCGATGCTGACACAAGGGTCCGGGGTCTGTATGTGTCCTACCGTACAGTTGGCGGCGCGCTGACGCAGACCGGTATGGCTGCACCCGTCACTGAAGCGATTGAAGCGCCCGAACCCGCTTGAAGCGCAAGCCGGGCATGGCCGGGCCAGTCGCTTGACCGTCACTTGCGATCCCGTCGACGACAACGACCACGGGTTCGGTGGGGCTGGAGCGATTGGGGGCCATGCAACCGACAGTCATTTCGGCAGACTCGATTGCCGCCCTGTCTGACCGTCGACGAGCACTGGCCGGGTGACTGTTCGCGCCGCCTGGCTTGCGTGTTCCACGCCGCAGGCTGGCACCCGAGCGCCCAGCGCCGGCCCGATGCGCTGAAATGACCGATCAGTGCTGCCGGTGAAGGACGGGATACCGCCACCCGCTGCGCGATATCGGCAAGGGGATTCCCGGCGGGACCGTCAGGAGGGCGTGAGGTTCACCATCAGGACGCACTCGACGCCGCTGCGTCGTTTGGCACTTCCGGAGAGACGCCGAGTCATTGCTCCGACCGGGTATCGGGGTTGTCTTGGGATGCTCGAAAACGCCGTGGGACGACGTGGCGTCACTCCCACTCGATCGTCGCCGGCGGCTTGCCCGAGATGTCGTAGACCACGCGCGAGACGCCCGGCACTTCGTTGATGATGCGGGTCGAGACGTGATCGAGGAACTCGTACGGCAGGTGCGCCCAGTGGGCGGTCATGAAGTCGATGGTTTCGACCGCGCGCAGCGCGATCACGTGATCGTAGCGACGGGCATCGCCCTGGACGCCGACCGACTTCACCGGCAGGAACACCGCGAATGCCTGGCTGACGCGGTCGTAGAGATCGTGCTTGCGCAGTTCCTCGATGAAAATCGAATCCGCGCGGCGCAGACAGTCGGCAAACGGCTTGTGAATCTCCCCGAGGATGCGCACACCGAGCCCAGGTCCCGGGAACGGATGGCGGTAGACGAGTTCGCGTTTCAGGCCGAGCTGCACGCCGAGGCGGCGCACTTCGTCCTTGAACAGCTCCTTCAGCGGCTCGATCAGCTTGAGGTTCATTTCCGCCGGCAGGCCGCCGACATTGTGATGCGACTTGATGACGTGCGCCTTGCCGGTCGACGCACCGGCCGATTCGATGACGTCCGGGTAAATCGTGCCCTGCGCGAGCCACCGCACGCCGTCGATCCGGTGCGCTTCGGCATCGAAGACCTCGATGAACACGCGACCGATGACCTTGCGCTTCTGTTCGGGGTCGTCGACGCCTGCGAGCGCATCGAGGAAGCGCTTTTCCGCATCGACGCAAATGACGTTCACGCCGAGATGCGCCTTGAACATCGCCATCACTTCGGTCGCTTCGTTCAGGCGCAGCAGGCCGTTGTCGACGAAGATGCAGGTCAGCTGCGGGCCGATCGCCTGGTGCAGCAGCGCGGCGACGACCGAGGAATCGACACCGCCCGACAGTCCGAGCAGCACGTGATCGCTGCCCACCAGCTCGCGGGCGCGGGCAATGGCGTCCTGCGCAATGTTCGCGGCATTCCACAGCGCGCGGCAGCCGCAGATGTCGTGGACGAAGCGCGACATGATCGCGGCGCCCTGCTTCGTGTGCGTGACTTCGGGATGGAACTGCAGCGCATAGTAGCGGCGCGCCTCGTCGGCCATGCCGGCGTACGGCGAACTGTCGGTCGAGGCGATGCACTTGAAACCGGGCGGCAGCGCCGTGACGTGATCGCCATGGCTCATCCAGACGTCGAGCAGCCCGTGGCTCTCGGCGTTGACCTCGTCCTGGATGTCGCGGAGCAGCGTGGAATGGCCGCGGGCGCGCACGCGCGCATAGCCGAACTCGCGCGTCGCCGAGGCCTCGACCGCGCCGCCGAGCTGCTGCGCCATCGTCTGCATGCCGTAACAGATGCCGAGCACGGGCACGCCGAGTTCGAAGACCAGTGCAGGTGCCGTCGGCCCGTCCGCCGCCGTCACGGACTCCGGGCCGCCCGACAGCACGATGCCCTTCGCGCCGAAGGCGCGGATGATGTCGGGCGAGACGTCCCACGGCTTGATCTCGCAGTAGACCTGCGCCTCGCGCACGCGGCGCGCGATGAGCTGGGTGTACTGCGAGCCGAAGTCGAGGATCAGAATGCGATCGGCATGGATATCCGTTGGGGCAGTGCTCACCGTGCTTCAATCCACCCGGTAGTTCGGCGCTTCTTTGGTGATCTGCACGTCGTGCACGTGGCTTTCGCGCATGCCGGCGAGTGTCACGCGCACGAACTTCGGCTTGGTGCGCAGTTCTTCGATGTTGCGGCAACCCGTGTAGCCCATCGCCGCACGCAGGCCGCCGATCATCTGCTGGACGATGTTGCGCAGCGGACCCTTGTACGGGACGCGCCCTTCGATGCCTTCGGGCACGAGCTTCTCGATGTCGCCACCTTCCTGGAAGTAACGGTCGGACGAACCGTGGCGCTGCGCCATCGCGCCGAGCGATCCCATGCCGCGATACGACTTGTACGAGCGCCCCTGGTAGAGCTCGACTTCGCCCGGCGCTTCTTCGGTGCCGGCGAACAGACTGCCGAGCATCACCGAATGCGCGCCGGCGACCAGCACCTTCGTCACATCGCCTGAGTAGCGGATACCGCCATCGGAAATCAGCGGGATGCCGTACTTCTCGAGCGCCGCGGCGACTTCGGACACCGCGGTGATCTGCGGCACGCCCACACCCGTGACGATGCGTGTGGTGCAGATCGAGCCCGGACCGATGCCGACCTTGACCGCGTCCGCACCGGCCTCGGCCAGCGCCAGCGCCGCCGCACCGGTCGCGATGTTGCCGCCGATGACCTGCGTGTCGGGAAACTTCTTCTTCGTGTAGCGCACGGTGTCGAGCACGCCGCGCGAGTGGCCGTGCGCGGTGTCGACGACGATGACATCGACGCCCGCTTCGACCAGCGCCTCGATGCGCTCGTAGGTGCCCGAGCCGGTGCCGACCGCGGCGCCGACGCGCAGGCGCTCGTAGCCGTCCTTGCAGGCGTTCGGAAATTCGTCGGCCTTCTGGATGTCCTTGACCGTGATGAGGCCGCGCAGCGCGAACTGGTCGTTGACGACCAGCACCTTCTCGATGCGATGCTTGTGCAGCAGCGCGATCACATCGGTCTTGTCGGCGTTTTCGGGCACGGTGATCAGCCGGTCCTGCGGCGTCATGATCTCGCGCACCGGCGCATCCATCCGCGTTTCGAAGCGCAGGTCGCGGCTCGTGACGATGCCAATCAGCTTGCCATCGGCCACCACCGGCACGCCGGAGATGCGCCGGGCGCGGGTCAGCGCGAGCACTTCGCCGATGCTCATGTCGGGCGCGACGGTGATCGGGTCGCGGATCACGCCGCTCTCGAACTTCTTGACCTGCCGCACCTGGGCCGCCTGCTCATCGGCCGGCATGTTCTTGTGAATGATGCCGATGCCGCCTTCCTGGGCCAGCGCGATCGCGAGCCTGGCTTCGGTGACGGTGTCCATCGCCGCGGCCATCAGGGGAATCTGCAGGTCGATGCCGCGGGTCAGGCGGGTCGAGAGGTTGACGTCGCGGGGGAGTACCTCGGAGTAATCCGGAAGCAGGAGGACGTCATCGAAAGTCAGACCATCGCCCGAAATGCGCATGGCGGGCACCGTTTCTGCTGCGTGGGAAGGACGGCGATTATAGGGGTCCGGGCGGGGGCGGTAAACGCAGCTGGCGTGGCGGGGCGCGCCAGACCGGTGCGAATTGGGGTTTAATGCGCGAATGACCGCCGGTGCCCGTGACATCTACTCCGTTTCCCGCCTCAACCGCGAAGTCCGCGCGGTGATCGAGGGCAACTTCGGCGCGCTGTGGCTGGAGGGCGAAATCTCGAACCTGGCGCGACCGGCGTCCGGCCACTGGTATTTCACGCTCAAGGACCCTTCCGCTCAGGTGCGCTGCGCGATGTTCCGCATGCGGACACAGCAGGTGCGCTTCAAGGTGACCGAAGGCAGCCAGGTGCTCGCCTATGCGCGCGTGGGCATGTACGAACCGCGCGGCGAGTTCCAGCTCGTCATCGAGCACCTCGAACCGGCCGGCGCGGGCCTCTTGCAACTGCGGTTCGAGGCGCTGAAGCAGAAGCTGGCCGCCGAAGGGCTGTTCGATGCTGCGAACAAGCGCCCGTTGCCGGCGTGGCCGCGGGCCATCGGCGTGGTGACCTCGGGGACCGGCGCGGCCTTGCGCGACATCCTGCACGTGCTGGGGCGGCGCAACCCGGGGATCCCCGTGATCGTCTACCCCTGCGCGGTGCAGGGCGCGGCGGCGGTGCCGGCAATCGTCGCCGCGCTGGGGGCCGCGAACCGGCGCGCCGAGGTCGACGTGCTGCTGGTCGCGCGCGGCGGCGGCTCGCTGGAAGATCTGTGGGCGTTCAACGAGGAGGCCGTGGTGCGCGCGGTGTGCGCGTCCGTCATCCCCGTGGTCAGTGGCGTCGGCCATGAAATCGATTTCACGCTGACGGATTTCGCCGCCGATGTCCGCGCGCCGACCCCGTCGGCCGCGGCCGAGATCTGCGCGCCCGATCGCGGCGAGATGCTGCGGCGATTCGCCATTCTCGAGGTGCGCGCCAGGCGCGCAGCGGGCCATCAGCTGGCGCTGGCACGACAGCGGCTCGAGGCGAACGTCGCGCGCCTGCGCCATCCCGGGCGCCGTCTCGAGGAACATGCGCAGCGGCTCGACGAGCTGTCGCGACGCCTGCCGCAGGCGCTGGACACGGTGCTTCAGTTGCGCCGCTCGCGGCTGGCCGCGGCCGTCAGCGCCCTGTCCGCCGTCACGCCGGCCCGCCGCCTCACGCTCGCGGTCGCGCGGCTCGACGCGCAAACCCGCCGCCTGCACGCCGCCATGCCTGCCCTGCTCGAACGCCGGCAGGCGCGTCTGAGAGAGACCGAACGCGCGCTGCGCGCCGTGAGCCCCGCAGCGACCCTCGAGCGGGGATACGCCATCGTCCGCACCGCGCAAGGCGCCATTGCGCGCAACGCCGCACAGTTCACGCCCGGCGCGCACCTCGTTGCGCAACTGGGCCGCGGCGCCGTGACAGCCACCGTCGACGAAGTGCGCACGGAGGACGGGACGCCGGACGACTGATGCCCGCGCCGGCAGGCGAGCGGTCCGGCTCAGTAACGCAGCGCATACCACAGCAGCCCGAGATACTCGTGCAGCGCCACCCGCGTGACGGCCAGCGCGTTGGCGTCGGGAACGAAATCGAAGGGACTGAAGGCGTAGTCGCCCTGGCGATTCACGAAGCCGATCGGCGCGGGGATCACCTCGAAGCCCACGGCTTCGAATGCCCGCCGAGCGCGCGGCATGTCCATCGCCTGGGTCACCAGCAGAATCGTGTCGACGTCGATGATTGCCCGCGCGTTGCGCGCGTTCTCAGCCGTGTTGCGGCTCTGATGTTCGATCCAGCGCACCGGGACATTGAAATCATCCTGCAGCGATTCGGCCATCAACACGCCTTCCGGCGAAGCGTCGTCGAGTGGCGAGCCGCCCACGGTCGCAATCGGCCAGCCTGTCGTGCGATGCACCCGCGCGGCGTAACGCAGGCGTTCGAGGGTGCGGTTCGAGACCGTATCCGCACCGTACTCCGGCGGACTCGTGTAACGGCCGGTGCCGGGCACGACGATCGCCGCGATGCGCGGCGTCGCCTCGCTGGCGAGATCGAAAGGCGGCGTCGCTTCGAGGCCTTCGGCGAGCAGCGCCGCCCCGAGCGGCGTCGACCCCGCATAAAGCGTCACGATGGCAAAGGCCGCCAGCGCCCGGGCGAGCCGTCGCCACGAGCGTCGCAGACACCACGCCCCGAACAGCAGCAACAGGTTCGCCGCCGGCGGCAACACCAGCCCTTTGGCGAGATAGGTGAGCAGGACATCCATGTCGACGTGGCGCGCCGCGCTTCAGCGTGCCGCGCGCGACAGCCCGTCGGACGGGCACGGCGCGGACGCGCGCGGCGGAGACTGTCGCACCGGTGCTAGCCGATGGCTTCTCCCGCGGCCTGGCGATCCGCATGGTAGGACGAGCGCACGAGTGGGCCGCTGGCGACGTTGTCGAAGCCGAGCGCGCGGCCGTAGTCGGCGAGCGCCACGAACTCGGACGGATCGACATAGCGCGCGACGGGCAGATGCGATCGGCTGGGCTGCAGGTACTGCCCGATCGTCACCATGTCGCAGTCGTGCGCGCGCAGATCGCGCAGCACCGCTTCGACTTCCGGGATTTCCTCGCCGAGACCGAGCATCAGGCCGGACTTCGTCGGCACCGCCGGGAAGCGGGCCTTGAACTGGCGAATCAGATCGAGCGACCACGCGTAGTCGGAACCCGGACGCGCCTGCAGGTACAGGCGCGGCACGGTTTCGAGATTGTGATTGAACACGTCCGGCGGCGCCACGCTGAGGCCATCGAGCGCGCGCGTCATGCGGCCGCGGAAATCCGGCACGAGGATCTCGATGCGCGTCTGTGGCGACGCGGCGCGCACGGCCGTCACGCACGCGGCGAAATGTGCCGCACCGCCGTCCCGCAGGTCGTCGCGATCGACCGAGGTGATCACGACGTAACGCAGTCCCATCGTCACCACCGCTTCGGCGACATGCGCGGGTTCGTCCGGATCGAGGGGCAGCGGCTTGCCGTGCGCGACATCGCAGAACGGGCAGCGTCGTGTGCACAGCGCGCCCATGATCATGAACGTGGCCGTGCCGTGGGCGAAACATTCGCCGAGGTTCGGGCACGACGCTTCTTCGCAGACGGTGTGCAGCGACTTCTCGCGCAACAGCTGCTTCAGCGCGACAACGCGCGGATCGGTCGGCGCCTTGGCCTTGATCCAGGCGGGCTTGCGCGGCAACGGGCCGACGGTCGGCTCGACCTTCACCGGAATTTTCGCGACTTTGTTCGCGCCGCGCTGCGCGCGATTGATGGTCTGATCGGTCATGTCGATTCCGTTCCGCCCGCGGTCGGGGCTGGTGTAGTCGTGTCATTATCGGCCGCGCGCCCGTCCGATGCAGCAGGCACGCGATCTGCGCCGAGCACCCCGGCCAGCGCCGTCGCCAGTTGCCGGGACACGGCGGGCAGCGAAACGCTGACGCCGAGCGCCGCGAGACTGGTCACGGCAAGTCCCTCATAGCCGCAGGGGTTGATACCGCGAAACGGCGCGAGATCGGGCGCGACGTTGAGCGCGAGGCCATGATACGAACAGTTACGCCGAATCCGGAGGCCCAGCGACGCGATCTTGGCCGCCCCGATGTACACCCCGGGTGCGCGCGGCCGACGCGCGGCGTCGAGCCCATGGACGGCGAGCACGCGAATCACGGCTTCTTCGAGCAGGCGCACCAGCTCGCGTGGCCCGAGGCTGCGACGCTTCATGTCGAGCAGGGTGTAGGCGACGAGCTGGCCGGGGCCGTGATAGGTCACCTGTCCGCCGCGGTCCGTATTGACGATCGGGATCGCGCCGGGATTCAGCACATGCCGCCGATCCCCGGCGAGGCCGAGGGTATACACCGGGTCGTGTTCGAGCAGCCAGAGTTCGTCCGGCGTGTGCGCGTCGCGCGCATCGACGAAGGCCTTCATCCGCTCCCAGGTGTCGACATACGGCACGCGACCGAGTTCGCGGATGATGAAGGCAGACGCGGCCGCGCTCATTCGCGCTACAACACCATCAGGATGCGCTCGTGGCCGGACAGCTCCCGGTACAGTGCGTCGAGCTGCGCCTGGCTTTCCGCCTGCACCGTCACGGTCACCGACACATAGCTGCCACCGCTGCTGGCGCGCACGCTGATCGCACCTTCCCGCACGGCTCCGACGTGGCGCAGCACGATGCCGACCACCAGCGCGTCGAAATCCTCACTCGCCCGGCCCATGATCTTCAGCGGAAAATCGCAGGGAAAGGTCAGGGCGGATTCAGTCTTGGTCGTCATGTCATCTCGGTCACAGGTGTGGCTGGGGACAATATGGGGCTCAGGGCATCGCAATCCAGGCCCTCGTCACCTTTTTCATCTGCGGCCCCGGCCTGCCCTGAGGCCCGGCGCCGGTCGCGCGCAGGGTGGCACGCCCTCATCTTAAAGCAGCATGGCGTCCGGCGCGGAACGCCCTGCGGGCCCGCAAGCACCGGGTCCACGCCGCGGCAGGCCGCTTCATCGCGGCGCGTCAGGCTGCTGGCGCCGGACGATTTCGACGATCGGCTGCGGGCGACGCATCGACGCCAGGACGACGTAAGCGTAGCGGTCGGTCAGCGTCAGCGCCTCACGGGCGGCATCGCGCGCCGCAGCCGCGAGCGCCTCGTCGTCGACCATGTTGATCAGTGGCACGACGCGCGCGTCGCCGACCCCTTGCAGCGCGCCCTCCCGGCTCGACAGCAGCCGAGCCAGGTGACGGGGCTCGAAGGGCTCACCTTCGGCGAGCCCGCAGACGGCGGCAACCCGCTCGGGCCGGTGCGCGATGCGCGCGTCCAGCGGCGCACCCAGGGCCCTGGCCGACGCCACCGCGATCACGGTGGTCGCGTCCGGCGGCAGCGCCGGTTCGTGCCGGGCCGGGGCTTTCAGGATGCGGCCGCGGGCACCATCGGCTTTCACCAGCAGCAACTCGAAACCGGCGTGGGCCCGGATGGCGGCCAGTTCATCGAAGCTCACACCGAGCAACCGGCCAGGGTTCGGGCAAGGCCTGGCGAACGCGAGACGCCGGACGGTGGCGGCTGCGCGGCACACCGGCCCGACAATATCCGCCGCCTCCGTCACCACGGCGTCGCTGGCATAGGTCTTCGGAAACGGTTCGATGTGGGCGGTCGCGGTGATGCCGAGCCGGCCGCTGAACGCATTGGCGAGCTGATAGATCGTGCTCTTCTTGCCACCGGCGCCGACCAGGCAGACCAGTCCGCCGGCGGCCGCGCCGAGCGCCTCGAGCAATGCCGCGCCGCTCACGGCGCCGCCCCGCCGCGGGCGACCGGCCATGATGCGACACGCAATGCCGCACGCTGCAGGTGATTACCGCTGGCCCGCCCTCTAGAATCGGCGGGATAAAGTGGGGAGCGCTGGGGCATGGACAATGTTGTGTTCGGGATGTTCTATCTCATCGCCATCGCGGTGCTGATTCTGCATTTCACCGGCTGGCTCGCCGAGCGCAATCTCGAGTGGATAGTCTACGTGATTGCGGTGCTGGTCTTTCCCGTCGTGCTCTACTTCTGACGTGGCGGTCTCACGCCGATGACGGCGGCAGGAATTTCGGGCGCATGTGCGCGAGCAACACCGCGCCGCCCGGCGCAGGCGTGCCCCGTCGGCTCGGCAGGTCCAGCACGTAGACTGCGCTCGTCGGCATGATCTTCGGTGTCCCGACATGCTGTTCGATGTCGCGGACGAGATAGCGCACCAGATCTTCGAGCCCAGGATTGTGGCCGACGAGCAGCACCGTCTGCTTGCGGTGCGCATCGATGACGGCGAGCAGCGTCGTCAAATCCGCAAGATAGAGCGCGGGCTCCCAGACCGTGGCCGGCGGGCTCTGACCCCACGCGACCGTCAACGCCGCGACGGTCTGGCGCGTGCGCAGGGCGGTCGAACTGACAATCCGCGACAGCCCCGGATACTGACCATGCAGCCATCCGCCGATGGCGAGCGCGTCCGCGCTGCCACGCGGTGTCAGCGCCCGGCTCGCGTCATCGCCGGACGGTGACGTGACATTGGTCTTCGCGTGCCGCATCACGATCAGCTTCGGACTGTCCATCCGCCTAATGTAAGCGTGATTCGCATCGCAGCTCCAGTGCCCGAGGTTGGGCGCGTGCGTCGGGGGCCGCTATATAGGTCCGACCCATGACCGATCCGGTCGCGGGCAAGTGGCCCCTGCAGGAATCGTTGCCGACCCCATGCACGCGTTCGCCCTGTCTTCCGCCCGCCCGCCGGACGAGCCGGTCAGCGAGACCACCATCGACCTGGCGGTGATCGCGCGCGTCAATCGTGGCGAGCGGGTCGTGGTGGCGCCACTCGAATGCGATCGCACCCAGGAGCTGTTCGACCGGACCGTGCAGCTCGTCGACGACCAGGAGCGGAACCGCCAGCAGGATCCGGGGGCGGCGCCCGCTCCACGCGTGCTCCATTACGTGCCCGAACACGACGATCTGCGCAAACGCTTCATCTTCGCCGAAGCCATCGGCAGCTACTCGGCCCTGCACGATTTGCTGAACGGCTACTCGCCCGCTTACCAGCTGTTCTCGAGCTACGAATTTCGCGTCAACGTCACCCGGCTCACGCGCGACGAAGTGCGCGTGCTCGAGGGATATCGCGACCAGGTGCATGCGGCGCTGGTGCACGCGAGCCAGTATCTCTATGACAATCTGGTCAGCGGCTTCAGCACCGAAGAACTGCAGGAGCTCAACGACATCCTGCGCGAAGCGCGTGAGCGCTACGACTGCGTGACGACGATCCTCGGCATGAACCTGATCCACGAAGTCGAGGAGGCGGTGCACCGACTGCATGCACTCGAACAGAAGATGCGTCAGGTCCAGGCCACGGTCGACGGCATCTTCCTCGTCAACAGCGAAGTGATGTTCGTCCCGGCCAACGATCTGATCGAAATCGTGAATGCCATCTTCAACGCGGTCGGCAATCCGCACGTTGCCAAGCACATCAACGGCATCATGCTGCTGGCCGCCCGCAACCTGCTCATCCAGGTGGTGTCGTTCTATTCCTATTACGGCCGACAGCAGATCTACAACGTGTTCAAGCGCAACGCCGTGACGGTCAACCAGGCCGCGATCGCGCACCACATCCGCGCCGAAATCCGCAGCCTTTTCAAGGCCTGCAAGGCCGAAAACCGGCTCGTGCTCAAGCGCGTGATGGCCCATGCCGAGCGGGAATTCGAACTGTCGGTCGAGTCCATCCGTGAGGAAGCCGAAGCCATCGCGATGGCCGCCATCGACCGGCTGCTGCCACGCGCGCCGCCGCCCGAAACGCCCCCTCCGCCCGGCTTCTTCAGGCGCGTCGCCAGCTGGTTGTTCCGGTAGCCCTGCCGGCGCTGTAAACTCCCAGCCCTGCCGGTCACGGCCAGGCCTGGAGTCTTTCATGGTGATGCTGCGCGCAAGCGTCGATCTGCTGCGGCGGGTGCCGATTTTCGGCTCGCTCACGCCGGACGAGCTTCAGCGCATCGTCAACGCCCCGGACAACATCGTCGTGGGCTATGAACCCGGGGAGCTGATCGTCGCCGAAAACGACATCGGCAACTGCATGTTCATCGTGCTCGATGGCGCGGTAGACGTCCGCATCACGGCGGTCGGCGGCCGGGAAATCACCATCGCCACGCTGAAGGCGGGCGAATTCTTCGGTGAACAGGCCCTGCTGCCCGGCTCCACCGGCCGTCGCAACGCCACCGTCCGGGCGCTGAATGCCTGCCGGCTGTTCCGGATTGCCAAGGGCAACGTGGCGCTCGGACTCGCCAGGGCCGAGGACACCAGCCTGTCCGGCACCCCGGAAAAGGCAACCGACGAAGACCGTGTGCGGATGCTCCTGCGCAGCGTGCGCCTGTTTCGCAGTCTCGCCCCGCGCGATCTGGAACGGGTTTCCGACTGGACCGAAACCATCACCTATGACGAAGGCGACATCATCCTGCGCGAGGACGAGGAAGGCGATTCGATGTACATCGTCCTCGACGGCGCGGCCGAAGTCTTCGTGATGGACGACGATGGCAAGATCGTCGTGCTCGCGCGCCTGACCCAGGGCCATTACTTCGGCGAGCAGGCGCTGCTGCCCGAAGGTTCGGGCAAGCGCAACGCGAATGTCCGGGCCGACGGCAGAACCACGCTGGTACGTGTCGCCAAGCGCTACTTCCAGCTGATCATCAACCATGACAACAAACTGATGCTCGCGCTGCAGGCCGTCGGTGACGCACAACGACGGAAGATCATCGACGCCATCGGTCGGGGCGGCGGCTGGTAGAGCAACCTGCGACGCGACGCACAGGCGCGCGCCGCATCACTTCGCCACGAACATCCTTCATGAATGCACTCGAACTGCGCGGCCTGAAGAAAACCTATGGCAACGGCCATCAGGCGCTCAAGGGCATCGACCTGACCGTCGCGGACGGGGACTTCTTCGCATTGCTCGGCCCGAACGGCGCGGGAAAATCCACCACCATCGGCATCATCACCTCGCTGGTCAACAAGTCATCCGGCACCATCGCGGTGTATGGCGTGGACGTCGACGAGGATTTCGAGACCGCCAAATCGATGCTCGGCGTCGTGCCGCAGGAGTTCAATTTCTCGCAGTTCGAAACGGTGTGGGAGATCGTCGTCAACCAGGCGGGCTTCTACGGCCTGCCGCGTGCCCGCGCGCACCAGCAGGCCGAGAAGTATCTGCGCCTGCTGGGCCTGTGGGACAAGCGCAAGGACCGCTCGCGGACCCTCTCCGGCGGCATGAAGCGGCGGCTGATGATTGCCCGCGCACTCGTGCACGAGCCGCGCCTGCTGATCCTCGACGAACCGACCGCGGGTGTCGACATCGAAGTCCGGCGCTCGATGTGGGATTTCCTGGCCGAACTCAATCGCGGCGGCACCACGGTGATCCTGACCACGCACTACCTCGAGGAAGCGGAACTGCTCTGCCGCAATATCGCGATCATCGACCGGGGCTGCATCGTCGAGAACACGACGATGAAGGAACTGCTCGCCACGCTGCATGCCGAAACCTTCGTGCTCGACGTCGGCGCGCCACTGTTGACGGTGCCGGCTCATCCGGACTTCGCATTGCACCTGATCGACAGCACGACGCTCGAAGCCGTCGTGGACCGTCGATATTCGCTGAACGACCTGTTTTCCTTCCTGTCGGGGCAGGGCATCTCCGTGGTCAGCATGCGCAACAAGGCGAACCGGCTCGAGGAACTGTTCGTCAACATGGTGCAGGAAGGCCAGCGCACCCCTCAACCGCAGGACTGATGCCGACGCCCATGCCACCCGTGATCTCCGCCCGCAGTTACTTCATCGCGTTCTCGACGCTGGTGAACAAGGAAATCAGCCGCTTTTCGCGCATCTGGTTGCAGACCATCCTGCCACCGGCGATCACGATGGCCCTGTATTTCGTGATCTTCGGCAATCTCATCGGTCCCCGCATCGGGAAGATGCACGGCTTCGATTACATGCAGTACATCGCGCCGGGCCTGATCATGATGTCGGTGATCACGAACGCCTATTCGAACGTGGTGTCGTCGTTGTTCGGAGCCAAGTTCCAGCGTCACATCGAAGAGCTGCTGGTGTCGCCGATGCCGAATCTGCTGCTGCTGATGGGATTCGTGGCCGGCGGTATCGCGCGCGGCGTCGTGGTCGGCGTCGTCGTCACGGCCACCGCCCTGTGCTTTACCGAAATTCACGTCGAACACTGGTTCACGACACTGGCCGTCGTGATCCTGACCGCCGCCCTGTTCTCGCTCGCGGGCTTCATCAACGCGCTGTACGCGAAGAAGTTCGATGACATCTCGATCGTGCCGACCTTCATCCTGACGCCGCTGACCTACCTCGGCGGCGTGTTCTATTCGATCGACATGCTGTCGTCGTTCTGGCAGACGGTCTCGCTCGGCAACCCGATACTCTACATGGTCAATGCGTTCCGCTACGGCATGCTGGGCGTCAGCGATATCGACATCGGCGTCGCCTTCGCGGTGATTCTGGCCTTCTGCGTGGCGCTCTTCGCGCTCAGCCTGTGGCTGTTGAAGCGCGGAGTCGGCTTGCGGACTTGAGCTTTTTCGCCACCGAGAACACAGAGAACACCGAGGGATGACAATTTGCTGAAACAGTACGCGACCGTGCCCCCAGCATTGGCCGCAATTTCCTCGAAATTTTCGACGCCAACAGTCGCTGCGCGCCAAAGCTTCTGCTTTTTATTCCCTCTCTGTTCTCGGTGTTCTCGGTGGCGAAATAACGGCCTACTCGAGCCGCCCGGACGACTTGAACGCGGCATAGCGCTCGACCACCCGGCGATACACGGGGCCGGGGCAGGCATGGCCGACGGCCTGACCATCGACGTGACTGACCGGCGCCAGTTCGCGCCCTGAACTGGCGAGCCAGATTTCGTCGGCGGCGAGCAGGTCCTCGCGTGTGATGTCGGCTTCGAGCACGGCATCGGCGGTGTTCGCCATCAGTTCCACGATCAGGTCGCGCGTGACGCCTGGCAACAGGTGGTTCGACAGCGGCGGCGTGCGGATGCGGCCGGCGCGGACCATGAACACATTGCTGGACGCGCCTTCGGTGATGAGGCCCTCGCGCACCAGCACGGCCTCGTCGGCGCCGGCTGCCGCGGCGTCCTGGCGCAGCAGGACGTTGCCGAGTAGCGAAATCGACTTGATGTCGCAGCGCGTCCAGCGAAAGTCCTCGCGCAGCACGATGCTCACCGTCGCCTCGGGTGGGGCAGGCGTCAGCGGTGTCGACATCACGAACACCGTGGGCACGAGTCCCGGTGGCGGCAGGTGATGGCGCGGCGCGACGCCGCGGGTGATCTGCACGTAGACGGTCTGGGCGGGGGCCGGCTCGGCGGCGACGAGCCGCTCGATCAGGGAGGTCCAGGCGGCCGGAGACAGCGGCGACGGGATGCCTGTCGCCGCGAGACTGCGCGCGAGGCGCGCCAGATGCCCGTCGAGACGAAACGGCCGGCCGGCGAACACGGGAATGACTTCGTAGACGCCGTCGCCGAACATGAATCCGCGGTCCAGCACCGACACTTTGGCCGACGCGAGCGGCAGGAATTCACCGTTGAGATAGCACAGCGACATCGCGCGGCGCCCGGCCTGCTACTCCAGCATCATCATGACGCGATCGATCAGCTGACTGACCAGTCCGCCTTCGGGCACCTCTTTGAGCGCGGTGAGCGCGACGGTAGCCACCGGCGCGTCTTCGAGCGCGACGCGCACGACACCGAGTTGCTGGCCGGCGGTGATCGGGGCGGTGATCTGCTTGCCGATTTCCGCCTTCGCGTCGAGTTCGTCATACCGGCCGCGCGGAAAAGTCACATAGACATCGCGTGGCACGCCGAGGTCGACCTGCTCGACTTCTCCCTGCCAGACGCGCGCGGAGGCCACCTTGGCACCGGCTCCGTACAGCTTGCGGGTTTCATAGAAGCGGAAGCCGTAATTCAACAGGGCCTGGCTTGCGCGGGTACGGTCGCCGTCCGACGCTGCCCCCATCACGACGGAGATCAGCCGCATGCCGTCGCGTTTGGCCGACGCGACCAGACAGTATCCCGCCGACTCGGTGTAGCCTGTCTTCATGCCATCGACCGTCGGATCCTTGCCGAGCAACCCGTTGCGGTTGCGCTGCGTGATGCCGTTGTAGCGATACTCCGGAATCTTGAACAATGCATAGATGTCCGGGAAATCATGAATCAGCGCGCGCGCCAGCGTGGCCATGTCGCGCGCCGTCGTGAAAGTGTCGGGGTTGGGAAGGCCGGTGCTGTTGGCGAACTTCGATCCCTTCATGCCGAGCGTGGCGACATGCTGGTTCATCACCGTGGCGAACGTTTCCTCCGTGCCCGACACATGTTCGGCAAGCGCAACGCTCGCATCATTGCCGGACTGGATGATGTCGCCATGCAGGAGTTCATCGACCGTCACCGGTTTGTTCACATCGATGAACATGCGCGAACCTTCCTGTTTCCACGCGTATTCGCTGACGACGGTCTGATCTTCCAGCTTGATCAGTTTCTTGCGCAGCGCATCGGCGACCGTATAAACGGTCATGATCTTGGTGAGGCTCGCCGGCTCCACCGTCATGTCGGGTTCCTGCGCCGCCAGCACTTCACCCGTATCGAAGTCCACGAGAATGTAGGCCTTCACGCCCAGATCGGGCGGCGCAGGAATGTTCGGAAACCCGGCGGCATGAACCGTGTTGACGACGAGTGCGAGGAGCGCGAGGAGCGGGGCGCTGAAGCTGCGTTTCATGAGCGTTTCGATCCGTCCGGCGCGCCGCACTGAACCGGGGCGCGCGGGATCACTGATTGACGAAATGGTGAGTCGCGATGCCGACCGTGGCGAGCGCGGACACGAGCTGATCGGCATGGTTGACGTCGCGTATCGGGCCGAGTTGCACCTTGTACAGCGGCGGTGCATGGGCCGTGTCCTCGAACACCCGGATCGGCGCACCGAGCGCGGGCTCGAGTTCGAGACGCATCCGGTCGGCGTTCGCGCGTTCGCCGAAAGCGCCGACCTGCAGATACATCCGGGGCGTGGTACCAGTCGCGGGCGCCGGGGCCGCGGCCACGCGCACCGGTGCGCCGCTGGGGCCAGCGACCGCGCGCACTTCGACGAATGCGGTGCCCTTCTGCACCACATCGAGCTTCAGCGCCGCGGCATAGGACAGGTCGATGATCCGGTTGTCCTTGAACGGGCCGCGGTCGTTCAGGCGCAGACGCACCTTGCGCCCATTCTCGAGGTTCGTGACCTCGACCCAGCAGGGCAAGGGCAAGGTCTTGTGCGCCCCGCTCATCTGGTACATGTCATAGGATTCGCGGGTCGACGTCAGCTCGCCGTGGAAATCCGGTCCATACCACGATGCAATGCCGCGCTCGACATAGCCCGCCGAGGTTTTCAGCGGCACATAGCGAATGCCGTCGACGACGTAGAACTCCGGATTGCCATAACGGCTCAACGGTTCGCCGGCGGCACCGGGAGCCGGCGCGGGCTTCGGGGCGGCCACCTTCGGAATCCCCACGGGCGCGGGCTCGCGCGACCCGAACATGCCGCAGCCCGCGAGCAGAGCGGCGAGCAGCATCGCGGAAAGGCGGGCGGCCAACCGGACACGGATGGCGAGACGGCCACGCTCGGCCGCCGTCACGGCGCGGGCCCCTTGCCGCGCGCGCGGGCAATGGATTCGGCGAGTTGCACGACGGCCAGCGCGTACTTGGGGCTGCGGTTGTAGCGCGTGATCGCGTAGAAGTTGCGCAGACCCAGCCAGTATTCGGTGGCGGTGGCGGAGCTCTCATAGCCCAGCAGCACGGCGGGAATGGCGTCGGCCGCGGCACCCAGCGCCTCCAGCGGCCGCACGCCGAGAGCAGCGTATTCGGCAAGCGAATGCGTCAGATCGACGGTCGCGCTGACCTGGGCTGCGTTCGCCGCGGACTGCGCCGCCGGCGTCGCGATGGCTTCACCGGCCCGCCAGCCGTGCGCCTTGAGATAATTGCCGACGCTGCCGATCGCGTCGCGCGGGTTGCGCCAGATATCGCGCCGGCCGTCGGCGTCGAAATCGACCGCGTAATGCCGGAAGCTGCTCGGCATGAACTGCGGCAGACCCATGGCGCCGGCATAGGAGCCGGTCGGCTGCATCGGATCCATGCCCTCTTCGCGCGTCAGCAGCAGGAAGTTCTCGAGCTCGCTGCGGAAGAACGGCGCGCGCTTGGGATAGTGAAAGGCCAGCGTGGCCAGCGCGTCGAGCACCCGATAGCTGCCGGTATTGCGGCCGTACGAGGTTTCGACGCCGATGATCGCAACGATGATTTCAGCCGGCACACCGGAGGCGGCGGCAGCGTCGGCGAGCACCGTCTCGTGTTCGCGCCAGAAGGTCACGCCGCCATTGACGCGATCGCGGGTCAGAAAGATGGGGCGGTAGGCGTGCCAGGGTTTGTACTCGGCAGGCTTCGAGATGGCGGCGAGTACGCTGTCGAGGCGCCCCGCACGCGCGAACAGCGCACCCAGGGCCGCGGTGTCGAACCCGTGCCGCTCGCTCATCTCGCTGACGAAACGGTTGACCTCGGCGGCGTCGAGTCGGCCACCCGCCGATGCGGCACTGGCGAACAGGACGAGCAGCAGGGCCAGCCAGGTGGCGGGGCGGCGGGCGCGCCCCGGGGCCCGGAGGCCGTTGAAGACCGGAGACGCTTTCATCATCGATATGTGGTTGGCGATGTTTTGACGACCGCACTATCTGGTGGTGTCACGATTCTACAATAAAGCGTCGATGGGTTTGAATCGACATCAGGATGCCCAGCCCCGTCATGATCGTCACCAGGGAAGTGCCTCCGTAACTGATCAGCGGCAACGGCACGCCGACGACCGGCAGCTGACCGGTGACCATGCCCATGTTGACGAAGATGTAGATGAACAGGGTGAACGTCAGGCTCGCGGCGATCAGGCGGCTGAATCCGTCCTGCGCATTGACGCAGATCGTGATACCACGAATCAGCACCAGCAGGTAGGCGGCGAGCAGCACCAGTACGCCGAGCAGCCCGAATTCCTCGCAATAGACCGCGAAAATGAAGTCGGTGGCCCGCTCGGGCAGGAATTCGAGATGGGACTGGGTGCCGTTCAGCCAGCCCTTGCCGGACCAGCCGCCCGAGCCGACCGCAATCGTCGACTGGATGATGTGATAGCCGGCGCCGAGCGGATCGGCTGCCGGATCGAGCATCGTGATGATGCGCTGGCGCTGGTAGTCGTGCATCGTGTACCAGCCTATCGGCGCGCACACGATGCCGACCGCAGTGGCGATTCCCATCAGGCGCCAAGAGATGCCGGCGAAGAACAGCACGAGCAGACCGGCCGCCATCACCAGGATTGCGGTCCCCAGATCGGGTTGCTCGATGATGAAGGCGCCGGGAATCACCACGATAAGAAGCGTGGCCCCGATCACCGACAAACGCGGCGGCAGCAGTTTGTCGCTGAGGAACCAGGCGACGGTCAGTGGCACCGCCAGCTTCATGATCTCCGACGGCTGAAAGCGCAACGGGCCGATTTCGAGCCAGCGGTGCGCGCCGCGTCCGGTGCCGACGATCGCCGTCGCGATCAGCAGCACCATGCCCAGGGTGTAAATGATTGGCGACCAGCGCGCGAGACGCAGTGGGCTCAGCTGCGCGATCGCGATCATGGACGTCAGCCCCATCAGCATGCGCACGCCCTGCTTGCCGACGACTTCCAGCGAGTGGTCAGACGCGCTGTAAAGCACGGACAGTCCGACCGCGCACAGCAGCAGCACACCGCCGATGAGCGGCGCGTCGATGTGCAAATCGACCAGCAGATTGCCGCTTCTACCCAGACGCATTGCCGTACGCCGTCGTCAGAAAATAGGCATCGAACAGCGCGCGTGCGATCGGGGCGGCTGCCTTGCTGCCCGATTCGCCGTTCTCGACGATGATGCCAAGCGCGATCCGCGGCTGCTCGAGCGGTGCGAAGGCAATGAAAAGGGCGTGGTCGCGCAGGTGTTTGACGATGTCCTCGTTCTTCAGCGTCACGTTCTGCTTGATGCCGAACAGCTGCGCCGTGCCGGTCTTGCCGGCGAACTGGTAACTGGCCCCGACGCTCGTGGCGCGCGCCGTGCCCCGCTGTCCCTGCACGACTTCGTGCATGCCGTTGACGACGGCGGTCCAGGCTTCCGGTTTGGCGATCGCCACCGACGGACTGACCACGGCCTGGATCTGCTCGACTTCGCCCGTTGCCGGATCCTCGATGCGCGCCACGACGCGCGGACTCATCTTGCGGCCGCGGTTGGCGACGACCGACGCGGTATAGGCGAGTTGCAGTGGGGTGGCCAGCATGAATCCCTGTCCGATGCCGTTGACGAGCGTCTCGCCCGGATACCAGGGCTGCTTGCGCGCGCGCTTCTTCCAGTCGCGAGACGGCATCAGTCCGGACAGTTCGCCCGGCAGATCGACGCCGGTCGGCACGCCGAAACCGAAGTCCGTCAGCAGCGTATGCATGCGGTCGATGCCGAGATCTTTCGCCAGCGCGTAGTAATAGACGTCGCAGGACTCGGCGAGCGAGCGCACGAGGTCCACGCCACCGTGGCCGACCTTCTGCCAGCAGCGGTACTTGTGCGACACGTTCGGCAGGCGGAACCAGCCCGGGCAGTAGGTCCGGTCGCCCGCCTGCCGCAAGCCGGTTTCGATGGCGCCGGCGGCCATCATCGGCTTCACCGTCGAGCCCGGCGGATACAGGCCCTGCAGCGCGCGATTGAACAGCGGGCGGTCCGGCGATTCGCGAAGGCTTTGATACAGACGGGTACTGATGCCGTTGACGAACTCGTTCGGGTCGAAGCTCGGGTTGCTGACGAACGCGAGCACCGCGCCGGTCTCGGGCTCGATGGCGACGATCGCGCCCTTGCGCCCCTGCAATGAATCGATCGCGGCGGCCTGCAGGCGGGTGTCGATCGACAGATGCAGATCCCGTCCCGGCACCGGCGCGGACCGCTCGACGACGCGCAGCACCCGCCCCTCGGCGTTGACTTCGACCTGCTGATAGCCGGCCGTGCCGTGCAAGACGTCCTCGTACGAACGCTCGATGCCTTCCTTGCCGATATGCGTCGTGCCGCTGTAGTCGGCGGGGTCGATGCGCTTGAGCTCGGCTTCATTGATGCGCCCGACGTAACCGACGACGGCCGCCATCTGCGAGCCGAGCGGGTAGTAGCGCGTGAGCCGGCCAGCAATGTTGAAGCCGGGGAACTGCTGACGGTTCACCGAAAACACCGCGACTTCCTGCTCGGTCAGGTTGTTCTTCAGCGGAATGGTATCGAAGCGCCGGCGCTGGCGCAGTTCGGTGCGGAAGCGCTCGAGCTGTTCATCGTCGAGTTCGATGAACTGGCGCAGGCGCCCGACCGCCTGTTCGATATCACCCGCCTTCTCCGGCACGACTTCGAGCATGAACGACGTGCGATTGTCAGCGAGCAGCACGCCGTCGCGACTGTAGATGAGCCCACGCGTCGGCGCGATCGGCAACACCCGCAGCCGGTTCTCCAACGACAGCGTGGTGTAGTGATCGTGGGACATCAGTTGCAGATAGACGAGCCGCGCGACGAGCACTCCGAGCAGCACGAGCATGCCGAGCACGGCGACGATGATCCGTCGATGGAAGATCTGGACTTCGCGACTCCGCTCCTTCATGCGCGGGCCGAAACTCATGCCGCCCCCTGCCCGCGGCGCGTGGGAGGGGCATCGCCTGGCAGGCGGATCAGGACCATCAGAACGAGCTCTTGCGGCGCACGTCGCGCAGCACGATATAGGCCCAGGGCCACAGCAACGCGCTCGTGACGGCGCCGAGCAGATAGAGTGAGCTGTAGGGTTTGGAACCGAGCAGGTTGTAGGTCAGCAGCATCGCGCCCAGATACAGAAACACCAGCGAGCCGATGACCAGAGACTGCTGGATCAGGGGAAACACCCGCACCTGCTGATGGTAGAGCACCGTCACATAGGCCACGAACGCGAGCCCCAGCGCGTGCTGGCCAAGGATCGCGCCGTGCATGACATCGAGCAGCAGACCCATGGACCAGGCGAAGAGCACGCCGATCCGTTCGGGGATCGCGAGGCACCAGTAGATCACGACGATGGCCACCCACGCGGGCCGCCATGGATGTGCCCAGTCGGGCAGCGGCACGCTCGTGAGCGCAAACGCAACGACGACACTGATCGCCACGGCACCGGTCCAGCGCAGGCCCCGCATCATGGCGTGGTGGCCGTCATGGGCGGCGCTGCTGCCTGCGCTTTCGACTGCGGCCACACCAGCAGCACCTCGCGCGAACGCCCGAGCTGCGCGGCGGGCTCGACGACGATGCGCGAGAACGGCTCGCCGGGCACGACCGACACGTCCTGCACCTTGCCGACGGGGTAGCCGGCCGGGAAGCGCTTGTCGAGGCCGGAACTGACCACGAGGTCGCCGATCGCCACGTCTGCGTTCGTCGGTACGAAACTGAGCAGCAGGCTGTCCGATTCACCGGCGCCAACCGCGATCGCGCGCAGGCCCGTGCGATTGACCTGGACCGGCAGCGCATGTCGCGCATCCGAAATCAGCATGGCGGTACTCGAGAACGGACCGACCTGGGTGACCTGGCCGAGCACCCCCTGCGCGTCCGCGATCGGCTGACCGACGTAAATGTGATGGCGACTGCCCTTGTTGATCACGATCTGGCGTGCGGCAGGATTCGAGTCGACCGCCAGGACATTGGCCACCACGACTTCCTCGCCGAGCACCGGCGAGGAATCGAGCAGTTCGCGCAACCGGCGGTTCTCCTGTTCGAGCGCGGCATAGCGCTGCGTGCGTGCACGCAGCATCAGGTTCTCGGCACGCAATGCATCGTTGTCTTCCTGCAGAGCGTCGCGCGAACGCAGATTGCCAGCGGTCGCATCGACCAGGCGCACCGGCAGCGTGACGATGTACTGCACCGGATAGACCGCCATCGACAGCGCCGCCCGCAGCGCGGAGAGATTCTGGTGACGGTGGTCGATCGAGATCAGCAGGAACGACAGGATCAGGCAGGCCACGAAGCGGGCCGTGACCGATGGCGCATCTGTGAACAGCGGCTTGATGGACTTGCCCCTCCGTGCGCGGGCAGCGGCGTTGTTATTCCAGCGCCAGGATTTCCGGGCCGTGCTCTTCGATCATCTCCAGCACGCGCCCGCCACCACGCGCGACGCAGGTCAGCGGATCGTCGGCGACGAGCACCGGCAGGCCGGTTTCTTCCATCAGCAGGCGATCGAGATCGCGCAGCAGCGCGCCACCGCCGGTCAGCACCATGCCGCGTTCCGCGACGTCCGACCCGAGTTCGGGCGGCGTTTTTTCCAGTGCGGTCTTCACCGCCTGCACGATGCCCTGCAGCGGCTCCTGCAGCGCTTCGAGAATTTCATTGCTGTTCAGCGTGAAACTGCGCGGCAGACCTTCGGCAAGGTTGCGGCCCTTGATCTCGATTTCGCGCACTTCGTTGCTCGGATAGGCGCAACCGATTTCGTGCTTGATCCGCTCGGCAGTCGCGTCACCGATCAGGCTGCCGTAATTGCGGCGGACGTAGTTGACGATGGCGTCGTCGAAACGATCGCCGCCGATACGCACCGAGTCCGAGTACACGATGCCGTTCAGCGAGATGATCGCCACTTCGGTCGTGCCGCCGCCAATGTCGAGCACCATCGAGCCGCTGGCATCGCTGACCGGCATGCCGGCGCCAATGGCCGCCGACATCGGCTCCTCGATCAGGTAGACCTCGCGGGCCCCCGCGCCTTCGGCCGACTCGCGAATTGCACGGCGTTCGACCTGCGTCGAACCGCAGGGCACGCAGACCAGCACGCGCGGACTCGGCTTGAAGATCGAATTGCCGTGCACCTTGCGGATGAAGTGCTGGAGCATTTTTTCTGTGACCGTGAAGTCCGCGATCACGCCGTCCTTCAACGGGCGGATGGCTTCGATATGGCCCGGCGTGCGGCCCAGCATGCGCTTGGCCTCGATGCCGACCGCCGCGATCTGCTTCGATCCCGAATCCTTGCCGCGCCTGATGGCAACGACCGACGGCTCATTGAGCACGATGCCCTTGCCGCGTACATAGATAAGCGTGTTCGCCGTGCCCAGATCGATGGACAGGTCGTTGGAGAACACGCCCCTCAGCATTTTGAACATTCCCTAGGCTCCCTGGCTCGGAACAGAGCTTTGAAGACGCAGCACGATTCGCGTGAAGACGGGAATGTGAGGCCGACAGACTCGAAATGGTCGTGGTAGACTGCGCCCGCGCGCGACGAGGCTGTTTGCACCCTCATCCCGTGCGGTTGAAGATGCTTCACGCCGCGCGTGACGCGCTGAAAAAATCGGTTCGTAATGTAGCAGCGGCCGTCCCGTTCGGCAAGCTGAGCACAGACGTTTTTTCCCTTGCGTTTCAACACATAACGGATTCCGGCGATGAGCATTGGTGCGACTGAGATCGAGGGCATCGCGCGCCTGGCGCGCATCAGGATCGACGCTGCCGACGTCGCGCGGTACGCCGGCCAGCTGTCGCAGATCCTGACCTACATCGAAGCGATGAACGAAGTCGACACGAGCGGCATCGAGCCGCTGGCGCACGCCATTGACGCCGTTGCCGCCTGTCGGCCCGACCTGGTCACCGAGACCGTCGATCGCGCGACGCTGCAGGCCGGCGCGCCGCGGGTCGAGGAGGGCTACTATCTCGTCCCGCGCGTGATCGAGTAGGGCTGCGATGTTCGCCGAAACCGTCACTGCCATTGCCGCCGATCTGAAGGCCGGGCGCTATTCGAGCGCCGACATCACGGAGCACTATCTCGCTCGCATCGCTGAATTCGACCCCGGGCTGAACAGCTACATCACCGTCTGCGCTGATGAAGCCCGCGCCGCTGCGGCCCGCGCCGATGCGCTGCTCGCCCGCGGCGAAGGGGGCCCGCTGACCGGCGTGCCCTATGCGAACAAGGACATCTTCTGCACGCGCGGCATCCGCACCTCGTGCGCGTCGCGGATGCTGGACAACTTCATCGCCCCGTATGACGCGACGGTCGTCGAAAAGCTGACGGGCGCCGGCATGGTCATGCTCGGCAAGACCAACATGGACGAGTTCGCGATGGGCTCGTCGAACGAAACGAGCTGGTACGGCCCGGTCCGCAACCCGTGGGACCTGTCGCGGGTGCCTGGCGGGTCGTCCGGCGGCTCGGCGGCCGCGGTTGCCGCGCGCCTGGCGCCGGTGGCTACCGGCACCGACACCGGCGGTTCGATACGCCAGCCAGCGGCGCTGTGCGGCATCACGGGCCTGAAGCCGACCTACGGCCGCGTCTCCCGCTGGGGCATGATCGCGTTTGCCTCAAGCCTGGACCAGGGTGGTCCGATGGCGCTGACGGCCGCCGATCTCGCCCTGCTGATGAACGCGATGGCGGGCCACTGCGCGCGCGATTCGACGTCGGTCGAGCGGCCGGCGGAGGACTTCACACGACTGCTCGCGCAACCGTTGACGGGGCTGCGCATCGGCCTCCCGACGCAGTATTTCGCCGCCGGGCTGGACCCCGCGATGCGCGAGGCGGTCGACGCGGCGGTCGGCGTCTTGCGCGCACTGGGTGCCGACACCGTCAGCGTCGACCTCCCGCACGCAGGCTATGCGATACCCGCGTACTACGTCGTGGCCTCCGCCGAGTGCTCGTCCAACCTGTCGCGCTACGATGGCGTGCGTTTCGGCCATCGCTGCGACGACCCGCGCGATCTCACGGATCTCTACACGCGCAGTCGCGCCGAAGGCTTCGGCGCAGAGGTCAAACGGCGAATCCTCGTCGGCACCTATGCGCTGTCCGCCGGCTACTACGACGCCTATTACGGCAAGGCCCAGCAGCTGCGGCGGCTGATCCAGCAGGACTTCACGCGCGCCTTCGCAGGCGTGGACGTGATTCTCGGCCCGACGACGCCGACCACCGCGTTCGAACTCGGACAGAAAACAGACGATCCGCTGACGATGTATCTCTCCGATGTGTACACCACCGCGGCGAACCTCGCCGGCCTGCCGGCGCTGTCGATGCCGGCCGGTCTGATCGGCGGGCTGCCGGCCGGCGTCCAGCTGATCGGCAATTACTTCGACGAGACGCGTTTGCTGAACGTCGCCCATCAGTACCAGCAGGAGACCGCCTGGCATCTCGCCCGGCCACCGCACGCATGAGTTGGGAAACCGTCATCGGCCTCGAGATCCACGTCCAGCTCGCAACGGCCAGCAAGATCTTCTCCGGCGCCGCCACCGCCTATGGCGCGGAGCCGAACACGCAGGCCTGTGCGGTCGACCTCGGCCTGCCCGGCGTGCTGCCGGTGCTCAATGCCCGCGTCGTCGAGATGGCCATAAGGCTCGGCCTAGCCCTGCACGCCGAAATCGCGCCGAGTTCGGTGTTCGCGCGCAAGAATTACTTCTATCCGGATCTGCCCAAGGGCTATCAGATCAGCCAGTACGAGCTGCCCATCGTGGCGCGCGGCCGACTGCCGATCCGGCTGGCCGACGGACGCGAGAAAGTCGTGCGCGTGACGCGCGCCCATCTCGAGGAGGACGCCGGCAAGTCCGTCCACGATGCCTATCCGGGTGCGACGGGAATCGATTTGAATCGTGCCGGCACGCCGCTGCTCGAGGTGGTGTCCGAACCTGATCTGCGCTCGGCGGAGGAAGCGGTTGCGTACATGCGCACGATGCACATGCTGGTGCGCTATCTCGGCATCTGCGACGGCAACATGCAGGAAGGCTCGTTCCGCTGCGACGCGAACGTGTCGGTGCGGCGGGCCGGCTCGGAAGTGCTTGGCACGCGGGCCGAGGTCAAGAACCTCAACTCCTTCCGGTTTCTCGAAAAGGCGATCAATTTCGAGGTCGAGCGTCAGATCGACCTGCTCGAGAGCGGGGGCAAGGTCGTGCAGGAAACCCGGCTGTATGACGCCGACCGCGACGAGACCCGCAGCATGCGCAGCAAGGAAGATGCGCACGACTATCGCTATTTTCCCGATCCCGATCTGCTGCCCATCGTCGTGACCCCGACGCAAATCGAGCGCGAACGCGCACTGATGCCGGAACTGCCGTGGGCGCGTCAGCAGCGCTATGTCACCGACTACGGTCTCAACGTGCAGGATGCCGACGCGCTCGCCCAGGATCGCGCGGTGGCCGACTACTTCGAAGCCCTGGCCGCTGCCGCCGGTGACGCGCGCGCCGCCGCCAACTGGTTGAATGGCGAAGTCTTCGCCGCCCTCAATCGTGCCGGGATGGAAATCCCGCATTGCCCGGTCGAGCCATCCGCCTTGGGGCTGCTCATTGCACGCGTGCGCGATGGCACGCTGTCAGGCTCGATGGCGAAGCAGGTGTTCGAGGCCATGTGGCAGGGCGAAGGGAGCGCCGACGAGGTCATCGAGGCGCGGGGCCTGCGCCAGGTCAACGATATCGGCGCACTCGCGGCGCTTATCGATGGTGTCATCGCCGACAGTCCATCACAGGTCGAGCAGTACCGCGCCGGCAAGGACAAGCTGTTCGGCTACTTCGTCGGCCAGGTGATGAAGAAATCGCAGGGCAAGGCGAACCCTCAGCAGGTCAACGACCTGTTGAAGGAAAAACTGGGCGGAAGCTGAAAACTCGTGCGGACAGCGCGACGCCGGATGGCGCCGCGCGGGTTTCGTTCAGACAGGGCCTACTCGGCGTCGGCCGGCGCGGCATCCACCGGCCGATCCAGCAGTTCGACAATCGCCATCGGTGCATTGTCACCGGGGCGGAAGCCGCACTTCAGCACGCGCAGGTAACCACCCGGGCGCTTCTCGAAGCGCGGGCCGAGCTGGGTGAACAGCTTCGTCACCGCGTCGCGATCGCGCAGACGGTTGAACGCCAGGCGCCGGTTTGCCACTGAATCGCGCTTCGCCAGCGTGATCAAGGGCTCGGCTTCACGCCGCAGTTCCTTGGCCTTCGGCAACGTCGTGCGGATGATCTCGTGCTGGATCAGCGAGACCGTCATGTTCTTGAACATCGCCTTGCGATGCGAGCTGGTCCGGCCAAGGTGCCGGCCTGCGTTCTGGTGCCTCATGTTCTGCTACCTCTGTTCGGGCTCATCAATTCGACAGGCGATCGTGGTCGTAGAGCCCCTTCGGTGGCCAGTTCTCCAGCCGCATGCCCAGCGACAGCCCGCGGGCCGCGAGGACATCCTTGATTTCCGTCAGTGACTTCTTGCCGAGATTCGGCGTCTTCAACAGCTCGACCTCGGTCCGCTGAATCAGATCGCCGATGTAGTAAATGCTCTCCGCCTTCAGGCAATTCGCGGAGCGCACGGTCAGTTCGAGATCATCGATCGAGCGCAGGAGAATCGGATCGACCGACGCTTCCGGACGGCTCGGCTTGTCGCCGCCGCGCTCTTCGCCCGACAGGTCGACGAACACCGACAGCTGGCTGCGCAGAATGCCGGCCGCTTCGCGCACCGCATATTCCGGGTCGATCGTGCCATTGGTTTCAATGGTGATGATCAGTTTGTCCAGGTCGGTCTGCTGCTCGACGCGCGCGCTCTGCACTTCGTAGGCCACGCGGCGCACCGGGCTGAACGAGGCGTCGAGTCGAAGACGACCAATCGACGTTTCCGTTTCTTCCGGATTGTCGCGCACGAGCGCCGGATGGTAGCCACGACCGCGAGCGACCTTCAGCGTCATGTTCAGTTCGCCGTTGACGCCGAGGCTCGCAATGTGGAACGCCGGGTCGATGATTTCGACGTCGTGATCCAGCACGATGTCCGCAGCCGTCGCCGCGCCCGCACCCTTCTTGTTCAGGGTCAGCGTCGCTTCGTCACGCGCGTGCATCTTGATCGCGAGACCCTTCAGGTTCAGCAGGATGTCGGTGACGTCTTCCTGCACGCCTTCGATCGTCGTGTACTCATGCAACACGTTTTCGATCTCGACTTCGACGACGGCAGCGCCAGTCATCGAAGATAGCAGCACGCGACGGAGCGCATTGCCCAGGGTATGGCCGAAACCCCGGTTCAGGGGCTCCAGCGTGATCTTCGCCGTGTTGCTGCCGAGCGTCTGCACGTCGACGATTTTCGGCTTCAGTAGTTCGCTCACCGCTGCGACCATGTCTTTCTCCTTCAACCCGTCTACTTCGAGTACAACTCGACGACCAGGGATTCGTTGATGTCAGCCGGCAGGTCGCTGCGTTCCGGAACACTCTTGAAGATGCCCTGCATCTTCTTCGAGTCGACGTCGAGCCATTCCGGAATACCAAGCTGCTCGGCCACCGTCAGCGAATCCACGATGCGGGTCTGCTTCTTGGCACGTTCGCGAATCGCGATCACGTCCTGAGGGCTGACCTGGTACGACGGAATGTTGACGATGCCGCCGTTCACCATGATCGCCTTGTGGCTGACCAGCTGGCGTGCCTCCGACCGCGTGGCGCCGAAGCCCATGCGATAGACGACGTTGTCCAGGCGGCATTCGAGCAGCTGCAGCAGGTTCTCACCCGTGGCGCCTTTTTTGCGCGCGGCTTCCGCGTAGTAGTTGCGGAACTGCCGCTCGAGCACGCCGTAGATGTAACGCAGCTTCTGCTTTTCGCGCAGCTGGGTTGCATAGTCGGACTGACGACGATTGCGGTTGTCGCCGTGCTGCCCCGGTGGTTTGTCGAGCTGACATTTGGACTCAATCGACCGTCCCCTGCTCTTCAGGGACAGATCCGTGCCTTGCCGACGACTCAGCTTGCACTTCGGGCCTAGATACCTCGCCATGCCTTATCCTCGATGCTTAGACTCGGCGCTTCTTGGGCGGCCGGCAGCCATTGTGCGGAATCGGTGTCACGTCCGTGATGTTCGTGATCTTGAAGCCAGCGGCGTTCAGCGAACGCACTGCGCTTTCACGGCCCGGACCGGGCCCTTTCACGAAGACATCCAGCGTCTGCGTACCAAACTCGTCGATGACACGAGACAGTTTCTCGGCCGCAACCTGCGCCGCGAACGGCGTGCTCTTGCGCGAACCTCGGAAACCGCTGCCACCCGACGTCGCCCAGGCCAACGTGTTGCCCTGGCGATCGGTGATCGTGATGATGGTGTTGTTGAACGAAGCATGGATGTGCGCCACGCCCTCCACCACCGTTTTCTTGGTCCGTTTCCGGGCCTTGGCCGCAGCCGCGTCTTTTTGTGTCGCCATTACGCTTCAACCTGCTCGATCATTTCTTGACCACGCCGCGGCGCGGGCCCTTGCGGGTGCGCGCATTGGTCCGCGTGCGCTGACCGCGCACCGGCAGACCACGGCGATGCCGCACTCCGCGATAGACGCCGAGATCCATCAAGCGTTTGATGCTCATGGACACTTCGCGACGCAAATCGCCTTCCACCGTGAATTTGCCGACCTCGGTGCGCAGCGCTTCCATCTGCTCTTCCGTCAGGTCCTTGATCTTGGTGTCCGGCGGAATTCTCGTGGCGGTGCAGATTTTGCCCGCGCGCGTGAGTCCGATCCCATAGATATGGGTCAGGGCGATCACCGTATGTTTCCGATCTGGGATGTTGACACCCGCGACGCGTGCCATAGCTCATAGACCTCGCTTGACTGTTGCTCTCAACCCTGGCGCTGCTTGTGCCGGGGGTCTTTGCAGATGATCCGAACCGTGCCCTTGCGCCGGATAACCCGGCAATTGCGGCAAAGCGGCTTGATCGATGCGCGTACTTTCATTGCTCGATTCCTCGTTGACGCCTACCGGCGCCCATAGCCCTTGAGATTGGCCTTCTTGAGCAGGCCTTCATACTGGTGCGACATCAAGTGGGCTTGCACTTGCGCCATGAAATCCATGATGACCACGACGATGATCAGCAGAGAGGTACCGCCAAAATAAAACGGCACGTTGAACTCGAGGATCAGCAATTCGGGCAGCAGGCACACCAGCGTGATGTAGATGGCGCCGGCGGCGGTCAGCCGCGTCATCACGCCGTCGATGTATCGGGCCGTCTGCTCGCCGGGGCGAAAGCCTGGCACCAGGGCACCGGATTTCTTCAGGTTGTCTGCGGTTTCCTTCGGATTGAACACAATCGCGGTGTAGAAAAACGCAAAGAAGACAATCGCGGCCGCGTATAGCATGACGTAAATCGGCTGTCCCGGCGAGAGCGTGCTGGCCAGATCGCGCAACCAGGTCAGTCCCTGCGCGTCGCCGAACCAGCCGGCAATCGTGCCCGGGAACAGGATGATGCTCGAGGCGAAAATCGGTGGTATCACGCCCGACATGTTCAGCTTCAGCGGGATGTAGCTGCTCTGCGCCTGCGTATACCCCTGACGGCTGCGCTGCTGCTTCGCATAGTTCACCGTCACTCGGCGCTGGCCGCGTTCCACGAACACGACGAGACCGGTGATCAGGATGACCAGCGCGAACAGCGCGAAGATCAGGAACAGGTGCATTTCGCCCGTCCGCGCGAGTTCCAGCGTGCCACCGACCGCGGCCGGAAGCCCAGCTGCGATGCCCGCGAAAATGATCATCGAAATGCCGTTGCCGACGCCTCGCTCGGTGACCTGCTCGCCGAGCCACATCAGGAACAGCGTGCCGGTGACCAGCGTCGTGACGCAGGTGATCTTGAAAGCGAGCCCCGGATTCATCACCAGGCTCACGCCCGCGCTGGTCTGCGACTCCATCATCACGGCAATGCCGAACGCCTGGAAGGTCGCAAGCACAACGGTGGCGTAGCGCGTGTACTGGTTGATCTTGCGGCGACCGTTCTCGCCTTCCTTCTTCAGCTGCTCGAGCTTCGGATGCACGAATGTCAGCAGCTGCAGAATGATCGAGGCCGAGATGTACGGCATGATGCCGAGCGCCAGCACCGAGAACCGCTCGAGCGAGCCACCGGAGAACATGTTGAACATGTCGAGGATGGTGCCGCGCTGCTGGTCGAACATCGCCGCGAGCGCGGACGGATTGATACCGGGCACCGGGATGTGCGAGCACACCCGGAACACGATCAACGCGCCCAGCAGGAACAGCAGCCGCTGACGGAGTTCCGTCAGTTTGCCGCCCTGGCCCATCACGGTGGGCAGATTTTTGCTCGCGGTAGCCATGGCTTACTCTTCGACGCGGCCCCCGGCGGCTTCGATGGCCGCGCGCGCGCCCTTCGTCACCTTGATGCCTGCCTTCACGGTCACCGCCCGGCTCACCGCCCCACGCGCGATGATCTTGACGTCGGTGATATCGCGGCGAATCAGCCCGGCCGCGCGCAGCGCGTCGAGATCGACCTCGAGACCGCTCAACTTGTCGAGCTCATGCAGACGGATTTCGTCGTGCGTGTCCGCGATCGGGGAGTTGAAGCCGAACTTCGGCAGGCGGCGCTGCAGCGGCATCTGGCCGCCTTCGAAGCCCACCTTGTGGTAGCCGCCGGCACGGGCCTTCTGACCCTTGTGGCCACGCCCACCGGTCTTGCCGAGACCCGAGCCGATACCTCGACCGAGGCGCTTGCGGGGCTTTTTCGAGCCCGGCGCCGGCTTGATTGTATTCAGACGCATGTCACGCCTCTTTCACTTCGAGCAGGTAATGGACCTTGTTGATCATGCCGCGATTCGCGGGCGTGTCATCGACGGTCACGGTATGGTGCATGCGGCGCAGGCCGAGCCCGCGCACGCAATCCTGGTGGGCGCCAAGGCGACCAGCGGTGCTCTTGATGAGCTTCACCTGAATTTTCTTGCCGTTGCTCATCTGATCAGCCCCGGATTTCGTCAACCGACTTGCCGCGCTTGGACGCAACGTAGTCCGGCGATGCCATGTCCTGCAGGCCCTTGATGGTGGCCCGCACGACATTGATCGGATTCGTCGAGCCGATGCACTTCGCGAGCACGTTGTGCACGCCGAGCACTTCGAACACCGCGCGCATCGGGCCGCCGGCAATGATGCCGGTACCCTGAGAAGCCGGCTGCATGTAGACCTTCGCAGCGCCGTGCTCGCCAATGACCGGATACTGCAGCGTGTCGCCACGCAGTGCGATCGTGGTCATGTTGCGACGCGCGTTCTCGAGCGCCTTCTGGATCGCCGCCGGCACTTCACGCGCCTTGCCGCGCCCCATGCCGACACGACCGGCACCGTCGCCGACCACTGTCAGGGCCGCGAAGCCGAAAATGCGACCACCCTTGACGACTTTGGCGACGCGATTCACCGCGACCAGCTTTTCCTGGAAGCCTTCCGGGCTGTCACCGATATGCTCATTCATGCTCATAGCTGCACCGTGCCGCTGGAATTAGAACTTGAGCCCGTGTTCACGGGCTGCGTCGGCCAGCGCTTTCACGCGACCATGGTATTTGAAGCCCGAACGGTCGAAGGCGACTTCCTGCACGCCGGCGGCGATAGCCCGCTCGGCGACCAGTTTGCCAACCACCGTGGCCGCTTCCACGTTGCCGCCGTGGGCCAGCGACTCGCGCAGGCTCTTTTCGACGGTCGATGCCGCCGCCACGACCGTGCCACCGTCTGCAGACAGAACCTGCGCGTAGATGTGGCGGGGTGTCCGGTGCACGCAGAGCCTGGTGGCTCCGAGCTCCGAAATATGGCGGCGAGTCTTCTGGGCCCGTCGCTGGCGCGTTGCTTTCTTGTTCATTGCATTTCGCTCAGGTCTTCTTCGCCTCTTTGCGCAGGATCTGTTCACCTGCGTACTTCACACCCTTGCCCTTGTAGGGTTCGGGGCGGCGGTAGGCGCGGATATTCGCCGCAACCTGCCCGACTTGCTGTTTGTCGACACCCTTGATCAGGATCTCGGTCTGCGTCGGCGTCTCGACCGTGATGCCTTCTGGCACCGCGAACTCGACGGGATGCGAATAGCCGAGCGTCAGGTTGAGCACCGGGCCCTTTGCCTGCGCGCGGTAGCCGACGCCCACGATTTCGAGCTTGCGCTGATAGCCCTGCGACACGCCCGTCACCATGTTGTTCAGCAGCGCGCGCGCGGTGCCCGCCTGTGCCCAGGCGCGCGGCGCCTCGTTGGCAGCGGTCACGTTCAGCACGCCGTCCGTCACGCTCGCGCTGACGTCGTCGTGAATCTGCATGGCCAGCGTGCCCATCGGGCCTTTGACCTGGACCTGGTTGCCCTGGAAATTGATCTGGACGCCAGTCGGCAGCGGGATCGGTTTTTTTGCTACGCGGGACATGGATGCTTCTCTAGTACACGGAACAAATGACTTCGCCGCCAATGCCGAGCGAGCGAGCCTGACGATCGGTCATCAAGCCGCGCGACGTCGACACGATCGCGATTCCGAGACCACCGACCACTTTCGGCAGCTTTTCGGAGCCCTTGTAGGAACGCAGGCCAGGTCGGCTGACGCGGCTGATCTTCTCGATGACCGGGCGGCCGCCGAAATATTTCAGCTCGACGACAATCATCGACGACACACCCTCGCCTTCGACGTGGAAGTCCTGGATGTAGCCCTCGTTCTTCAGCACCTCGGCAATCGCGAGCTTCTTCTTCGAAGTCGGGATGCGCGTTTCGCGCTTCGCTCGCGCCTGCGCGTTGCGAATCCGGACGAACATGTCCGCGATGGGGTCTTGCATACTCATTGGCTTGGCCTCTTGTTCGTAGTGCGCCGAGGCGCTTACCAGCTCGCCTTCACGAGGCCCGGCACGTGGCCTTCCATCGCGAGACGACGCAGTTCATTGCGGCCGAGGCCGAACTTGCGGTAGTAACCGTGAGCGCGACCCGTCAGACGGCAGCGATTGCGAATGCGAGACTTGCTGGAGTCGCGCGGCAGCTTCTGCAGCCTGATGCGCGCGGCGTCCCGCTCTTCCATCGACAGCTTCTCATCGGTGATCGCGGCTTTCAGCGCGGCGCGCTTGGCTGCGAATTTCTTCGTCAGCTTGATGCGCTTCAGCTCGCGGTTGACCATCGAAGTCTTCGCCATGTGCTTACCCTCTCAGCGGGAACCGGAACGCCTGCAGCAACGCACGGCCTTCCTCGTCTGTCTTTGCCGTCGTCGAAATGCAGATGTCCATGCCGCGAATCGCGTCGACTTTGTCGTACTCGATTTCCGGGAAGATGATCTGCTCCTTGACGCCCAGCGTGTAGTTGCCACGGCCATCGAACGCGCGGCCGTTGACGCCGCGAAAGTCGCGAATACGCGGCATCGCGATGTTGATCAGCCGGTCCAGGAATTCGTACATGCGCTCGCGACGCAGCGTGACCTTTGCGCCGACCGGCCAGCCCTCGCGAACCTTGAACGCCGCGATCGACATGCGGGCCTTGGTGATGACCGGCTTCTGGCCGCTGATCTCCATCAGCTCGGCGACTGCGCTCTCGAGGACTTTCTTGTCGCCGAGTGCCTTGCCGAGGCCCATGTTGATCGTCACCTTCGTAATGCGCGGGACCTCCATCACGGAGCCGTACTGGAACTGCGTCATCAACTGCTTGACGACGGTCTCGCGATAAAAGTCCTGTAATCTCGCCATGGCTGCTGCCTTACCTGTCAGACGTCCACAACTTCGTTGTTCGACTTGAAGAAGCGCACCTTGCGGCCGTCCTCCAGCGTCTTGATGCCGACACGGTCCGGCTTCGAAGTCATGGGATTGAAAATCGCGATGTTCGAAATGTGCAGCGGGGCTTCCTGCTGCACGATGCCACCCGGCGTGCCCAGCGTCGGATTCGGCTTGGTGTGCCGTTTCACGACGTTGATGCCCTCGACGATCACCTTCTCGGTCGGCAGCACCCGCAGCACGGTGCCGCGCTTGCCCTTGTCCTTGCCGGTGGTGACGACGATCTGATCGCCCTTGCGTATCTTTTTCATGGCGTGCTACTCCTCAGGCTCACAGCACTTCCGGCGCCAGTGACACGATGCGCATGAAGCGCTCGCCGCGAAGTTCGCGGGTCACGGGTCCGAAGATGCGGGTGCCGATGGGCTGCAACTGCTTGTCGAGCAGCACGGCGGCGTTGCCGTCGAAGCGGATCACGGAACCGTCCGAACGACGCACGCCCTTGCGGGTGCGCACCACGACAGCGTTGAACACTTCACCCTTTTTGACTTTGCCACGCGGGATCGCATCCTTGATGCTGACCTTGATGACATCGCCGATGCCGGCGTAACGGCGGTGCGAACCGCCGATTACCTTGATGCACATCAGCCGGCGCGCGCCGCTGTTGTCGGCGGCATCGAGCATGGACTGCATTTGAATCATGACTATAGCTCCGGTTCAGTCCGCGCTCAGACTTCGGCAGCGCGCGTAATCACGCGCTGCAGACGCCAGGCCTTGCGCTTGGAGAGCGGGCGGCATTCTTCGATGGCCACCGTATCGCCTTCCTTGCACTCGCTGTTCTCGTCGTGCGCGAGCAGTTTGGTCGACTTGCGCATGTACTTTTTGTAAATCGGGTGCTCGACGCGGCGTTCGATCACGACGGCGATGGTCTTGTCCATCTTCGTGCTCACCACCTGGCCGGTCAGCGTCCGCTTGGTCTTGGTCTGCTGCTCCATCACGCGCTCCGGTTCTTCTCGGTCAGGATCGTCTTCAGGCGCGCGATGTCACGACGCGTCTCGCGTATCGCGCTCGGCTTCGGGCCCTGGCCCGAACCGCGCTGCATGCGCGCATTGAACTGTTCGCGCCGCTTTTCGAGCACCAGCGCCTTGAGCTCTGCGTCGGTCTTGCCGCGCAATTCCTGGATGTCTTTGGCCTTCATTACATTACCTTTCGGGCGCTGAAGGTGGTCCGGATGGGCAGCTTCGCGCCGGCCAGCCGGAAGGCTTCGCGGGCAACGCTTTCATCGACGCCTTCCATCTCGTACAGCACCATGCCGGGCTTGATCTGGGCGACCCAGTATTCAACGTTGCCCTTGCCGCTACCCATACGCACTTCGAGCGGCTTGCTGGTGATCGGCTTGTCGGGGAAGACCCGAATCCAGACGCGCGCACCACGTTTCACGGCACGGGTGATGCAGCGCCGCGCGGCTTCGATCTGGCGCGCGGTCAACTGACCACGGGTCGTGGCCTTCAGGCCGTATTCACCGAAAGACACCGCGCTGCCGCGCTGGGCAAGGCCCGTGTTGCGGCCTTTGTGTTGCTTTCGGTACTTCGTATTCTTCGGTTGCAGCACGACAGAAACTCCTTAGGCGGCGGACGTGTGCTCGGCGGCCTGTTCAGCGGCAGCGGAAGCTTCTTCGGCGCGGCTCATCACCTCACCCTTGAAGATCCACACCTTGACCCCGATCACGCCATAGGTCGTGTTCGCTTCGGCAAAGCCGTAGTCGATGTCCGCACGCAACGTGTGCAGCGGCACCCGACCTTCGCGATACCATTCCGAACGCGCGATTTCCGCGCCGTTCAATCGACCCGCCACATTGATCTTGATGCCCTGTGCGCCCAGGCGCATCGCGTTCGACACTGCGCGACGCATGGCGCGACGGAACATGATTCGGCGCTCGAGCTGCTGGGCGACCGACTCCGCGACCAGGTAGGAGTCCAGTTCCGGCTTGCGAATTTCCTCGACGCTGATATGCGCCGGCACCTTCATCAGCGCCGACACCTGCTTGCGCAGCGCTTCGATGTCCTCACCCTTCTTGCCGATCACGATGCCGGGACGGGCAGTGTGGATGACGATGCGCGCGTTGTTCGCCGGGCGCTCGATCTGGATCCGGCTCACCGACGCGTGCGCCAGTTTCTTGCGCAGGAACTTGCGGACCGCGAGGTCCGTGTTCAGGTAGTCGGCGTAGTGGCGGCTGTCGGCGTACCAGGTGGACGTCCAGTCCTTGATGATGCCGAGGCGAATGCCGTACGGATGTACTTTCTGACCCATGATTAACGCCCTGCCTCTTCGACGACCACTGTCACGTGGCTCGTGCGCTTGAAAATCTGATTGGCCCGACCGCGAGCGCGCGGCATCCAGCGCTTCATGATGGGGCCTTCGTCCACCATGATCGTCTTGACCTTCAGTTCGTCGACATCGGCGCCGTCATTGTGCTCGGCGTTCGCAATCGCGGACTCCAGCACCTTCTTGATGAGGGACGCGGCCTTCTTGTTGCTGAACGTCAGGATGTTGATCGCGCGGTCCACGGGCAGCCCGCGAATCTGGTCGGCGACGAGCCGCGCTTTCTGTGGCGTGATCCTGGCGGAGCGTAAAATGGCGGAAGTGGCCATGATCGACGGGTCCTCTTTTACTTCGTCTTCTTGTCCGCGGTGTGGCCGCGGAAAGTGCGCGTCGGGGCGAATTCGCCGAGCTTGTGCCCGATCATGTTTTCGGTGACGTACACCGGCATGTGCTGGCGGCCGTTATGGACGGCAATCGTCAGGCCGAGCATGTCCGGCACCACCATCGAGCGGCGCGACCAGGTCTTGATCGGGCGCTTGTCACTGTTCTTCCGCGCCGTGTCCACCTTGCTCTGCAGGTGGTGGTCGACGAAAGGGCCTTTCTTGATCGAACGTGGCATTCCGGCTCTCCGCTGTTAGCGTTTGTCGCGACGGCGGACGATCATGCCGTCGGTGCGCTTGTTGGTGCGGGTCTTGTAACCCTTGGTCGGCTGACCCCACGGGCTCACCGGATGCCGGCCGCCCGAGGTTCGCCCTTCGCCGCCGCCATGCGGATGGTCCACGGGGTTCATCGCCACACCGCGAACGGTCGGGCGGACACCGCGCCAGCGCTTCGCACCGGCCTTGCCGAGCTGACGCAGCGAATGTTCGTGATTGCCGACTTCGCCGATCACGGCGCGGCAGTCGATGGCGACACGGCGCATTTCGCCGGAGCGCAGCCGCAGCGTCGCGTAGGCGCCCTCACGGGCGACGTACTGGATGCCGGCACCGGCGCTGCGCGCAATCTGCGCGCCCTTGCCGGGCTTCAACTCGACGCAATGCACCGTCGCGCCGACCGGGATGTTCCGCAGCGGGAGACAGTTGCCCACCTGGATCGGCGCGTCCGTCCCCGAACGCAGCGATTGCCCGACCTCGACGCCTTTCGGCGCGATGATGTAGCGGCGCTCGCCGTCTGCGTACAGCAGCAGCGCGATGTGCGCGGACCGGTTCGGGTCGTACTCGAGCCGCTCCACCTTCGCCACGATACCATCCTTGCGGCGATCGAAGTCGATGACCCGGTAATGCTGCTTGTGACCGCCGCCGCGATGGCGCACGGTGATGCGGCCCATGTTGTTGCGGCCGGAAGTCTTCGACAGCTGCTCGACCAGCGGCGCGTGCGGAGCGCCCTTGTGCAGACCCGGCGTCGTGACGGTGACGACACCGCGACGGCCTGGTGAAGTCGGTTTTGCCTTGATGATAGCCATTGCCAGATTCCCCGCTTAGGCCGCGCCGATGAAGTCGATCGTGAAGCCGGGCTTCAGCGTGACATAGGCTTTTTTCCAGCCGGAATGTGCGCCAACCCGGCCGCGGAAGTGCGTGCCCTGGGCGCGAACGTTCAACACGCGCACGTTCTTGACCTGCACGTTGAACAGCTTTTCGACGGCCGTCTTGATTTCCGGCTTGGTCGCGTCCGACAGCACTTCGAATACGTACTGGCTGTCGGCGGAAAGGCGCATCGCCTTTTCCGACATCTGCGGCGCAACCAGCAGTTGCAACATCCGCTCTTCGTTCATGACAGTCGCTCCTGGAGCCGATTGATGGAGCCCTGCGTGATCACGACCTTGTCGAACGCGATCAGCAGCGCCGGGTCGATCGATTCGACGTCGGCGAGCCCGACCCAGTGCAGGTTGCGCGCGGACAGGTAAAGCCCGTCCGACACTTCCTCGGCGACGAGCAGCACGTCTTTCGTGTTGAACGCGGCCAGCCGGGCGACCAGTGCCTTGGTCTTCGCTTCGGCAACATCAAGGTTGTCGACGACGATCAGACGGTCCTGGCGCACCAGTTCCGACAGGATCGAACGCAGCGCGCCCTGATACATCTTGCGGTTGACCTTCTGCTCGTAGTTCCGCGGACGCGCAGCAAACGCACGACCGCCGGTACGCCACAGCGGACCGCGCGTGGTACCGGCACGGGCCTGGCCCGAGCCCTTCTGCTTCCACGGCTTGCGGCCACCGCCGCTGACTTCGGCGCGCGTCTTCTGCGCCTTGGTGCCGGCGCGGGACGCCGCGAAGTAGGCAGTGACGACCTGATGAATCAGGCCTTCGCGGTAGGGCTGGCCGAACACCGTCTCAGCGACGGCGACCGAGCCGGCTGCGCTGCCGCTCTGAAAGGAATGCAACTGAAGATCCATCGCCTGGGCCTCTATTTCTTAGCTTTGACGCTGGGCTTGATCAGCAGGTCACCGCCGCGCGACCCGGGCACGGCGCCCTTGATCAGCAGCAGGTTACGCTCGGTGTCGACCCGCACGACCTGCAGGCGCTGCGTGGTGCGCTGCTTGTTGCCCAGGTGGCCGGACATCCGCTTGCCCTTGATCACTCGGCCCGGCGTCTGACGCTGACCAATCGAGCCGGGCGCGCGGTGCGACAACGAGTTGCCGTGCGTGGCGTCGCCCATCGAGAAGTGGTGACGCTTGATCGTGCCGGCGAAGCCCTTGCCGATGGTCACACCCGTCACGTCGACGAGCGCGCCAGCCTCGAACAGATCGGCCTTCAACTCGGCGCCGGTCGCGAGATCGGCCCCTTCGTTCTCGCCGAGGCGGAATTCCCACAGACCGCGACCGACTTCGACCGACTGTTTCGCGAACTCGCCACCTTCCGGCTTCGAGATCCGGTTGCGGTGCTTGCCGCCGGCAGTGACCTGCACGGCACCGTAGCCATCGGTGTCGACCGTCTTCACGCGCAGCACGCGGTTCGGTTCGATCTCGACGACCGTGACCGGCACGGCGTCGCCTGCTTCGGTGTAAACGCGGGTCATGCCGCATTTACGTCCAATTAATCCAAGTGCCATGGCCTGCGCTCTCAATTCAGCTTGATTTGGACGTCAACGCCAGCGGCGAGGTCGAGTTTCATCAACGCGTCGACGGTCTTGTCCGTCGGGTTGACGATGTCGAGCAGCCGCTTGTGCGTGCGGATTTCGTACTGATCGCGGGCGTTCTTGTTCGCATGCGGTGACGTCAGCACCGTGAAACGCTCGGTCTTGGACGGCAGCGGAATCGGCCCACGAATCTGGGCGCCGGTGCGCTTGGCGGTCTCCACGATCTCGCGCGTCGACTGATCGATCAGTCGATGGTCGAACGCCTTGAGACGTATCCTGATGACCTGCTGGTTCATATGCTCGTTCCTGCTTGTCGGCGGCCGCCCCCGCAGTGCGGCCGCTATTGTACTACTGTTCTAGGGTCGCGCTCAGGCGATGATCTTGGCGACGACGCCCGC
>LNFM01001347.1_pt1 | contig 56403 bp, 59 predicted proteins | sample 596031 | NCBI WGS metagenome assembly LNFM01 (sample SAMN04254537, study PRJNA301005) | activated carbon metagenome | isolation source: dual media filters at the Ann Arbor, Michigan drinking water treatment plant | place: USA: Ann Arbor
CGGTGCGGTCGAGCTTGTTGATGAAGATGATGCGCGGCACGTTGTAGCGGTCGGCCAGGCGCCAGTTGGTCTCGGACTGCGGCTGCACGCCGGCCACGCCCTCGATGATGAACACCGCGCCGTCCAGCACGCGCAGCGAGCGGTTCACCTCGATGTTGAAGTCGATGTGGCCGGGGGTGTCGATCACGTTGATGCGGTGGTCGTTCCACACGGCGGTCACGGCCGCCGAGGTGATGGTGATCCCCCGCTCGCGCTCCTGCTCCATGTAGTCGGTCGTGGTGTTGCCGTCGTGCACCTCGCCGATCTTGTGCGACTTGCCGGTGTAGTAGAGGATTCGCTCCGTCGTGGTGGTCTTCCCGGCGTCGATATGCGCCGTGATGCCGATGTTGCGGATCAGCTTGAGGTCGGTTCGCGCCACGTCGGGCCTCCATGCGGCAAGGCAGGCCGGGGCCATGGATGGACCCCGCCTGCCCGGAAGTGAATCTGGTTCAGGTCGTCAACTCGCGCCGCATGTGCTCCTTTTGGCGCCGTTTTGCAAGCCGGGTCGCGTCAGCCGCGGCCGCGATAGGGGGCCACGCCCTGCTCGGGGATCCAGGCGCCCTTCGGCGGCTCGCCCGTCTGGAAGAAGACGTCGATCGGGATGCCGCCGCGCGGGTACCAGTAGCCGCCGATCCGCAGCCAGGCGGGCTCCAGCAGGGCGATGAGGCGCTTGGCGATCAGGAGCGTGCATTGCTCGTGGAAGGCGCCGTGGTTGCGGAAGCTCCCCAGGAACAGCTTCAGGCTCTTGGACTCCACGATCCAGGCGCCGGGCACGTAGTCCAGCACCAGGTGCGCGAAGTCCGGCTGGCCGGTCAGCGGGCAGAGCGAGGTGAACTCGGGCGCCGCGAAGCGGATGCAGTAGGCCATGCCCGGCTCGGGGTTCGGCACGCGCTCCAGCACCGCCTCCTCCGGCGAGGCGGGCTGCGGCGTGGGCTGGCCGAGCATGGTGAGGGCGGAGATTTCGGTCATGCGGGGGTGTTCCAATCGGCCTCGATGGCGGCCGCCTCCGCCTCGAAGCGGCCTTCGAGGATGGCGGCGCGCATGCGGCCCATGAGGTCCTGGTAGTACTGGATGTTGTGCCAGGTCAGCAGGATCGGCCCCAGCATCTCGTCGCACTTGATCAGGTGGTGGATGTAGGCGCGCGAATGGCTGCGGCAAGCCGGGCAGGCGCAGGCGGGGTCCAGCGGCGAGGCGTCCTCGGCGTGGCGGGCGTTGCGCAGGTTCAGCGCCCCGCGCGAGGTGTAGGCGCGGCCCATGCGCCCGGAGCGGGTGGGGATCACGCAGTCGAACATGTCCACGCCGCGGCGCACCGCGCCCAGCAGGTCGGCGGGCATGCCCACGCCCATCAGGTAGCGCGGCCGGTCCGCCGGCAGCATGGGCGCGGTGAAGTCCAGCACGCGGAACATCGCCTCCTGCCCCTCGCCGACCGCCAGCCCGCCGATGGCGTAGCCCTCGAAGCCGATGGCCGAGAGTGCGGCGACGCTTTCGGCCCGCAGCTCCTCGTAGGTGCTGCCCTGGACGATGCCGAACAACCCGTGCCCCTCGCGCGGCACGAAGGCGGCGCGGGAGCGGGCGGCCCAGCGCATGGACAGGCGCATGGACTTCGCCGCCTCGTCATGGGTCGCCGGGAAGGGGGTGCATTCGTCGAAGCACATGGTCACGTCGGCGCCCAGCAGGTGCTGGATCTCGATGGAGCGCTCGGGCGTCAGCCGGTGCTTCGAACCGTCCACATGGGAGCGGAAGGTGACGCCGTCCTCGTCCATCTTCCGCAACCCGGCGAGCGACATGACCTGGAAGCCTCCGGAATCGGTCAGGATCGGGCCGCGCCAGTCCATCAGCGCGTGCAGCCCGCCCAGGCGCGCCACGCGCTCGGCACCGGGGCGCAGCATAAGGTGGTAGGTGTTGCCCAGCACCATGCGCGCGCCCGTGGCGCGCACGCCGTCCGCCGTCATGCCCTTCACCGTGCCGGCGGTGCCGACGGGCATGAAGACCGGGGTGGGCACCTCGCCATGGGCGGTGTGCAGCATGCCGGCGCGGGCCTGGCCGTCGGTGGCGTGCGGGGTCCAGCGCAGGGTCACGGGGCGCGCTCCAGCAAGGTGGCGTCGCCGTAGGAGAAGAAGCGGTAGCCCTGCGCGACGGCGTGGGCGTAGGCGGCCTGGATGCGCCCCAGCCCCGCGAAGGCGGCGACCAGCATCAGCAGGGTGGATTTCGGCAGGTGGAAATTGGTCAGCAGCAGGTCGGCGGCCCGGAAGGTGAATCCGGGGCGGATGAAGATGTCGGTCAGGCCGCGGAAGGGCGGGATGGGCGCGCGGCGGTCCGCGATGCCCATGGCGGCCGTCTCCAGCAGGCGCAGCGCGGTGGTCCCGCAGCAAAGGATGCGGCGGCCCTCGGCGCGGGCGGCGTTGATCGTGGCCGCGGCCTCCGGCGTCAGCTCGCACCATTCATGGTGCAGGCGGTGCGCCGCGATGTCGCCGTCGCGCACCGGCAGGAAGGTGCCGGCGCCGACATGCAGCGTGACGGTGGCGCGCCCCACGCCCCGCGCCTCCAGCGCCTCCATCAGCCTGGGCGTGAAGTGCAGGCTGGCGGTGGGGGCGGCCACCGCGCCGGGCCTTGCGGCGAACAGCGTCTGGTAGTCGGCGCGGTCGGCGCCGCGGGGGGCGTCGCGGTGGATGTAGGGGGGCAGGGGCATCTCGCCCGCGGTTTCCAGCGCGCGTTCCAGGGCGGTCGGGTCCGTGCCGAAATGGAGGATGGCGGTGCCGCCATCGGGCTTGGAGAGCACGCGGGCGGTGGCGTTGCTGCTTTCGATGGCGAGCGTGTCGCCCACGCGCACGCGGCGCGCGTTGCGCAGCAGGGCGTGCCAAGTGCCGTCGCCCTCGGCGCGGTTCAGCAGGATCTCGATGCGCGCCTCGCCGCGCGTGGCGCGCAGCCGGGCCGGGATCACGCGGGTGTCGTTCACCACCATCACGTCGCCGGGGCGCAGGTATGCGGGCAGGTCCAGGATGCCCCGGTCCTCGATGGGGTCGCGCAGCACCAGCAGCCGCGCGGAGTCGCGCGGGCGCGCGGGTTCCTGGGCGATCAGCGCCTCGGGCAGGGCGAAGTCGAAATCGGCGAGGGTGTGCGCCATGGCCGGCGGGCCGTAGCGCGGGCGGGGCCCTTGTGCAACGCTGCGCGGCCATGACCCGCCCCGCCGCCCTGCTGATGACCTGCGCCGTGCTGTGCGCCGCCCTCGCCATGGGGCTGCGCCAGAGCTTCGGGCTGTTCCTGGCGCCGATGACCGCGGCCCATGCCTGGAGCGCCTCGGGCTTCGCCTTCGCCATCGCGCTCCAGGTGCTGCTGAACGGCGTCTCGCAGCCGATCTGCGGGCAGATCGCCGACCGGATCGGCGGGCGGCGCGTCATCATGGGCGGGGCGTCGCTCTACGCGCTGGGCATCCTGGGAATGGCGCTCAGCGAGGGGCTGGGGCTGTTCACCTTCTTCGCCGGGCTGGTGATGGGGGTGGCGGTGTCGGCGGCCGGGATGCCGGTGATCATCGCCTCGCTGACCCGGCTGCTGCCGGAGGAGCAGCGCGGGCGGGCCGTGGGGCTGGGCACCGCGGGCAGCAGCTTCGGGCAGTTCCTGGTGGTGCCGCTGGCGCAGCTCGGCATCCTGCAATGGGGCTGGCAGGGGGCGCTGATGCTGATGGCGGGTGCCGCGCTGCTGATGATCCCGCTCGCCCTGCCGCTGGCCGACGCGCCGGCCCCGCCCAAGCCGGGCGTGGTGGAGGAGAGCGCGGGTGCCGCGTTGAAGCGCGCGCTGGGCACGCCGACCTTCTGGTACCTGTTCTTCGGCTTCTTCGTCTGCGGGGTGCATGTCTCCTTCCTGTCCGTGCACCTGCCGGGGTTCGTGGCGTCCTGCCACCTGCCGGCCGCGGTGGGGGCGGGGGCGATCGCGCTGATCGGGCTGTTCAACGTGGTGGGCTCGCTGGGGGCGGGGGAGCTGTCCTCGCGCTGGAAGCGGCGGGAGCTGCTGGTGCTGATCTACGCCTCGCGCGGCGTGCTCATGGCGGGCTTCATGCTGGTGGAGAAGACGGCGCTGACCGTGCTGGGCTTCTCGGCCATCATGGGGCTGCTTTGGCTGTCCACCGTGCCGCCGACGGTGGCGCTGGTCGCGCGCAACTTCGGCACGCGCTGGCTGGCGACGATCTTCGGGCTGGTCTTCCTGGGGCATCAGGTCGGCGGCTTCACCGGGGCCTTCCTGGGCGGGCTGATCTTCGACCGCACAGGCTCCTACGACCTGATGTGGTCGGTCTCCATCGCCGCTGCCGCCTTCGCGGCGCTGGTGCACCTGCCGGTGCGCGACGGCATGACGCCGGCGCCGGCCCCTGCTACGAAGGCGGCATGATGCCGCTTTCCCGACGCTCCCTCCCGCTGCTGGGCCTCGGCCTGCTGGCGACGCCCGCACTCGCGCAGCGGCCCTTGCCGCCGCACGGCTTCCTGTTCGGCGCCTGGACCGGCGGGCTGTTCCCGGCCACCGACACCGAGGGGCCGGCCTGCTTCGGCGTGGTGACGCTGATCGTGGCGCCGGACGTGGTGATGCGGGCCTCCTCGCTCGACGTGGCCTACCGGCAGCGGCTGGTGGAATCGGTGGCGCTGACGCCGGACGGGGTGGAGATCCGCTTCGCCCCCGTGCCCGGCCGCGCGATCCCGGAGGGCGGCTTCGGCTGCTCGGGCAACCCGGACCTGCTGCGGGTGACGCGGCGCGGGGCGGATGAGATCGTGCTTTCCGGCTGTTCGGACTTCCCCTTCCCGCTGCGGCGCTGCAAGGGCTGATGCGGCGCATCGCGCTCATCCACGCGCTGCGGCACTCGCCGCCGCCGGTGGAGGCCGCCTTCGCCCGGCTCTGGCCCGGGCAGCGGCTGATGAACCTGCTGGATGACAGCCTGTCCGCCGACCTGGCGCGGGAGGGCGCGCTGACGCCGGCGATGACGCGGCGCTTCCTGGCCCTGTCGCGCTACGCGGTGGGCACGGGGGCGGAGGGCATCCTGTTCACCTGCTCCGCCTTCGGGCCGTGCATCGAGGCGGTGGCCGCGGAGTTCCCGGCGATCCCGGTGCTGAAGCCCAACGAGGCGATGATCGAGGAGGTCCTGGCCTCCGGCGCGCGGCGGGTGGGGCTGCTGGCCTCCTTCCCCGGCACGCTGTCCTCCATGCCGCCGGAGTTCCCGGAAGGCATCGAGGTGGTGCCGATGCTGGCGGAGGGCGCGCTGGCCGCGCTGGACGCCGGCGACGTCGCGGGGCATGACCGGCTGGTGGCCGAGGCCGGGGCGAAGCTCGGCCACTGCGACGCGGTGGCGCTGGGCCAATTCAGCTTGGCGCATGTGGCGCCGCTGGTGGCGCAAGCGACCGGGCGGCCCGCCTTCACCACCCCCGGCAGCGCGGTGCGTAAGATGCGGCGCCTGCTGGGCGGTTGAAGCTTTCCCAAAGCGGGGCATGTTGGGGCTTCCGCGACCGGGAGATTCGCCGATGCCTGAGCTTGCCGTGGGCGATGCCGCCCCCGCCTTCGACCTGCCCGCCACCACCGGCCGCGCCTCCAGCGCCGCCCTGGCCGGGACCCCCTACCTGATCTATTTCTACCCGAAGGCCGACACCTCCGGCTGCACGAAGCAGGCCTGCGGGGTGCAGGAGGCGCTGCCACAGCTGGGCGGGCTGGGCCTGACCGTGATCGGCGTCAGCCCGGACCCGATGGGGCCGATCGGCAAGTTCGCCGCGAAGTACGGCCTGCAATTCCCGTTGGCGTCTGATGCCGAGAAGACGGTGGCCGAGGCCTACGGCACCTGGGTCGAGAAGAGCATGTACGGCCGCAAGTACATGGGGATGGAGCGCTCGTCCTTCCTGGTGGGGAAGGACGGGCGGATCGCGGCGATCTGGCGCAAGGTGAAGCCCGAGGCCCACGCGGCCCAGGTGCTGGACGCCGCGTCGGCCCTGTAGGCGGCCGTCAGTCCTCGATGTCGGCGTCCGGGTGGCGCAGGTGCCACAGCCGCTCATGGGCGGCGACCAGCGTCTCGATGTTGCGGCGGCGGTTGGTGTCGGGCAGCACGGGGCGCCGGGTGAGCATCATCTCGAGGACGCGGAGGAGCTGCTCGGCGACCTCGAAGTCGCCCTGGTCGCAGCCCTGGTGGAACGCGACCAGGATCTTGTCCGACAGGCGGCGCCCCTGCCGGATCCCGGGGGGCAGGCGTCCCGCCTCCTCCTGCGTCAACTCGCGTTCCTCCTGGTCCGACATCCGCAACTCCATTCGGCCTAGGAACGAGTGTTTCCCGTTCCTCAAGCGATTCCAAGCGTGAGGTTGTTATAGTGGCCTGGATTTTCGTCAGGAAGATCCGCGTGAACCGCTACGCAATTGTCCGGTGACGGCGGCGGCCAGCGCCTCCGGGCTCGTATCGGGGCGGAACATCGTCCTCACGCGGCCATCCGGACCGACCAGATAGATGAAGCTGGAGTGGTCCATCGTGTAGTCGGTGTGCTCCGGCCGCTGGGCGCGCGCGAAGTACACGCGGTAGCGGCGGGCCGCATCGGCCACCTGTTCCGCCGTGCCGGTCAGGCCCTGCATGCGCGGGTGGAAGCGCGAGACGTAGTCCTTGAGCTGCGCCGGCGTGTCGCGCTGCGGGTCCACGCTCACCAGCACCGGCACCACCTCCTCCCCCGCCGCACCCATGGCGTCCAGCGCGGCGGCGATGGTGCCGAGCTCGGTGGGGCAGACGTCGGGGCAGTAGGTGAAGCCGAAATACACCAGCATCCAGCGGCCGGCGAAGTCGCGCTCGGTGACGGCGGCGCCGTCCTGGTTGACCAGGGAGAAGGGGCCGCCCAGCGTCACGCCCGGCGGCAGCTGCATCCCGCCCGGCGAGCCGCCGGCGCCGGGCACCGGCATCTGCGCGCCGAACACGCCGGCGAGGCGCTGGGCGAAGGCCTCGCCCACGCTTTCGCCCGGCGCACGCGAGGTCCACGCCCAGCCCCAGAGGCCGGCGACGAAGAGGAGCAGCGCCAGGCTGGAATAGCGGATGACCTTCAGCATGGCCCCGCGTCTAGCCCGCCGCCGCCCCCGGCATCAATGCGTCGCGACGATGATCTGCCCCTCCGGCTGCGCGGAGGTGAAGGTGGCGGCGCCGAACGCCTCCTCCCAGGTGCCTTCCGTGCTGGCCTTCGAGTATTCGGTCGCGCGGTTCTCGAAGAAGTTGGTGTGCTCGATGGCGCCCAGCATCTCGTCCAGCCAGGGGAGGGGGTTCTTCTCGATGTGGTACATCGGCTCGAGCCCCAGCTGCTGCAGGCGGCGGTCGGCGATGAAGCGGATGTAAAGCTTCACCTCGGCGGCGGTGAGGCCCTGCACGCCGCCCATCTCGAAGGCGAGGTCGATGAAGGCGTCCTCGTGCTCCACGATGGTGGCGCAGATGAGGTAGAGGTCGCGCCGCAGCTCCTCGTTCCAGATCTCCGGGTTCTCCTGCACGAAGGTGCGGAAGAGGCGGATGACGGACAGGCAGTGCAGCGTCTCGTCGCGCACGCTCCACGACACGACCTGCCCCATGCCCTTCATCTTGTTGAAGCGCGGGAAGTTCATGAGGATGGCGAAGGAGGCGAAGAGCTGCAGCCCCTCGGTGAAGGCGCCGAAGGCGGCCAGGGTCTTGGCGATCTCGGTCTTGTTCTCGACCGAGAAGTTCTGCATGTAGTCGTACTTGTCCTTCATCTCCTTGTACTGAAGGAAGGCGCTGTATTCCAGTTCCGGCATGCCGATGGTGTCAAGCAGGTGGGAGTAGGCGGCGATGTGCACCGTCTCGATGTTGCTGAAGGCGCTCAGCATCATCAGCACTTCCGTCGGCTTGAACACCTGCGAGTAGTGCTTCATGTAGCAGTTGTTCACCTCGACGTCGGCCTGGGTGAAGAAGCGGAAGATCTGCGTCAGCAGGTTCCGCTCACCCTCGGTGACGTTCTTCTGCCAATCCTTCACGTCGTCGGCGAGCGGGATCTCCTCCGGCAGCCAATGGATGCGCTGCTGCTGCAACCAGGCCTCGTAGGCCCAGGGATAGCGGAAGGGCTTGTAGACCGGGTTGGCCGTCAGCAGGTCCATCCGCTGGGGCTTGTCGTTCGGGCTGATACCATCCGGCATGGGTGCGTGTCCGTCATGTGTGGCAGGTGCAGGAGGCGCGGCCTCCTGCCGGGATCGTGAGCGCGCCGCCCTACTGGCAGGCGAGGCATTCCTCGTAGTTCGTGCTGGTGGGCGCCGGGACGGGCGCGTCATCCTTGTGGCGCGTCATCACGTCCTCCTGCCCCACCACCTTCTCCGACACCGCGTCGGCGCGCTGGATGGACAGGCTGCGGCAGTAGTAGAGCGACTTCACGCCCTTCTTCCACGCCATCATGTGGATCTGGTGCAGGTCGCGCTTGTGGACGTTGGCCGGCAGGAAGACGTTGAGCGACTGCGCCTGGCAGATGAAGGGCGTGCGGTCGGCCGCGTGCTCGATCACCCAGCGCTGGTCCAGCTCGAAGGCGGTCTTGAAGATGGCCTTCTCCTGCTCGTCCAGGAAGTCGAGGTGCTGGACCGAGCCCTTGTTCACCGTCACCGAGGTCCAGGTGTCGCCGTCGTCGCGCCCGTGCTTCGCCAGCACCGCCTTCAGGTAGGGGTTGCGGACGATGTAGGAGCCCGACAGCGTCTTGTGGTTGTAGACGTTGGCCGCGATCGGCTCGATCCCCGGCGAGGCGCCGCCGCAGATGATGGAGATGGACGCGGTGGGCGCGATCGCCATCTTGTTCGAGAAGCGCTCCATGAAGCCGTATTCCGCGGCGTCCGGGCATGGCCCGCGCTCCTCGGCCAGCATGAGGGAGGCGGCGTCGGCCTGGGCGCGGATGTGCTTGAACATCCGCTTGTTCCACACCTTGGCCACCACGCTCTCGAAAGGAACGCCCAGCTTCTGCAGGAAGGAGTGGAAGCCCATGACGCCCAGCCCCACCGAACGCTCGCGCATCGCCGAGTAGCGGGCGCGGGCCATGGAATCGGGCGCGGTGTCGATGAAGTTCTGGATCACGTTGTCCAGGAACCGCATCACGTCGGGGATGAAGAGCGGGTCCTTGTTCCACTCCTCCCAGGTTTCCAGGTTCAGCGAGGACAGGCAGCACACCGCGGTGCGCTGCTCGCCATGCTGGTCCAGGCCGGTGGGCAGCGTGATCTCGGAGCAGAGGTTGGAGGTCTTCACCTCCAGCCCCGCCAGCTTGTGGTGCTCGGGCCGCGCGTTGTTCACGTGGTCGGAGAAGATGATGTAGGGCTCGCCCGTCTCGATCCGCGCCGTGAGGATGCGGATCCACAAGCTGCGCGCCGAAACCGTGCGCACCACCGCGTGGTCCTTCGGGCTGAGCAGCGCCCAGGCCTCGTCCGCCTCCACCGCGCGCATGAAGCTGTCCGGCAGCAGGATGCCGTGGTGCAGGTTCAACGCCTTGCGGTTGGGATCACCCCCGGTGGGGCGGCGGATCTCGATGAACTCCTCGATCTCCGGATGGTGCACCGGCAGGTACACGGCCGCCGAGCCACGCCGCAGCGAGCCCTGCGAGATCGCGAGCGTGAGGCTGTCCATCACCCGGATGAAGGGCACGATGCCCGAGGTCTTGCCGTTCTGCCCCACCTTCTCGCCCAGCGAGCGGAGGTTGCCCCAGTAGGAGCCGATGCCGCCGCCCTTGGAGGCCAGCCACACATTCTCGTTCCACAGCCCGACGATGGATTCGAGCGAGTCGTTCGCCTCGTTCAGGAAGCAGGAGATCGGCAGGCCGCGCGTTGTGCCGCCATTGGACAGCACGGGCGTGGCCGGCATGAACCACAGCTTGGAGATGTAGTCGTAGATGCGCTGGGAGTGCGCCGAGTCGTCGCCATAGGCCGAGGCCACGCGGGCGAAGAGGTCCTGGTAGGACTCGCCGGGCAGCAGGTAGCGGTCGTCGAGCGTCGCGCGCCCGAAATCGGTGAGCAGCGCGTCCCGCGAGCGGTCCACCTGCACCTGGCCATGGCCCTGAAGCTGAACGGCGTCGAACACGGCAGTCTCCCCAATTCCCCCGGAACCCGCCCCCGCAGGATCGGCCGGGAGGAATACTACATGTTGCGGTTCATGGCCATAGCAACGACTAAATGCGGTGTCGGTTGCGCGAAATTCACGATCGGGCGCGACTCGCGGAGAAAGCTGGGCTTCGCCGCCGACGGGCACCCCACCCCCCGGCGAAGGCCCGCCCGCTGTGTCTGCCGCACCACAGGGGGCTGGCACAAGATGCTGCGTCACTTGTCCCCGCTATCCACAAGCCAGCACGAACACAACAAGAACATTTGGGTCATGTCAAGCGTACCCGCAGCGCTCCCACCACGCCTCACCGCGTGGCGAGCACCGCCCGCCAGCCACCCAGGGCCGTCACGTCCGGCGCGTCCGCCACTCCGGCGGCTTCCGCCAGGAAGCCCAGCGGCGCCGTGCCATCTTCCAACCGCACCCGCCCGAAGCCCAGCGGCGGTGGCACCTGCGCCAGCAGCGCGCCTATGGCAGCCTGCGGCAGCGCCCAGACTTCGCCGGCGATGGCCGCGCCCGGCGCGGCGCGCAGCATGCCGGGGCGGGTGCCCAGGTCATGCAGCCGGTACTCCGGCGCGGTCTGCGCCGGGCGCAGGAACCGGCCGCCCAGGGCCGTGACCTGATGGTTGAGCGGCAAGCCCGACATGTGCGCGCCGATGCAGAACAGCTCCGCCTCGCCCGGCTGTATGGCGGCCGCGGGCAGCGCCTCGCCCAGCAGCGCGGCACCCAGGCCGGCCAGGCGCCCTTCGGCGAAGGCGGGCCCGACCAGGGTGACGCCGGCGCCCGTCGGGATGGCCAGCGCCGCCAGGTCGCACAAGTTCACGAAGTTGGTGTAGCGGCCCAGCCGGCTGTTCGCGCCGACCGGGTCGGCCGCCATCTCCGCCAGGGTCGGGATGCCGGGCGCGGTGGGCAGCAGCAGCGCGTCGGCGCCGGCGAAGAGGTTCCGCGCCAACTGCCGCGCCTCGGCGGCGGCGTGGAAGTCGTCGAAGGCGTCCACGGCAAGTCGCGACAGCCCGCCCTCCAGGATGGCCCGGGTGACCGGGTGCAGGGTGTCCGGGCGCTGCGTCACGCGCTGCCGCAGGGCGCTGGTGCGCTCGGCCACCCAGGCGCCGTCGTAGAGGCGACGGGCGACGTCCAGGAAGGGCGCGATGTCCACGCGGGCGATGCGCGCGCCCAGCCCTTCCGCGTGCGCCAGGATGGGCGCGAGGTCGAAGCCCTCCAGCTGCGCCTCGAACGGCACCGCCAGGGTCCAGGCGGGCGGCGCCGCCTCCAGCGCGCGCCAGTGCGGGGGTGCCGCGCGGGAATAGGGATCCTGCGCGTCCGGCCCGGCGATCACCGCCAGCACGGCGCCCGCGTCCGCCACCGAATGCGCGAAGACCGACACGCAGTCCAGCGAGCGGCAGGCCGGCACCACGCCGCGGGTCGGCACCAGGCCCAGCGTGGGCTTCAGCCCCACCAGCCCCTGCGCCATGGCCGGCACGCGGCCCGAGCCCGCGGTGTCGGTGCCCAGGGCGAATGGCACGATGCCCGCCGCCACGGCGCTCGCGGAACCCGACGATGATCCGCCCGGGACCAGCGCCGCGTCGCGCGCGTTGCGCGGCACCCCGAAGGGCGAGCGCGTGCCGTTCAGCCCGGTGGCGAACTGGTCCAGGTTCACCTTGCCCAGCACCACGGCGCCGGCGGCGCGCAGCCGGGCGACGGCTGGCGAATCCTCGGCCGGCACATGCGCGAAGTCCGGGCAGGCGGCGGTCATCGGCAGGCCGGCGACGGCGATGTTGTCCTTCACCGCGAAGGGGATGCCTGCCAGCGGGCCGGTCGCCGCCTCGGCCTCCGCGACCAGGGAGGCCTCGTCGCGCAGGTGCAGGAACAGCGCCGGGTCGTCCCATTCGGCGATGCGGCGCAGGGCCGCGCGCATCGCCTCGCCCGGCGGCAGGGCGCGCGCCTCGTCCAGCGTCACGCCAGCAGGTCCCCGGCCGCGCGCAGCAAGGCGCCGCCAGGCCGGCGCAGCGCGTCCAGCACGCGGAAGTGGTCGGCGCCGGGGATGGGCAGCAGCGGGCCGGGCGCCTGGGCATCGGCGCGCATGCCGTGGAAGTGGCGCGAATGCTGGCGCAGCGCCGGCAGCTCCGTGCCGCCATAGGCAACGCAGAGGGGCTTCATCACCGCCGGGCGGCGGATCGGCGAGAGGTCGGAAATCTCCTCGTCGGTCAGCTTCAGCGCGGCATCCAGGTAGGTGTCGCGGATCGGGCCCAGCTCGTAGATGCCGCTGACGCACAGCGCGGCGGAGACGGAGGGGTGCTCCGCCCCGATCGCCGCCAGGTGCCCGCCGGCGGACCAGCCCGACAGCACCAGCGGCCCGGCAAGGCGCGGCGCCAGCGCGTCCAGCGCGCGCATCACCTGCCAGCAGATGCGCTCCATCGTCGCCTCGGGCGCGAGGGTGTAGCCGCAGAGCGCGACGTTCCAGCCCATCGCCAGCGCGCCCTCGGCGAGGATGGCGAAGTCCTCGCGCCGGTTGCGCTGCCAGTAGCCGCCGTGGATGAAGGCGAGCGTCGGCGCCGCCTCGGACGGGCCGTGGAAGACGTCCCAGGCCTCGCGCGCGGTGTCGCCGAAGGGGATGTCCAGCGTCGCCTTCGCGCTCGCCCGGAAGGCGGCGGAGGCGGCGTTGCGCTCCTCGATCAGCGCCGCGCTGTCGGGCACGGCCTCGGTGTTGTTGTAGGCCGCGTCCCGCTCGCGCCGCGTCAGCGCCGCCCAACCGTCGATCATCCCCGCTCCCACCATCCCAGGATCTCGCTGCCCTGAGCGAACACCGCCCCGGGGCGGCTGGCAATGGCGTCCAGCAGGCGCTCCAGCACGCCGATGCGGTGCGGCACGCCGGAGATGTAGGGGTGGACCGCCAGGCCCATCACCTTGCAGCCCTCGGTGCCGGCCTCCGCCAGCAGCCGGTCGAGCTGCGCCATGCCGCGTCCGTGCAGCTCCTCCGCCGCATGGTGCTGCACCATCATCATGGGGATGTCGTTCAGCTCGACGGAATAGGGCATGGACCAGAGGGGGCCGTGCGCGGTGCGGATCGGCACCGGCACGTCATCCACCACGAAGTCGGCGCACCAGCGGATGCCGTGCTTCGCCAGCAGGTCCGGCGTTTCCAGCGTCTGGGTCAGGCCGGGGCCGAGCCAGCCGCGCGGCGCCGTGCCGGTGCACTCCCTGATGGCGGCCACCGTCTCGCGGATCATGCCGTCCTGGTCGTGCAGGGCATGTGCGGGCACCTGGCGGAAGCCGTGGCCCATGAACTCCCAGCCAGCGTCGCGCGCCGCCTCCGCCACGCGGGGATAGGCGGTGCAGACGCGGCCGTTGACCGACAGGGTGGGCCGGATGCCGCGCGCCTCGCAGGCCCGCAGGATGCGCCAGAAGCCTACCCGCATGCCGTATTCGTGCCACGCCCAGTTGGCGAGGTCGGGCAGCACCGGCGCGTTGGTCGGCGCGGGCAGCACTTGGCGGGGCATCGGGCGCTCGATGCCCCATTCCTCCACGTTGACGACGAGGAAGACCAGGACCTTCGCGCCGTCCGGGCCGGGGCGCGGGGGGCGGTCGAAGGGGGCGGCGTAGTCCAGGCGGTCGGCGGGCTTCAATGGTGGCTCCCGAGCATCGCGGAGAAATGCCGGCGCAGCGCGTTGAACTCCGGGCTGGTGGGGTCGCGCGGGCGGGGCAGGGCCACCGCCTCATCCGCCACGATGCGGCCCGGGTTGGTGGACATCACCACGATGCGGTCTGCCAGCAGGATCGCCTCCTCGATGGCGTGGGTGACGAAGATCACCGTCAGCTTCGTGCGCGCCCAGATCTCGAGCAATTCGCGCTGGAGGTTCTCGCGCGTCATGGCGTCCAGCGCGCCGAAGGGCTCGTCCATCAGCACCAGCTCGGCCTCGTTCGCCAGCACGCGGGCGATGGCGACGCGCTGCTTCATGCCCCCCGAGAGCTGGTGCGGATAGGCGCCGGCGAAGCGGGTGAGGCCCACCATCTCGACGAAGCGGCGGGTGGTCTCGGCCACCTCGGCGCGCGGGCGGCCGCGGGCGGCGGGGCCGAAGCCGATGTTGCCGGCCACCGTCAACCAGGGGAACAGGCCGTAGTCCTGGAACACCATGCCGCGGTCCGGCCCCGGCGCCGTGACGGGCGCGCCCCACATGCGAAGGGCGCCTTCGCTCGGCGTCTCGAACCCGCCCGCCATCCGCAGCAGGGTGGACTTGCCGCAGCCCGAGGGGCCGATGAGGCAGACGAACTCGCCCTTGCGGATGGCGAGGTTCGCGCCCTCCAGCGCGGTGATCGGCGCGCCGTTGAAGGAGAAGCGCTTGGTGACGCCCTCCACCGACAGCAGGGGGATGTCAGCCATGCTGGGGGCTCCAGCGCAGCAGCCGGCGGCCCAGCGCCTGCACCAGCGCATCCGAGGCGTAGCCGAGCAGGCCGATGGCGATCATGCCGCTGATGACGATCTCCGTGCGGCTCAACTGGCGCGCCTCCATGATGATGGCGCCCAGCCCTGTCTGCACGCCCGTCATCTCGCCCACCACGATCACCACCCAGGCGAAGCCCAGGCCAAGCCGCAGCCCGGTGAAAATGGAGGGCAGCGAGGCCGGCAGCACCACCTTCCAGAACACGGCGGAGGGCGAGACGCCCAGCATGGCGGCGGCCTCGAACAGCCGCCCCTCCACGTTGCGGACGCCGAAGATGGTGTTGACCAGGATGGGATAGAACGCGCCGAGGAACACCAGGAAGAAGGCCGAGCGCGGGCCGATGCCGAAGACGATCATGGCCAGCGGCAGCCAGGCGGTGACCGGGATCGGGCGCATGAGCTGGAGCGTGGGGTCCAGCGCCTCGCGCACCAGGCGGATGCGGCCGATCAGCATGCCCAGCGGCAGCGCGCAGGCGGCGGCCAGCAGGAAGCCGCCATAGACGCGGCTGACGGAAGCGAAGGCATGCTCGGCCAGCGTGCCCGAATACAGGTCGTCCCACACGCCGCCGAAGGCGAGGTCCCAGAGCTGGCGCCCGACCTCCAGCGGCGGCGGGATCAGGCTGAAGGACCGCCCCGCCGTCGAGACGTGCCAGAACAGCAGGAAGAGGAGCGGCGCGGCGAGTGCCAGGCCCGCCACGCGAAGCCGCGCCGCGTCCATTCAGGCGGTCCGCGCTTCGTCGTCGCTGAAGCGCGTGTTGAAGAAGGTGTTGAAGTCCGGTAGGGCGCGGATCTGCTGGAGCTCCAACATGTGCTGCGCGTAGGTGCGGCTGCGCTCGATCATCTGCGGCGTCATGCGCCAGTTCAGCTCGACGTTCTCGATGCTCACCTCCAGCGCGGCGCGGTTCATGCCCAGGCGCGCGATGGCCATCTCGATGGCGGCGGCCTTGTTGGTGCTGGCGAAGTCGCTGGCGCGGCGGTGCACGCGCATCATGGCGGCGCAGAGCTGCGGGTTGCGCTGCGTCGTCTCGAAGTGGGTGGCGAACACCATGTTCAGCGTGCCCATTGGGGTGGAGTAGGGGAATTCCACGATCTTGCCGATGCCGCTGACGACGCTGATCCCCGGCCCCGGCTCGGCGCCGACGTAGGCGTCGATGTCGCCGCGGGCCAGCGCCGCGTGCATCTCGCTGAAGCTCACGCGGATGGACTGGATGTCGCGGATGGTCATGCCCTCCATCCGCAGGCGCTCGCGGATGAACACCTCCTGCGTCGAGCCCGGCCAGATGCCCACGCGCCGGCCGCGCAGGTCGGCCAGCGCGTTCACCGGGCCGTCCTTGCGCGACACCACGGCCATGCCCTTGTCGCAGCAGGAGCCGATGACGGTGACCGGCTCGCGCGCCGCGGCCCCCAGGATGCCGGCGGCGACGCCGAAGGCGCCGAAATCCACGCTGCGGGTGACGACGGCGTTCTTGCCCTCGGTCGGGCTCTCGAAGGGGATGACCTCCACCGTCATGCCCTCGGGCATGAAGCGCTCGTAGAAGAAGGGCGTGATCGAGTGGATGAGGCGCAGCGCGCCCATCCTCACCCGCGTGCCCTGCGCGGCGACGATGGCCGGCGTGGCGAGGCTCCCGGCCGCGGCGGCGGCCAGCAGGGTGCGGCGATGCAGGCTCATGGCGGAGTCTCCCCGGGTGTTCGGACGGGGCGAAACTCGCGGGCCGGGCCGGCGGGCGCAACGCCCGAAATGGGGCGCTTCGGGCGTTGCGGCGCGCCCCCTGCCCAAGGCGCGGGCAGGGGGCGGCGCGGGAGCGGGCAATCAGCCCGTGATCACGCGCACCGGCGCGCCGGCCTCAAACGCCTCGATCGCCTCCACGGCCCCGGCGAAGTAGGCGCGGTAATTCTCCTCGGTGGAGTAGCCAAGGTGCGGCGTCAGCAGGGTGCGCGGCGCGGCGAGCAGAGGGTGGCCGGCGGGCAGCGGCTCCACGTCGAACACGTCGATGCCCGCGCCGCCGATGCGCCCCTCGTGCAGCGCGGCCAGCAGCGCGTCCTGGTCCACGATCGGCCCGCGCGAGGTGTTCACCAGGAAGGCGCCCGGCTTCATCAGCGCGAATTCCGCGGCCCCCACCAGCCCGCGCGAGCGGTCGGACAGGATGTAGTGGATGGAGACCACGTCGGCCTCGCGGAACAGCGCCTCCTTCGTCACCAGCGCGGCACCGCCGGCCTGGGCGGCGTCTTCCGTCAGGTTGGCGCTCCACGCCACCACGCGCATGCCCAGCGCCGCGCCCACCGCGGCGACGCGCCGCCCCAGCTTGCCGAAGCCCAGCAGGCCCAGCGTCTTCCCCTCCAGCCCCATCCCGACGGCGGTCTGCCACCTGCCGTCGCGCAGCGCCTGTTGCTGCTCGGGGATTCGCCGCGCCAGGCCCAGGATCAGCGCCCAGGTCAGGTCCACCGTCGGCGCGCCGAAGGAGGGCGTGCCGCAGAAGGTCACGCCCCGCTCGGCGCAGGCGGCGGCGTCGATGCCGCGGTTGCGCTCGCCGGTGGTGATGAGCAGGCGCAGGTCGGGCAGCTTCGCGAGCAGGGAAGCGGGGAAGGGCGTCCGCTCGCGCATCGCCAGCACCGCGTCGAAGCCGGCCAGGCGGGCGGCGATGGCGTCCTCGTCCGCCAGGGTGTCGCGGAACACCGCCGTCTGCACATGGGGCAGCCGGTCCCAGGGACCGAGGCCCAGGGTCACGCCCTGGTAGTCGTCGAGGATGGCGAGGCGCCTGACCTGCGGCATGTTCATTCTCTCCCGTCGTTCAGCGCGCGAAGGGCGTTGAGAATCACCGCCACGTCAATGCCCTCCTGCACCAGCGCGCCCTGCACCGGCGGCAACAGCCCCCACGCCGCGGCGAACATGGCAAGCGCCGACAGGCCGATCCCCGCCAGCACGCCCTGTCGCGCGATGGCCACGCTGCGGCGCGCGGCGCGCATGGCGCCGGGCAGGCGGCCCAGCCCGTCGGACAGCAGCACGGCGTCCGCGGCCTCGGCGGCGGCGGCGCCGCGCGCGGCGACGGCCACGCCCATGTCGGCGGCGGCCAGGGCGGGGGCGTCGTTCACGCCGTCGCCCAGCATCATCACCGGGCCATGGGCGCGCAGCCGGTGCAGCAGCGCCAGCTTGCCGAGGGGGTCCAGCGCCGCATGGGCCTCGGCGATGCCCAGGCGCGCGGCGATGTCGCGCACCGGTCCCGCCGCGTCGCCGGAGGCCAGCACCAGGCGCCCCACCCCTTGCGCGCGCAGCGCCGCCAGCACGGCGGGGGCCTCGGGGCGGGGCGGGTCCTCCAGCAGCAGGGCGGGCAGGGGGCGGCCATCCAGCGAGACGGCGACCACGAGCACGCCACCGGGCGCCGCCACCTCCGGCACGCCGGCGAAGCGGGGCGACCCGGCGCGGGCCGGCACGCCGTCCAGCAGGCCGGACACGCCGGCGCCCGCCTCCTCGCGCAGCGCCGCGGGCAGGGTGAGCGCGATGCCGCGCCCGCGGGCGGCGGCGACCAGCGCGGCGGCCACCGGATGCGTGCTGCCCTGGTCCAGCGACGCCGCCACCCGCAGTGAAACGGCGTCCGCATCCGCGGCCAGCACCGGCGCGCCATGGGTCAGCGTGCCGGTCTTGTCCAGCATCACCGTGCGGACCCGCGCCATGGCCTCGATCCCGGCGGGCGACTTCACCAGCACGCCGGTGGCGGCGCAGCGCGACACGCCGGCCATCAGCGCCACCGGCACGGCCAGGATCAGCGGGCAGGGCGTGGCGACCACCAGCACGGCCAGCGCCCGCGTGGCGTCGCCGCTCGACGCCCAGGCAGCGCCGGAGAGCGCGAGGGTGAAGATCAGGAAGCCCAGCGCCCAGCGATCCGCCATGCGCGCCATCGGCGCCCGCGCCTCCTGCGCGTGGCGCACCAGGCGCAGGATGCCGGCATAGGTGCTGGCCGCGGCATCGGTGGTGGCGCGGCAGGAGAAGGCGTCGCCCGCATTGCCGCTGCCCGAGCGGAGCGCGTCGCCGGGGGCGTGGCGCACCGGCATCGCCTCGCCGGTCAGGGCGGATTCGTCCAGCAGCGCCGTGCCCTCCTCCAGCACCGCGTCCACCGGCAGCACGGCGCCGCGCGGCACCAGCAGGCGGTCGCCGGGGCGCAGGGCGTCGAGCGGCACCTCCTCCACCCCCTCGCCGGCGTGGCGCAGGGCGGTGCGGGGCTGGCGGGCCAGCAGGGCCTGCATCTCCCGCCCCGCCCGGGCCTGGGCGTAGGCTTCCAGCGCCTGGCCGCCGGCATACATCAGGGCGACGACGTTGGCGGCCAGCGCCTCGCCCATGAGCAGCCCGGCGAGCATGGCCAGCGCGGCGATGGCGTCCAGCCCGAATGCCCCGCGGCGCAGGCTGCGCGCCATGTCCAGCGCCAGCGCCAGCAGGACCGGGACGGTGCCCCAGGCGTAGAATCCTTCCCATGCGGAAAGGCCCAGGACGAGGCCGAGCAGGGGCGGAAGTGGCAGGAGGCGCCGCATTCGGGCATGGTGCCCCGCGGATGGGGGCTTCGCCAGGGCGCGCGGGGCCGCTATGTGACAGGATGCCCGATGACGAGGACCCCGCGCAGACCATGACCGCCGAGGTGCGAGGCGCCGCCAGCCTGCCCGAAGGGTTCCGGCTGCGCGCCAGCAACTACTCGCTGCTGACCCTGCGGCTGGTGTCGCCGCGGGTGGAGGACGTGCTGCCGGCGCTGGGGGACCAGTTCCGCCGAGCGCCCGGCTTCCTGCGCTTCGCGCCCCTGGTGGTGGGGCTGGACGAGGTGGAGGGGCAGGCGGTCGACTTCCCGGCCCTGGTGGCCGGGCTGCGCGCGCTGGAGATCGTGCCCGTGGGCGTCTCGGGGGGTGGGCAGGCGATGCGCGCGGCGGCCGCGGCGGCGGGGCTTCCCATGCTGCGCCCGGCCGGCGGCGGCGGGGAGATCGCGCCCATGGGCTCGGCCGGCGGCGTGCCGGTCGCGACGCCGCCGCCCGTTTCCGTGGCGATCGAGCCGCCGCGCCCGGCGCCGGCGGCGAAGACCATGCTGGTGACGCAGGCGGTGCGCGCGGGGCAGCGCATCTACGCGCAAGGGTCCGACCTCATCGTCATGGGCGCGGTGAACGCGGGCGCCGAGGTGCTGGCGGACGGCAACATCCACGTCTATGGCGCGCTGCGCGGCCGGGCGGTGGCCGGCGCCAGCGAGGACGCGGAGGCGCGCGTCTTCGCCCAGCACTTCGACCCGGAGCTGGTGGCGATCGCCGGCTTCTACGCGCTGCGCGAAGGGTTCCAGGAGAAGGCCATCGGCCGCGCCATGTCGGTGCGGCTGGAGGGCGAGCAATTGCGCTTCGACCCGCTCGGGTGAAGCCGGACGTTTCAGGGGGTTCTCACAGCATGGCGCAGGTCATCGTCGTCACATCGGGCAAGGGGGGGGTGGGCAAGACCACCTCCTCCGCCGCCATCGCCACGGGGCTGGCCCAGCGGGGCAAGCGCACGGTCGTCATCGACTTCGACGTGGGGCTGCGCAACCTCGACCTCATCATGGGCGTCGAGCGGCGGGTGGTGTTCGACATCGTCAACGTCATCCAGGGCGAGGCGAAGCTTTCCCAGGCGCTGATCAAGGACAAGCGGGTGGAGGGGCTCTACATCCTCCCCGCCTCGCAGACCCGCGACAAGGACGCGCTGACGAAGGAAGGCGTGGGCACCGTCATCGAGGAGCTGGCGAAGGAGTTCGACTTCATCCTCTGCGACAGCCCGGCGGGGATCGAGAAGGGGGCGCTGCTGGCGCTCTACTTCGCCGACCAGGCGATCGTGGTGACCAACCCCGAGGTGTCGAGCGTGCGCGACAGCGACCGCATCCTGGGTGTGCTGCAAAGCAAGTCCAAGCGCGCCGAGGAGAAGAAGGACCCGGTGAAGCAGCACCTCCTGCTCACCCGCTACGACCCGGCGCGGGTCGAGCGGCAGGAGATGCTGAAGCTGGACGACGTGCTGGACATCCTGGCCATCCCGCTGCTGGGCGTGATCCCGGAAAGCGAGAGCGTGCTGAAGGCGTCCAACTCCGGCAACCCCGTGATCATGGACGCCGAGAGCACGGCCGGCCAGGCCTATGCCGACGCCGTGGCGCGCTTCCTGGGCGAGGACCGGCCGCACCGCTTCCTGGAGCCGCCGAAGAAGGCCGGCTTCTTCGGGCGCTTGTTCGGCGGCGGGAGGGCGGCATGAGCTGGCTCTCCTTCTTCCAGAAGCAGAAGCGCGAGGCGGCGGCGACCCCCTCCTCGGCCTCCGCCGCCAAGGACCGCTTGCAGGTCATCATCAGCCACGAGCGCGTGGGCCGCGGGCGGGAGGACTTCCTGCCCAAGCTCCAGCAGGAGCTGGTGCAGGTGGTGGCCCGCTACGTCGCCATAGACCCCAGCAAGGTGCAGGTGAACCTGGAGCGCGGCGGCGACGTCTCGGCCCTGTCCATCGACATCGAGCTGCCGGGGCCCAAGGCGACGGCCCACTAGATGCGCGCCGCGATGGAATGGGCCCAGGCGCACGAGACGCCCTGGCCGCGCGACATCCTGGCGCACCTGGAGGGCGGGTTCTTCGAGGGCCCGCCCGACAACGCGGTGCTGGGCCCCGCCCCGCCGCGCGGCGGGCCGGCGGGCATCGTGTTCCGCAAGGGCATCCGCGTGGCCGAGTGGGGCGACACGCATCGCCCGGACATGACCTTCAGCGTCGCCAAGTCCTACCTGGCGCTGCTGGCCGGCCTCGCCTGGGCCGATGGGCGCATCCCCGACCTGGACGAGCCGGTGCTGAAGCGCGCCGCGCACCCGGCCTTCGAAGGGGCGCAGAACGCGCGCATCACCTGGCGGCATTTGCTGACCAACACCTCCGAGTGGGAAGGCACGCTCTGGGGCAAGAGCGACCTGATAGACCGCGGCCGCAACCTGGGCGTGGAAGGGCAGGGCGCCAAGCGCAGCGCGCGGCCGCTGCACGCGCCGGGCGAGTACTGGGAATACAACGACGTCCGCGTGAATGCGCTGGCGCTGGCCCTGCTGCTGGTGTTCCACCGCCCCCTGCCGGTGGTGTTCGGCGAGCGCATCGCCGACCCGCTGGGCTGCTCGGACAGCTGGTCGTGGCGCGGCTACTCCACCTCCACCATCACGGTGGATGGCGAGGAGATGGAAAGCGTCTCCGGCGGCGGGCACTGGGGCGGCGGCGTGGTGATCTCGGCCGAGGACCAGGCGCGCATCGGCCTCATGGTGGCCGGCGAGGGCAAGGGGCTGGTGCGCGGCGAATGGCTGCGGATGTGCCGCACGCCCTGCGCGCTGAACCCGCATTACGGCTTCCTGTTCTGGCTGAACAGCGACGGCGCGAAGTGGCCGGCGGCCAGCCGCGGCAGCGCCTGCTTCAGCGGCGCCGGCGGGCACACGACCTGGATGGAGCCCGACGGCGACATCGTCAGCGTGACGCGCTGGCTCGATCCCGCGGTGCTGCCGGGCTACATGGAGCGAGTCAAGGCCTGATGGCGGCGTCCACCGCGTCGCCCAGGCGGTCCACGATCAGGTCCACTTCATCGGCGCGGATGATGTAAGGGGGCGCCAACAGCACGTGGTCGCCCGCCACCCCATCGGCCGTGCCGCCGGTGGGATAGCAGGCGAGGCCGCGCCGGAATGCCTCCTCCTTCACGCGGGCGTGCAGGGCGTGTTCCGGCGGGAAGGGCTGCTTCGTCGCGCGGTCCTGCACCAGCTCGATGGCCTGGAACAGCCCGCGGCCGCGGATGTGGCCGACATGGCGGTGGTTGCCGAAGCGCTCCGTCAGGCGCTGCTCCAGCAGGGCGCCCATGGCGCGGACGTTGGCGAGCAAATCCTCCTCCGCGATCACCTGCTGCACGGCGAGGGCGGCGGCGCAGGCCACCGGGTGGGCCTGGTAGGTGTGGCCGTGCTGGAAGGCACCGGTGCCGGATTCCAGCCCTTCGACCACGCGGCGCGACACAAGCAAGGCGCCGATCGGCTGGAAGCCGCCGCCCAGCCCCTTGGCCACGCATTGCAGGTCGGGCACCACGCCTTCCTGTTCCCAGGCGTGCATCGTGCCGGTGCGGCCCATGCCGCACATGATCTCGTCCAGGATGAGCAGCGCGCCGTGGCGGTCGCAGACCGCGCGCATGGCGGGGAAATAGCCGGCGGGGGCGGTGACGCAGCCGGTGGTGGCGCCCACCACCGGCTCGGCGATGAAGGCGGCGACGGTGTCGGGGCCGAGGCGCTGGAACTCCGCCTCCAGCTCGGCGGCGAGGCGCGCGACATAGGCGGCCTCGTCCTCGTCGGCCCGCCGGTCGCGCCAGGCGAAGGCGGGGGAGACGTGGCTGAAGGCCGGCGACAGCAGCGGGGCGTAGAGCGCGCGCCGCGCGACGTTGCCGCCGGCCGACAGCGCGCCGAGCGTGTTGCCGTGGTAGCTCTGGCGGCGGGCGATGACGCGGCTGCGCGCGGGCTGGCCGATCTCGACGAAATACTGGCGGGCCAGCTTCAGCGCGGCCTCGACGGCCTCCGAGCCGCCGGAAACGAAATAGGCGCGCGACAGGCCGCCGGGCTCGTGGCCCACCAGGGTCTCGGCCAGCGCCTCGGCGGGGTCGTTGGTGAAGAGGGAGGTGTGGACGTAGCACACCTGGTCCAGCTGCGCCTTGATCGCCTCGATCACGCGTGGGTGGCCGTGGCCCAGGCAGGCGACGGCGGCACCGCCCGAGGCGTCCAGCACCTGGCGCCCGCCTTCCTCCACCAGCCAGGAACCGTGGCCGCCCACCGCGCGGGGCGGGGTGCGGCGGGGGGTGCGGTGCAGGATGCGCGAGGCCATGCGCGCAGCCTGCCGCGTCAGGCGGTGGCCAGCAAGGCGACGCCCGCCATGATGAGGGTGATGGCGGCGAGCTTCTGCATCCCCATCGCCTCGCCCCAGAAATGCCAGCCCAGCAGCGCGATGAGGGCGTAGGAGGCGGCGGTGCAGGGCAGGGCGACGCTCATCGGGATCTTGCGCAGCGCCACGATGTAGAGCAGCGCCCCGACGCCGTAGAAGCCCAGCCCCGCGATGGTGGAGGGCCGGAAGAGCTGCGCCACGAAGCCGCCCTCGCCCCCCGCGCCGGTCTTCAGCAGCAGCTGCCCGACCATGGAGGAGGTGATGGCGGCGACCAGCGCGGCCCAATGCGCGTTCATGGCCCGCCCTTCTCCACGGCGCGCACCACCCCCTGCGGCTTGCCGTTGGCGGACAGGAAGGCGCGGCCCAGGTATTCGCCCATCACGCCCAGGATGAGGAACTGCACGCCCGCGATCAGCAGCATCACCGTCATGGTGGAGGCCCAGCCCGACGGCGTCTCGATGAACATCGCCTCGATGATGACGAACAGCGCCAGCAGCAGCCCCAGCACGCCCATGGCCGCGCCCGCGAACATGGCGAGGCGCAGCGGCAGCAGCGAGAAGGAGGTGGCGAGGTTCAGCCACAGCCGCACCAACCGGCGCATGGTGTAGTTGCTGTGGCCGTCCGCGCGGGCGAAGTGCTTCACCTCCAGCGTGGTGATGCGCTGCGTCACCTGCATGATGAGGCCGTCTATGTAGGGGTAGGGGCCGCCATACTTCGTCACCTCGCGCACCACCATCGCCGAGCAGCAGCGGAAGGAGGAAAGGTAGAGGCCCCGCGGCTTGTCCAGCAGCGCGTCCGCCACGCGGTTGGCGAAGCGCGAGCCGAGGTTGCGCCACCCCTCGTGCTCCTTCTTCGCGTAGGTGGTGTAGACCACGTCCCAGCCGCCCAGGCGCGCGTGGTCGTAGAGGCGCACCACCTCCTCGGCCGGGTTCTGCAGGTCGTCGTCCATGTTGATGGCGAAGGCGCCGCGGGCGTGGCGGAAGCCGGTCATCACCGCGTTGTGCTCGCCGAAGTTGCGCGCGTGCTCGATGAAGGTGATCGGCACGGTGGCGGCGCGCACCAGCGCGCGGCAGACCTCCCCCGAATCATCCGGGCTGCCGTCGTTCACCAGCACGATCTCGATGCCGCCCTCGGGCCGCAGCTCGGACAGGGCGGCGACGAGGCGGCCGATCGTGGCGGCGCCGCGATAGACGGGGATGACGACCGAGAGGCCGACGGGATGCTGCTGGTCCATTTCTGTCCTCAACGCCGCGCGAGCGCGAGCAGCGAACCGCCCGCCGGGAAGCGCAGCCCGATGCGCGAGAGCGCCCGCTCCGCCTCCGTGGCGGCGAAGAAGGCGCGGTCCGCCCAGGGCGGGTAGTGGGTGACGTCGGATGCCGCGTTCTCGTCCCTGGACAGCAGCTTGCGCTGCACGGCCATCAGCGGCAGCAGCAGGCTGTTCCAGTGCCGCGCCTCGACGGCGGCGAAGCCCGCCTGCGCCAGCAGCGCGCGGACCCCGGCGCGGTCGTAGCGCCGGGCGGTGTGCACCCGCGCATCATGGGCCGAGCGCAGCCACTCGTGGGCGGGCAGGTTCAGCAGCAGCAGGCCGCCGGGGCGCAGGGCGCGGCGGAACTCCCCCAGCGCGGCCGCCTGGTCCACCGCGCGGTGGCACAGCACGTCCAGGCTGCACAGCGCATCGAAGCTGCCATCGGCGAAGGGCAGGGCGTTGACGGTGCCGGCGACGACGTGCGCGCCGGCCTTGGCGGCGGCGCGGCGCGCGGCCTCGGGCGCGTATTCCAGGCCGTGCAGCGACAGGTCGGGCCGCGCCTCGCGCAGCCGGGCCAGGAAGCCGCCGGTGCCGCAGCCGGCATCCAGCACGCAAGCGCCCGCCGGCAGGGCGCACAAGGCCGCGGCGGCCCGCGCATGGAGCGCGCGGTACCACCACATGCGGTCCTCGACCGCGTCCATCAGGGCGTATTCCTGCGGGTCCACGGCGCCTGTCTCGCCCGTCATCGCGCCGGGGGCAAGGCCGCATCATGGCAGGGTCGTGGCGGCGGGCCTGGACGCCCGGGCATGCCGGGGGGAGGATGCCGGCGCAGCGATGGGGGAGGGGCGCGTGGCGCACGAGGAGTTCGTCGGGAAGACCGAGACGGCGGAGGACCGGCTGGACCCCCGCCTGGTCGGGGGCCTGGCCGCCACGTTGGACCGCGACCTTCCCACGGGCGACGTCCCGCCCCTGTGGCACTGGATGCTGTTCCAGGACTGGCGCCGCCCCGATGGCGTGGGCCCGGACGGCCATCCCCGGCGCGGCGGCTTCCTGCCCCCGGTGCACGACCTGCCGCGCCGCATGTGGGCCGGCGGGCGGCTGGAATTCACCGCCAACGCCCTGCGGGTGGAGGACCGGGTGCATCGGCGCTCCACCATCCTCTCGGTCAAGGAGAAGTCCGGCGGCTCCGGCCGGCTGGTCTTCGTCACCGTGCAGCACGAGCTGTCCAACGACCGCGGCCCGGTGCTGCGCGAGGAGCACGACATCGTCTACCGCGGCGCCGAGGGTGCGGCGGTGAAGCCCGCCGCCGCCGCGCCGCCCTTCCCGGCAACGCTGGAGCGCGTGGTGGTGCCCGACGCGCTGATGCTGTTCCGCTACTCCGCGCTGACCGGCAACGGGCATCGCATTCATTACGACATGCCCTACGTGACCGGCGAGGAAGGCTATCCCGGCCTGGTGGTGCATGGCCCGCTCCAGGGCACGCTGATGGCGCAGGCGATGCTGGACGCCGCACCCGGCCGGCGGCTGGCGCGCTTCGCCTTCCGCGGCGCCCGCCCGGCCTTCGCCGGCAACCCGCTGGCAGTTCTGGCGCGCATCGAGGGCGAGGGCGCGAAGGCGGAGACGCGCGACGCCACGGGGGCCACCTGCATGGCCGCGGACGCGGCGTTTGCCTGAACGCTCGACCTCGGGCGAGGCGGCGGTCCGCGGGCTGCTCTTCGCCTTCATGGGCTACGCGGTGATCACCTGCGCGGATGCGGCGGTGAAGGCCATGCTGCCGCTCATCGGCGTGGCGGGTGCCATGCTGTGGCGCGGGGCCGTCGGCGCGCTGTCGGTGGCGGCGATGGCGGGGTTCCGCGGGCTGTGGCCGCGGCGGCCGGGGCTGCTACTCGGGCGCTCGGCGATGCACTGCTGCGTGTCGGTCATCTGGTACTACGTGTGGATGTCGGGTTTCGGGCTGGCGGATTCCTACGCGGTCGCCGCCGCCTCGCCCCTGCTGATGACGTTGCTGGCCATCCCCATGCTGGGCGAGAGGGTGGGGTGGCGGCGCTGGTCCTCCTGCGTGCTGGGCTTCTGCGGGGTGCTGTTCATGCTCCAGCCCGGCGGCGACCTGTGGCGGTGGGAGGCGGCGCTGCTGCTGGTGGCGGTCTGCGGCATGGCACTGTCGCGCATCTGGACCCGCACGCTGGCCAGCACGGACACGCCGCAGGCCATCGCCTTCTGGCTGATGCTGATGCACCTGCCCTTCGGCGTCGCCCTGTTCAACGTGCGGTCCCTGTGGCCCGACGCGGACGGGCCGGACCTCTTCCCCTCGCTGGCGCTGGTGGGGGTGCTGCTGTTCTTCGGCATGGCCAACGCGCTGGCGCACCTGCTCTTCGCGCGCGGCTTCGCGCTTGCGAACATCGCCGCCCTGGCGCCGCTGGAATACACGCCGCTGCTGCTGGGCGTGGGCCTGGGCTTCGCGCTGTTCGGCGAGGTGCCGGCCTGGACCACGCTGGGGGGTGCCGCCGTGGTCATCGCCGCCGGCCTGTACAACGTGCACCGCGAGCGGGTGCGCCGCGCCGAGGAGCGAGCCCGTGCCGCTGCGGCATGACATCCGGCGCGGGGCGCTGCTCATGCTGGCGGCCACCGCGCTGTTCTCCATCATGAACGTGCCGGTGAAGCTGGCGAGCGCCGACCTGCACTTCCTGCAGATCATGTTCTTCCGCTCGCTGCTGGCGGTGCCGGTGGTGCTGCTGCTGGTGCTGCGCGCGGGCAAGGGCGCCACGCTGCGCACGCGCCGCCTGCCGCAGCACGCCCTGCGCGCCATGACGGGCACCAGCGCCATGGCCTGCTCCTTCTTCGCGCTGTCCGTGCTGCCGCTGGCCGAGCAGACGGCGCTGACCTACACCACGCCGCTCTTCGTCACGCTGCTGGCCATCCCCTTCCTGGGCGAGAAGGTGGGCATCCACCGCTTCGCCGCCGTGGGCTTAGGCTTCTGCGGCATCCTGGTGATCGCGCTCGGCAAGGGCGCCTTCGGCGGGACGGTGACGGGGATGGCCGCGATCGGCATGGCGGTGGCGGTGGCGCACGGCGTCTTCTCCGCCTCCACCACGCTGCTGGTGCGCTCGCTCTCCTCCACCGAAAGCTCCTCGACCATCGTGCTGTGGCAGTCGCTGCTGATGACGGGTTTCACCGGCATCGCCATGCCCTTCGTCTGGGTGGCGCCCTCGGGGGCAGGCTGGCTGCTGCTGCTGGCGATCGGCGCCATCGGCGGCGTGGCGCAGGTGCTGCTGACCGAAGCCTACGCATCCGCGCAGGTCTCCGCGCTGGGCGCCTTCTCCTACAGCGGCATCCTGTGGTCCGTCGTGCTCGGCATGCTGGTCTTCGGCGACGTGCCCACGGCCTGGACGCTGGTCGGCGCCGCGTTGATCGTGGCGGCCGGCCTGTACATCATGCAGCGCGAGATGCGGCGGAGCAGACAGCGATGAACGTGCCCTTCCTGCGCGACGACGCCCTGGCCCCCGGCGAGGTGGAGCGCGTGGCGCCCGGCGTGCGGCGCGTGCTGTGCCCCAACCCCTCCGCCTTCACCTTCCGCGGCACCAACACCTACCTCATCGGCGGCGGCGCCTCGGTGGCGGTGCTGGATCCGGGGCCGGAGGACCCGCGCCACCTCCAGGCCATCCTGGCCGCGACGAGCGGCGAGCGCATCACCCACATCCTCGTCTCGCACACCCACCGCGACCATTCGCCTGGTGCGGCGGCGCTCGCGCGCATCACCGGCGCGCCGAGCCTGGCCCACGGCCCCCACGCCACCCCGCCCGAGGCGGGGCAGGAGGGCGGCGACCACGCCTTCATCCCCGACATCCGCCTGGCCGACGGCGACGGCGTGGAGGGCGGCGACTGGCGCGTCACCGCGCTGTTCACGCCGGGCCATTGCGGCAACCACCTGTGCTTCGCGCTCGACGGCACCGGCATCCTGTTCAGCGCCGACCACGTGATGTCCTGGTCCACCTCCGTCGTCTCGCCGCCCGACGGCTCCATGCGCGACTACATGGCGAGCTTGGGGAAGCTGCGGCTGCGCGAGGGGACGGACCGGCTCTACCTCCCCGGCCACGGCCCGCGCCTGCCCGAGCCGATGCCCTTCCTGGACGCGCTGGCCGCGCACCGGCAGAAGCGCGAGGGCCGCATCATCAACGCGCTGCGCGAGCACGGCCCCGCGCCGCTGGAGGCGCTGGTCGGCCCGGTCTATGGCCCGCTGGACCCGCGGCTGGTGCGTGCCGCCGGGCGCTCCATGCTGGCGAACCTGCTGATGCTGGAGGAGGACGGCGTGGCCGCCTGCGAGTCAGGCGCGTGGCGGCTTCTCCGGCAGGCGTGAATCGCGCCCGATGATGCGGACCAGCGGGCGCGCGGGATCGTCGCGCCAGCGCAGGAACTCCTCCACGATCATCCGCGTGATGGCGGCGTGGGGCGCGGCGGCGAACTCGTCGGCGGTGAAGAAGCGCAGCTCCTCCAGCTCGCCCGAGCCTTGCAGCGCGCCGGCCGCGGCCTCGGCGGGGGCGAGCAGGAAGCGCGCGTGGAAGCGCAGCGGCCGGTCCGTGGGCGTGATGGCCCGCGTGAGGTAGCGCAGCGGCGCCAGGCCCTCCAGCGCCAGGCCCGTTTCCTCGTGCAGCTCCCGCGCCGCCGCCACGCCCAGCGCGCGGGCCAGCGAGGGGCGCGCAGAATGGCCGAGCTGCGCCAGCGTGTCGCCCGGCAGCTCGCTGGCGGCGGGGGCGCGGAAGTCTGCGCGGTCCACCCGCCCGCCTGGGAAGACCAGCATGCCCGGCATGAAGCGCAGCGCGTGGTGGCGCCGGCCCATCAAGAGTTCCAGCCCGCGCGCGCGGCTTTCGCGCCACAGCAGCAGGGAGGCGGCGTCGCGCGCCGGCGCCGGCCGTTCAGCCAAGCGCGATGCCCTGGCCGCGCAGCCATTCGCGCGTGCCCGGCCGCTCGGGCACCGAGAGCTGGCGGGCGACGTTCTCGCTCCAGCGGCAGCCATCGGGGGCGGGGCCGTGCACCTCGGGGTAGCGCGGCTTCATCAGGGGGCGCCGGGCGTCGTAGGCGGCGATGGCGGCGGGGTCGGCATCGGCGTGGCGCTCGTGATGCAGCACCACGGAGGGCGGCAGGCGGGCGGAGGATTCGTTGCGCGCCAGGGGCCAGCCCAGCGCCAGGCCGGCCAGCGGGAACACGCCCGCGGGCAGCGCGCAGAGGTCGCGCAGGAGGTCGAGGTGGTTGCGGACGTAGGAGATGGGGCAGGTGCCCAGCCCCAGCGCATCCGCGGCCATGGTGGCGAAGCCCAGCGCAAGGGCCGCGTCGGCGGTGGCGTTGATGAAGGAATCCACGCTGTCGTTCGCGTTGGGCATGCCCGCACGCGCGCCGATCTGCCGGTTGCGCCGCAGGTCGCCGCAGAACAGCAGGAAGACCGGCGCGTCGGCGATCCATGGCATGGTGCCGATGGCCTGGGCGATGCGCGCGCGGGTGGCCGCGTCGCGGATCGCGATGACGGAGTACTGTTGCAGGTCGCTCTTGCTCGGCGCTGACTGCGCCCCGGCGATCACCAGGCCCAGCGTCTCCGCGCTCACCGCGCGCGGGGCGAAGCGGCGCGTCACGCGGCGGTCGAGGATGGCGCGCAAGGCTTCCGGCGCCCTGCCCTCCGACGGCTCGAAGGGCAGGTGGCCGTAGCGGGCCTGCAGCAGCTCCCTCACACCGGGTCCCAGGAGAAGACGTCGCCCGAGCGTTCCAGCGGCGTGAAGCCGGACCGCATGGCGGGCAGGGCGACCTCGGCGATCTTCTCCGGCGTCCAGCCGCTCTCGCTGTGCACGGACTTGATGGGCCGGTTCTGCGAGAACAGGAACAGCTCGTGCATGCGCGGCGCGAAGATCTGGCCCGACACCTCCTTCGCCGCGTCGCTCGCCAGGAACACGGCGAGCGGCGCGTTCTTCTCGGGCCCCATCCGCATCAGCCGCTCCACACGCGCCTTCTGCTCCGGCGTCTCGGCCGGAATACTGCTCGTCATTCGGCTCCAGGCGAAGGGGGCCAGGCAGTTCGAGCGCACGTTGTAGCGCTTCATGTCCAGCGCGATGGACTTGCTCAGCCCCACGATGCCCAGCTTGGCGGCCGAGTAGTTCGCCTGCCCGAAATTGCCGATCAGCCCGGAGGTGCTGGTGATGTGGACGAAGGCCCCGCTTTCCTGCTTGCGGAACACCTCCGCGGCGGCGCGCGAGACGAAGAAGGAGCCGTTGAGGTGGACGTTGACGACCGAGAGCCACTCCTCCGGCGACATGCGGTGGAAGATCTGGTCGCGCAGGATGCCCGCGTTGTTCACCACGATGTCCAGCCGCCCGAAGCTGTCCATCGCGCATTGCACGATCTTCTGCGCGTTGGCCCATTCGCTGACGCTGTCGGTGTTGATGACGGCCTGGCCGCCCTTCTGCTCGATGATGCCCTTGGTCTGCTCGGCCGGCGTGGCGGAGAAGCCCTCGCCGCCCAGCGAGGCGCCGATGTCGTTGATGACGATTTTCGCGCCGGCCTCCGCCATCGCCAGCGCGATCTCGCGCCCGATGCCGCCCCCCGAGCCCGTGACGACCGCGACCTTGCCTTCGAGCATCATCCGCCCGCTTCCTTCCCGTTGCTGCGCGCCAACGCTAGACGCGGTGCGGCGGAAGGAAAAGGGTGGCTCGCCTGGCACGCATCATCATCGCACTGGCCGCCGCCTGGTGCGCGGCGTTCCCGCTGCTCGGGCTGGGCGCGCGGCTGCCGCTCTTCGCCGATGGCGCCTTGTTCTCCTACGCCGTGGCGGCGGGCGATTCCTGGGACTTCCACTTCCGCCAGATCCCGGCCCGCGCCGCCGCCTGGTTGCTGACGGCGGGGCTGGGCGATGCGGTGGGGCGCCTTTCCGGCCACGCGATGGCGGGCGTCCGGGCCTACTGGGCCGCCTTCCTGCTGGCGCCCGCGCTGGGCCTGCTGGCGACGTGGCGCACCGACGCCTCCGGGCGCATCCTGCCCTTCGCCGCGGGCTCCACCGCACTGCTGCTGCCGCTGGTCTTCCCCTTCCCGACCGAGATGTGGGTGGCCCACGCCGCCTTCTGGCCGGCGCTGGCGCTGGGCTGGAACCGCGGGCCCCGGCCGCTGCTGGCGCTGGCGCTGGCCATCACCGCGCTGTCGCACGAGGCGGGGCTGCTGCTGGCCTGCGGTGCCGTCGGGCTGCTGGCGCTGGCGCCGGGGTGGGGGCGTTCACGCGTGGGTTGCTGGCCCTGCTGCCGGCGCTGCTGGGCTTCGCGCTGCTGAAGGCGCTGGTGGTGCCGGACCCCTACGTCGCGGCGGTGATGGCCCGCGTGGCAGGCACCTTCTTCGACCCGCGGCCGCTGGCAGGCGCGCTGGCCGCCACGCTGGTGGCGGCGCTGGCGGCATGGGCGCTGCTGTCGCGCATCACGCGCCTCGCCGTGCCCCTGGTGGCCGCGGCGCTGCTGGCGTGGTGGCTGCTGGCCGACGCCCCGCTGCACGCCGAGGCGCGCTACGCCATGCGCACTCCGCTGTTCCTCGGCACGGCGCTGCTGGCCTTCCTGGCCGTGCTCCACGCCCGCGGCTTCCTGCCCGCATGGCGCGTGCCGCTGGGCGCGGTGGCGGTGGTGACGCTGGTGCATGTGGGGGAACTGGCGCGCTTCACCCTGGGCTGGACGGCGCACCTGGCGGCGGTGCGCGCCCTGGCCACCTCGCCCGGCGAGGGCTTCGCCGCCGTGGCGGACCTGCCGCCGGGCAGCGCGCCCTTCGCCTGGCACAGCACCGTGCCGTTCCTGTCGGCGATGGCCACCCCCGGGCTGGCGCCGGCGCGCCTGGTGGTGGACCCGGCCAGCAACTACTTCTGGTTCGGCTGCGCCCAGGCCCGGCGCAACGAGGCGGCGGCGCGCGGCGTGCCGGCGGCGACGCGCGCGCAGGTCACGGCCTACGCCTGCGCGGGGCGGCCGTGATCAGACGTGGAAACTCTCGCCGCAGCCGCAGCGGCCCTTCTCGTTCGGGTTGGTGAAGGAGAAGCCGGCGCTCATCGCCTTCACCTCGTAGTCCATCACCGTGCCGATCAGGTAGAGCGAGGCCTTGCGGTCCACCAGCACCGTCAGGCCCTTGTCCGTCACCACCTCGTCCCCCGGGCCGGGCGCGTCCACGAAGTCGAGCTCGTAGGCCATGCCGGAGCAGCCCTTGGTCTTCACGCCGATGCGCAGCAGCTTGCCGTCCTCCGCCTTGGCGTAGAGGGCGCGCAGCCGCTCGGCCGCGGCGTCGGAAAGGGTCATCAGCGGCGGCAGCGCGCGCCGGGGCTTCACGATGGTCGTCGTGTCCATGGTGGCCTCCATCAGAACATGTTCAACGCGAGGCGCGCGTCCTCGCTCATCCGCGACTGGTCCCAGGGCGGGTCCCACACCACCGAGACCTTGCAGTCCGTCACGCCCGGCACCTGGCGGATCGCTTCCTCCGCCATCAGCGGCAGTTCCTGCGCCGAGGGGCAGGAGGGGGTGGTCAGCGTCATCTCGACGGCGATCGCGCCGGCATCATCCAGCTCGATGGCGTAGACGAGGCCGAGCTCGAAGATGTCAACGGGGATCTCGGGGTCGAAGACGGTCTTCAGCGCCTCGATCACCTGCTCCTCGCGGACGGCGCGCGTCACCTCGCCATCGGGGGTCCAGGTCGTCACGGGTTCACTCACTGCTCGCCTCCCGCGCGCCATCAAGCGCGGCTTCCAGCGTCACCCAGGGCAGGGTGGCGCACTTCACGCGGCTGGGAAAACGCGCGGCCGCCGCCAGGGCGCCCAGCGCGCCCATAGCGTCGGCGCCCTCGCCGCTGCGCGCCATCTGGCGCACGCGCGCGGACAGGGCGCGGGCATCGGCGGCGTCCAGCCCACGCACCGCTTCCGCCAGCAGGTCGGCGCTGGCCTGGGACACGTCGCAGCCGCGGCCCAGGAAGCTGGCCTGCACGATGCGCGCGCCGTCCAGCGTCAGGAAAATTTCCACCCGGTCGCCGCAGAGCGGGTTGTCGCCCCGCGCGGTCGCGTCGGCGCATTCCAGCCGCGCGCGGTGGCGCGGGTTGCGCGCGTGCTCGCGGATCGGCGCGGCGTAGAGGGTGTCGAGCGCGGCACTCATGCGAAGAAGCGCCTCGCCTCGCGCAGCGCGCCTGCCAGCGCGTCCACCTCGCCTTCCGTGGTGTAGAGGCCGAAGGAGGCGCGGGCCGAGCCGCCCTCATGCCCCAGCCGCGCGTGCAGCGGCTCCGCGCAATGGCGGCCGGCGCGGATGCAGATGCCGCGGCTGTCCAGGAAGGTGGACAGGTCGTGCGGATGCGCCGCGTCCAGCGCGAAGGAGAAGACGCCGCCCCGGTCCTGCGCCGCGCCGAGGATGGACAGGCCCTCCACCTCCGGCAGCACGCGCATGGCGTGCTCGACCAGGCGCCGCTCATGCGCCTCGATGGCCTCCATGCCGATGGCCTCGACGTATTCCACCGCGGCCTTCAGGCCTTGCGCCTCGATGATCGGCGGAGTGCCGGCCTCGAAGCGCAGCGGCGGCTCGGCCCAGGTGAAGCCGTCCATGGTGACGGTGTTGATCATGTCGCCGCCGCCCAGGAAGGGCGGCATGGCCTTCAGCAGCTCGTGCTTCGCGTAGAGCACGCCGATGCCGGTGGGGCCGTAGAGCTTGTGCCCGGTGAAGACGTAGAAGTCGGCGTCCAGCGCCTGCACGTCCACGCGCCGGTGCACCGCGGCCTGGGAGCCGTCGAACAGCACGCGCGCCCCGGCCTCGTGCGCCATGCGCGCGATGGCGGCGGCGGGCGTCACCGTGCCCAGCACGTTGGACATGTGGGTGACGGCGACGAGGCCGACATCGCCCTTCGCCAGCTCCGCCCGCAGCGAATCCAGGTCCAGCTCGCCCGCATCGGTGACGCGGATGACGCCCATCCCGATGCCCAGCCCGGAATCACGCAGCATGTGCCAGGGGATCAGGTTCGCGTGGTGCTCCATCTCGGAGACGAGCACGCGCTGCCCGGCCTTCAGCACGCCGCGGCCGAAAGAGTGCGCGACGAGGTTGATGGCGTTGGTGGAGGAACCGGCGAAGACGATCTCCTCCGCGCGCGCCGCGTTGAGGAAGCGGCGCACCGCTTCGCGCGCCGCCTCGTGGTTCTCGGTCGCCAGCTCGCTGAGGTGGTAGGCGCCGCGATGGACGTTGGCGTAGGCCGTCTCCATGCATGCGCGCATGGCATCCATCACCTGGCGCGGCTTCTGCGCCGATGCGCCGCTGTCCAGGAACACCAGCGGCCGCCCGCGCACCCCCTGCGACAGGATCGGGAAGTCCTGGCGGATTCGCGCGACGTCGTAGCCGTGGGCGATGCCGTCCATCATGCCGCCTCCCGCTCCCACCATCCGGCCACGGCCTCCTCGAGCGCGGCGTGGGCGGCCTCGTCGGTGACGCCTTCCACGGCCTCGGTCAGGAAGGCCTGCACCAGCATGGCGCGCGCCTCGCGCTCCGGCACGCCGCGGGCGCGCAGGTAGAAGAGCTGGTCCTTGTCCAGCGCGCCGACCGTGGCGCCGTGGGAGCACTTCACGTCGTCGGCGTAGATCTCCAGCTGCGGCTTGGCGTCGATCTCCGCCTCCTCGCTCAGCAGCAGGGCCTGGTTCATCTGGTAGCCATCGGTGCGCTGCGCCGCCTGACGCACCAGGATCTTGCCCTGGAACACGCCGCGCGAACGGCCGGCCAGGACGGTCTTCACCGTCTGGCGGCTCGGGCAGTCGGGCGCCGCGTGGTCGAGGAAGGTGGTGATGTCCGCGTGCTGGCCGTCAGCGGCCAGCTGCGCGCCGTTCATGTGCGCCGCCGCGCGCGGGCCGTTGAGCGCGACGTGCATTTCGCCGCGCGCCAGCTTCGCGCCGGCGTTCAGCGTGAAGCTGTCATAGGTGCCGCCGCCCGCCACCTGCGCGCGGATCGTGGCGAGGTGGAAGCCCGCGCGCCCCTCGCGCTGCACGCGCACATGGGTGAGCGTCGCGCCTTCGGCCACCGCGATGTCGAAGACCGGGTTGTGCAGGTAGGGCGCGCCATCGGGGCCGAGCGCGGTCTCCAGCAGGGTCAGCGATGCGCCTTCCGCGAGGCGGATGACGTGGCGCGGATGGAAGGCGATCGGCCGCGCGGCATGGGCCGCGAGCGACAGCAACTCCAGCGTGCCGCCCTGCGTGCCGGGGGGCAGGTCGAGGAACAGCCCGTCCTCCCACAGCATGGCGTTCAGCGCGACCACGGGCAGGCCCTCGGCACCGCGCAGCAGCGGCGTCGCGTCCGCCAGCCGCGCCAGCAGCGAACCGGCCCAGGCGGGCAGGCTGGACAGCTGCGCGGCGAAGCGCCCATCCACGAAGACGGCGCGGTGCGCCGCGCGCATCGGCGGCAGGGCAGGGTGCTCGGCCGCGTCGGTCAGGGCGCCCGTGAAGCCGATCTGGCCCATGGCGCCGAGGTCGGTGTAGCGCCACTCCTCCACGCGCCGGCCGGGCAGGCCGCGGGCGCGCAGCAGGGCGGCGCCTTCCTCGCGCAGGGCGGCCGGGCCCGGCAGGCGGGCGCGCAGCCCGTCGAAGCGGGACAGGAAGCCGGCGGCGCCGGGGGAAAGCGCGTTCATGCCGCGCTGGCCCCGTAGCCCTGCGCCTCCAGCTCCAGCGCCAGCTCCTTGCCGCCGGAACGGACGATGCGCCCGCCCATCAGCACGTGCACGCGGTCCGGCACGATGTAGGTCAGCAGGCGCTGGTAGTGGGTGATGACGAGGGCCGAGAAATCCGGCCCGCGCAGCGCGTTCACGCCGTCCGACACGATGCGCAGCGCGTCGATGTCCAGCCCGGAATCCGTCTCGTCCAGGATGGCGAGCGACGGGTTGAGGAGCGCCATCTGCAGCACCTCGTTGCGCTTCTTCTCGCCGCCGGAGAAGCCCACGTTGACGTTGCGCTTGAGCATCTCGTCGCTCATCTGCAGCGCCTTCAGCTTCTCGCGCGCCAGCTTCAGGAAGGCCATGGCGTCCACCTCCTTCTCGCCGCGCGCGCGCTTCTGCGCGTTCAGCGCGGTGCGCAGGAAGTTGGCGTTGCCCACGCCCGGCAGCTCCACCGGATACTGGAAGGCGAGGAAGACGCCCGATGCCGCGCGCTCCTCCGGCTCCATCGCCAGCAGGTCCTGCCCGTTGAAGGTGACGGAGCCGCCGGTGATCTCGTAGCCCTCGCGCCCCGACAGCACGTAGGACAGCGTGCTCTTGCCCGAGCCGTTGGGGCCCATGATGGCGTGGACCTCGCCCTGCGGCAGCTCCAGGTCGATCCCGCGCAGGATCTGCTTGCCCTCGACCTCGGCGGTCAGCCCTTCGATGCGCAGCATCAACCCACACTCCCCTCAAGCGAAATGGCCAGCAGCTTCTGCGCCTCGACCGCGAACTCCATCGGCAGCTCCTTCAGCACCTCGCGGCAGAAGCCGTTGACGATCAGGCCCACCGCCTCCTCCTCGTTCAGGCCGCGCGCGCGGCAGTAGAAGAGCTGGTCCTCGGCGATGCGGCTGGTCGTCGCCTCGTGCTCGACCTTGGCGGTGGCGCAGCGGTTCTCGATGTAGGGCACGGTGTGCGCGCCGCACTGGTCGCCGATCAGCAGGCTGTCGCACTGGGTGAAGTTGCGCGCGCCATGCGCCTTGGCGCCGATCTTCACCAGGCCGCGATAGGTGTTCTGCCCGCGCCCGGCGCTGATGCCCTTGGACACGATGGTGGACTTCGTGTTCCGGCCGATGTGGAACATCTTGGTGCCGGTGTCGGCCTGCTGGAAGTTGTTGGTGATGGCGACCGAGTAGAACTCGCCCACCGAATCATCGCCCTGCAGGATGCAGGAGGGATACTTCCAGGTGACGGCCGAGCCCGTCTCCACCTGCGTCCAGGAAATCTTGGAGCGCGCGCCGCGGCAGGCGCCGCGCTTGGTGACGAAGTTGAAGATGCCGCCCTTGCCCTCGGCGTCGCCGGGGTACCAGTTCTGCACGGTGGAATACTTGATCGTGGCGTCGTCCATCGCCACCAGCTCCACCACCGCGGCGTGCAGCTGGTTCTCGTCGCGCTGCGGCGCCGTGCAGCCTTCCAGGTAGGAGACGTGGCTGCCCTCGTCGGCGATGATCAGCGTGCGCTCGAACTGGCCCGTGCTCTTGGCGTTGATGCGGAAATAGGTGCTCAGCTCCATCGGGCAGCGCACGCCCTTGGGGATGTACACGAAGGAGCCGTCGGTGAAGACGGCGCTGTTCAGGCAGGCGAAGAAGTTGTCGCCCTGCGGCACGACGGAGCCGAGGTACTGGCGCACCAGCTCGGGGTGGTCATGCACCGCCTCGCTGATCGAGCAGAAGATGATGCCCTTCTTCGCCAGCTCGCCCCGGAAGGTGGTGGCGACGCTCACGCTGTCGAACACCGCGTCCACGGCCACCGGCATGCGCCCGGAATCGGACGGGCTGTCGCCCGCGCCCTCGACGCCGGCGAGGATCGCCTGCTCCTTCAGCGGGATGCCGAGCTTGGCGTAGGTGCGCAGCAGCTCCGGGTCCACCTCGTCCAGCGACTTGGGGCCGACCTTCTTCACCGGGGCCGCGTAGTAGTACAGGTCCTGGTAGTCGATGCGCGGGTAGTTGACGGCCGCCCAGTCGGGCTCCTCCATCTTCTTCCACATCGCGAAGGCCTTCAGCCGCCAGTCGAGCAGCCATTGCGGCTCGCCCTTCTTGGCGCTGATGAAGCGCACGATGTCCTCGTTCAGCCCCTTGGGGGCGAACTCCATTTCGATGTCGGTCTCGAACCCCCACTTGTAGCCGCCTTCCTGGGCGGCCTGGACGGTCTCGATGGTTTCGGCGACGGCAGGCATCCTGTGCTCCTACTCGGCGGCGAGGCGGATCTGCGCCTCGGGAATGAAGGCGACCGGCGGCGGGGCCGCGAGGTCGGCGATGGTGATGCCCGACAGGGCGTTGCGGATGGCGGCGTTCACCGGGTCCCACCGGCCGCGCATGCCGCAGCTCCCGCCGGTGTCGCAACAGCCCGTCGCGCCATCCACGCAGGCGGTCAGCGCGATCGGGCCGTCGAAGGCGGTGACGACCTCGGTCAACGAAATGTCGGCCAGCGGGCGGGCGAGGACGTAGCCGCCGCGGGCGCCGCGCAGCCCGACGACCAGGCCGCTGCCGGACAGGATCTTCAGCACCTTGGCCACCGTGGGCTCGGCCAGGCCGGTGCGGCCGGCGAGGTCCGGCGCGCTCTGCCGCGCCTCGGGCGCCGTGCCCATGCGGGCCAGCACGACCACCGCGTAGTCCGTCAGGCGCGAGAGCTTGAGCACGGGGGTTCTCCTCTGCCACCCTAAATAGGACCCCTGCCGTCCTCTTTCCAGGGGGTCAGGCGAGGTTCGCTCATGTGCCGGTTGCATGGCACCGCCGCGGGGGCCACCGTGCGGCGAATTCCGGCCAGGGGGCGCGCATGCCGCTGATTCGCACGAAGGATGGGGTGGACCTGCACTACGAGGAGGCGGGGCAGGGCCGGCCGCTGGTCTTCGTTCACGAATTCGCCGGCGACGCCTCCTCCTGGGAGCCGCAGATGCGCTTCTTCGCCCGGCGCTTCCGCTGCGTCGCCTTCAACGCCCGCGGCTACCCGCCCTCCTCCGTGCCCGGCGCCTACAGCCAGGAGCTGGCGCGCGACGACCTCATCGCCGTGATCGAGGGGCTGGACCTGGCGCCGGCGCACGTCGTCGGCCTGTCCATGGGCGCCTTCGCCACCCTGCACCTGGGGCTGCGCTCGCCGCACCTGGCGCGGTCCCTCACCGTGGCGGGCGTGGGCTACGGCGCGCAGCCGGAGGCGCGGGAGCGGTTCCGTGCGGAGCTGGACGCCACCGTGGCGCTGCTGCGCGCCGAGGGGGTCGGCGCCTTTGCCGCGCGCTACGCCGCCGGCCCGTCGCGGCTGGTGTTCCGCGACAAGGACCCGCGCGGCTACGCCGAGTTCGCCGCCAACCTCGCCACCCATTCCGCGGAGGGCAGCGCGGGCACCATGCTGGGGGTGCAGCGCGAGCGGCCTTCCCTCTACGACCTCGCGGCCGGGTTCCGGCGCCTCACCCTGCCCACCATGCTGGTCGCGGGCGACGAGGACGAGGCGTCGCTGGACGCCACGCTCTGGCTGAAGCGCACCATCCCGACCAGCGGGCTGGCGGTGTTCCCGCGCGCCGGCCACACGCTGAACCTGGAGGAGCCGGAGCTGTTCAACCGCACGCTGCTGGACTTCCTCACGGCGGTGGATGGCGGCGCCTGGATGCCGCGCGCGGCGCCGCCCGAGGCCGGCATCATCGCCTGACGGCCGGGGGCCGACAGGCGAGTTTTTGTTGTGCCCTCAGACGCCGGGCGCCGCCTCCGGCAGCTTGGCTTCGCCGCGCCACGGGTGCGCCGGTAGCACGGTTCGTCTGGCGGCGGGCCGCGCCGTGCGCGACCGAGCCACGCCCTCAGGCGAAGGTCAGCCCCACCTTGCCCAGCCCCTCGAACGCCACCTCCACCGCGCAGGGGCCGTCCAGCCAGATCGGCGGCGTCACGCTGCCCAGCCACACCACCTGCCCGGCGCGCAACCCGCCGAACTCCCGCGCCGCGGGCGACTTCGCCAGCCAGCGCAGCGCCTCCAGCGGGTGCCCCAGCAGGTCGCGCCCGAAGCCGCTGCCCTTCACGACGCCATCCACCCGCAGCTCGCCGCGGATCGCCGCCAGGTCCACGCCGCGCCAGCCCGCCGGCGCCTCGCCCAGCACGCCCGCGGCGTGGAAGACGCAATCCGCCACCAGCGTCGGCGTGCCCAGCTCGCCCAGGTCGCCGTAGCGCTTCTCCACCACCTCGATGGCGGGGAAGACCGCGGCCAGGTCATCCACCCCGGCATCGGCGCCGAAGGGGATGTCGCGCGCCAGCCGCACGCCCACCTCGCACTCCACGCCCGGGTGCAGGAAGTCGGCGAAGCGCAGCACCGTGCCGTCCGCGTGGGGCGACGAGGCGGGCACGAAGCCGGCCGCCGGCCCGGACAGGCCCAGGTAGTCCTGCATCTGCTTCGTCGTGGCGCCGATCTTGAAGCCGAAGGGCGGGATGGCGCCGGTGCGCTCCGCCACGGTGCGCTGCGCGGCGTAGCCGGCATCGAGGTCCGCAGGCGCGGCGGCCCCCAGCGGCGCCAGCACGCGCTTGGCGCGGCGTGCCTCCAGGATCAGGTCGGCGGCGTCCATCATTCCCTCCCCAGTTCGTAGAGCGCCACGGCGGCGGCCGCCGAGACGTTCAGGCTTTCCATCGTGGCGCGGATCGGCAGGCGCACCAGCTCGTCGCAGGCCTCGCGGGTCAGGCGGCGCATGCCCTCGCCCTCGGCGCCCAGCACCAGGGCAACGCGCCGGCCGCCCAGGCCGGATTGCGCCAACGTCACCGGCCCCGCCGCTTCCAGTCCCACCACCCACAGGCCGGCCTGCTTCAGCGCCTCGATGGCGCGGGCCAGGTTCACCTCGCGCAGCACCGGCACCAGCTCCAGCGCACCCGATGCGGCGCGGGCCAGGGCGGCGCTCTCGTCGGGTGCGTGGCGGTCCTGCATCACCACGGCCGCCGCGCCGAAGGCCGCGGCCGAGCGCAGGATGGCGCCGACGTTGCGCGGGTCGGTCACCTGGTCGAGCACGACGACGGGGCCGGTCGTCTGCTCCATCACGACCGCCAGCGCGGGGTGGGCCAGCGGCTCCACCAGCAGGGCGGCGCCCTGGTGGATGGCGTCCGCGCCCAGGGTGCGGTCCAGCCGCTCGCGCTCGGCGATCTCGGGCGTGATGCGCCAGGGGGAGGGGACGCGCTCGGCCAGCTCGGCCTCCGCGCCGCGGGTGACCAGCAGGCGGCGCAGGCGGCGCGCCGGGTTGGCGAGCGCGGCGGCGACGGCGTGCAGGCCGTAGAGCCACACCCCTTCCTCGGGCGCGGGGGCGGACTGGGCGGGCGGGCGATGGGGGCGGCGGCGCATGGGGCCATCAAGGGGCGGATGGGCGGCGCTGGCAAGACGGCGGGCGCTGCGCTAGGACACGGCCGGGCCCCTGTGGCGCAATGGCAGCGCATCCGATTTGTAATCGGGAGGTTGCAGGTTCAACTCCTGTCGGGGGCACCATCCGGCCGCGGCATGTGCACGGCCAGCCACAGCGTGTCGCGCGCCGGGTCCGTCCAGGCGACGCGATGGCGGCAGCCGGCGGGCAGGATCGCCCAGTCGCCCGCCTCCAGCCGGCGTTCTGCCCCGTCCGGGAATGCCAGCACGGCGGCGCCGGCGACCAGCAGCACGAATTCGTCCCAGCCCTGGTCGAAACAGCCGCTGGCGGCCCCGCGGGAGGCGATGCGCTCCACCCGGGCGCCTCCGCCAGACAGCAGCTCGTCGAAGCGCTCGGTGCCGGGGGCGGGCGCGGGGGCGCCATCGCCGATGCGGCCGAATCTGGGGGCGATCATCCGGGCATCATGCCATTCCCACGCGGTCACGGGTGGCCCCGCCCGCGCGGGCGCGCTAGACCCCGCCGCAATGCCCGCCACTCCCGAACAGGTGCTGCACGAGGTCTTCGGCCATGACGGCTTCCGCGGCCGGCAGGGCGAGGTGGTGCGCCACGTCTGCGAGGGTGGCTCGGGCCTCGTGCTCATGCCCACGGGCGGCGGCAAGTCGCTGTGCTTCCAGGTGCCGGCGCTGGTGCGCCCGGGCCTGGCCATCGTCGTCTCGCCCCTGATCGCGCTGATGGAGGACCAGGTCGCCGCGCTGCGCCAGCAGGGCGTGGCCGCCGCGGCCCTGCATTCCGAGCTGGACGAGGAGGAGCGCCGCGCCGTGTGGCGCGACATCGCGGATGGCCGGCTGAAGCTGCTCTACGTCTCGCCCGAGCGGCTGACCATGGAGGGCATGCTGGAGCGCCTGGCCGAGCGCCCGATCGCCCTGTTCGCGGTGGACGAGGCGCATTGCATCTCGCAATGGGGCCATCACTTCCGGCCAGAATACCGCGCGCTGACCACCCTGCACGAGCGCTTCGCCGAGGTGCCGCGCCTGGCGCTCACCGCGACGGCAGACCCGCGCACGGCGGAGGACATCCGCCGCCTGCTGGGTCTCGCCGACGCGCCGGTCTTCCGCTCCTCCTTCGACCGCCCGAACATCCACCTCGCCGCCGTGCCGCGCGACAAGGAGCGCGAGCAGATCCGCGCCTTCCTGCGCGGGCAGGACGGCACGGGCATCATCTACTGCGGCACCCGCGCGCGCTCGGAAAGCACGGCGGCGTGGCTCTGCGCCGACGGGCACGACGCCATGGCCTTCCACGCCGGCATGGACCCCGCCGCCAAGCGCGAGGCGCATCGCCGCTTCGCCCGCGGCGAGCAGATGGTGATGTGCGCCACCATCGCCTTCGGCATGGGCATCGACCGGCCGGACGTGCGCTTCGTCGCCCACCTGTCGCTGCCCCAGGGGCCGGAGGGGTGGTACCAGGAGATCGGCCGTGCCGGGCGCGACGGGCAGCCAGCGCGCGCGCTGCTGCTCTACGGCGCCGGCGACATCGCCCTGGCCCGCCAGCGCATCGAGGACAGCCCGGCCGGCGACGAGCAGAAGCGCATCGAGCGCGCGCGGCTGAACGCCATGGTGGGCATCGCGGAATCGCCCGCCTGCCGGCGCCGCACCCTGCTGCGCTGCTTCGGCGAGGACCTGGCGGAGGATTGCGGCCGCTGCGACGTCTGCGCCAACCCGCCGCGGCTGGTGGACGCCACCGTGGCGGCGCAGAAGCTGATCTCGGCCGCGGTGCGGACCGGCAGCCGCTTCGGGTTGAACCACCTGGTGGACGTGCTGCGCGGGCGGATGACGGACAAGGTGGCGCAGTTCGGCCACGACGCCCTGCCGACCTTCGGCAAGGGCAAGGAGGTGGCGGATTCCGCCTGGAAGGACATCGCCCGCCAGCTGGTGGCCGAGGGCGCGCTGGACGTGGCGGTGCAGAACCACGGCGAGCTGGTGCCGACGGAGGCCGCCCGCCCCCTGCTGCGCGGCGAGCGGCCCTTCATGCTGCGCGAATCCTCCTTCCGCGCCACGGCGGCGCGGGAGGACCGGGTGCCGCCCCCCTCGGACGACCCGCTGTTCGGCGCGCTGCGCGAATGGCGGCGCGAGCAGGCGAAGGCGCAGCAGGTGCCGGCCTACGTCATCTTCCACGACCAGACCCTGGCCGAGATCGCCCGCCGCCGCCCCGGCACGCTGGAGGAGCTGCGCCAGGTGCCCGGCGTGGGCGAGAGCAAGCTGCAGCGATACGGCGACGCCGTGCTGGCGGTGCTGGCCGCCTGAGGGGGCGAACGGCATCTGTTGAAATCGGCCGCGATGGGCCTATGATTCCCTCCAACCAATGGACGGGAGTGGGACCATGGATGGACATGTTGCGCAGGGTGGCAGCGGCAAGTGCCCCGTCGTGCATGGCGCGCCGAAGCACGTCACCTTCGGCGGGCGCGGCAACAAGGACTGGTGGCCCAACCAGCTGAACCTGCGCATCCTGGCGCAGCATTCCGCCCTGTCGAACCCCCATCCCGGCTTCGACTACGCGGAGGCCTTCAAGGCGTTGGACCTGGGCGCCGTGGTGAAGGACCTGCACGCGCTGATGACCGACAGCCAGCCCTGGTGGCCGGCCGACTACGGGCATTACGGCGCGTTCTTCATCCGCATGGCGTGGCACGCCGCCGGCACCTACCGCACGGCCGACGGCCGCGGCGGGGCGGGCACCGGGCAGCAGCGCTTCGCCCCCCTGAACTCCTGGCCCGACAACGCGAACCTGGACAAGGCGCGCCGGCTGCTGTGGCCCATCAAGCAGAAATACGGCAAGGCGCTGTCCTGGGCCGACCTCTTCGTGCTGACGGGCAACGTCGCGCTCGAATCCATGGGCTTCAAGACCTTCGGCTTCGGCGGCGGCCGCGCCGACGTGTGGGAGCCGGAGGAGGACGTGTTCTGGGGCGCCGAGGACACCTGGCTGGGCGACGAGCGCTACGCCGGCGACCGCGAGCTTGCGAACCCGTTGGCCGCGGTGCAGATGGGCCTGATCTACGTGAACCCGCAGGGCCCGAACGGCGTGCCCGACCCCCTGGCCTCCGCGCGCGACATCCGCGAGACCTTCGCGCGCATGGCGATGAACGACGAGGAGACGGTGGCCCTGGTCGCCGGCGGCCACACCTTCGGCAAGTGCCACGGCGCGGGCGACGCCGCGCATGTGGGGCTGGAGCCGGAGGGCGCCGCGATCCACGAGCAGGGCTTCGGCTGGACCAGCAGCTTCGGCACCGGCTCGGGCCCGCACACCATCACCTCGGGCATCGAGGGCGCCTGGACCAACGACCCGAAGCGCTGGGACAACGGCTACTTCGACAACCTGCTGGGCCTGGACTGGGAGCTGACCAAGAGCCCCGCCGGCGCCTGGCAGTGGACGCCCACCAACCCCGAGGCCCAGGCCGCGGTGCCCGACGCGCACGACCCCGCGCTGCGCCACGCGCCGATGATGACGACCGCCGACATGGCGCTGAAGCTGGACCCCATCTACGGCCCCATCTCGAAGCGCTTCCACGAGAACCCGGACCAGTTCGCCGACGCCTTCGCCCGCGCCTGGTTCAAGCTGACCCACCGCGACATGGGGCCGAAGGTCCGCTACCTCGGCCCGCTGGTGCCGGCCGAGGAGTTGATCTGGCAGGACCCGCTGCCGCCGGTGGACCACCCGCTGGTCGGCGAGGCCGAGGTGGCCGCGCTGAAGGCGGAGGTGCTGGCATCCGGCCTGTCGGTGGCGGAGCTGGTGTCCACCGCCTGGGCCGCCGCCTCCTCCTTCCGCGGGTCGGACAAGCGGGGCGGGGCCAATGGCGCGCGCATCCGCTTCAGCCCGCAGAAGGATTGGGAGGTGAACCAGCCGGCGCAGCTGGCGAAGGTCTTGGCCGTGCTGGAAGGCATCAAGGCGAAGTCCGACGCCGCCGGGCGCCGCATCTCGCTGGCCGACCTCATCGTCCTGGCCGGCGGCGCGGCGGTGGAGCAGGCGGCGCGCGCGGCTGGGACGGAGGTGACGGTCCCCTTCACCCCGGGCCGGACCGACGCCTCGGAGGAGCAGACCGACGCCGCCTCCTTCGCGGTGATGGAGCCGGCGCAGGACGGCTTCCGTAACTACGCCAAGCCCGGCCAGGTGATGCCGGTGGAGGAGGCGCTGGTGGACCGCGCCCAGTTGCTGACGCTCACGGCGCCCGAGATGACGGTGCTGGTGGGCGGGCTGCGCGTGCTGGGCGTCAACGCTGGGCCCTACGGCATCCTGACGAAGAATCCGGGCGTGCTGGACAATGCCTTCTTCGTGAACCTGCTCGACATGGCCCATGCCTGGAAGCCGGTCGAGGGGCACGAGGGGCTGTACGAGGCGCGCAACCGCGAGACGGGCATGGTGGCCTGGACCGGCACGCGGGCCGACCTGGTCTTCGGGTCGAACTCGCAGCTGCGGGCGCTGGCCGAGGTCTACGCCTGCGACGATGGCGGCGGGGCCTTCGTGCACGACTTCGTGCGCGCGTGGACCAAGGTGATGGAACTGGACCGCTTCGACCTGCGGGCCTGATCGCGCGGCACGGCCGGGGCGGGCTCATCCCGCCTCGGCCAGCTTGCCCCCGCTCACCACCCAGCGCCGCGTGTGGAACGCCGCCACCGCAGGGCGGTGCGCGATGGAGACCAGCGTCACCCCCGGCAGGCGTTCCAGCAGCTCCTCGTGCAGGCGCTGCTCCATCGCCGCATCCAGGCTGGCCGTCGCCTCGTCCAGGAACAGCCAGTCGGGCTTGTTCAGCAGGGCGCGCGCCCATTGCAGCCGCTGCTGCTCGCCGCCCGACAGGCGGCGCTCCCAGGCATCCTCCTCGTCCAGGCGGGGGATCAGGTGCGCGAGGCCGACCGCCTCCAGCGCCTCGCGCGCCGCCGCGTCGCCATGGGCCTCGGGCGCGGCCGGGTAGCAGAGGGCGCGGCGCAGCGTGCCGAGCGGCAGGTAGGGGCGCTGCGGCAGGAACAGGGCGCGCGCGCCCTCGGGCACCAGGACGCGGCCGCTGCCGAAGGGCCAGATGCCGGCCAGCGCGCGGAACAGCGTGGACTTGCCGGAGCCCGACGGGCCGGACACCAGCACGCGCTCGCCCGCGCGGATCACGGCGTCGCCCGCCTGCACCAGCACGCGGCCACCGGGCAGGGCGATCGTCACGCCTTCCAGCCGCATCTCTCCCGCCGGGCCGGGGGCGGCCAGCACGCCTTGCCCGGCCTGGGCGCGCGCCGCCTCCACCGCATGGCGGAAGCCTGTCAGGCGGGCGACCGTGGCGCGCCACTGGGTCAGCGCCGCGTAGTTGTCCACGATCCAGGACAGCGCGCCCTGCACCTCGTTGAAGGCGCCGGCGGTCTGGGTCAGCCCGCCCAGCGGGATGCGGCCGGCGAAGAAGGCGGGGGCGGCGACGACGTAGGGAAAGACGATCGCCACCTGGGTGTAGCCCGCGGTGAAGAAGGTCAGCCGCTTGGTGGCCGTCATCAGCGCCCACCAGTTCTCCATCAGCGCGCGGAAGCGGGCCATGAGGCCGGCGCGCTCCTCCGCCTCGCCCCGGTGCAGGGCCACGCCCTCGCTGCCGTCGCGGAAGCGGACCAGCGCGTAGCGGAAATCGGCCTCCACGCGCTGCTGGGTGAAGTTCAGCCGGGCCAGCGGGCGGCCGATCAGGTGGGCCAGGACGGTGCCCGCGCCGGCGTAGAGGATCGCCACCCAGACCAGGTAGCCCGGGACCGTGACGCCCAGCACGGTGACGGTGTCCGACAGGCTCCAGAGCACAAGCAGGAAGGACAGCAGCGTGACGACGGAGCGCAGCAGCCCCAGCCCCAGCGCCAGCGTCTCGTCCACGAAGAGGCGCGCGTCGTCGGCCACGCGCTGGTCCGGGTTGTCGGCGCCGCCGGGATCGAGCGAGAGGCGGTAATGCGCGCGCTCGGCCAGCCAGTCGTTGACCATCCCCTCGGTGATCCACCGGCGCCAGCGGATCTGCAGCGCCTGGCGCAGGTAGAGCGCGTAGACGGCCACGAGGATGTACAGCCCGGCGATCCAGGAGAAGCCGGGCATCAGCCCGCTGTCCGTGTCCGCCCAGGTGAACAGGAGCGCCGAGAAGCGCGCGGCGTCGCGCGCCTCCAGCGCGTTGAAGAACTCGCGGTTCCAGAAGGACAGCAGCACGGACATCGCCACCAGGGCGAGGTTCAGCGCCACCACCACGCCCAGCAGCAGGAAGGCGCGCCCGCGCTCCTCCGAACGCCAGTAGGGCGCGGCCAGCGCCCAGGCGTCGCGCAGGCCGAAGCCGGTCACGCGCGCATCGCCGCGGCTTCGGCGGCCAGCGCCGCGTCGCCCGGCGCCAGGCGGCTGGCCTGCTCCATCAGCAGGGGGGCGGCGGGGCTGCGGGCGGCGCGCAGCCGGCGGGCGAGCGCGGCGAAGGCCGGCGCGGCGTTGGCCGGCGCCAGGTCGGGCGGGCCGGCGGGATAGCGCGGCGCCACCACCAGTTCCGCCGCCAGGGCCAGCGCGCGGCGCAGCGCCGGGCCGTCCGGGGCAACCGACCAGGCGCGGGCAATGCGCGCGTGCGACCTGAAGGCCTGGTGACGGTCCATCCCGCGCAGCATGGCGCCCTCCGCGATGCGGTAGTGGTAGAGTGCTGCGGGCAGGCAGAGGATCTCCATCCCCGCCAGGGCCGCGCGCAGCAGCAGTTCCCAATCCTCGAAGCCGGCGCGGTCGGTGCCGAAGGCGCCCAGGGCGTCCAGCGCGTCGCGGCGGATGAGGAAGCCGGCGTCGCCGAAGCGGTTCTCCACCAGCCCCAGCTCCACCGGGCCGCCGAGCGGGATCCAGCCATTGGGCGTGGCGGGCGCCTCGGCTGGGCCATGCAGGCTGCCGGTGAAGTTGTGCAGCTGGCAGGTGACGATGGGCGCCCCCGCATGCAGCGCGGCGCGCGCCATGGTCGAGACCCAGTTGGGATAGGCGATGTTGTCGTCGTCCAGGAAGGCGATGAACTCGCCCCGCGCCGCCGCGGCCCCGGCGTTGCGCGCGGCGCCGAGATAGGCGTTGGCCCCCTGCCGGACCAACCGCCAGCCGCGCGCCGCCAGCCGCGGCTCCACCGCGCCCAGGAAGGCGCGCGCGGCGGGCGAGGGGCTGGCATCGTCCACCACCACCACCTCCAGCGCCGGCCAGTCCTGCGCCTCCAGGCTCGCGAGCGCGCCGGCCAGCAGCAGCGGGCGGTCGAAGGTGGTGAGCACGACGCTCACCAGGGGCGTGCCGGTGGGCGCGGGGGCGGCGGGGGGCAGGGCGGCGGCGCGGCGGTGCAGCGCAGCCCAGCCGTCGCGGGTGGCGGCGCCGTCCCGGGCCGGGCGCAGCGGGGGCGCGCCCTTGCGCAGGCAGGCGGCGAGGCGGCCGGCCAGGGCCTCGGCGGTGCGCGGGAACAGCGCGGCGGGGCGGTCGTCGGGATGGACCAGCTCGGCGATGCCGCCCACGTCGGCGGCGACGAAGGGCGTGCCGGCGGACAGGCATTCCAGCACCGTGTAGGGCGAGTTCTCGCTGGTGGAGGCGATCACCGCCAGCCGCCCCGGCTGCGCCAGGAAGCGGCGCGCGCCCTCCACGTCCAGGTCGTTGCGGACCTCCCAGGGGAAGTCCCACCCAGCGGCGGCCCGGGCAAGGAAGGACAGTCCGTCCGTGCCGCCCGCCTCGCCCACCTTGCCCAGGAAGGCGACGCGCGCCGGCGGCGTGCCGAGGTCTGCCAGCCGGGCGATGGCGGCGCAGAACAGCGCCAGCCCCTTGCGCTCCTCCAGCCGGCCGAAGAAGACCGGCTCGGTGATCGCGCGCCGCGTCGCGGGCTCCTCCGGGAAGCCGGCGGGCAGCAGGTTGAGCAGCACCTCGCGCGCCGGCGGCAGCGCCCAGCCTTCGGCCAGCGCCCAGTCAAGCATGTAGCGGCTGGGGGAGACGACGATGTCGGCCAGCTCGGCCGAGCGGCGCTCCATGTAGGCGACGGCGGCGGCGTCGGCGCCGGGAGCGAAGTCGTCGCTGTTGCGGCGGTGCCACTCCGCCGGGGAGTGCAGCTGGCAGACCAGCGCGGTGCGCCCCAGCCCCAGCCCGGCGCGGCGCGCCTGGGCGGCGAAGAAGCCGATGCCGCGCCATTCGTGGAAATGCACCAGGTCGAAGTCGCGCGCCATGAGCCATTGCGCGGCGAGCAGCGAGAGCCTGGCCTCGTCGCCCTGCGCGTGCAGCGTCGCCAGGTGCAGGCCGCGGGCGGCGAAGCGGGCCGCCCAGGCGGCGAGGGGCGCCGTTTCCGAATAGGCGGCGGGGTAGAGGATGGTGACGTCGTGGCCCTGGGCCAGCAGCGCCTCGGCCAGGGCGGCGAAGGCGGTGCCGATGCCGCCGTTGCGGACCGGGCCTGCGAGGTCGAGGGTGAGGAGGCAGATCCTCATGGCGCCGGCTCGGCCAGGATGACCAGCGAGCGCCCTTCCCAGGAGGGCGTCGCGATGCGCGGGCGCAGCCCGGCCAGCCCCAGCATGCGGGCGATGGCGATGCGGTCCATGAAGCTCCACCAGGCCGTCGCGCCCAGGCCGGCCATCTCGGCCTGCGCGCGGGTGAAGCCCTGCGGGAAGCGTCGGTACTGCTCCAGCGCCACCCCGCGCTCCCGCCACCACTCCGCCATCGCGGCGCTCTGGGCGGGCGACATGGCATGGGCGTGCCAGGCATCGCCGGGGCGGAAGCCCGCGCGCGCCAGGGGGCCGGCGGCGGTGACGACGGGCGTTTCCAGCAGGATGCGGCGCGCCCCCGTGGCGGCGAGCGCCCGCAGCCGCGCCACCGGCTCCGCGGCGTGGACGAGCTGGCTGCCATCCACCACGAGGTCGGGGAAGCCCGCCGCCTCGCGCAGCCCCGGGGCGTCGGGGGCGGCGCGCAGCCACCAGGGGCGTGGGGCATCCACGTCCGGCGTGCCGCCGAAGGGGCGGGCGTCGGCCGCGCGGCCGGCGGCGAGGATGGCCTCGGCCAGGGCGGGGAGTTCCAGCGCCGCCGCCTCCGCGCGCAGCGCGGCCTCGGGGTCGGGGTCGGGCGGCAGGTCCGGGCAGGCGACATGCGCGCGCCGGGCGCCGGCGGCGCGGCAGAGCAGCAGGAAGCGCGCCACCCGCGGCGCATCGCCCCAGGTCAGCAGGACCGAGGAGCGCCAGCACAGCTCCAGCGCCGCGGCCAGCAGGGGATCGCCGCCCGCGGGGTCGGGCAGGGGCGGGGGCGGGCCGGGCAGGGGCGGGCGCTGCGGACGTTCCGCCACCGCGGCGGGCGCCGGGCGCGCGCGGAGGAACGGCAGCCTCACCCCGGCGGCCCGAGGCGGATGACGCCGCGCATCGCCGCCGGCGCCACCGGCTTGCCCTTACGCAGGATTCGCAGCTGCCCGGCCCCGGCCAGCGCCGCCGCTTCCTGCCGCACGCGGCCCATCAGGGGTCGCCAGTCATCGGGCGCCAGGGCGCGGGCGACCTCGGAAGGGCAGATGCTCCTGCCGGCGCCGCGGCCTGCGATCTGGCGCAGGATCTCGGCGCGGATGGCCTCGGGGGTCAGGGCGCCAGCCACGTCATCGCCTCCGGCTGCCAGGTGAAGCGGGCGCGGCGATGGCCGGTGGCGCAGAGCCAGAGCCATTCCAGCCGGTCGAAGCGCAGCAGGATCACCGCGAAATGGGCCTGCCCCGCCTCCGCGTCCTGCGGGGCTGGGGGCGGCTCGGCGACGGGCGTGCCGGGGCCGGGCTCGATGGCGTAGACGCGGCGCGACGCCGGGCGGCTGGCGACCCAGGCGGCGTCGGCCTCGGCATCCGCGTGGTGGGGCGTGGCGATGCCGGACAGGCGCAGCTGCACCTGCGCGCCGGCATCGTAAAGATGTAACTCGGCCCGGCCGTCGCGCGACAGCTCGGCGAACTTCGCGGCCCGCGCGTCGGTGTGCAGGCGCAGGATGCGCCGCGCCGGGTCGAAGCCGCGCAGCACCACGGTGCGGGCGCGCGGGGCGCCGTCCAGGCCGATGGTGGCCAGCGTGGGGGTGTGGAAGGGCGAGCGCCGGTCCGCCACGCCGCGCGCCAGCAGGGCCAGCGCATGGGCGCGGCTGGCGGGAAGGTCGTCGGCGAAGGCGGGGCGCGGGCGGGGCGCCATGTCCTGCTGCATGGCGATGTTGTGCGGCGCGCCCGGCCCCCTTGTCCAGCGGGGCAAGCCCGCCTATCCGCGGTGCAGCACACGCAGGAGCGCCCCAATGCCCGCCATCGCCGACATCATCGCCCGCGAGATCCTGGACAGCCGCGGCAACCCGACCGTGGAGGCGGAGGTGGTGCTGGACGACGGCTCGCGCGGGCGGGCCATGGTGCCCTCGGGCGCCAGCACCGGCGCGCACGAGGCGGTGGAGCTGCGCGACGGCGACACGGCCCGCTTCGGCGGCAAGGGCGTGCTCAAGGCGGTGGCGAACATCGAGGGCGAGATCTTCGACGCCATCGGCGGCATGGACGCGCACGAGCAGGTCAAGATCGACGGGGTGATGCTGGAGCTGGACGGCACGCCCAACAAGGCGCGGCTGGGGGCGAACGCCACGCTGGCCGTGTCGCTCGCCGTGGCGCGTGCGGCGGCCGAGGCGCACGGGCTGCCGCTGTACCGCTACGTCGGCGGCGCCTTCGCGCGCACCCTGCCGGTGCCGATGATGAACATCATCAACGGCGGCAAGCATGCCGACAACCCGATCGACATCCAGGAATTCATGGTGATGCCGGTCGCCGCCGGCACGGTGGCCGAGGCGTGCCGCATCGGCGCCGAGATCTTCGCCAGCCTGAAGGGCGCGCTGCACGACGCGCACCACAACACCAACGTGGGCGACGAGGGCGGCTTCGCGCCCAACCTCAAGAGCGCCGACGAGGCGCTGGAGTTCATCGCCCGCGCCTGCGAGAAGGCCGGCCACCGGCTGGGCGAGGACGTGATGCTGGCGCTGGACTGCGCCTCCACCGAGTTCTTCCACGGCGGCAGCTACGCCATGGAGGGCGAGGGCAAGACCCTCGATTCCGCCGGCATGGTGGACTACCTGGCGGCGCTGTGCGCGAAGTGGCCGATCATCTCCATCGAGGATGGCTGCGCCGAGGACGACTGGGCGGGCTGGAAGCTGCTGACCGAGCGCCTGGGCGCCACGGTGCAGCTGGTGGGCGACGACCTGTTCGTGACCAACACCGAGCGGCTGCGCCAGGGGATCGACACGCGGACGGCGAACTCCATCCTGGTGAAGGTCAACCAGATCGGCACGCTGACCGAGACGCTGGAGGCGGTGGAGACGGCGCACAAGGCGGCCTACACCGCCGTGATGTCGCACCGCTCGGGCGAGACGGAGGACAGCACCATCGCCGATCTCGCGGTGGCGACGAACTGCGGGCAGATCAAGACCGGCTCGCTGTCGCGCTCCGACCGGTTGGCCAAGTACAACCAGCTGATCCGCATCGAGCAGGATCTGGGCCCGGCGGCGCGCTACGCCGGGCGGACGGTGCTGAAGCGCTGATCGTTCTGGACATCTTCACCATCGCGGGTGGATGATGCGGGATGGCGCGGCCTCGGGGGAGGGCGCGCCTTGGGGGTTTGGGGGTTTCCACATGGTGCGCATCCGCAGGGCCATCGGCCGTGCGCTGAAGCTGATGGCGGCGCCGGTCGTGCTGTCGTCGCTGGCGGGCTTCTTCATCTGGCACGCCTCGCATGGCGAGCGCGGGCTGATCGCGCGCGAGGCGCGCGTGGTGCAGATCGCCGAGGCGCGCACCGAGCTGGCGCGGGCGACGGCGGAGCGCGAGGCGGCGGAGCGGCGGGTGAACGCCCTGCGCGGTGCCACGATCGACCGCGACCAGCTGGAGGAGCGGGCGCGGGCGCTGCTGAACATGACGCAGCGCGAGGAGATCGTGATCCCCTACCAGCCGGGGCAGCGCCTGTTCTGACCATGCTTGGGTGCAATGCAGCATCGCCTCCGCCTGTGAACTGAAATCCGGTTAATCGGCATTTTGCGGCGCAATACCGCGGGTTTTCGCAAGATCGTGAGCTTGCGGAAGCGCCCCTGCTTGCGTAGATCGGAGGCATCCGTCCGAGAGGTGCCGCATGCCCGCCGATCCCGCCATCAAGCGCCGCAGCAAGGCCACGACGAAACCGGCGATGGACCGTGAGCAGACGGTCAAGGCCTATCGGGACATGCTGCTGATCCGCCGCTTCGAGGAGAAGGCCGGCCAGCTCTACGGCATGGGGCTGATCGGCGGCTTCTGCCACCTCTACATCGGCCAGGAGGCCGTGGTGGTCGGCATCCAGCTGGCGCTGAAGGAGGGTGACCAGGTCATCACCTCCTACCGCGACCACGGGCACATGCTGGCGACCGGCATGGAGGCGCGCGGCGTGATGGCCGAGCTGACCGGGCGCATCGGCGGCTATTCCAAGGGCAAGGGCGGGAGCATGCACATGTTCTCGCGCGAGAAGGGGTTCTACGGCGGGCACGGCATCGTCGGCGCGCAGGTCGCGCTCGGCGCCGGGCTGGCCTTCGCCAACTGGTACCGGCAGGACGGGCGCGTCGCCGTCGCGTATTTCGGCGAGGGCGCGTCCAACCAGGGCCAGGTCTTCGAGAGCTTCAACCTGGCGGCGCTGATGAAGCTGCCCTGCATCTTCGTGATCGAGAACAACAAGTACGGCATGGGCACGAGCGTCGAGCGCGCCTCCGCCTCACGCGATCTCTCGAGGAACGGCGCGCCCTGGGGCATCCCGGGCGAGCAGGTGGACGGCATGAACGTGCAGGCCGTCTTCGAGGCGGCGCAGCGCGCGGTGGCGCATTGCCGCGCCGGGCTGGGCCCGTACCTGCTGGAGATGAAGACCTACCGCTACCGCGGCCACTCCATGTCCGACCCCGCGAAGTACCGCACGCGCGAGGAGGTGCAGAAGATGCGCGAGCAGCATGACTGCCTGGAGACGGCGCGCGCCGAGGTGCTGGCGCTGGGCATGACGGAGGCGGAGCTGAAGGCGATCGACGACGAGGTGAAGGCAATCGTGCAGGACAGCGCCGACTTCGCGCAGGCTAGCCCTGAGCCGCCCGAGGGCGAGCTGTGGACCGACATCCTCGTGGAGGCGAAGTAGTCATGGGTGCCGCGATCCTGATGCCGGCGCTGTCGCCGACGATGACCGAGGGCAAGCTGGCCCGCTGGCTGAAGAAGGAAGGCGAGGCGGTGAAGTCCGGCGACGTGCTCGCCGAGATCGAGACCGACAAGGCGACCATGGAGGTCGAGGCGGTGGACGAGGGCACGCTGACCCGCATCCTGGTGCCCGAGGGGACCGAGGGCGTGGCCGTCAACTCCGTGATCGCCGAGCTGGATGGCGGCGAGGGCGGGGCGGCCCAGGCGGCGCCCCCGGGCGCGCACGGCGAGAAGGCCGCGCCCCTGCCGCAGGCCGAGGCGCCGGCGACGCTGACGAAGCAGCCCTCCGTGGCCGCGCAGCCCATCGCTTCCGCGCCCGAGAAGGACTGGGGCGCGGTGAAGCCGATCACGGTGCGCGAGGCGCTGCGCGACGCGATGGCCGCCGAGATGCGTCGCGACGCCGACGTGTTCCTCATCGGCGAGGAGGTCGGGCAGTACCAGGGCGCCTACAAGATCAGCCAGGGGCTGCTGGACGAGTTCGGCCCGCGCCGCGTGCTGGACATGCCCATCACCGAGCACGGCTTCACCGGCATGGCGACGGGCGCGGCCTTCACGGGGCTGAAGCCCATCGTGGAGTTCATGACCTTCAACTTCTCCATGCAGGCGATCGACCACATCATCAACTCGGCCGCCAAGACGCTGTACATGTCCGGCGGGCAGCTGGGCTGCCCGATCACCTTCCGCGGGCCGAACGGCGCGGCCTCGCGCGTCGCTGCCCAGCATTCGCAGTGCTACGCGTCGTGGTACGCGCATTGCCCGGGGCTGAAGGTGATCGCTCCGTGGAACGCGGCGGACGCCAAGGGCCTGCTGCGCGCCGCCATCCGCGACCCGAACCCGGTCATCTTCCTCGAGAACGAGATCCTCTACGGCCAGAGCTTCGACTGCCCGACGGACGAGGAGTTCGTGCTCGAGATCGGCAAGGCGAAGGTGGAGCGCGAGGGCACGGACGTGACCATCGTCGCCTTCTCCATCATGGTCGGCATGGCGATGCAGGCGGCCGAGAAGCTGGCCGAGCAGGGCATCAGCGCCGAGGTGGTGAACCTGCGCTCCATCCGCCCGCTGGACACCGAGACGATCGTGCGCAGCGTGAAGAAGACCAACCGCCTGGTGACGCTGGAGGAGGGCTGGCCCTTCGCCGGCATCGGCTCGGAGGTGGCGATGCAGGTGATGGAGCACGCTTTCGACCACCTGGACGCGCCGCCGGTACGGGTGACGGGCCTCGACGTCCCGATGCCCTACGCCGCGAACCTGGAGAAGCTGGCCTTGCCGCGCCTCGACCAGGTGGTGGAAGCTGCCCGCAACGTCACGTATCGCTGAGGGGAGCGCAGCCATGGCCACCGACATCCTGATGCCCGCGCTGAGCCCCACCATGACCGAGGGCACGCTGGCGCGCTGGTTGAAGAACGAGGGCGACGCGGTGAAGTCCGGCGACGTGCTCGCCGAGATCGAGACCGACAAGGCGACCATGGAGGTCGAGGCGGTGGACGAGGGCATCCTCGGCCGCATCGTGGTTCCCGGCGGCACGGAGGGCGT
>LNFM01003120.1_pt1 | contig 56400 bp, 50 predicted proteins | sample 596031 | NCBI WGS metagenome assembly LNFM01 (sample SAMN04254537, study PRJNA301005) | activated carbon metagenome | isolation source: dual media filters at the Ann Arbor, Michigan drinking water treatment plant | place: USA: Ann Arbor
GATTTTAAAAACACGCGCGCTACTGAGCTTTTGCGGCGGCCTGTACCGTAATTGTATTTACCAATCATTTCATCTACCTTAAATAGTCAGTGCTTTTGGTTGTTGTGCAGCGTGCTCGTGCTTGTCACCAGCATACACTTTCATTTTTTTAGCCATTGCATAGCCTAGTGGGCCTTTTGGCAACATGCCTTTTACTGCTTTTTCTAAAGCGCGACCAGGAAACTTGTCTTGCATTTTAGAGAATGTTGTTGTGCTGATGCCACCTGGGTAACCAGAGTGACTGTGGTATTGCTTGTCAGTCGCTTTTGCGCCTGTTACTTTAATTTTGTCAGCATTAATTACCACAATGTAATCGCCTGTATCAACGTGTGGTGTGTAAATGGCTTTATGCTTACCACGTAAGCGGTGTGCTACTGCACTGGCTAAACGACCTAATACTAAGTCGGTTGCGTCAATTACAAACCAATCGCGTTGTACTTCATGCGATTTTGCAGAAAATGTTTTTCCAGAAAAAATATTCATCGTATCACTACCTAATTCAATATAAGCTAATTCAGTTTAAGCCAGTTCAGTATCAAGCTATGGTTTATCTATAGCTTATAAAAACAAGAGGGCGGATTATATGCTTTTGCTTATAAGCTTGTCAATTGCAAAAAATGATTAAATGCTGGATTTTTAATGCTTAATGCTATTTAAATGCGTTTGGTTCATGACTGATAAGTTGGCATGCCAATTGCTTACAGTATATTTACCAAACGATAGTCTAGAAGAACAGGTAATCATGATGCATAACAATTATATATTAAAACAAGCCGTGCTAACCGCGCTAACTGTGCTATCTGTAGGCATGCAAAGTCAGGTATTTGCTGTTGGTTTGGGTGATATTGAAGTGAAATCGCACATAGGGCAGCCTTTAAATGCCAAGGTAAAAGTACAGGGCATTGAAGGCTTAAAAGACCAAGCCTGCTTTAGGTTAGGCGCTGATTCTGATCAGATTAATCAAGTGAGCCGTGCCCAATTAAAGTTGGGTAATATAAAAGGTGATGAGGCTATTTTGACCATTACTACTTCAGACGTTATCAATGAGCCTATTGTGAGCTTATCTGTGATAGCAGAATGTGACAGCACCTTTCGCCGCGACTATGTGTTGCTAATTGACCCGCTTTTAACGACTGAAGTTGAACCATCAATTGATGAAGAATCCGTCAACACTGTCGAAACTACCAACAATATTGTTGAGAAATCTGCTGTAACAAAACCATCTGAGGCTAAATCAACTTATAGCCAGACTGTGCGTGTTAAATCTAATAGCAACAAAAGCCAAAGCGTAAATAGTAAAAATGTTGATAAAGTAAATATTGCTTCAGGCGACAATTCTGTAAAAAAGCCAGTCAGTCAGCCCATTTTTAGAGAATCTAAGCCTCGTTTGAGTATTTCTGGTGGGGCAACTGATGTTCAGGCCAATGCAATTGGTTTGCGCTTAGATAAACAATTACATTTTTCAGCCGAAACTGCGCCACAAGCACTTGCTAGCAATATTGCTATAGAAGATGAAGCAACTGTGCTGAGCAATCGCCTTGCACATTTAGAGCAACAAATTACAAGCTTACAACTGCGTAATCGCGCACTTGAAGCGGAAAAAAAATCACAGCAACAAGAAATCACGCCGACAGCCACATCTAGCCTAACTTCATCTTATTTAATTGGTGGCGCCGCAAAGTGGTGGCCATATTTTGCGGGTTTAGGATTATTAATTGGCGGCTATTTTGCTGCAGATTACTGGCGCCGCCGCCGTCAATCACAACAATTAAATAGCGCAGAAGATGTATGGAACGTGTTGGATGCGAATTCTAACAACCTTGTGTATTACAAGGATAGCGACTTTGAAGACAGTTTGTTTGAAGACAAACCAGAATCGACTTCTGGTGCCGCTGTAACAAAAAGTGCTGAGCAAGAATTTGCCGACTTTGAGGCAACACAAACACTGGCAGCGCCTATTGAAGTAGAAGAAGATATTTTTGAGCACAATATTTTGGATCATGCCGATGTATTTTTATCGCATGGCCGCACTAGCTTGGCGATTCAATTATTGCAAAATCATTTATTAGACTTTCCAAAACAATCGGTCACTATTTGGTTATTTTTGCTGGATTTATTGGCAAAAGAAAACTTACAAGCCATGTATGAGCAAACCACGCTTGAATGTAAAGAGCATTTCAATATCCGCATTGCAGCATTTACCAATGATGAAGCAAGCCTAAAACAAAACTTAGAAGATTTTCCACGATTAATGGCAGGTTTGGAACAAGCATGGGGAACGCCTGCTGCGTTGGTTTACTTGGATGACTTAATTTATAACAGCCGTCTTGAGAACAGAGTAGGGTTTGATAAAAATGTTTTAGAAGAGTTAATTTTATTAAGAGGCATTGCCCAAAGCAATGTGAACAAAGCAGATGTAATTCAATTGGATGAGAAAAAAATGGCGATTAAAGAATTGAAAGAAGCAAAATTAGCGGCTAGCAAAGTAGATAAAATGCAAAAGCTAGAAGAGTTTACCTTGGCTGAAGCTGCAAAAGTGGCTGTGCCTGATGTTGAGGAAAATGTAGAACTGTTTGAATTCAACTTAATTGAATACAAATAGGTCATTTAAGGGCTTATGCTGAGTACTTAAAATAATGCTCAGCCAAAAGCCCAACAAAAATTGCGAAACCAATCCAGTTGTTATGTAAAAATGCTTTGAAGCAATCTGCTTTAAGGCGTTTTTTGATGGTTTGATATTGCACCACCACTAAGCCCAGCGCTAATAAAAGGCCAACATAATAATATTGGCTATAGCCCAAAAATTGGCCAACATAAGCTAATAGGCTTAGCATTACTGCATAACAAAGCATCACGGCAACCACATCGAATTTGCCAAAAAATATGGCGGATGATTTGATGCCAATTTTTAAATCGTCATCCCTATCAACCATGGCATATTCGGTATCGTAAGCAATTGCCCAAAACACATTGGCCAAAAGTAAAACCCATGCAATTGGCGGAATATAGTCATTTATCGCCGCAAACGCCATGGGAATTCCAAATCCAAAAGCAATGCCTAAATACGCTTGCGGAATGGCTAAAAATCGCTTGGTAAATGGGTAGCTAGCCGCTAAAAATAGGGCTGCAAAAGATAACAGAATAGTGGTTTTGTTAAACAGCAAAACCAAGCAAAAAGCCAATAAACATAGGCCCGCTGCCAATAAATAGGCTTCTTTAACGTTTACCTCACCAGTTGCCAGTGGGCGATTTTTAGTGCGTTCAACCAAACCATCGTATTTACGGTCGGCAATATCGTTCATTACACAACCTGCACTGCGCATTAACACCGTACCTGTTACAAAAACCAGCACAACAATCCAATCTGGTTTACCACGGCTGGCAATCCACAATGCCCACAAGGTAGGCCACAGTAGTAATAAAATGCCAATCGGCTTATCTAGCCGCATCAAGCGCTCATAGGCATCTAGTTTTTTAATGAATTGTGATGTGTTCATGTGGATAATAAAGTCGGTAAAAAAACTTCGGTAACCAAAATAGTAGCGCAATTTAAACTAAAAACCGAACGCCGCGCCCATAAATATGCAGGCTTGGTGGCCAAATGTAGTGCCGCATGCTTATATAAAGCATGGTGTGGCGATAATTTCTTAAAGCGCAATGGCGCACGTTTAACTTGCGGATTGGCGAATAAAGCCGCACCCAATGGCTTATTGCCTAGTTTACCAAGTCCATTCCATGCGCCGCGCAAGCTCGATTTTGGCAATACGCTATGTGCAAACACCACTGATTTATTATTGCCAAGCAACAGCACTTCACGTATTAAAGCCGTTTTATAGCTGGGTAGGCCCAAGCGCAATGCTTCATCTAATATTGGTTTTGCATAGTGCATGCTTACCGGATTGACGCTAAAAACAGGATAGCGATTTTGCAAACGCAAGGTGAGTGAGCCTTTATCGATTAGCCAAGGCTTTAATCGCCCCGCCAATATCGGATTCACTAGCCATGCGGAATGATTGTGCTTTTGCTTCAAACTTTCACCAACTCCCCAGCATGGCGCATCCAGCGTTGCAAATGCGCTTCTACTGCTGATGGATATTGCTTAATCAGGCTATCTGCCACGCTTTTGGCCGCTTCTAATAAATCCACATCACGTTCTAAATCGGCGATTTTTAACATGGGCACACCACTTTGGCGCGTGCCCAAAAATTCGCCTGGGCCGCGTAAATGTAAATCGGCCTGCGCAATGGCAAAGCCGTCATTGCTTTCAAAAATCACTTTTAATCTGGCTCTTGCGGTTTCAGATAGCTTATTTTGATACAGCAAAATACAGGTGCTTTTGGCCGCGCCGCGCCCTACTCGCCCGCGCAATTGATGCAACTGGCTTAAACCCGAACGCTCTGCATGCTCAATCACCATTAGGCTGGCGTTGGGCACATCTACGCCGACTTCAATCACCGTGGTGGCCACTAGCAGCTGCGTTTCATTTTTGCTAAAAGCCTGCATCACCGCTTGTTTTTCGGCTGGCTTCATGCGGCCGTGTACCAAGCCAATTTTGAGTTCTGGAAAGCTGGCTTGCATATGCGCAAAGGTATCATTGGCGGTTTGCAGCTGTAGAGCTTCCGATTCCTCAATCAAGGGGCACACCCAATACGCCTGACTACCGGCCAAACAGGCTTCACGCACGCGTTGCAAAATCTCATCACGGCGCTCATCTGACACCAATTTAGTCACAATTGGCGTGCGGCCAGGCGGTAGTTCGTCAATCACGGATACATCTAAATCGGCAAAATAGCTCATGGATAGTGTGCGCGGAATGGGCGTGGCAGACATCATTAATTGGTGCGGCTCAGGTTCGCCCTTTTTGCGCAAAGCCAAACGCTGCTGCACACCAAAGCGGTGTTGCTCATCAATAATCGCTAAGCCTAATTTTTTAAAACTTACCGCATCTTGAAACAAAGCATGCGTACCTACGGCAAGCTGGGCTTTGCCGCTGGCGATATCGGCTAAAGCGGCTTCTCGCTCTTTTTTGCTCTGGCTACCCGTTAGCCATGCAATTTGAATATTTAATGCCTTAAGCCACGTTTCAAATTTTTTAAAATGCTGTTCAGCCAAAATTTCGGTGGGCGCCATCAACGCCACTTGCCAGCCATGCTCAATGCTCTGCAAGGCCGCCATGCACGCCACAATGGTTTTGCCGCTGCCCACATCGCCCTGCAGCAAGCGCTGCATTGGGTGCGGCTGGGTTAAATCGTCACTAATCTCAGCCACTACTTTTTTTTGCGCATTGGTTAATTGAAAAGGCAAATTTTCAAGCATTTGATGGGTTAATGTTTTGGATATTGCAATGGCTGGTGCGTTGATACTGCGTCGCTTGGCATAATGTTTGCGCATCGATAGCTGCTGCGCCAGCAATTCATCAAACGCTAATCGGCGCCATTCGGGCGTGCTGTGATTTTCTAAGTCTGCCAAATTAGCATCGGGCGTTGGATGATGCAAAGCTTGAATACTGGCTGCAAAGCTGGGCAGATTAAATGCCTTATAAACCCCAGCGGGCAAGGTTTCAGCTAATTGCTCCTTCCCACTAGCAGAGTGAAGGTTGGGATGGGGGTGAGATTTCTGGGATTCAGATAGCCCCACCCCCTCCCTAGCCCTCCCCCTGCTTGGGGGAGGGGATAAATCCATGGAAAGTGCCAGTGAAATAGCTTTACGTATATTGGGCTGCGTTAAGCCTGCCGTTGTTGGGTAAATCGGCGTTAATGTTTCAGCCACTACGGTTTTTTCGCCCACCGCTTTGCATTGTGGATGCACCATTTCATAACCAAAAAAACCATGACGGATTTCGCCATATACACGCAAAACGCTACCAACTTTAAGCGCGGCGATTTGACTAGGGTAAAAATGCAAAAAGCGTAAAGTCAATTGTCCGCTGGCATCTTCAATACGCGCAATCAGGGCTTTGCGCGGCTTATAAGTCACCTCGCAATGCACAATCTCGCCTTCTACTTGCACGGTATCGCCTAGCCTTAAATCGCGCACACTGGTTATGCGCGTTTCATCCATATAGCGCAATGGCAAATGCAACAGTAAATCTTGAATAGTGGAAATGCCAAGCTTAAATAAGTTGGCAATTAGTGGTTTTGAAAACGCTTTAATTTCAGTGAGTTTACTCATACCCAGCAATAAAGAGGCTTACTGAATTCTATTTTCTGAGTTGCCGCCTTTAACGCGATTAATGCGCACTACATCAGGAATTTTACGTAAATTGCGCATTAAATCGGCCAGATGCACGCGGTTACGCACTTGCACCACAAAATTCACATTGGAATATTGACTACCATCTGAATCTTCTACGCTCACATTATCAATATTGGCGCCCGCTTCAGAAATACCTGCCGCAATTTTAGCCAACATGCCGCGCTGATTGGCCACTACCAAGCGCACGTTCACTTTAAATAGTTTTTCGTTATCCGGATCCCACTCTACATCCAACCATTTATCAGGATCTAGCTTAAATTTAGCCACCGTAGCGCAATCATGGGTATGAATGATTAAGCCTTTTTCTTTGTTGATAAAGCCTAAAATTGGATCGCCCGGAATAGGTGTACAACACTGTGCAAATTGCACCGCCATGCCTTCAGAGCCACGAATAGTAATGATATCTAGCGGCTTAAATACTTTGGTTTTAGCATTGTCATCATTATGTGAATCTTGACCATTAGCCAACAATTGATGTGCCACCATCAAGCTCATTCGCTTGCCTAAGCCAATATCAGCCAAAATATCATTTTTATGTTTAGCGCCATAGTCACTCATCACTTTATGCCATTGCTTATCATTAATAAGGCCAGGGTCTACATGCAATGCACGCAGGGCAAGATTCAGCATGCGCTCACCCAAATGGGCGGATTCTGATACTTGAATGGTTTTGAGATAGTGCCGAATATGCGAGCGCGCCTTGCCTGTGACCACATAATTTAACCAAGCAGGGTTTGGCTTAGCCAATGGAGCCGTAATAATTTCAACATGGTCACCATTACGCATTTCGGCGCGCAGAGGCGCTAATTCATTATTGATTTTAACCGCCACACAACTATTGCCCACATCGGTATGCACCGCATAAGCAAAATCCACCGCGGTAGAGCCGCGCGGCAAGGCCAAAATTTTGCCTTTGGGCGTAAATACATACACTTCGTCAGGGAATAAATCGACTTTAAAGTGCTCTAAAAATTCGTAGCTATCTTCTGATTCGGTTTGAATTTCTAACAAGCGTTGCAACCATTGGTGCGTTTGCTGCTGCAAGGCAGTTAAATTAGCATCTGATGTTTTGTACATCCAATGCGCCGCTACACCAGCATTGGCAACGCTATGCATTTGTTCGCTGCGAATCTGCACCTCAATTGGCGTACCAAAAGGGCCAAACAAAGTGGTATGCAAAGATTGATAGCCGTTGGCTTTAGGTATGGCAATGTAGTCTTTAAATTTGCCAGGAATGGGTTTATAAAGTGCATGCAAATAACCCAATGCTAAGTAACACTGCGCCATGTCTTTCACCAAAATTCTAAAGCCATAAATATCGTGAATTTGCTCTAGCGCGCTGCCTTTAATGGCCATTTTTCGATACACGCTATACAAATGTTTTTGGCGACCTTTTACATCGGCTTCAATATGCACTTCATTTAAGCGCTCTTTAATAGCGTCTAAAATTTTGGCGATGACTTCTTTGCGGTTACCTCTGGCGACTTTAATGGCTTTAGAAAGCACGCGATAACGCATGGGATACAGATATTTGAAGCTTAAATCTTCTAATTCTTGATAAATCAGATTAAGCCCAAGGCGATTAGCGATTGGTGCATAAATTTCTAGCGTTTCGCGCGCAATACGTTTTTGCTTGTCTGCCCGCATCGATTCCAGCGTTTGCATATTATGCAATCTATCGGCCAGCTTCACCAAAATCACACGCACATCTTGGCTCATGGCCAATAGCATTTTGCGGAAATTTTCTGCTTGCGCTTGGGTAGCGCTTTGAAACTCAATCTTATCTAGCTTTGTTAAGCCATCAACCAATATACCAACTTGCTTGCCAAACATTTGAGCGATTTCTTCAACAGAAACACCCGTATCTTCCACCACATCATGCAGCAAAGCTGCCAATAAAGTAGGCAAATCCAAATGTAGCTTGGCTAAAATGCAGGCGACAGAAACAGGGTGTGTAATGTAAGGCTCACCCGTTTTACGGGTTTGGCCATCATGCGCGGCAAAAGCATAACGATAAGCTGCCCACACTTGTTCAATGTCGGCTTGGCTAAAGTATTCTTTAAGTAAAAGAGTAAGCTGAGAAGTTTCAGAATCTGCCGGCAATAAGTTTTGCTCGGCAGGTTGAAAAGTGTCGATTGTGGATTTGTTAATGCCTGATTTGGTTGCGTTTTTTGGCATCACATAACATGCTAAGGCTTAAGAATGTGTGCGGTTTAAAATTTCCAAACCCACTTTGCCCGCTGCAATTTCACGCAAAGCCAGCACTGTTGGCTTGTCTTTTTGGCCTGTGCTGTGCACATAAGGATCTGAACCATTTGCCAACTGACGCGCACGATAAGCGGCTACTAATGTTAATTGAAAGCGGTTTGGAATTTTTTCTAAACAATCATCTACTGTAATACGTGCCATGTTAAATCCTTAAAATAAATTGCGCAGCTCTGTTGAATTCAGACTGCTAAATTAGGTTAATTGTTCAGCTAAGCTTATGTTTAAGTTAGGCTAATTTTAAGCAAATAAAATTAAGCAAACTGTTTAATTAGGTTAGCTTTTGAACAAGCGCAGCATAACGCTGAAGTTGTGATGACGATTTCAGCCTATTTGCCCGAATAATCGCCAATAAGTCTTGTAAAGCCATATCGAAATTATCGTTGATTGTAACATAATCAAACTCGACCACATGGCTCATTTCCTCACGCGCTGCCGCAACGCGCTGATTAATCACCTCTAAACTATCTTGGCCGCGGTTGTTCAAGCGCTGCTCCAGCGTTTCTACCGATGGTGGTAATATAAAAATGCTGATGGCTTGTGGGTAAATTGCGCGTACTTGCGCGGCGCCCTGCCAATCGATTTCTAAAATCACATCGTAACCCGCCTGCAAAGCGCGATCTACAGCCGCTTGCGAAGTACCGTATTTTGCGCCATGCACATCGGCACTTTCTAAAAAACCGCCCTCACTCAAGGTGCTTAAAAATTGTGCTTCATTCACAAAGTGATAATGCACGCCGTTTTCTTCGCCTACTCTTGGTGTGCGCGTGGTGTGCGAAACCGATAATTTGATTTGCGCGTCATGCATCAAAATAGATTTAACTAGGCTGGTTTTGCCTGCGCCAGATGGTGCGGTGATAATAAAAAGATTACCAGTTACCTGATTTAATATCATGCTTAGGGTCATGGATTAATACCAATCTCTGAACACCAATCTGGGCTTGGTATACCAGAAAACACTTGCTTAAGCCCTGTGCCCCAGCCTTGTCTAACGGTTGAATAATAAGGGTCGCTTTCTGTAATGCGCTGCTTGCAATCGGCATGCAAACTACCTGTACGATAAATCAGTAAGTCTATCGGTGCGGCAACAGATACATTGCTGCGTATAGTGGAATCAAACGAAATCAGCAAACATTTCACTGCATCCATCATATCGGTATCGTATTTCACTACGCGGTCGATAATCGGTTTGCCGTATTTGGTTTCGCCAATTTGCAAATAGGGCGTGTCTTGACCAATTTCGATAAAATTACCAGCCGCATACACTTTGAATAAGCGCGGAATTTCGCCTTTAATTTGGCCACCAATGAGTATGGTGGCATTAAATTCAATATCATGATCTTTTAAAAACGCGCCATCACGCGCAAATGTGGCGCGCACTTCATCTCCCACTAGCGACGCCGCTTCAAACAGGCTACTAACGTTATTAAGATGCGTGTTTTCTGAATCGGTTAATTTAAGTTTTAATGAGTTAACCACAGATTGCGTAATTGCTAAATTACCTGCCGTCATTAACACAATCACTCGATCATTTTTTACTTCAAAAATATGCATCTTGGGCACTATGGCAACTTGATCAACCCCAGCATTGGTGCGGGTATCAGACGCAAAAACCATGCCTTCTTCTAATAAAAATCCAACGCAATATGTCATGATGATGATGAAAATACAGAAGTTTGCAAAAAACCAATCATACCATTTTGGATAATGGCTGATGATGGAATTATTGAAAATTTGCGGATTTTTCCTGAAACAAACGCTACATAAAACCAGCAGCTTCGGTTAGCTTGGCAACATTTTCTTGGGTAAAAAATCCATCAAAGCTGCCGTAACGCTGCACATATTCAATAATTAGCGATGAATGTTCAGAGGCATTTGAGAAAATTTGTTTCAAGCCCTGCTCTTTTGAACCAATCACATCTAACAAAAAGCCTTTGCCGTTTTCGGCAATCGCATCCACAACAAAATCGATATTCTCTTTGCCTTCGTGCTCACCGTCTTTTACCGAAATCGCCATGTGGTGTAAGCGCGGGCCATAGTTGCGCACAAAGGTTTCTGTAGGTGATGGTAAATGCTCTAAATGGTTAATAAAATAAGGTGTGTTGTTGGCGGTAAATACTTTGGCTGGGCTTTTAGATTCAGGTATTGGATGTGCGCTTTTGGTAACATTTGTAGACGAATTTTGGTCTTTAATATTGTAAGCACCCCAAAAATAATAGCTGGAAAGTGACATGTATTCCAAGATAGCGACTTCACGATTTTGGCTGTAAACTCTTGTGGCCAGATGGTCTAGCGGCAGCAGTAAGTCGGTAACGCCTATTTTTGCTTGTAAAGTTTTTGCTTCTAAATAAGCAGCTTGTACATCTGGCTTAATCACGCTTACACCCAGCGCATATACTCTTAACTCATTTGGTTCGCGCTCAAGATACGCGACAATATTATGGGTGTAAGGAGATGGTTTGCTAATCGCCAAATTGCCAGGTAATTCCAGCTTGCGCGCATCATCTTGATTAAAAAAGCGAAAACCACGTTGCTGCTGAATTTTAACTACGCTGTGTAAATCGCTAACCCGAATAATTTCGCCCATATAGCGACTATTGGGCTTTTTAGCGCCTACTGGATACACTTCGTTTAGGCTTCTAAAAATGCCACGCAGGTTAGGGTCTTTTACTTCACGCAGCAAAATATCGGGCGAATTTAAATCAATACGCAAAATATGCGTTAAATGTTGCTCGGTTTCTAGCGTCACCAAATAATGGTATGGCGTCATTAACGCTAACTCTGCTATGTATTTAGTTGAGTGCTCTGGGTCAACCGAAATCATCAGCGCATCGATTTCGTGAATCATGCTGGTTAAGCCAAGCGTATCGCGCTCATCAAGCAAACGTACTAGGTTTTCTTCAAAAAAATCGGAATTTTCTTTATCGCCATGGCGATCAAATTGTAGTGAATTGATGGCCATATTTATTGCTGAGCTTGTTGTATTTGCTGTAGTTTTTGCTGTGCTTGCTGCGCTTCTTTAAGTAGCGCGATTTGATTCATTTTGTGTTGTTGATGAATGGGTACACCTGCCTGATTCACTACCACACTGGTTGCCATGCCTTCTACCCCGCCGCCAGAGCGAATACCGGTTACTGGGCTAGCGGTGCGATAGTCTAATCCTGTTGCCAGCCGCACATAGGTTTCGCCTGCGCGGCAGCCATTTGATACATCTACGCTTTGCCATGCGCTATCAAACCATACGTCTACCCACGCATGGCTTTGCATTAAGCTGCCATCTTGCGTAAATAAATAGCCACTGACATAGCGCGCTGGATAACCCAAGCTGCGGCAACAAGCGATAAATACGTGCGCGTGATCTTGGCAAACACCCTGACCCAAAGCAAAGGCCTCAATCGCAGTGGTTTTTACCTCGGTGGCGCCTGCTATATAGCCCACTTTTTCCACTAGCGCATGCATTAAATCGTCAATTGGTTTGTGTTTAAATTGCGCCGAAAATTCGGTAATTGCCGCGTCTGCCATTGTTAAGGGCGTATCGCGCATAAAAATAGTGAGTGGTAGCGGTTGCTCTAGCGAGTAATCGTTAACGCCTGTTTCTACCTCGCCCACAACGGTTACGCTTAACTCTGTATGCGGCGTATCTACCACCAATGTGTGCGTGATATTGCCAAAGGCATCTTCAAATGCATGCAATTGGCCTTGCACTTTAATATCCCAATATTTTACATGCTGACCAAAGCCGCTTTGCGGCGTAAGCCTTAGCTGCTGAATTGTATAATTAACAGGCGAGCTATAAACGTATTGGGTGTGATGTTCTATGGTAAGACGCATAATGCTTGCTTTATCTAAATTTGGTTAACTATCTATTTGGGTTAACTAGCGTTAATACTTAAAAAAGCACGCTGAATTTCGGCGCCCAGCAGATTATTTGAATCAATAAAATCGCTTAAAAACTCATGCAAGCCATGCTGAAAAATATCCTGCATTTTGCCAAAGCGTAATCTGGCATGTAATTCGCCAGAAAGGCGCCTGCACTCAGTATGACGCGCGCCTGAAAGCTGCTCTAGTATAGGTGAAATTTCATCCAAACAAGCATGTAACGAGCGCGGCATATCGCGTCTTAATACCAGCAGCTCTGCCACACGCCACGGCACAATGGTATCGCTGAATATTTTTTGATAGGCTTGAAAAGCCGAAACCGAACGCAGCACCGCACTCCATTCGTAATAATCTACCGCGCCGCCGATTTCTTCTTCTTCTGGTAGTAATAAATGATATTTCACATCCAGCAAGCGCGCGGTATTATCGGCACGCTCAATAAAAGTGCCCAGCCGCACAAAGCTAAATGCATCATCGCGCAGCATGGTGCCAAAACACACACCCCTAAATAAATGTGAACGCGCTTTTACCCAATCGCAAAATTCACGCAGGCCCGTTTTGGCTAAATCTTGGCCAATAAATTGTGAAAATTCCAGCCACAGCGCGTTAATATTTTCCCAAGTTTCAGAAGTCATTGCTACCCGCACAGCACGTGCGTTTTCGCGTGCGTTGCGCAAGGCGTTGTAAATACTGGATGGATTATCCGCATCCATCGCTAAATAATGAATCACATCGGCCGCGTTTACATTGCCATATTCTGCTTCATAAGCATCTACATTGCCCGATATTTCTAAAGCTGGCAGCCACAATGCCGCCTCACTTTGCGCGGCGTTTGGTACTAGCGACATGCTGTATGTCACTTCTAGCACGCGCGCCATATTTTCGGCACGCTCAATATAGCGCGCCATCCAGTAAAGGTGATCGGCGGTTCGGCTTAGCATACGGTTTCTACTTTGCTATTTTCGGTTTTTACATGTAGTTTTGCTTCTAAATTCAGCGCTGATAGTGATTCTAATTCTTCGTCATCTTCTAATACCCAAGTATCTTTGGTACCGCCGCCTTGCGATGAATTCACTACCAATGAGCCTTCTTTTAATGCCACGCGGCATAGCGCGCCTGGTACCAAAGTCACGGTTTTTCCCGATAACACAAAGGGCCGTAAATCGACATGTCGCGGCGCAATGCCAGCTTCAACCAAGGTTGGGCAAGTGGATAGCGCTAGCGTTGGCTGCGCAATATAGTTGGCGGGTTTAGATAAAATGCGTAATCTAAATTCTTCAATTTCTTTTTTGGTAGACGCTGGCCCTACCAACATGCCGTAACCGCCAGAGCCCTGCACTTCTTTTACGACCAACTCATGCAAGTGCTCTAAGGTGTATTGCAAATCGGCTTCTTTGCTCAACTCATACGTTGGCACGTTTTCTAAAAGCGGCTCTTCGCCCAAATAAAACTTAATCATTTCAGGCACATAGATATAAGTCGCTTTATCATCTGCCACGCCAGTACCCACCGCATTAGCCAAGGTAACGCCGCCATTACGATACACCGAAAGCAAGCCAGGCACACCCAACATGGAATCGGCGTTAAATACCAATGGGTCTATGTAATCATCATCAATACGCCTATAAATCACATCTACTTTTTGCGGGCCTTGCGTAGTGCGCATATAAACGGCGTTATTACGCACAAACAAATCGGTTCCTTCTACCAGCTCAATACCCATTTGTTGGGCAATAAAGGCATGCTCAAAATAGGCGCTGTTGTAAGCACCGGGCGACAGTAAAACCACAGTCGGATCTTGTATGCCATGCTGGGCTACCGCGCGCAAATTCTTAAGTAGCACTTGCGGGTAATGATCCACCTGCGCAATATGATAACGGCGGAATAATTCGGGAAAAAGCCGCATCATCATTTTGCGGTCTTCTAGCATATAAGACACGCCAGACGGTGTGCGCAAATTATCTTCCAGCACATAAAATTGTGATTCGCTAGTGCGTACCAAATCAATGCCCGCAATGTGCGCGTAAATCTGATTGGGCACATCTACACCAAACATTTCTGGGCGATATTGTGAATTTGCCAAAATACTGGCTGGCACAATGCCTGCCTGAATAATTTCTTGCTTATGGTAAATATCGTGCAAAAACATATTCAGTGCTTTTACACGCTGAATTGCCCCAGCTGATAACTTTGACCATTCTTTGCCAGAAATCAATCGCGGAATCACATCAAACGGAATCAAGCGCTCTGCCCCGTCTGCCTCACCATACACGTTAAAAGTAATACCAACGCGGCGAAACAGCAACTCTGCCTCTTGACGTTTACTTTCTAACTGATGGTGTGGAATATCTTTTAGCCAATCTTGATAAGCCTTATAAATGTGGCGTACATGCTTCTCATCTAGCGGCGATGCGCTTAGCTGCATTTCGTCAAAAAACGATTGTGGAGATTTTTGCATGATTACATTCTTTAAAATATTAAAACTCGTCTAAAGGTTTAATTCACTTTAGCGGCTTATAGAGACTCATGCAAGGCGTATGCCAGATTATTAGTTATTTAAAAACAATAATTTACGTTAATTTTTTATATAGGCGTAAAAAAAGTGCACATAAATAGTGCACTCTAAAAGCCGTTTTTTAAATAGGCGCAACAGATTAGTGCGCACCGTCTTGATGGGTGGGGCTTACGCTTACTCAATATTCTGAATCTGCTCGCGCATTTGCTCAATCAACACTTTAAGCTCCATTGAAATCTGGCTGGTTTCTACTGCCACCGATTTAGAACCCAATGTATTCGCCTCGCGATTCATTTCTTGCATTAAAAAATCTAAGCGCTTACCAACCGCCCCACCCGCTTGCAAAATGCGTTTCACTTCAGAAATATGTGAATCTAGGCGTGATAATTCTTCATCTACATCAATGCGTTGCGCATATAACACCATCTCTTGGCGAATTCTGTCGTCATCGTGGCTATTCGTTGCTTCATGCAACTTGGTACTTAATTTTGCCTGATATTGCGCAATTAAGTTGGGCATCATCGGCTTTACTCTGGCCACATGCTGCTCAATTTGTTGCAATCTATCCAAAATAACAGCTTTTAGTTTTTCACCCTCACGCGCACGCGCATCAATTAAATGCTGTAAGACTTGATTCAATACTTGCTTAAAATCTGCTTCAAGCGCATCAGCATCCAACGCTTCAGACATCATCACGCCTGGCATGCGCAAAATATCCAGCATATTCACTGGTTGTGTATGCGGAAAATACTGCGCGGCGGTTTTTGCACTTTCAGCAATTTGTTGCAAAACAATATGATTAAGTTGCGGTACGCTATCTGCCCCTGCCTCACGCATCATACCCATACGAATATCTACTTTGCCGCGGCCTAATTTGGCCTGAATCAATTCGCGCGCAGTGGCTTCAAATTGGCGCAAATTGTCATCTAGCTTAAGCTGCAACTCTAAATAACGGTGATTAACCGAACGACATTCAATCATCAAAACACCTTGTTTAGTGTTGTATTCTTGCGACGCATAGCCTGTCATGCTTAATATCATGGTTAAACTCTTAAAGTAATTTGTGATAATTGTATCAAACCCCTATGATTTAACGTGTTTTTTATGCGAGAATGTGTCAATTAATTGTTGAATATTCAAACTCTTATTAACAAAACTTGGTTTATCGCACCTTAATATAAGACGCGACATACATACTTAATGGCCACACTTAAAAATCAATCTTTGCCTATTGGCTATATTCTGCAAGACTACATTATCACGCGTGTGCTCAGCACGGGCGGGTTTAGCTTTGTGTATTTGGCACAAGATATGAACAAGAATATTGTGGCCATTAAAGAATATATGCCCACTGGCCTTGCATTGCGTGAAGATGGCGCAACCGTATTGCTGGGCAGCGATGACGATGCCGCAACGTTTAAACACGGCCTAAAATGCTTTTTTGAAGAGGGCTTGGCTTTAGCCAAAATTGATCACAAAAATATTGTGCGCGTGCTGAATTTCTTTAGAGAAAATAACACCGTTTATATGGTGATGCAGTATGAGCGCGGTAAATCATTGCAAGACTTTATCTTATCGCAGCCCGAACCCGTCAATGAAAAATTTGTGCGTCGCGTATTTGGCGAGCTGCTCAATGGCCTGCGCGAAGTACATACACAAAAATTACTGCATTTAGATATTAAGCCTGCCAACATTTATATTCGGCTAGATGGCTCACCTGTGTTGCTAGATTTTGGCTCTGCACGTCAAACCCTTACGCAAACACAATCTAAATTATCGCCCAGCTACACGCCTGGCTTTGCACCGCCTGAACAATATTTTGAGCGCAAGCAATTAGGCCCTTGGAGCGATATTTACAGCGTTGGTGCCAGCATGTATTCATGCTTGGCAAGGTCTGCGCCCATGGCGGCTAATCAACGTGTTAAAAAAGATTTTCTGGCCCCCGCAACCAAGGTGGGTAAAGGTATTTATACGCAAGAATTGCTGCAAATTATTGATAATTGCTTAAAGCTAAATTACATGGATAGGCCACAAAGCGTGTTTTCGCTGCAAAAAACTTTATTTGAAAATGTGCCGCCAATTGAGGTAAAAAAACCCAGCTTAGCTAAAAAAATTAAAGACGCTTTAAATAAACCACTTTAAGATACTATTGCCATATTAATCATACACTAACACTTAATAATAGCTGCTTAAATGAAATTTTCTATCTACCAAAATAGTCGCCAAGGTCCCAGAAGTTACAATCAAGACCGCTTGGCTTATTCTTACAGCAAAGACGCTTTGTTGTTGGTATTAGCCGATGGCATGGGCGGTCACCGCAATGGCGAAGTGGCGGCGCAATTGGCCGTTAAAACACTGACGGATGCTTTTCAACGCTTAGCAGTGCCGTTTTTAAGCAGCCCTGCCAAATTTTTAATTGATCATATTCAGCAAGTGCACGATATGATTGATAACGTCACACAAAGAGATGAGCTAATTGAATCGCCACGCACGACTATTGTGGTGGCAATTATTCAGCGCGGTTTTTTATATTGCGCGCATGTGGGCGACTCAAGGCTTTATCATTTCCGTGATGGTCATTTGCTGTTTCGCACAGAAGATCATTCTGTGGTGCAATCGCTGTACAAAAAAGGCATGATCACCAAAGAAGAAATGGCAACGCATCCCTATAAAAATAAAGTATATAACTGCCTTGGCGGCGAAACACCACCGCAAATTGATTTATCAGACCGTTTTGAACTGCTAGAAGGCGACACCATTTTGCTGTGTACCGATGGTGTGTGGGGTGTATTAAGCGATCAGCAAATCAAAGATATTGTTCAGCAACATGCAGTAATTGCGGACGCCACGAACAAGCTGATGGATAGCGCTGAATTTGCCAGCGATGAAAAAGGCGACAATATGAGTGCAATCGGCCTGCAATGGGGCGATAGGCAACAAAGTAGCACCGCCGTTTCAACGCAACTAATGCCTTTGGGTGAAACCACTACCATTATGAACACCGTTCAACAGCACAATAAAGATGGCATGGATTTAAACGATTTGTCTGATGATGATATTGAAAATACCATCGCCGAAATTCAAAATGCGCTGAATAAAACGCAACAAAAGCCAAAAATCTAGCCTGATTTTCGCGTTAACTTACAGCAACCAGCCTCGTGCCGTGGTAAGTTTTAGCGGTTTCTCAATCGCGCAGAGGGTACTTTTATAAATTCAAGTTTCTAGTATTTCAATTTCTAGGCCAAACAAGGCACGATTAAAAAATAATGACGTCGCGTATGTGTGACACGTAAGGAATTATTTTTTATGAGTAACGCAGTGTGGCGACGAAAGTTGGATTTATAGAAGTGCGCTTGGCTTATAATGTGCGTTTACTTCATACAGATTAAGCACTTACTATGCATACCAACAACCGCCCAAGCCAACGCGCCAACAACCAACTTCGTGCAGTAGAAATCATTCGTCATTACACCAAACATGCCGAAGGCTCTGTGCTGGTTAAATTTGGCGATACGCATGTGTTATGTACTGCCAGCGTAGAAGAAAAAGTACCCGGCTTTTTAAAAGGCAAAAATCAAGGCTGGGTAACGGCAGAATACGGCATGTTGCCACGTAGCACGGGCAGCCGCATGGATAGAGAAGCCGCAAAAGGCAAACAATCTGGCCGCACCCAAGAGATTCAACGCTTGATTGGCCGCAGCTTGCGCGCAATTATTGATTTAGAAAAACTGGGTGAGCGCAGCGTGCATATCGATTGCGATGTCATTCAAGCCGATGGCGGCACGCGTACTGCTAGCATTACAGGTGCTTATGTGGCCTTGCATGACGCGATTTCTACTTTGTTGCAGTCAGGCAAAATTACTGAAAATCCTCTTAAGCAAGCAGTTGCGGCGATTTCAGTTGGTGTTTACAAAGGCACACCCGTGTTGGATTTAGATTATATCGAAGACTCGGATTGCGATACCGACATGAACGTTGTGATGACGGCGGATGGCGGATTTGTAGAGATTCAAGGCACAGCTGAGGGTGAACCGTTTGCGCGAGAAACCATGAACAACATGCTGGATTTAGCAACAAGCGGCATAAGCGATTTATTAGCCAAGCAAAAAGCCGTATTAAGTATTTAAAGCTAAGCGTACAAATAGAACATGTTTAAACAGCTAGTGATTGCATCAAACAACCAAGGCAAACTTGCCGAGATTCAAGCTTTGTTAAAACCGCTTGATATTGAAGTGTTGCCGCAATCTGCTTTTAACGTAAGCGAAGCCGCAGAACCGCATTGCACCTTTATTGAAAACGCCTTAGCCAAAGCGCGCCACGCCAGCCTAGCGACTGGTTTGCCAGCACTCGCAGATGATTCTGGAATTTGCTTAGAAGCCTTACAAGGCGCGCCAGGTGTGCACTCCGCTTATTTTGGTGGCGAACCCAAAAGTGATGCGAACAATAATGCACATGTGCTTAAAACCTTAAAACAGCATGAAAACCGCTTTGCGCATTATTACTGCTGCTTGGTGCTAGTGCGCAAACATGACGACCCTCAACCGCTGATTGCAGAAGGTATTTGGAAAGGCTCTATTTTAAAAAAAGCGCGCGGCGATAATGGCTTTGGCTACGATCCCATTTTTTTAGATGCCATTACAGGCAAATCGGCCGCTGAATTAACGCCAGAAATTAAAAACAAACTCAGTCACCGCGGCCATGCTTTGCGCAAAATGTTGCAATTAATTCAGCACTTAACGTACTAATATTCACAAATGAAAAATTTACCAACTTGGGTTCGCGACGATAAAAGCATTGTTGCCTGCACCGAAAAAATCAAAGTGATGCAAGAAAACTTTGAAGAGATTCAACAAATGATGCAAGACGCATTTGAAGATGGCCTACTGATGGAAGTAAATGAGGCGCAAATGCGCGAAGCTTTGAAGCTGATTGTTGAACAATTGATTAATCCTTATCAAAAAAGTTAATGAGAACTTGAAAAAGATTATCCCCATTAATGCTGAAGCAAATTTTGTAAGCGCAAAACCCATCAATACCACCTCACCTGTTTTAGGTGATGCAACCCTATCTGGCTTGACCAATCCGCCACCGTTATCGCTCTATATTCACATTCCATGGTGCGTTAAAAAGTGTCCTTATTGCGATTTTAATTCGCATGAATCGCGTTCTGACATCCCTGAAAAGCGCTATGTGGCTGCCTTGATAGCGGATTTAGAGCAAAGTGTGCCACGCGTTTATGGCCGCAAAATCAAAAGTGTGTTTTTTGGCGGCGGCACGCCCAGTTTGTTTTCGGCTGAATCGATAGATGAGATTTTAAGTGCGGTGCGCATGTTAACGCCGCTAGAATATGGAGCTGAAATAACATTAGAAGCCAACCCAGGCACGGTGGAAATTGCGCGCTTTGCTGGCTATAAGCAGGCTGGTATTAATCGCATTTCGCTGGGCATTCAAAGCTTTAATGCGGATTATCTCAAAGCGCTTGGCCGTATTCATGATGATAAACAAGCGCTGGTAGCGGCCGAATTGGCGCTTACGATTTTTGAGCGGGTGAATTTGGATGTGATGTATGCGTTGCCAAATCAAAGTTTAGAACATGCGCTGCAAGATGCGCGCCAAGCGGTTGCGCTGAATCCCGACCATTTATCGTTTTATCATTTAACATTAGAGCCGAATACACCGTTTCATCGCACGCCGCCTAGCTTGCCAAATGATGATGTGAGCGCCGATATGCAGGAGCAGATTGAGGCTTTGTTGGCTGAACATGGTTATGAGCATTATGAAACATCTGCTTTCTGTAAGCCCAAAAGTCAGTCACGTCACAATTTAAATTATTGGCAATTTGGCGATTATTTGGGTATTGGTGCTGGCGCACATTCCAAACTCAGCTATCACGATAAAATTACCCGCGAAACACGCCATAAGCACCCAAAAGCCTTTATGGAAAACGCTGAAAATGGCAATGCGGTTGATAATAGCTGGCTGATTGAACGTGCCGATTTAGGCTTTGAATTTATGATGAACGCGCTGCGTTTAAACGATGGCGTGGAGGTAAGCTTGTTTCAGCAGCGCACAGGATTAAGCTTGCAAGCTATTCAAGCGGGATTAACAGCGGCCACTCAAAAAGGCTTAATCACACAAGATTTAAAACGCATTAAACCTACCGCACTGGGCCAGCGCTATTTAAACGATTTATTAGCTTTATTTTTAGATTAAGGGTATGTCTTAAATTTTATTCAAGCTCTTTACGCGCATCTAAAAGCCCAATCAGTAATAAGATTTCATCCAATACTGATTGACTAAAACCAGCACGCTCGCCGTCGCGGTTATCCGTAATTAAGCTTTCTAAATACACTCTGGCCAGCTCGCTTGGCCAGACGGCATCTAGTTTTTCCATAATATGCGGAAAATCTTCTAAATGCTGCGAAACTACTATAGCGGCACTGGTTTCGTACCAAACAGGCGTCATTACATTAAATGTTAGATGCAAACTTTTGGCGTATTTCTCAAACTCTTCTTTTGCTTTTTGTTTTCTAAAAATCTCTAACAAATATAACCAATGATTAATAGAAGATTTTGGGTGCGCTTCTATCGTTGATTTTAAATGCGCAATGGCATCTTGGGTGCGATTAATGCTTATTAGCAACTTGGCTTCTTCTAAGGTAGAAGTGGCTTTAGCTTGCTCATCACGCATTTCTGTATTTAAAAAACCTTGCACAGATGCAGCTTGTTGATGCTCTACCACGTAATCAGAAACCAATTCTTGCTCTGTGTCTTGCCATTGCCCACCATAATCAGCAACCGTGTCATCGATAGTAGGCATTGAATCTCTTAAATGATCAAGCATGCGTTGGCGACGTTTTCGAATGTAGTACGCTGCTACACTAAGCAGAAACATCAGCGCTAACAGCACCAATAAGCCATATTTTAACCAGTTAAATACAGGCCCAGCTGGCTGTGGTGGGGCTTGCACAGTAGCTTGTGGTGCTACGTTTGTTGAAGCTGTTTGATTAAGATTTTTGAATACTTTTTTAGCTTGCGGTGCAATTACTACAGCCTGCGTTTCGGCCACAACAGCTGCGGCTGGCGGCACATCAACAATCGCTTGATTAGCAACATTGCTTGGCTCGGTAATGATTACTGGTGCGGGACTAGTATCTGCAACATTTGCAGGAAGCGTCATGGTTTTATCAAAAATCAGTTTTAGACTATTAAATTGTTCTTGTAACTGACCTAATCTAGCATGCAAGCGCTCTAGCTCAGCTTTTAAAAAAGCATTTTTAGCCAGCAATGATTCATACTCTTGCAATAAAAAAGCCGGTAACTTGCTGGCGGCTTGATTAATGTTATAGCTTAAATGCATTTTTTGTCGCTTGAGTTTAGCGCGCTTGGCTTTTATTACGCTGGCTTTTTGTGATAACGATTTAAGTGTAGGAATTTGTAATAAAGTTGGCTCAGTAAATTTATTATTGGCTTTTAATCTAGGCTCTACATCTGCATTTAAAGCGATTGTTTCCGTTACAAATATTTGGCGCATCATTTTATTTTTTGGATAAAACAAGCGGCCAATATCGTTTAGGCTCTCACCAGGTATTGCGGGCCATGTCATTGTTGTTGATGTATCTTCAGCTGAAATATTGCTAGCGCCAATTGAGCTAGACATGCTCAGATCAGACGTGCTATTGCTTGTGGCCGCACTGTTTTCGGGCTGATTTTCTGTACTATTGGGCTTAGTTTCTGAGGTTTCAGGTGTGGTAATTGTTGAAACTGGCTCATCAATCAATCCATCTACTGCACGCACCGTGCTGCCAAAAATCAGCGCTATCAGTAATGCAAAAATGAATTTAAGCTTCACAATGTTATCTTAATAATTGTCGCGCGCGCTCAATGGCTGCTTTAACCTGCGCAGGCGCAGTGCCACCAATATGGTTGCGGCTGGCCAATGAACCTTCTAAGGTTAATACTTTGTATACATCATCTTGAATCATACTGCTAAATTGCTGTAAATCGGTCAATGGCAAATCGGCCAAATCACATTTTTTTTGCACCGCATGTTTTACCGCTAATGCAACAGCTTCATGCGCATCTCTAAACGGCATGCCTTTTTTCACCAAATAATCAGCTAAATCTGTTGCAGTTGCAAAGCCTTCAAGCGCGGCTTGGCGCATATTGGCTTTGTTCACCTCAATGCCGCGCAACATATCGGCATAAATCGCCAGCGTCATCAAAATGGTATCAGCCGTATCAAATAACGGCTCTTTGTCTTCTTGATTATCTTTGTTGTAGGCCAGCGGCTGGCCTTTCATCAAGGTAAGCAAAGCTACTAAATGCCCATTAACCCGCCCGGTTTTACCGCGCACTAATTCTGGCACATCTGGGTTTTTCTTTTGCGGCATAATCGATGAGCCCGTACAAAAACGGTCAGCGATATCCACAAAGGCAAATCTAGGGCTAGACCATAAAATCAGCTCTTCAGAAAAACGCGATAAATGTGTCATTAACAAAGCGCTGGCTGCGGTAAATTCAATGGCAAAATCGCGATCAGAAACTGCATCTAATGAGTTTTCGCAAACGCCATCAAAACCTAAGCTGCTTGCTACCATTTCGCGATTAATCGGGTAGCTAGTACCCGCTAAAGCCGCAGCACCTAATGGCAGACGATTAATCCGTTTGCGGCAATCGGCAAAACGTTCGGCATCGCGCTTTAGCATTTCAAAATAGGCCAGCAAATGATGGCCAAACGTCACGGGCTGCGCCACTTGCAAATGCGTAAAGCCTGGCATAATGGTGTCAGCATGCTGCTCCGCTAAATCCACAATGCTTAATTGCAGCTTTTTAATCGCCACTAAAATATCATCAACCGTTGCGCGCAACCAAAGCCGCACATCGGTTGCCACTTGGTCGTTACGGCTTCGGCCCGTATGTAAGCGCTTACCTGCATCGCCAATTTTGTCGGTTAAGCGCTTTTCAATATTTAAATGCACATCTTCTAAATCTAGCAGCCACTCAAAATTACCTGCTTGAATCTCTGCCAGAATTTCAGCCAAGCCTTGTTCAATTTTTGCTACATCATCTAGACTGATAATGCACTGCGCGCCTAGCATTTTGGCGTGTGCAATTGAGCCTGCAATATCAAACTCAGCCAAACGTTTATCAAAATCAACCGATGCGGTGTACTTTTTAACCAGCTCGGCTACTGGTTCGTTAAAGCGGCCAGACCACGCGCTTGATTTTTTATTTAATGAGTTGTCTTGCACTGAGTTTAACTTTCTTGTAACCGCTGATACTTAAATGATGGAAATATTTTTTAATAATAATATACTTATGCACTCATTATAACGAACTATACGCCGTGCGCAAAAATAGCCGTTTACCTAATTTACACAATCTTGGCATTCACTTGCGTATTTTACTGATTGTGAACGTTTTAGCCGCTATCACAGCGCTTTTATTCAGCAAGCAATTTAACGATTTCCTACCGCTTTTAGCTGAGCTTTCTGCCATCGTGCAACCCATTTTATTACTGAGTATGCTTTGCCTGTATGTGCTGTATCCATTATTGAATAAAATACATTATTGGGCGGGCATTGTAGTCATTTTGTTGTTAGAAATCGGCCTCACTTTTTTGGTATTTGTGGTTTTTAATAAACTGTTTTCGTTTGAGTCTATTCCCAACTCTTATCGCGCTTGTCTTTTAAGCGCAATCGTCACTGGTATTGTATTTTATTATTTTCACCTGCAGCAGCGCGCGTACTCCCCCGCCATTGCAGAGGCACGCTTACAAGCATTGCAGGCACGCATTCGCCCACACTTTTTGTTTAACAGCATTAATGCTGTTTTATCACTGATTCGTAGCCAACCCAAACGCGCCGAAACGGCATTAGAAGATATGGCCGATTTATTCCGCGTATTAATGGCCGATAATCGCGATTTGGTGCCATTGGCGCAAGAAATTGCCTTATGTCGCCAATATTTGGCACTAGAAAAGCTACGTTTAGAAGAGCGCCTACAAATCACTTGGCAAATTGATGATATGCCACCTGATGCGCTGATTCCACCATTAATTTTACAGCCACTGCTTGAAAACGCGGTGTATCACGGCATTGAACCCATGGCTGAAGGTGGCGAGATTATCGTTACCATTTACACGCGCCATAAAGAGCTGCACATCAGTATTAGTAATCCGTATGCACCGCAAAACCAGCATCACGCTGGTAATAAAATGGCCTTAAAAAATATTAAAGAGCGCTTGAGTTTGCATTTTGATTTAGAAGCATCGTTAAAAGCTGAGGCTAAGCAAAATCGCTATGAAGTGCATATTCGTTTACCGCTTACCCATTAAAATAATTGATTAAATATATGCTTACTATTTTAATTGCCGATGATGAAACGCCCGCGCGCAATCGCTTACGCGATTTGCTGGGCGATATTCGTGATGTGAAGATTATTGCCGAAGCCAAGAATGGCAAAGAAGCGCTGGATTTGGCCATGCAAACTAAGCCAGACCTAATGTTATTAGATATTCGTATGCCCTTGATGGATGGGATTGAAGCGGCACAGCATGCACAAAAGCTAGCGCCTAAGCCCAATATTATTTTTACCACCGCGTTTGATGCCTATGCGATTAAGGCATTTGATTTAAACGCGATTGATTATTTGCTAAAACCAATTCGGCTAGAGCGCCTGCAAACCGCGATTGATAAAGCATACGCACTAAAACCCAAACAGATTGAAGCCTTAAAACCACTGCAAAAAATGCGCAGCCATGTCAGCATTCATGAGCGTGGACGGGTGATATTAGTACCTGTTGAGCAGATTATTTATCTACGCGCCGAACTCAAATACATTACCGTGCGCACCGCAGAACGTGAATATTTAATTGAAGAATCGCTCACCCATTTAGAAACTGAATTTGGTGAGCGATTTTTAAGATTGCATCGTAATTGCTTGGTTGCGCCAGCATTTATCACTGGCTATGAAAAGCGCCTAAATGAAGCCAACGAAGAGCGCTGGGTAGCTTTGTTAAAAGACATCCCCGAAACCATTGCCATTAGCCGCCGCCAGCAGCATTTAGTACGCGAAAGCTAATTAAAAAGTTAACGCTTTATTGCTTCTTTTTAGCGTCCATTTCAGCAATTACTTTGGCCGCCCAATCTCGGCCACCCAAACCAAATGCCAGTGCCAGCGCCAAAAAGAAGGCACCAAACACAATAATAAATAATGAGTGAATCAGTTGTGTGCCTATGCCTAATTGCTCAAGCGCCACAAAAATCGCCAAAATTTGTATGCCATATTCTGCCGATGTACTGACCGCCAGCGCGTGCGAAAACTTAATGCTGTACAGCCAAGCAAATACCAAGCGATTAACAAAGCGCGCCAACAAAGTACCAAAAATAAGCACTAAAATTGCCACAATAATGTGTGGCAAATAACTCGCCAGTTGTTTCAGCACAACAGCCACTTCATTTAAACCCAGCGCATTTGCGCCAGTAATCACAAAAAGCAAAATCACCAGCCAATACACCACTTGGCTAATAATGCCGCTTAAAGTCACATTAAAATTGCCATGATTAATAAACGCTTCTAGGCCTGATTTTTGCGCCGCTTTATCAAATTGCGTTAATACCAATAGTCGCTTTACGGCTGCCCTAGCTAATTTAGCAATAAGCCAACCAAAAAATAAAATCACAACTACGGCTAATAATTTAGGTACAAAATGAATAAGTTGTACCCAAAATTCATTTAATGAATTGATAAAAGTATCGAGTTGATATTGCATGACATTCTCCTTAAAACGTTTTAAAACAGCTGATTAATGCATTATTTAAGCGTTTTCCATCAATAAAGCCACCGTTAAATGGTCGCTTAATCTCTAAGCTTTAATACTTACCATATTTAGCTTAACCCAAAAAACACAGTTTTGTACACCCGTTTGCGTATACTCAAGACATGCTAAAATTCTTAATATGCACAATTCATCCAAAAAACTAGAGCCTAAACAATTAATCATCGCCTCGCGCGAAAGTGCGCTGGCCATGTGGCAAGCCAAGCATATTCAAGCCAGGCTAAAAAAATTATATCCCTTATGTGAAGTCAGCATTTTGGGCATGACCACCACTGGCGACCAAATTTTAGATTCCCCTTTGGCGCGCATTGGTGGCAAAGGTTTATTTGTAAAAGAGCTAGAAATGGCGCTAGCTGATGGTAGTGCCGATTTAGCAGTACATAGCATGAAAGATGTGCCCATGAATTTGCCAGAAGGCTTTTTAATGGTTGCCACGGGCGAGCGCGAAGATCCGCGCGATGCATTTGTATCGAATCACTACAGTGGCTTAGAAGATTTGCCAGCAGGTAGCATTGTCGGCACTTCCAGCTTACGCCGCCAAAGCCAAATTCAAGCCAGATTTCCCAATTTAAAAATTGAATCACTACGCGGCAATGTGCAAACGCGCTTGCGCAAATTAGATGAAGGCCAATATGCCGCCATCATCTTGGCAGCCGCGGGTTTAATCCGCTTAGAATTAGGTAGCCGCATTCGTCAATTCATTTCGCCAGAATTGAGCATTCCCGCCGTGGGGCAAGGTGCATTGGGCATTGAAATTAATGCAAACCGTACCGATTTAATCGATATATTGGCGCCATTAAATCATATTGACACGCAACTATGCGTAGAAGCCGAACGCGGCATGAGCCGCGCGCTAGCGGGCAGTTGCACCGTGCCGCTAGGCGCCTACGCAACACGTCAAGGCAACCGCATTAGTATTGCCGGCTTTGTTGCCAGTGTGGATGGTCAGCAAATTTTGCGCGAAAAAGTCACTGGCAGTATTGATAATGCCGAAGCAATTGGCCAAGAGCTGGCGGCTAAATTGGTGGCTAAAGGTGCAGATAAAATTTTAGCTGCGCTAGATGGTATTAAGCATTAGCACATGCCTCAGTCTTTCCCCTGTCATTCTACGTGTAGCGAAGAATGCACACTTTTGTTAACTGGCAATCAGTGGATTCTTCCCTCTCATCAATCTCGGGTTTAGAATGACAACTAAGAACTTAGCTGGCATCACCATCGCCATTACCCGCCCATCTGACCAAGCCAAAAAATTAAGCGCATTAATTATTGAGGCTGGCGGTACGCCTGTTTTATATCCGCTGATTGAAATTACTGCTTTAGCCGATTACCGCCAGTTTGATGCAGTGATTCAAACCATTCATGAATACGATTGGGCAATTTTTATCAGCAGCAATGCGGTACAAAATGGCATGCCGCGCTTGGTTAATGCTGGCATTCCAGCACATTTAAAATTTGCTGCCATTGGCCCAGTGACCGCTAATGAGTTACAAGGCTTTAATGTAAAGCAAGTGCTTACGCCATTAAGCCATATTCAAGATGGCGATGAAAGTAAGGTTCGTTTTGATTCAGAATCCTTATTGGCTTTGCCTGAAATGCAGGCTGTGAAGGGTAAAAAAGTCATGATTTTCCGCGGCATTGGCGGTCGTGATGTGCTGGCAGAAACCCTAAAAGCGCGTGGCGCAATGGTGACTTTTGCAGAATGTTATCAACGTATTAATCCGCAAACAAACTGCGATTTACTGGCTCAACTTTGGGCAGACAAAAAACTGCATGGCATTGTGATTACCAGCAGCGAAGCTATGCGTCATTTGTTAGATTTAGCAGGTAGTGCCGAATGGCTAAAAAATATCACACTGTTTGTGAATCATGCGCGCATTGCGGAATTACCATTGCAATTCGCGTTAAAAGTAAAAGTTGCAGATGCGCCTGGTGATCTTGCCATGCTTAACAACATTATGCAGTTTGCTTAAGCTTATATTGCTGGCTTCGGCGCTGGGCTAGCAAACGTAAACGCATCGCTAAAAAATTCTTCTATATTTAAGCCTTGCGCCACAAAACTAGTATGCGCCACTTCGCACATACCAGGCGCGCCGCACACATAGGCTTGATAGGCGCTAAAATCGCTAATGTCATCTAAAACTGCTTGGTGCACAAGCCCAGTTCTGCCTTGCCAATTATCGTTTTCATCGGGTTCTGACAACACAGGAATATAGGTAATATTTGGCATTAACTCTGCCCATTTTTCGCACAAATCGTGCATATATAAATCGCGCAATTCGCGCGCGCCGCGGTACAACACAATTTCGCGATCTATATTGCTATGCAGCATATGTTCAATAATGCCTTTGATTGGCGCAAAACCTGTTCCGCCAGCAACCATCACCAAAGGCTTTTGCGAATCTTCACGCAGGAAAAAACTGCCAAATGGTGCTTCTAAACGCAATATCGCTTTTTCTTGCAACTCTTTTTCTACGTATTCACTGAACACACCGCCAGCAATCACGCGAATATGTAGCTGTAAAAAATCGCTATCGTGCGGGGCATTGGCGATTGAAAAAGCGCGGCGTTTGCCGTCTTTTAGAATAAATTCAATATATTGGCCTGCTTTAAATTGTAAGCGCTCACTTGCAGGTAATTGTAGGTGCAGCGCAATCACATCGTGTGCAAGCTGCTCTTTTTTTGCTACGCGCGCTGGCAAAATACGCGGTTTAATACCCGCCAAGCCGCCTACTTCGCGGCACTCAATAGTTACGTCTTCCATTGGCCTTGCGCAACACAACAGCGCATTGCCTGCTGCCAACTCAGCGTCGCTCATCGCGCTGCCTTGATAATCATCGTGCGTTACTGTGCCTTGCAATAATTTGGCCTTGCATGCCCCGCAAGCGCCGTTGCGGCAACCGTAAGGCAAATTAATGCCCGCTTCAATGGCCGCTTGCAACACGGTTTGGCTAGGGCGCACATCAAATGTATGGCCGCTATTTTTAATAGTCACTTTATTCATATTTGTCTTACTTTTTTATCATTTACAATTAGAAAAGCTAGTTTTTAGAATGATCATCTTTAATCTCAACAAATTCGCCCTCAATGACATCGTCATTCGCTGCACGCGCTTTTGGGTTTTGTTGATAAGGTTGCTGAAAAGCTTGCTCATAGTCGTTAGTCGCAGAGTTTGGATTTTGCTTACTAATAGGCAGCAATAATAAAATCACACCTATAATATCGCTAATAACGCCCGGAATGATAAACAGCACACCAGCCACCATATTGCGCGCGCTGCTTAACATTGTTTTAACAGGGTTGCCGCCAGCCGCCATGCTTTGCATCACTTTAGCCGTTAATAATAGCTTTTCGCCACGAATCAGTTGTAAGCCTAAATAGCCTATCACGACTAAGTAAAACAATAACCACCAGCCATACTCATCTGCTAGGCTAATAAGCAGAAATAGTTCGGCAAATGGAAAAGCGAGTAAAATTAAACCTATTAAAAAACGCATATCTTAAGAACTTTCTATCCAATTGTTTTCACTAATTGGGGATTAAATGCAGTATTTGCAACTGCTGCCACTAAATTTTAAAAGTGGCATTGAAAGATGGAGCATCATTTGAAACACCTATTAAATAGCATTGTAATTGTTTTTATGACAACGTTTGTTGTGGGCGCGTTGCATGCTGCTGATAACAATTTAACTGGCAAAAACGCTTTTATTGAAGAAGTTCAAGAAGACGATTTTTTAGCACCAGATGTTGCGTTTAAGCTCAATTTAACCACAATTGATGCGCAAAATTTAAACGCTAACTTTAAAGTGGTGCCTGGCTATTATCTTTATAAAGAGCGCATTAAGTTTGTGATTAAAGATGCCAGCACAGGCAAAATTGAGCAGATTAATCTGCCAACAGTTGAAATTAAAGATGACCCAAATTTTGGCAAACAAGAAGTTTATCATCACGAATTTGATGCAAAAATAACGCTAAGTGCAGCTAATAACCCTGTTGTTCATGTTACCTATCAAGGCTGTAGCGAAAAAGGTTTGTGCTACGCGCCCATTACTAAAGCAATCCCATTAGCGCTGGGTGACAATACTAGCAACACCAGCACTGGCTTGGCTTCTGATGCAGATGACGATAAAACGACTCAAGCACTAAAAGGCGGCAATTTGTGGCTAATTATAGGTGCATTTTTTGTAGCAGGCTTATTGCTTTCGTTTACACCTTGCGTGCTGCCAATGATTCCAATTCTGTCTAGCATCATTGTTGGCAGCCAAGCAAAAAGCGGCAAAGCGTGTAAATTACATTCTTTTGGCTTATCGGTGGCCTATGTTTTGGGCATGGCATTAAGCTACACGCTTGCTGGCATTGCAGCTGGCTTATCGGGCAACTTACTTAGCCAATCATTACAAAATGCTTGGGTTTTAGGTGCTACAGCACTCATTTTTGTGGCTTTGGCTTTCTCTATGTTTGGGTTTTACGAACTAAAATTACCAGCGGTAATTGAAAATAAAATATTAGGCGCAAGCCAAAAATTAAAAGGTGGGGAATTTTTGGGCGTTTTTATCATGGGCGTGCTGTCTGCCTTAATTGTTAGCCCATGCGTAGCTGCGCCACTGGCAGGTGCGCTAATTTATATTGGCCAAACTCACAATGTGTTGCTAGGCGGCGTAGGCTTATTTGCCTTGGCCATCGGCATGGGCGTACCTTTATTACTCATTGGCGCATCGGCTGGTAGCTTGCTGCCAAAAGCAGGCAGCTGGATGACTGTTGTACGTAACTTTTTTGGTGTGCTGATGCTGGCAATGGCCGCCTATTTGGTTTGGCCTGTGTTACCTAATGCAATTACGCAACCAATTAACAAATTAATGGGCACATCTGCTGAGCACAATTTACCGTTTACGCGCGTTAAAAGCGTTGCAGAGCTAGATGCGGCAATTGCAGGGGCAAATGGCAAAACAGTGATGCTGGATTTCTATGCCGATTGGTGCGTTGCTTGTAAAGAAATGGAAAAATTTACTTTTAGCGATAGCAATATACAAGCTGCGCTAAAAAACACCGTTTTACTGCAAGCCGATGTAACCGAAAATAATGAAGACGACCAAGCCTTATTAAAACGTTTTGGCTTGTTTGGCCCGCCTGGCATTATCTTTTTTGATGCAGCTGGAAATGAAATAAAGCCCAAAGTCATTGGCTATAAAAATGTCGCCCAATTTACCCAAATTCTGAATAAAGTGAATGCTCAATAATGTTTAAACAATTAAAAATGCCTTTGTTTTACCTTGCCTTAATAATGACTTTTGGCTTTGCTATTTTTTACTTTTTTCTTAATCCTCAAACGCAAATAATTTCCAAATCACCTGCTCCAGCAAGCTCAACACAAGCTTTGTTTACGGCAAGTTTTTCAGATGAAAATGGCAAGCCACAGCCTTTAAATCAATATGAAGGCAAAGTGGTGGTGCTTAATTTCTGGGCCAGCTGGTGCGAACCGTGCCGTGAAGAAATGCCAGAACTCTCCGAATTGCATACCACTTATAAAGACAACAATGTAGTGGTGCTGGGCATGGCCATAGAAGACGTTGCGGGTATCAATGATTTTTTAAAAGAGACCAAAGTAAGCTACCCCTTATTTGCGGCGGATGTACAAGGTATGGATATTGCCGCCAGTCTTGGCAATGATAAAGGCGTTTTGCCCTACACAGTGATTATTAAAGCGGACGGTACAGTGGCAAAAACCTATTTCGGTCGTATTACAAAGCCCCTATTAGAACAAACCTTGAAAACTATTTTATAAAGCGTTTTTGCCTTATTTTAAAATAATAGTTACCATTCAATCACTTAACACCCATTCGCTCAATAACTTCGCTTAAACTTCATCTAACTACGGTGAATTTGCTGGACAAAATCGTTCAAGTTCGGCAAACTTGCCGCTATGAAAGTTCGTCAAAAACCGACTAAATGTAATACAAAATTCAATATAAGTGGCGCAAAATGACCACTAAATCGATATTAGTATTGCATGGGCCTAACCTAAATCTGCTTGGCCTGCGTGAGCCAGAGCATTATGGCAGTTTAACTCTTGCAGCGATTAATGCACAATTAGCAGCGATTGCGCAGCAAAATGCTGTTAATTTAGAAACATTCCAAAGCAATAGCGAAGCGGATATTGTGGCTAAAATACAGTCTCATGCTGTAAACACTGTCAATTTTATTGTGATTAACCCTGCTGCTTTTACCCACACATCTGTTGCGATTCGTGACGCACTTTCTGCTATCAAAACTCCTTTTATTGAAGTGCATTTATCTAATGTATTTGCGCGGGAAAGTTTTAGGCATCATTCTTACTTTAGCGATATTGCCGTTGGTGTGATTAGCGGCTTAGGCGCCGAAGGTTACAGCGCCGCTTTGCAATACGCGATTAATTACTGCAACAAAAAAGCCAGTTAAGCACGCACAAGCATTATTTTTAACAACATTTCAACACTAATTAACACTTACAATCAAAACTAAGCAATCATAACTAAGTTAATACAGAGGTTATTATGGATTTACGTAAACTTAAAAAATTAATCGATTTGGTAGAGTACGCATTAGCCGAGCAATGATGCCAAGCAATGCGCCTGTTATGCAATATATGGCTGCACCACAGGCAGCGCCAGCAGCGCAATCTGCACCAGTGCCAACTGCAGCTGCGCCAGTTATGGCCGATGCTGAAGGTCATACAGTTAAATCTCCGATGGTAGGTACGTTCTACCGCTCATCATCACCTGATGCCAAACCGTTTGTAGACGTGGGTAGCAAAGTGGCTGTGGGTGATACATTATGTATTATTGAAGCCATGAAACTACTTAACGAAATTGAATCGGATGTAGCAGGCGTGGTGAAAAAAATAATGTTAGAAAACGGTCAGCCAGTTGAATACGGCGAGCCATTGTTTATTATTGAATAATTGCGATTGGTTGATTAACTATGTTTGAAAAGATACTAATCGCTAACCGCGGTGAGATAGCACTCCGCGTACAACGTGCCTGCCGCGAGCTTGGCATAAAAACGGTTGCCGTGCATTCTGTTGCCGACAAAGATGCTAAATACGTAAAATTAGCCGATGAATCAGTGTGTATTGGCCCTGCGCCTTCTAATTTAAGTTATTTAAATATTCCTGCGGTAATCAGCGCTGCCGAAGTAACCGATGCGCAAGCGATTCACCCAGGTTATGGATTTTTATCCGAAAATGCAGATTTTGCAGAGCGTGTGGAGCAAAGTGGCTTTGTTTTTATAGGACCGCGTGCTGAAACCATTCGCCTAATGGGCGATAAAGTATCTGCCAAAGATGCCATGAAAAAAGCAGGTGTGCCTTGCGTACCTGGCTCAGAAGGCGCTTTGCCAGACGACCCAATCGAAATTATCAAAACCGCTAAAAAAGTGGGCTACCCAGTCATTATTAAGGCGGCTGGTGGTGGTGGTGGGCGTGGTATGCGCGTTGTGCATACCGAAGCGGCATTGGTTAATGCAGTGAATATGACCAAAGCAGAAGCGCAAGCTGCTTTTGGTAACCCCATGGTGTACATGGAAAAGTTTTTAGAAAATCCACGCCATATTGAAATTCAAATTTTGGCAGACCAGCACGGCAATGCCGTTTATCTTGGTGACCGCGATTGCTCTATGCAACGCCGCCATCAAAAAATTATTGAAGAGGCGCCATCTCCATTATTAAGCCCTAGAATTCGCGATAAAATCGGCGAACGTTGTGCAGAAGCTTGCCGCAAAATTAAATATCGCGGTGCTGGTACCTTTGAGTTTCTGTACGAAAACGGCGAGTTTTACTTTATTGAGATGAATACGCGCTTGCAAGTTGAACATACCGTAACCGAAATGATTACAGGTATCGACTTGGTTCAACAGCAAATTTTTGTAGCAGCCGGCGAAAAATTAGCGTTCCGTCAGCGCGATATTGAATTGCGTGGCCATGCGATTGAATGCCGCATTAATGCCGAAGATCCCTACAGTTTTGTGCCATCTCCAGGCAAGTTAACCACTTTTCATATGCCTGGCGGGCCTGGTGTGCGTATTGATACACATGCTTATGCAGGCTATGTGGTACCACCCAATTACGATTCAATGATAGGCAAGCTCATTACCTATGGTGCAACGCGCGAGCAAGCGATTGCACGTATGCGTATTGCATTATCAGAAATGCTAGTAGATGGCATTAAAACCAACATTCCTTTACATGCCGATTTAATGGCAGATGCAGCGTTTCATTTAGGTGGCACTAGTATTCATTATCTTGAACAAAAATTAGGTATTGGCCATAAATAATCTGAGTACTGGTGACAAAAACTGATGGCGTGGCTATTACTTAAAATTCAGGCAAACGAACAAAATGCAGACACGATTAGTGATGCATTAATGGATTTGGGTGCACTATCGGCCAGTATTGAAGATGCGTTTGCTGAAACATCCGCCGAACAAGCGATTTTCGGCGAACCTGGCGACCCTCCCCCTGGTATTTGGCAACAAAATATTGTCACCGCCATGTTTGATGCGACAGCCAATGTTGAGCAAGTGATTCAAACATTAAGCGCAGCAACCGAAATTGTGCATTTTCAATACAGTACTGAAGTGATTGAAGAACAAGATTGGGTGCGCGCCACACAAGCGCAATTTGACCCCATTAAAATTACGGATAAGCTATGGATTGTGCCCACTTGGCATCAATCTAGCTGGCAAGAAAATGCGCAGAATGACGCCATTCATATTATTTTGGACCCAGGCTTGGCTTTTGGCACAGGTAGCCACCCTACTACGCATTTATGCCTAGAATGGCTAACGAAAACCATGCCAGCACAGTCTGTTTTAGATTATGGTTGTGGCTCTGGCATTTTGGCAATTTCTGCAAAAAAATTAGGTGCACAACATGTAGTTGGCGTAGATATTGACGATCAAGCCATTATCGCTAGCGATTACAACGCGCAACAAAACCAAGTAGATGCCGCATTTTTTGATGCCAATACTTTTGCAGACGAAACATTTGATATAGTGGTTGCTAACATTTTATCTAGTGCGCTAATGGTTTTGGCGCCTGTTCTGGCAAAATATTGCAAGCAAGGTGGTCAGTTGGCCTTATCTGGTATTTTGGAAGCGCAAACCGAAGCGTTAACAGAGCGCTACAGCGAATGGTTTGTGATGAATGAACCACGCCAACAAGATGCATGGATACTACTCACAGGCGTAAAAAAATGAAGTACGTAACCTCATGCCCTGCTTGTGATACACATTTTTTACTGTCTAAAGATCATTTAAAAGCCTATCGCGGCAAGGTGCAGTGCGGTCATTGTCATCACGTTTTTAATGCTAAAAACCGTTTAACTGAGGTTTCTGATGACGTTCAAAGTATTGCTGACTATACCGCAGCCGATTACGCAGACGCGCCAGAAGCAACTATAGATTTCGCTGACACTTCATTCGCTGATATCGAAAGCTCACAGATTAATTACATTGAGCCCACGCCTGCAGTGGATGAAAAGCCCATTAGCCAAGTGTTAAATGTGGTGTTAGAAACTGTACCCAATCTTTCTGATTTGAGCAGTAAAAACGAAATAGACACCAAGAGTCCTTACATTGCCAGCAAAACTCCCAATTCAGCTATTGAAGATGATGTAGATATTGATGCCGTGCGTGCGCCTATTTTTATAGATGATTTAACCACCGACCCCAAATTTCAACTGGATAAACCTAAACGCAGCATCTGGCTAATGCTTGCAGTGTTGTTCTTGCTTATACTTGCTGTTTTGCAAAGTATCTATTTTTTGCGCTCAACAATAGCCGTTAATTATCCACATTTGAAACCTTATTTAGAACAAGCCTGTGCCCCGCTACACTGCAAGGTTAGCTTACCTCAGAAGCTGGATTTGCTTACTATTGACGACTCTGATATGCAAGAAAGTGACGACTACCAAGACGTCATTAATTTTTCTAGCTTGCTAATTAACAACGCACCGCATGCGCAAGCTTTTCCGAATATAGAGCTAACGCTGACTGATATAAATGACAAGCCAGTATTAAGAAAAGTAGTGCCGCCACAAGAGTATTTAAATAGTGGCGTTAATATTGTTGACGGTATGATAGCGCGCGAAGAGGTTAGGATTAACCTTGCAATTAACGTACAAAATTTGTCTGTTGCTGGTTATCGCGTGCAGCTCACTTATTAATTATTGCAAGGCATCTAATGAAAATCATTAGTGCGTTTTAATCACATTACATACGCTTCAAATTTAACTAATCTGTATTATTCAAGTCATAGATTGTGTAATTCATTAAAACATTTTTAGGAGAAATATTATGTGGACAACACCAGCAGCTACAGAAATGCGTTTTGGCTTTGAAGTTACAATGTACGTAATGAACAAATAAGCTAAACGATTAATAAAAAAGGCACTTTACTAAGTGCCTTTTTTTACGCCCACTACTTTATAGATATTAAAAAAATCAAGTAATCATCTTCATATAATCTGAGTGGATGGCATTGATTGCATCTACAATTTTTTCTACTGTTTCCAGTCGTACAAAGCTTTTGCGCCATGCAATTGCAATTCGTCTAGTTGGTGCAGGGCTGGCAAATGGAATCACCTTGATTAAAGGATTGTTATAGCGCTCTGCCGTTGCAGAGCAAGGCAAAACCGTAATGCCCAAGTTTGATGCCACCATATTTCTGATGGTTTCTAATGAATTGCCCTGCAACACCTCGCCTTTACGAGAAAGTTCTGGGCATGCTTGCGTCACCTGATTGCTGAAGCAATGGCCGCTATTAAGCAGCAGCACTTTTTCATCTGATAGCTCTTCTGGATTGATGTGCTTGCGTGTTGCCCAGTGATGATCACTAGGCACTACAACATCAAACTCTTCATCATAAAGCGCTTTATATTGCAGGCCTGGCACTTCAAATGGTAGCGCAATAATTGCTACATCAATCACACCATTGCGTAATTGTGTCTCAAGATTTGCGGTTAAATTTTCTTCTACTTCCAGCGGCATATCTGGCGCAGTTTTACGCAATATTGGGATAATCTCTGGCAGCAAATAAGGGCCCACAGAGTGAATCATGCCCAATTTCAATGCGCCTTTTAATTGATTTTTGCCCAGTTCTGCTAGCTGCTTAATTTTGCCCGCTTCTTCTAGAATGCGCGATGCTTGCTCTATAATTTTGATACCTATCTCTGTTGGTGTTACTTCTGAACGGCTGCGCTCAAAAATCACTACCTTGAGTTCTTCTTCTAACTTTTTAATACCCAAACTTAGCGCAGGCTGTGTCACAAAGCATTTTTCTGCCGCGCGCCTAAAATTGCGCTCTTGCGCAACCGCCATTACAAATTTAAGCTCGATTAGTGTCATGTTTATTTAACCGTTAAGTGTCACTATTAAAAAAATTAATCATACTATATTTATGTTAAATTGATTAATAATATTTATCAATCGTATCAAAAATTACAATTTTACAAATAGCAACAAGGTCTTTATATTGTCTAGTACTGCAACAGTGACTAGAAAGAATCGACATGAACAACATTTTTAAAGAAATCTGCCAAGCCTGTTTAGAGCACTTAGTTTTAGAACAATTAGCAGAGTATGCAGCAGCAAAATAGTGACGAATCTAACATCAATAAAGGAGAAGCAAATGACAACTGAAGCAAAATGTCCGTTTTCGGGTGGTGCCGATCACATTGGCATGGGTAAAGGCCCAAGAAACCACGATTGGTGGCCGAATCAACTAAAACTAAACATCCTGCACCAACAATCCGCTAAATCTAACCCAATGGGTGAAAATTTTAACTATGCGGAAGAATTCAAAAAGTTAGACTTAAACGCTGTTATTCAAGATCTGCATGCGCTAATGACTGATTCTCAAGATTGGTGGCCAGCGGATTATGGTCACTACGGTCCTTTCTTTATTCGTATGACTTGGCACGCGGCTGGTACTTATCGTATTTATGACGGCCGAGGTGGCGCGGGTACTGGTACACAACGTTTTGCACCATTGAATAGCTGGCCTGACAACGGCAACTTAGATAAAGCTCGCCGTCTACTATGGCCTATCAAACAGAAATATGGCAATAAGCTTTCATGGGCGGATTTAGTCGTACTCACGGGTAACGTCGCACTTGAATCTATGGGCTTCAAGACTTTCGGCTTTGCTGGTGGCCGTCCTGACGTTTGGGAGCCTGAACAAGAGATCAACTGGGGTGCAGAGCGTGAATGGCTTGCAACAAGTGATAAAGAGAATAGCCGCTACTCAGGTGACCGTGAGTTAGCGAATCCGCTAGCGGCAGTACAGATGGGTTTAATTTATGTAAATCCACAAGGTCCAGATGGTAACCCTGACCCATTGGCCTCAGCTCGCGACATTCGTGAAACCTTTGCCCGCATGGCAATGAACGATGAAGAAACCGTTGCACTCACGGCTGGCGGTCACACTTTTGGTAAATCGCACGGTGCAGCACCTGAAAGCAATGTGGGCCGCGAACCAGAGGCAGCAGATATTGAAGAGCAAGGTTTCGGCTGGACTAACAAGCATGGTACTGGCAAGGGTGGCGATGCGATTACCAGCGGTATCGAAGGTGCGTGGACAGCGAATCCAATCAAATGGGATAACGGCTATTTTGATGTGTTATTTGGCTATGAATGGGAATTAACTAAGAGCCCTGCTGGTGCATGGCAATGGAGAGCCAAAGACCTACAAGAAAAAGATATGCCACCAGCTGCGCATGATCCATCGAGAAAAGAAGGCTTAACGATGACGACTGCCGATATGGCGATGCGCATGGATCCGACTTATGAGAAGATCTCACGCCGTTTTCATCAAGACCCAGCGGCGCTTGCAGATGCCTTTGCGCGCGCTTGGTTTAAGCTGACTCACCGCGATATGGGCCCGCGTACTCGTTATCATGGCCCATTGGTGCCTAATGAAGTGTTGATCTGGCAAGACCCGATTCCTGCCGTGAACCATCCAATCGTGGATAGCCATGATGTTGCCGCATTGAAAGCACAAATTTTGGCATCTGGCCTAACCACACAGCAATTGGTTAGCACTGCTTGGGCTTCTGCTTCCACTTTCCGTGGTAGCGATAAACGCGGTGGTGCCAATGGTGCACGCATCCGCTTGTCACCTATGAAGAATTGGGAGGCTAACCAGCCAATGCAACTGGTCAATGTGCTTTCCACGCTGGAAGGTATTCAAAATAGCTTTAACGCAGGTAGCAAGAAAGTCTCACTAGCCGACCTCATCGTGCTAGGTGGTGCAGCCGCGATTGAAGCAGCTGCCAAGCAAGCTGGTGTCAATGTTACCGTGCCATTTGCACCGGGCCGCATGGATGCTTCGCAAGAGCAAACTGATGTGGATTCTTTCGCCGTGTTAGAGCCACAAGCTGACGGATTCCGCAACTATGCGAAGAAAGGTTTGGAAGGCTACGGTGCTGAGTTGCTGATTGACAAAGCACAGTTGCTGAACCTTACCGCACCAGAGATGACAGCGCTGATTGGTGGCTTGCGTGCATTAGATGCCAACTACGGCGACACTAAACACGGTGTTTTCACGAACAATCCAGGTGTGTTGAGCAATGATTACTTTGTGAATCTGCTTGATATGAGCACTGCTTGGAAACGCTCAGCCTCTGATGCTAACGTCTTGGAAGGCCGTGACCGCAAGACTGGTGATTTGAAGTGGACAGGTACTGTGGTTGACTTGGTGTTTGGCTCTAACTCGCAATTGCGCGCATTGGCTGAAGTGTATGCCCAAAGCGATGCGAAAGAGAAGTTCGTACATGACTTTGTTGCCGCTTGGAACAAGGTAATGAATGCGGATCGCTTCGACATTTAATACATTAACCTAACCATAAGCCCGCGCAAGCGGGCTTTTTATTTTTGTAAGTGATACGCTATGCATACGACAAATTAATAGCAAATCACTTAAACTTACTTTTTAATTGTTATATGGAATAAAAATGAAATCTTGGATGTGTATTATATGTGGGCTTATTTATGAAGAAGAAAAAGGCTGGCCAGAGGACGGCATTGCAGCTGGTACGCGTTGGGAAGATGTACCTGAAGACTGGCTTTGCCCAGAGTGCGGCGCAGGCAAGGGTGATTTTGAAATGGTGGAATTTTAATGTGTAATCTTAGCTAAAGTGCGGTATGATTTTTATTAGGTAATTTGTTGATGAGGCTGAAAAATGAAAACCGTACTGGTTGCTAACCCTAAAGGCGGCAGCGGCAAAACCACACTTGCAACGAATCTTGCGGGTTACTTTGCTAATTTAAATCAACGCGTCATGCTATCCGATTTAGACCGTCAGCAATCCTCTACAGGTTGGCTGCAAAGGCGCTCTTTTGATTTACCTGCAATTGAAGGGCACCATCCAAAAGCCAAGCAATCGGATTTTAAGCCTGAGTGGGTAGTGGCAGATTCGCCAGGTGGCTTTAGAGATGAAAAATTATCAGACGCCATTAAAAAAGCCGATTGCGTCATTGTACCGATTCAGCCATCTGCGTTTGATATTGGTGCAACACAAGATTTTTTAGATCTTTTGAATGAAGAAAAAGCCATTCGCAAGCAAAAAACATTTGTTGCTTTGGTAGGCATGCGCGTAAACAGCCGTACAAATGCGGCAGCTAGATTAGCCGAATTTATGGCGCAAACTAATTTTCCTGTTTTAACTTATTTGCGTAATGCGCAAAGCTATAACACCGCAGCAGAGCAAGGCACTAGCTTATTTGATATGCGCCCTTCTTTAGTGACACAAGATATTGAGCAATGGCAACCTTTATTAGATTGGATTCATGAAACAACTAAATAGCTCGTTGAATATCGCCAATACAAAGCCTTAGCAATTGAGATTTTTTTAAATTACGTTAAAATATGGTCCGCAAATTAGCCGTAAATTTTTAGCGTAGTACTTTTAAATCAATCGAAATTTATATTGGAGAGCATTTTGGATTTTGTTGGCGCTGTTGGTCTGTATTACTTAGCTGGTGTTTTAGTGGTAATTAGTGCACTTTTATATGTTTGTGTAAAAAAGATTAAATAATAAAAAGGCCTTTAGAGGCCTTTTTTTCTGCCCGCTCTCATGCTTTAGCAACAAATTGTATTAATTAAACCCACGTAATTTAGAAGCGACCAGCGCGGCAGCAGCAGTTCTCGTTTCAACGCCCAGTTTTACAAAAACATGCTCTAAATGCTTGTTAATGGTTCTGGGGCTGCTACTTAAAATATGGCCGAAAAAGGCTGGAAAGCGTTTAAAAAACCCTAAGCGCTAACCAAACGCATTCTATCTATTTTCTCAATTACCGCCTGATACAAATCATGGTCTGAATCAGGATTATTGCGGTCTGGATGATTAGCACTACGGATTTTTTTCAATTGCGTTAAATCCTCTGGCAAATCGTGTACCTTAGTCACGCGATCACCGTTTTTAGCCATCAACCTTTGCAGCTCAGCCTCTGCCGCTTCGCGTGTGTCATATAACACCTTACTGCCTAGACGCCAGCTGTTCTGATTTTTGCGTGGAGATAACTTTTCCTTACCATCAAACCAAAACCACTTGCCCGTATCGGCATCTTGTTCAAAATTTATAGTAGTAATGGTGTATGTAAAAGTAGGCGGTTCAATCTCTTTGGCCATAAGATTGATAATTTTAGCTACCGTTTCTACAGATACAACATAATAAGCGCCTGCCGCATGCGGATTAAAACCGCTACTAAGCGTTGGAATAGTTTGGCTTTCATTACTAGCTGAATTCATTTCAGCCATGCGAGCAAGTGCTCTGCGTTGTGCGTTTGTCATTGGTAATACTCCCTAAATTTGTAAATAAACACGCAGAGTCACTAAATACGCCATCTTTTTTAAGTTTTCTGTTTGACCTGAATAAACTTGTGCTTTATTGTCTCATCATCCCTTTAAATAGGGTTTCATGAGTCTAATTACCAAATAGAGGAAATACAGATGGCAAAAGAAGAAAGTAAAGTAATTGTTGGCAAATCAGAATTAGTTGAGCTATTAGCGACTAATGGCCGGAGCAAAAAAGAAGCTCAAGAAGCATTAAATGATGTGTTAGCTGCAATCACCGAAACATTAGCAAAAGGCAACGATGTAAATATCATCGGCTTTGGTAAATTCAAAGTAGCGCACAAACCAGCTTACGATGGCCGTAACCCTGCAAATGGCGAAACATTAAAAATTGCTGCCAGCAACCGCGTTAGCTTTTCAGTAGGTGCATCACTTAAATCTGCTGTTAATAAATAATCAAGCATTATACCGATTTAAAAGCCCTCTTAGCAGGGCTTTTATTTTTGGTGCTAGTGAGTTGCCTATTTGTAATGTGCATCATCTGCAAAAACTGGCAATTTAATTAATCTAGTAAAAGGCTTTCTTGAGCAATCTATAATCCTATGCAAGGTGTGTGATTATTCGAAAAATAAAATTAAACTGTAATGCCTTAGTTACTTTTACTATATTGCGCGCTCACACTCTTACTTTAGCCAAATTTAATCTGTGCATTTTCATTAACCGCGCTAACTAACTGAATCACCTTTTTAGCAGAAATATCATCAAAAACACCAATTAAACCGTCTTGGTGAATATTGGTAAACGGCGGCTCAAACAACATGGCTTTATCAATCACGCCATTTTTGGTCAAGTAGCTAATAATATTGTTGATAAATGTCATTTGGTCAGCCTTAAGATTACCCGCTTGAACAAACTCACCAAACACTTCTTGGGCCGCGCCTATATCTAAACCAACAATATTTCTAATAAAAACGCCCAAGGGTTTATCGCCATATGTAGAAATGTATTCTTGCTTGGTGCCCACAGTGGTGCCATCAAATAAAATATTTTCTAGCGCATTAATTTCAGTCTCTGTAATTGGTTTATTGCGCTTAAGCTTCTGAATCACTAAATGATCACTGTGCGTTCGCACATAAGATTCCACACGGTCTTTATAGCTTTGCAGCCTACCATAAGCGGGAATCAAGTCATGTTGTTTCACGCCCGTAAAATCTAGCTCATCTTCAAAGTTAGTTTCAATATTAACTTGAGATTCTTTATCTAAATATTTAATTAAATCGCGCATGGCAACACGTACATTTTCCAAGCGATTAATGTTGATGGCTTTCCAAAACTGCTCAACTTGCAACTCATTGAGCAAATGCACTTGTTTGGCAACAGCAGGAATATTCTGTTTCTTGAGTAAAGCTTTCGCCGTGCTGCTAATTTGGGTGATATAGCGCTCTGTACTGTATGCGGCAGTTAATAAAGCCAATTGGTAATTTAAAATTAAAATATCAAAACGCTTTGCAGATTCATCATCCGTTTTTGCAGGCAACGCCAATGCAGAAAGCTGCGTATTAATATCCAACAAATCGCTTTTAGATAAATTTTGCCAGCGCGCTTGTTCGCTGTATTCCACTACTGCGCGCAGCTTGGCTTTTACCACAAAGCGCTCTCTATCAAGCGTGGCAATGGTTTGGTACAGCTCGGCAACATAACTTTCTGCCAGTTCGCGCTCGTCTTCTGTGCTCTCAGCCTTATCGCGCACTAGTGTTGCTACTTCTAACTTAGCCTCAAAAATCTGCTGCGTTAGGCTTTTAATGGGATGGCTTTTCGCGCCATCTGGGTTGGCATCAAAAAATTCAAAGTTTTGGCAATAATCAAAAATCACAAACTCGGTTTTATGTCGCCCAAGTCCAAATAAATCAGGGCAAAGTCGCGTGCCACGGCCTATCATTTGCCAAAACTTGGTGGCTGATTTCACCTGTTTAAAAAACACCAAATTCGCCACACGCGGCGCATCTACGCCTGTATCCATCATGTCTACAGAAACCGCAATCTGCGGGTCATGCTCTACATATTTATCTACAAACGTTTCTAGCAAGCTTTGCGCTTTAGATTCGTAGTTATCAATCACCCGTAAAAACTTGCCCGAATATTCAGGGTAATTTTTATTAAAGCGCTCCTCAATAAATAGCGCATGCGTATGGTTTTTGGCAAAAATAATCGTCTTAGCTAGCCGCTCGCCGCCTTGTACTTTAATACCATCCGTCATTAAATGGTTCAGCACTTTATCTACCGTATCGGTATTAAATAACCAAGTATTTAGGGCAGTGCTAGAAATTTCATCTGGCGCTTCACCTTCGGTTGGGTCGCCAAACTTTTCTTCATATTCAATTTTTTCGCGGTCTGATAACTGGTGGTAATGCACCCCTTCGCGAATAAATTTTAGCGGCACAGACATCGCTTTTGGCGGCACTAAAAATTTATCTGCCACTGCGCTATCTAATTCATAAGCAAAAGTTGGGTTGTCATCTTCAATGCCAAATAAACCATATGTATTATGGTCAATATCGGTTTTTGGCGTGGCAGTTAAGCCAATTAACAAAGCATCGAAGTATTCAAAAATTGCCCTGTATTTTTGGTAAACCGAGCGATGCGCCTCATCAATAATAATGAGATCAAAATGCCCCACGCCATAAAAGCGCTCACCATCCAGCACTCCATCTATGCGGTTCATAATGGTGGGGTAGGTAGAAAATACTAAGCGTGTACCGTTATCTTCTTTTTCTTTGGTTAAATCAATCGCGGTTAAGTGCGGCAAATATTCATTAAAAGCATTTTTAGCCTGCGTCACTAACGCATTTCTATCGGCCAAAAACAGCACACGTTTTGCCCAATTGCATTTGGTTAGCATGTCTACAATTGCCGCCGCCGTGCGGGTTTTGCCACTACCAGTTGCCATCACCAACAAGCTTTGCCTTGCGCGGCCGCGTAATTCACCCTGTTTGTTCTTAAGCGTAAAGTTTTCAGCCACGCGCTTAATCGCCTCTAGTTGATAAACGCGCTCTGCAATCTCTAAATTCACTTTAAAGTCGCGTAAATCAGTGCGGCTAATGCGGCGCGCTATTAATAATTGCAATTCATCTTTGCTGTAAAAACCTTGCACCTCGCGCGCGGGGTAAAACTGGTCATCCCAAATATGCGTTTCAAAACCATTGCTGTAAAAAATAATCGGGCGTTGGCCTTTCATTTTTTCTAAACAATCGGCGTACAACTCTGCTTGGTGTTTGCCTTTGCGCGCATCGGCCATGGTTTTTTTAGCTTCTACAACCGCTAGCGGCAAACCATCATCGCCCCACAGCACATAATCCACATAACCAATGCCTGTGGGGTTGGTGCTGGCTGGCATGCCTGTAACCTCAAACTCAAGGTCACTACCTTCTTTTAAGTTATCCCAACCGCATTCTTTAAGCGATAAATCAATATAACGGCGGCGTGTTTCTGCCTCGCTTACCAGTAATGGAACAGCGCTGGCAAAGTTAACCGTTTTTTCACGCGTTATTTTGCGTGTGCTTAAAGTTAATTGCGCTTTAAGCCTTGTGTCTTCGTCAATGCGTTTTTGTTGGTTTGCTTCAAGCTCACGTGCGGCTTGGTTTTTGGCGGCCAGCTCTGCGGCTAAACTATCTAGTTGTGGTTGACTTTCTTTTTGTGCTTGGCCATTGTTAGGCGTGGGGATTAAGCTTTCATCAAACACCTGTGTTTCAGGTGCTTTGGCACCATAATAAATCGCCAAAAAGCGCAAAAACCGAAAGAGATATTTTAAACAAGCCAGCGCATCTTGCTGGTTTACCTTGCTACCATGCGCCGCCACATTGCCAGTTTTGCGGATTAAATTAAGCTCATTAAACAATGTTTGGTTAAATAACGCCTTAAAAGCAGGCTCATGCATTAGCGTACTTAAATCGGCGCGCCAAGGTCGGCTGAGTTTTGCATCGTGGTCATACAGCCAATTAATGGCATTTTCTAAGGTGCTACGGCATAAAATGCTGGATGCTTTGGGCGATATAAACGTGAGCTGTTCTGCCTCAAGGGCATCTGCATGCAGGGCAGGAAAGTCTGATTGAATAAAATTAAAATTACTCATGAAACCCTTTGCACAACGCTAATTTGAGCATAAAACATAACCGTTTTGCCATTTAATAACAAACTTAACGTCTTTGCTGTTTATTTTAAAAATACTTAACGCTTTGGCTATTTAATAAAAAAGACTTAACACTTTTTTACGGACACATTTTTCACTCATCATTAAAACTAGTAGGGTAGGTAACTTGTTTACCCACGCGGCTGTCGCAAACCGCCACCATTGTACCGCGTGGGTCACAAGTGACCCACCCTACAAAACGTATCCCCTCCCCATGATAGGGGGAGGGTTAGGGTGGGGGTGAATACTCACAACCTTCAACCCCCATCCCAGCCTTCCCCTTGCTTGGGGGGGGGTTAAGCCGCTATTTTTGCCGTTAACGAACCCGTAAAAGCCTGCTGTAATAAGCTATTAAATAAAGCTTCCGATTTTTGCAAACTGGCTTGAGCCTGTTGTTTTTGAGCTTCAATCAGTTGAATACTTTCGGCGAATTGGTTTTGAAGATTAATTGGTGGAATTGGAATCAACAAATCCTGTCCATATTGTTTAGCATTTATATTTGGTTGAGCGACAACAGTTTGTATTTTATCAATCCATTTTTTGTAATATTGTGTCTTTGTAAAATAGAAAAAATACTTTCCTTCAAATGGTTTTTTAATGCTGAATTTAATTAGATATCCAGCGTAAATCAAATCCCCATCATTTTGATTGTATAGGTATGTTTTCCCTACTGTCGCCCCACTTCGAGCAAAAACCAAATCACCATCTCTTAATTTGTACTTAGCAGCATCTTTGTTGGAAATATCAGCAGAAACACGCTTTTCTTTCAAATGACCTTCATCATCAATATCCGTTATTCTTATATATCTAGGAGTATCTGGATTGTATTCAATTGCAGTAGCGCCTGCGCCGTATTCACCCTTGCTGAACAAGTTTTGTAATGTATCTTTTTCAAACGGACTTTTTTCAGGGTCACCAAACATTTCCAAAAACAGCGATTGGCTGAGTGTGGTGTAACGCTCGACCAGTTGTTGGTCTTTTTGTCTAAGGCTATCCGCCGCATCCAAAATCGCCGCAATCTTCTGTTGCGCGGCTAATGATGGCAGTGGGATTTTTACCTTACTTAGTATTGTCTTTGAGATTTCTTTGAAAGTTGCGCCATTCCCCATGTCTTGAAGCTGTGGAACGATATTTTTGATTGCATAATACAAATACTCCACATCTAAATCAGCGCTTGGGATGAGTGATTTGAAGCCTTGATTAGTGCAGGCTTCTTGAGCATTTATTGCTAAATGACCTATTGGAGCTCTTGAACTTAGAAGTAATGATTTTTTTGGTAAAAGTCGTGTTGAGCAACTTGTTAAACCAAGTTGAGTTATTTTTTCTGGCGCATCTGTGACATATTTAGATTTAATTTTACTTAAATCTTTTGGAGTAAACCAATTAATATCGCCATTCCAATAAGCACCAATAACTCTTGATGGCGTAGAGCCACTAACAATTTCGCAACATTCGCCTAAGGCCACTTGCTGAAACTCTTTTTCTAATCTCACACTAACAACTCTTTCAATAAACCTAGAGCTTGCGCCCGCTCGAAATCCAACTGCTCAATCTCCGCAATAATCTGCGCAGGCGTGTCATGTTGCACTTGTTCATACACCACTTGTTTATAGCGGTTAATGCTTAAATCCCAGTTGTTTTGTTTAATTTCAGCCAGTGGCACTAAAAAGCTTTGCTCTGTGCGGCTGCGGTTATGTTCAGCTTTTCTGTTTTGGTAGCGCGCAATAATATCGGCAATATTGTTGTCTTTAACGGGGCTGCGTTTATCGTCTAGGCTGTAGCCATCGGCTTGCATATCGTAAAACCATACGTTATCGGTGCCGCCGTTATTGGTTTTGGTAAACACTAATACGGCTGTGCTTACGCCTGCATAGGGTTTAAATACACCGCTGGGCATTGAGATAACGGCTTCTAACCTGTGTTGCTCAATAATGGTTTGGCGAATTTGCACATGCGCGTTAGATGCTCCAAATAACACGCCATCTGGAATAATCACCGCAGCGCGCCCACCCACTTTAAGCATGCGTAAAATTAGCCCTAAAAATAGTAGCTCGGTCTTTTTAGTTTTAACGGTAGTCAGTAGCGAGCTTTCAACGCTATCGTAATCTAGCGAGCCTTTAAAAGGCGGGTTAGCTAAAATTAGGCTATATTTTTCGCGGCTGTCTGCATTCGCTTCACTTAATGCATCGCGGCCAACCAATTGCGGGTGGTCTATGCCATGCAGTTGCAGGTTCATGGCGGCAATACGTAGCATGGTGCTATCAAACTCTATGCCAGTGAACATATCTTTGTTGTAGTGGGCGGTAAACGTTGCATCGTGAAACCAATCGGCATGATGCTCATGCACATATTCACCCGCCGCCACTAAAAAGCCTGCAGTGCCGCAGGCTGGGTCGCAGATTGTATCTTCCTGCGTGGGTTGCATCATCTCGACCATCATTTTAATAATGTGGCGTGGTGTGCGAAATTGCCCATTGGTGCCTGCGGTGGCAATTTTTGACAGTAGGTATTCGTATAAATCGCCCTTGGTATCGCGGTCTTGCATTTGAATTTTGGCAATCATCTGCACCACTTGGTCTAGCAGTTTTGGCGTGGGTATCATAAAGGTTGCGCCCTTCATGTATTGCGCAAATACGCCTGCTTGTTCACTATCTTGACTGCCAAGCTGCTTCATATGCTCAAACACAGTCAAGTTGTCTGCGTCTGTTTGTGGTTTGGTAAACAAACCAAACATAGTTTCAGGGTCTTTATTTACAAACGAATGCCAGCGGAAGCGCTCTTGTTCTGGCGTATATAGCGGCGATTTAATAGCCGTACCAAGCATGTTGGCTTTTTTTTCTGCAAGCAGCTGGTTCTCATCCAAACGGCGCAAAAAAAGTAAAAAGGTAAATTGCTCAATTACGGTAAGCGGGTTACTAATCCCACCTGTCCAAAACGTTTCCCAAATTTTATCAACTTGGCTTTTTAATTCACCTGTAACCATGCTATGCCTGTTTTGTTTTATTGAATGTTATTGTAAGGTTTTTGATGATTGCTAGCTTGTTAAATAATTATGTTTTTTCTAACCGCAATAAAAAAGGGCCCAAACGGACCCTTTTTAAAGTAATTAAAATAAACGTGAAAACGTAAGCATACCTAAATATCTAAATTACCTGCCCTTAACGCATTATTTTCAATAAATGCGCGCCTTGGTTCTACGTTATCACCCATTAATGTGGTGAAAATTTCATCTGCGGCAATGGCATCATCAATTTGCACTTTTAATAAACGACGTACCGCTGGGTCCATGGTGGTTTCCCAAAGTTGTTCTGGGTTCATTTCGCCCAAACCTTTATAGCGCTGAATATTCAAGGTATTTTTGGCCTCGCCCAACAACCAATCTAAGGCTTGTTTAAAGGTGCTTACAGTTTGTTCTTTATCATTGCGCTTAATTATTGCGCCTGCGCCAACCAAGCCTTGCAATAGGCTAGATACTTTGTTGATTTGACGGTAATCGCCGCTGCTTAAAAATTCTGCATCTATTACGCAACATTGCAAATTGCCGTGTACGTATTTGTTTACTTCTAGGCGATAGCTATTGGTTTCTGCATCAAAACCCACAATAACCTCAGAGCCAATTGCGCCTAAAATTGGGCGTAATTGTTCGGCTACTTTATTGGCATTGGCTTCATCACTTAAATTAATATCACCCACATCTTGAATGGCGCGCAATACGCTTTCATCATAAAGGGCTGCAATGCGGCGAATCACTGCTTCGGTTAACACCATTTGCTTGGCAATTTCTGATAATGGCTCGCCTGTTAATACGCCTGCGCTGGTTTTAGTATCTAGCTCCGCGCCTTTTAAGGCAGAATTTAGTAAGTAAATATCCAGTTCTTGCTGGTCTTTTAAATAGCGTTCATCTTTGCCTTGTTTGACTTTATACAAAGGTGGTTGGGCGATGTAGATGTGGCCGCGCTCTACTAATTCTGTCATTTGACGGTAGAAGAATGTTAGTAAAAGGGTACGAATATGCGCACCATCGACGTCGGCATCCGTCATGATGATAATGCGGTGATAGCGCAATTTTTCTACATTAAAATCGGCTTTACCAATGCTAGTGCCTAGCGCGGTAATGAGTGTAGCAATTTCTTGTGAGCCTAATAATTTATCAAAACGTGCTTTTTCTACGTTTAAAATTTTACCTTTAAGCGGCAAAATCGCTTGGTTTTTACGATCACGCCCTTGTTTGGCTGATCCACCCGCAGAGTCACCCTCGACTAGGTACAACTCGCATTTTGATGGGTCACGTTCTTGGCAATCAGCCAATTTACCTGGCAAGCCCATGGTATCCATTACGCCTTTACGGCGCGTAATTTCGCGTGCTTTACGCGCAGCTTCGCGTGCTCTGGCGGCATCTACAATTTTGCCGCAGATAATTTTTGCATCGGCTGGGTTTTCGGCTAAAAATTCCATTAATTTAGCTGAAACCACTTCAGAAACTACAGGTTGCACTTCACTAGAAACCAATTTATCTTTAGTTTGTGATGAAAATTTAGGGTCTGGCACTTTAACTGAAAGCACGCAAGTAATGCCCTCACGCATATCATCGCCTGTGGTTTCTACTTTGGCTTTTTTTGCTAGTTCTGATTGCTCAATATATTGATTTAAAGTGCGCGTCATGGCGGTGCGTAAGCCTGTTAAGTGCGTGCCACCATCGCGTTGCGGAATGTTATTGGTAAAGCATTGCACTGTTTCCGAGTAGCTATCATTCCATTGCATCGCCACTTCAATGGTCATACCGTCTTTTTCGCCACTGGCATAAAAAGTTTTAGGATGCAGCACGGTTTTGCTGCGATTAATATATTCTACAAAGCCTTTAATGCCGCCTGCATGGGCAAAGTTTTCAGATTTACCTGTGCGTTGATCAATTAATTCAATTTTAACGCCGTAATTTAAAAACGATAATTCACGTATGCGTTTGGCTAAAATTTCAAAGTGATATTCCACCAAAACAAAGGTTTCTTCTGACGCTAAAAAGTGTACTTCTGTACCTTTTTTGTCGGTTTTACCAGTTAAGGCCAATGGCGCTACAGGCACACCACGTTGAAACTCCATTTGGTGCACTTTGCCATTACGGTAAATTTTTAAGCGTAGCCAATCGGATAAAGCATTTACTACTGAAACACCCACACCATGCAAACCACCAGATACTTTGTAAGAGTTTTGATCAAACTTGCCGCCTGCATGTAATTCGGTCATCACAATTTCTGCGGCTGAGCGTTGCGGGTCGTGCTTATCGTCTGTTTTAATATCTGTTGGAATGCCGCGACCGTTATCAGAGATGCTAATACTATTATCTGGATGAATAATCACTTTAATATCATCACAATGCCCTGCTAATGCTTCATCAATCGCGTTATCCAGTACTTCAAACACCATATGATGTAAACCTGAGCCATCAGAGGTATCGCCAATATACATGCCTGGGCGTTTACGTACGGCATCTAAGCCTTCTAAAATCTTAATGCTGTCTGAGTTGTATTCTGGTTGTGCTTTTGGGGTGTTAGCCATACTATTTTCTTTACTTTGAATAAATGGGTTTGCTACTTGTTAAGCTTGTTTCACGTGAAACACGTATTTTTAAATGCGCATTGGCATAACAACATATTTGTAATTTTGATCATTAGGCACGGTAATCAAACAGCTACTATTGGCATCTGCAAATGAGAATTGAATATTTTCATCACTCACATTATTCAATACATCAATTAAGTAGGTCACGTTAAAGCCAATATCCAAGCTATCTTGCGCGTATTCAATTTCTAACTCTTCTTCCGCTTCTTCTTGCTCTGTATTGGTGCTTATTAATTTAAGATTATTATTACTTAATACCATACGAATACCGCGGTATTTTTCATTAGATAAAATTGAAGCGCGTTGCATAGCGGTTAGCACTGCTAATCTATCTACGCTAAACGTATTTTGATGATTAGTTGGAATCACACGATGATAATCGGGGAATTTACCATCTATTACTTTTGAAATTAAACGAATATCGCTAAATGTAAAATTAACCTGTCCTGCATTAATTTCAATCGCAACTTCTTCTTCGCTATCGTTTAACAATTTAATTAATTCAATCACGGTTTTTCTTGGAATAATGACATCGGTTTTATCGTATTGCTGATTTAATTTTGCCGATGTGAAACTCAAACGATGGCCATCGGTGCCCACTACATTCAAGTTATCTTGATTCACCTCTAGCAACAAGCCGTTTAAGTAATAGCGAATATCTTGCTGAGCCATAGCAAACTCAACTTGTTTAAACAATTTTTTTAACGCTAATTGGCTAATCGTAATATGCGTTCCTGTGCCGCTTGCTTTGGTCATTACAGGGTAATCAGCCGCTGGTAAAGTTTGCAAATTAAAGCGGCTTTTACCTGCTTTAACCGTCATACGGCTCTCATTGGTTACCATGTCAATATCTGCAGAATCGGGCAAAGAGCGGCATATATCTAAGAATTTTTTGGCAGATATCGTTGTAGATAGCTCGCCATTAAAGCTATTTGCTACTGTTAACGATATTTGCATTTCTAAATCTGTTGCGGTCAGCTGAATTTGATTATTTTTAGCTTCCAATAACAAGTTAGATAATATTGGCAAGGTATGACGTCGCTCTACAATACTAGTCACATTCATTAATGGTTTTAATAATGTTTCGCGGTTTATTTTAATTTGCATTATTCAATATCCTAAATTTAACGCTTAATTTTTGTTTATTCAAACACATTAGTTTTTATTTAAAAAGTAATATAAAAAATAATAGTAATAATAATGTTGCTTTTTTCTGTGTGTAACTTTAATACTTAAATAAAATCAAATACTTATTTGTTAATTTCTCTTGTTTATAACTACAACTATTTCTGTGTATTAATTGTGGATTAAATATCAATCATAGCAAATAAGCGACTTACACTCATTTCATCCACAATATAAAAGTACATTTATCCACAATCTTAATCTCTAATCACTTGCGTTAAAAACCCTAAATCACGCGCAATACTTTGATCATTTAAACGCAGTTGCTCAATTTCATCACATGCATGCATTACAGTGGTGTGATGACGGCTACCAAAAGCCTCACCAATTTCAGGAAAGCTATGATTGGTTAATTCACGCGCAAGGCTCATGGCTACTTGCCTAGGCCGTGCAAAATTACGCGAGCGCTTTTTGCTATACATCTCACCGACTTTAATTTTGTAATAATCGGCAACCGTTTTTTGAATATTCTCAATCGTAATTTGTCTGCCACGCACAGCAATTAAATCGCGCAATGCATCTTTTGCCAAATGCACATCAATAGCATGGCCAGTAAAGTTTGCCATGGCCACAATTCGGTTTAAAGCACCTTCTAATTCACGCACGCTAGAACGAATTTGTTTGGCTACAAAAAAAGCCACGTCTTCTGTGATGTGTATTTTTGATTCTTCTGCTTTTTTGAGCAAAATAGCAACACGCATTTCAAGCTCTGGCGGCTCTACCGCAACTGTTAAACCCCAACTAAAACGCGTACGCAAGCGCTCATCTACATCAACAATTTCTTTTGGGTAAGTATCGCAAGTAATAACAATTTGCTTTTTTTCTTCAATTAAAGTGTTGAAAGCATAAAAAAACTCTTCTTGCGTGCGGTTCTTTTTTGCAAAAAACTGAATATCGTCAATCAACAATAAATCTAAAGAGTGGTATTGACGCTTAAAATCATCAAACGCCTTATTTTCATACGCTTTTACCACATCAGAAACATAACGCTCTGCATGCAAATAACGAATATTAGCATCAGGCTTTTGTTGTTTTAGTTGATTACCAATGGCTTGCAGTAAATGGGTTTTACCTAAACCAACGCCACCGTAAATAAACAATGGGTTGTAAGATTCACCAGGGTTATCAGCCACTTGAATAGCCGCCGCGCGCGCAAGTTGGTTGGCTCGGCCTGTTACATAGTTATTAAAATTAAAGCTTGGGTTTAAACCAGATGCGCGTTCATTATTGCGACGATTAGTAGCTGTTTTAACTCCACTATTTTTAGCTGAATTGGTTTTATCAGAGTTTACATCACCTACATTTACAGCACTCGCAGAGCCAACTGAGGGCGTATTACGCACAATATCGCTTAATTGAGTGTGCGGCGATTTTTTAGTATTGCTGCTTTTGTCTAGGGTTGTTGACTTAACTTGGCTAATACACAACTCAATTATCGTGTTATCAGGCAATAACTCAGCGGCAATATTCTCAATCTTATTTAAAAACCGATCTTTCACCCACTGCTGAACAAACTTGTTGGGAGCAAGCAAGCGTATCGTTTGCTTACCGTGCTCTGTCTGCACCAGTTCGCTTTGTAATGGTTTAATCCAAGTATTAAATTGTTGCGCTGAAAGCTCTTGTTCAAAGCGACTTAGGCAGGTAGGCCAAAAATTATTCATCTATTGCCCAAAACCTCAAGCTTTATTGTTATCGTGTTAATAGAATTAAAGCGAGTTGATATATTTAGAAACTCACTTTTAAACAACGTACTATTAGGATTTTATTTTTGCTAATTAACCAGTTATTGTTGGCTTAAATTAATCACAAAAAATCGCTTACGTATCTTTCTATTTTAGCTGGTTTAGTCACACTTATCCACAGGCAATTGCCTGCTTAAATAAACTAAATAGTAATTGACAAAACACATGGTAATCGTGTCTAATGATGGGCTTTGTAGCATTAGCTCGGTGGAGAATTAAATGAAACGTACCTATCAACCTTCTAAAACACGTCGTGCACGTACACACGGTTTTTTAGTGCGCATGAAAACTAAAGGGGTCTTTAATTACTTTACCTGCTAAATACAGCGGGTAATTAATTGACTAAAATTGGTAAAGTTTAGATTACCTAAACAAGCCAAATTATTAAAAACGGATGATTTTTCATCCGTTTTTAATTTGCGTAAACGAATCGCAAATACTTATTTGGTGATTCGTTTTAAGCCTAACAACTTTAATCGTCCACGCTTAGGTTTGGTTGTTGGCAAAAAAACCGCTAAATTAGCTGTACATCGCAATTACATGAAACGCGTCTTGCGCGAATTGTTTAGATTAAAACAGCATCAATTGCCCTCTTTGGATTTGGTTGTTCAAGTACAAAAGAAATTTCAAAAAAGCGAATTTAATCAAATAAAACAAGAGTTTGAAAAGTTATCGCAAAAGCTAGCCGAAAAACATCACTAAAATTTACTAAGTAAAAATGAGTCTTTTTGATATTTAATTTAGATGTAAAGTTTTAATGCCAATATGACCCATGTTTTAGTTGCTATTATTCGTTTGTATCAAATCGCATTAAGTCCTTTTTTTGGTCAACAATGTAGATTTAACCCAACTTGTTCGCATTACGCGATTGAGAGCATTCAAAAACACGGTGCTTGGCGCGGTTTAGGTTTAACATTAAAACGCTTATCACGCTGCCATCCTTGGCATGCAGGCGGTAGCGACCCAGTACCTTAATATTTATTCGCAAGCTTTCATGAATAAATGCTTTGTTAACAAAACAGATTATAGAAAAAGTTTATAGAACCCATGGAT
>LNFM01001351.1_pt1 | contig 56367 bp, 49 predicted proteins | sample 596031 | NCBI WGS metagenome assembly LNFM01 (sample SAMN04254537, study PRJNA301005) | activated carbon metagenome | isolation source: dual media filters at the Ann Arbor, Michigan drinking water treatment plant | place: USA: Ann Arbor
TGATAGAGCAACACCAGTTCGCCGCGCTCGAGCGCGAGCCGCAAGGACGTTTCGAGACCGACACGCTCGAGCGAGAGTCGATTCATGTGCGGCGAGTAGAACTGGTACTGGTTCTTACCCGCTTCCTTGGCCCGGTACATGGCGATATCGGCATGCTTGAGCAGGGTTGCGCTGTCCTGCCCATCGTTCGGATAGGTCGCGATGCCGATGCTGGCGGAAATGTGAAACTCGTGGGCATCGAAGAAATACGGCTGCACGGCCTGGTCGATGATCTTTTGCGCCACGCCAGCCAACTGGATCGCGGAATCGTATTGCTCGATCAGAACGACGAACTCGTCCCCGCCATGGCGGGCGACCGTATCGCCTTCGCGCAGGCTATCGCGCAGGCGATCCGCCACCTCGCGCAGAAGACGGTCGCCCGCCTCGTGGCCCATGGTGTCGTTGACGACCTTGAATCGGTCCAGATCGATGAACAACAAGGCGACCTTGTGATCGTAGCGCGCCGCTTGGGCAAGCGCCTGGCCGAGGCGCTGACCGAAGATGGTGCGGTTCGGCAACCCGGTCAGCGGATCGTGGCTGACGACGAACTGCAGCCTGCGCTCGGTCTCGCGGCGGGCGATATGCTGACCGATCAGCGCGCCGAGTTGCCCCGACATGCGCAGCATGTCGGTGTCGGCCTCGGTGCTTTGGCGACCGAACAGTTCGATCACGCCGAGCGCTTCGCCGTCCACGCGGATCGGAAAAGCGAAGGCCGACCGCAGGTGCGCATCCCCGAGCAAGGGCGAGAGCCCAGTTGGCGTCTCGCGCGCGAAGTCGGCCACCCACAAGGGCATCCCCCTGGCGAGCACCCGTCGCGCGAGCGCCTGCGCCTCGTCCGCAGCAAGCGACGTATCTCTCATCGCGGCGGCGAAATCCTGCAGCCTCGAATCGTTCGATGGATGCCAGATGTCCTGGCAGCGCAATACGCCATCGGCCGGATCGAGCACCCAATGCACGCCGCATGCCCAACCGGCCAGGCCGCAAAAAGCCTGGATCGCGCGGACGACCGCTTCGTCCGCGGTTTCCGACTCCACCAAGGAGCGCGTCACCACGCCTTGCAGAATCATGTGACCTTCCGCACGCTTGCGCGCAAGGTCGTCCGAATACATGCTCAAAACGCCGAAAACTCGCCCTCCCTGGTCCGAAACCGGAACGGCAAGGACCGAGGCCGAGAACCGGAAGCCATCCTGGCGCACGCATTCGATGCTCGAGGACTGCACCCGTTCATCGTTGAGCACGCGCTGCAGCCGCCTCTCGGCGCTCATGCGATCGGCATCGGGCCCGAATGGCAGGGTGTGCCCGAGGACATCGCAGGCACTCCAGCCGAACAGACGCTCCGCCTCCGGATTCCAGACCCGAATGCGGCCCTGCTGATCTTCCAACACCACGGCGATCGGCGCACATTCCAGGAGCTTTCTGAGCCAATGCTCATCGGCTATGGGCGCGTCATCCACAGACAAAGATGAAGAATCGTGAACCACGTTACACTCGTAAGGGCGTCCGCGAATATGCTCGGACGGAGCAGGCATGGAACGCAAGTGCCGTGCCGACGCATCGTCCGGACGACGTGTTCTCACCAACGGCCACCTCGCATCAGTCGTGTCCGATCCCCAGAATGATCTGCAGCAATGCGGCCGAATCCCGACGGCCGCCGCCCGCGCCCATCAATGCGTTGAACGACTGCGTCGTCGCAGCTGCGGCCGGCACCGGCAGTCCCGAACCGTGCGCCAGATCCAGCACGATCTGCAAGTCCTTGTGATGCAGTCGCGATTCGACGCCGGCCGTGAAATTCCGCTGCACCATCCGATCGCCGAACACCTCGAGCGCTCGGCTTGCCGCCAGACCATTGAGCATCGCCTCGCGCACACGGGACGGGTCGGCGCCGAGGCGCTCGCACAAGGCCAGCGACTCTGCCACGCCTTCGATCGCGACGCATAGCGCCAGTTGATTGCAGGCTTTGGCGATCTGACCCGCGCCCGATTCGCCGATTCGAATGATCGATCGTCCCAGATGCTGCAGCAAGGGCTTGATGCGCTCGAATGCGGCTTCGCCGCCTCCGACCATGATCGAAAGCGTGCCCGCCTCGGCGGCTGCTGGGCCGCCGGATACAGGCGCATCCAGCATCTCGGCGCCCGACGCCGCGAGCGCGGAGGCGATCCTGCGAGCCCCATGGGGGGAGATGGTGCTCATGTCGACGAGCATGGAATTGGCACCGACACCGTGGATAACCCCGGCATCCCCGAGGACGATCGCTTCGACGTCCGCGGTCGTCGTCACCATCGTGAAAACGATGTCGCTGGCTTGGGCCACTGCCTGGGGCGAAGCGCACGCTCGGGCGCCCGCTACGACCAAGGGTTCCAAGGCAGACGCCGTGCGCGCATACACGCTCAGCGGATATCCTGCCCGCAACAGGCGCAGCGCCATGGGGCGTCCCATGGCGCCCAGACCGATGAATCCAATGCGTTGCATGGCTGTTCGTCCCCGCATGCGGTCAACTGCACTGCCAGCGCGAGCGGCGCGCGCTCTCATTCGTCCACTCGGCGACATGTCGGCGCACTTCACCCAGATTTCTGAATCCCATCGGCGCCGTCGTGCCCAATCCCACCACGTTCATGGCCCCCCGCGGCTTGACGACCGGCTTTATCCGGTACACCTGCCAACCACGCAAGCCCATGGCATCGGGAAACACGATCGCAGGCGCGCTGTTCTGCCACACGCCGGCGATGCTGGTCTCGTAGCGCAGATTGGCCTGCCTGGGCACCGACGAGACGAACTCGAGCTGGAGCTTGACGCTGCCCTTGCCCGCCGGACCTACGGTGCCCCGCAGCGTCCAAGGCGCGACGAACTCTCCATCCGCCCCGATCCCGGTCACGACGAGGCTGCGACTGCGCTCGGAGATGTCCACCTGCATATCCTTCGTGATCTTGGAAGGCCCGCCCGGCACGGCGCGCTCGAGCAAGCGCAGCACGAGCTGCAGCATGAGCAGCGGCCCGTTGATGGCATCGAGTTCCTTGCCCGGCTCGAGCCTCATGTCGCGGGCGAGCAGCGCACCGGAGTCGATGAGCAACAGCGCGCCGGCCTCCATCCTGCCGGCACGGTTCTCCTGCTTCTGAAGGAAGATGTCGCCGTTGCCGGCGCGCTCGAAGCGCCATTGCGCCGCGAATCCGAGCTTCTCCTGCGTGACCCCGAGCATGATCCTGTTGCCTTGCGCCCATTCGGATACCCGCCCTGCATCCGCACTGGTCGCAGGCTGCGACTGCGCGCCGGCATGGAATGCGGCACAGGAGACGATCATCATGATCGCCCATGCCGGCCATCGCCTGACGCTCGAAGCCATTGTCGCCCCCCGGGTATCCATGCCCAACGAGGATCAGCGGCACCCAGGAAAACGATCCGGCCCGCTCCCTGACGGGACCGACGGAGTGCACTCGCCCTGGCCGTCGCACCGACAGCAGACACCTCAGCCAGGACAGCTGATTCGGAAGTCGCAAGTGTACTGAGGTCTGTCCTGAATGTGCACAAATCGACGACATGCGCTTCGCCGCATCGACCACGAATCAGCGGCGGGACGACGTGCAGCCGCCCAGGTCGCGCATCCTGACCGGCGATCGATACGCCCCATCTCGGCGCATGCAATGCGATGCTGCACTGGCTCTGCCTCGCCCGGGGCAATGCGGAGGCCCACTTGCGCCGGCCCGTCGGTCAAAGTTCGCCGGCGTAGCGCTCGAGCATCTGCCCCTGAGTTTCGGCCGGCTCGCTCGAGCCGCTCTGGGACTTGATCATCTGCCCCATGGAGGGAAAGATCGAGCGGTCGATACGCTGCGCCGGATCCCACAGACGCGAACGCATGAGCGCCTTCGCGCAGTGCAGATACGCCTCCTCGACCTGGATTTCGACCACCAACCGGGGCGGATGGCGCTCGTGCGGAAACTGCCCCAGCAACTCGGGCTCGTCGCGCAGTCGGGCCTTGCCGTTCACGCGCAGCGTCTCGTCCATACCAGGAATGAAGAAGATCAGGCCGCAACGCCCCGTCTGGACGATGTTGGCGAGCGAGTCGAGTCGATTGTTGCCCAGCGCATCGGGCAGGTGGACGGTTCGGTCGTCGAGGACGCGCACGAAGCCCGGCGCTCCGCCTCGCGGAGAAGCATCCATGCGCCCGTCCGCGCCGGCAGTCGCCAGTACCAGGAAAGGCGCCAGACCGATGAACCGGCGGCAATGCGGATCCAGGCGATCGAGTTGCTTGATCAGGGCGCGCGACTTGGGCTCCGGATAAAGCGCTCGCAAAGCTTCGATGCTGTCTATCATCTCAGTATCCTATGTGGGCACTGCGTTCGACCGTTTCCATTCGCATCTACTTCGAGTTGACTAGATTCGGCGGCAGCGTCCCCGTCATCGCCGCGACCAGATTGCGCGCCGCGGTCATGGCCATCGCCAGCCGGGTGACGCGCGTCGAACTGCCGATGTGCGGCGCCAGCACCACGTTTTTCAGCGCGAGGAACCCGGGATCGAGCTTGGGCTCGTTCTCGAAGACGTCCAGCCCCGCGGCTGCGATCGTGCCCCGCTTCAAGGCATCGATCAGCGCCGCATCGTCCACGATCCCGCCGCGCGCCGCATTGATCAGAATGGCCGTCGGCTTCATCTTCGCGAGTTCGGTCGCCCCGATGAGGTGATGCGTGGCAGGCGAATACGGCACTTGCAGCACGACGAAATCCGCCCGCGCAAGCAAGTCGTCCATGCTCGCATAGCGGGCTCGCAATCGCTCTTCGGTCTGCGCCGGCAACGGCGATCGGTTGTGGTAGACGACCTGCATCTCGAAGCCCGACGCCCGACGCGCGATCACCTGGCCGATGCGCCCCATGCCTATGATCCCGAGCGTGGCATGATGAACGTCGACGCCGAGCAACTGCTTCAGATACCAGCCCGTCCACTCGCCGTGGCGCAAGTAGGCTTCGGCCTCGGTCAGACGGCGCGCCGTGGCGAGCATCAGAGCCCACACCAGATCGGCCGTGGTCTCGTCCAGCACGCCAGGAGTGTTCGTCACGGCGATACCGCGCGACGTGCATGCGGCGACGTCGACGTTGTTGTAGCCGACCGCGACGTTGCAGACCGCCTTGAGCCGCGGGCAGCCGTTCACCAGCGCGGCATCGATGCGATCGGTCAGGGCGCACATGACGCCGTCCTTGTCGGCGAGCCGCTCGCGCAGCTGCTCCGGCGTCAGCGCAATGTCGGATTGATTGGATTCGACATCCAGATGCTGGCCGAGGAAATCCAGCACTTCGTCGAAGATCTCGCGGGTGACCAGAATCTTGGGCTTCATCGCTCGACGGCTATTCGATGGGTGTAAGGTTCGCGGGTACGCATGCTGGATACCGCCACAGCGAAAGCAAGATCAGCACCAGGATGCCGAGGCGGACGACCGGGCGAGTATAACCGCAGGCCCCGATCGCTCGCGCCGCCAGCCGTGGCGACGCGCATGCATGGGTGCTGGAAATCTTGGCGCAGCGCTCTGGACATCGAGACGACTGTGCTCGCCGGACCTCATCGAAACACACGAACGCACCGTATCCGGATCGCGGCCCAGCGTGCATCGTCGTGGCGGATCGCGGGTGGTTTCTGGTATAGAGCGTGCATGCGCGAAAGCTGGACCAGCGCCCGACAGGAAACACCATGGACCCACTGCAGTGGATGTACGCCGCCGATGCGGTACGAGCGATGCGCGAAGGCCTGCTCACCTGCGAGGAACTCGTCGGCGCTTGTCTCGCCGAGATCGAGGCGCGCGAGCCCGAGGTGGGCGCCTGGGCCTTTCTCGACCGGGACTACGCCCTGGCACAGGCGCGCCATGCCGACGAGCTTCGCCGCAGCGGGCGCACGATCGGGCCTCTGCACGGCGTGCCGATCGGCATCAAGGACGTCATCGACACGGCCGACATGCCGACCGAGAACGGCACGGTCCTGCACGCCGGGCGCCGACCGCAGGCCGACGCGGCCGTGGTGCGGATGCTGCGTCAGGCCGGCGCTGTCATCCTCGGCAAGACCGTCACGGCCGAGCTCGCGACTTACGCGCCGGGCAAGACGCGCAACCCGCACGATCCGGCGTGTACGCCCGGAGGCTCCTCCAGCGGCTCGGCCGCCGCCGTCGCCGCAGGCATGGTCCCCCTGACGATCGGAACCCAGACCAACGGTTCCGTCATTCGTCCCGCCGCCTTCTGCGGCGTCTACGGCTTCAAGCCCAGCCGCGGCCTGGTTCCGCGCACCGGGATACTGCGCCAATCCCCGATGCTCGACACCGTCGGGCTCTTCGCGCGCTGCCTGGATGATCTCGCGCTGTGCATGGAAGCGATATCCGGCTGCGACGAGGGCGACCCGGCCACACGCCCGCTCGCCCCACCGGCGTTTCGGGCGATCATGACCGAACCGCCGCCCGTGCGGCCGACCCTGGCTTTCGTGCGCACGCCGATGTGGGAGCGGGCCGATCGACAAACCGTGGAAGCCTTCCAGGAACTGATCGACGCCCTCGGCCAGGCGGTGCAGGAAAAGGAACTGGCCGACGCCATGCGCGAGGCCTGGCACTGGCAGCGCACGATCATGGAGGCGGACATCGCAGCGAGTTTCGCGCGCGAGTACGAGCACGGACGGGAACACCTCTCCGCGTCGCTGCGCTCGCAAATCGAGCGCGGCAGAGGTGTGCCCGCGGTGGATTACATCGGCGCGCTGGACCGGATCCAGCCCCTCAACGACGCCTTCGATGACGTGTTCGATCGTTTCGACGCCATCGTCACGCCCGCCGCGCCCGGCACCGCACCCCGGGACCTCACGAGCACAGGCGATGCGGCCTTCTGCACCCTGTGGACGCTGTGCGGGATGCCCGCGCTTTGCCTGCCGCTGATGCGCGGCGTCGACGGCATGCCGATGGGCGTCCAGCTCGTCGGCAAGCGAGGCGACGACGCTCGACTGTTGCGCACGGCACGCTGGCTGACGGAAACGCTGCGGGACGACGTGACGCAGGACACGGTCGAATGATCGACCGCCCCCTCGGCACAAGCCAGAGCTATTTGTAGATCTCCTGCGGCAGCCAGAGGCCGATCTGCGGGAACGTGTACAGCAGCACCAGCGCGAGCACCTGGATCACCAGAAACGGCATCATGCCGGCGAAGATCTGATTCAAGGTCACGTGCGGCGGGGCCACCCCCTTGAGATAGAACGCGGCCATGGCCACCGGTGGCGACAGGAAGGCCGTCTGCAGATTGAGCGCCACCAGCAAGCCGAAGAACAGCGGGTCGATATCGAAGTGCGCGAGCAGGGGCACGAAGATCGGCATGAAGATGACGATGATCTCGGTCCATTCGAGCGGCCAGCCCAGCAGGAAGATGATCGCCTGAGCGAGCAGCATGAACTGCAGCGGCGTCAGATCGAGCGAGAGCACCCATTGCTCGATCAGCTCCTGGCCGCCGAGCAGCGCGAACGATGCCGAGAAGATGCTCGAGCCGACGAACAGCCAGCACACCATGGCGGTCGTGCGCGCCGTCAGGAACACCGACTCCTTGAGTCGTCCCCAGGTCAGTTGCCGGTAGGCCAGCGCCAGCACGATCCCGCCGAGCGAGCCGATGGCGGCCGCTTCCGTCGGCGTCGCCAGGCCGAACACGATCGAGCCGAGCACCGAGGCGATGAGCACGGCCAGCGGAAAGAACGACTTCAAGAGCATCTGCAGCACCTCGATGCGCTTGTAGTCGAGGCTCCGATAGAACCACACGGCGCCCAGCGCGATCAGCACGGTGCATGCAATCAGCAGGCGTCCCCAATCGAAGCCTTCAGCCTCCGGCGCGGGCGCGACCTCGCCGCCGAGCGGCTGCAGCGCAGTGGCCTCCGAACGGATCGTCTGCGGGGTACCGGTAAGTTCCTGCAACTCGCTCGGAGCGGAGGCGGCCGGCTCGGGCAAACCGTCCAAGGGCGGCGGTTCCGCCAAGCCGGTCGAAGACGGCGGCGTCGACTCGGTGGCGTAGGACTGCCCCATTTCGAGGGGCGCCGGACCTTCGACCGCCACGGGCGCCGGCGCCGGCGCATAGTAGTTCAGCACCACGAGCGCCATGGCCACGATCGCCAGCAGCGGCGTTGCCGTGACCAGCGCCTTGACCGTCGCTTCCCTCCTCGGAGGCGTCATGCCCTCGGCGGCGCACGCTTCGACAAAGCGGCGTGGCGACACCACCGCTTGCCAGATCGCACAGAGCAAACCGCTGCCGTAGACCCGCATCGCCGTGCGCGCCCAGGGCGGCGCCGGGATGCGCTGCGCCTCGTCGGACAAGCGCGGCGCGTACTGCGGCTTCAGCCAGCCGACCAGCATCACGTACCCGATATAGAGGCTCGCGAGCATCAGACCGGGCAGAAACGCGCCCGCATAGAGCTTCACCACCGAGACGCCTGCGGTCGCGCCGTACACGATCAGCATGATCGAGGGCGGAATCAGGATGCCCAGACAGCCGCCGGCGGTGATCGCCCCGGCGGACAAGCGAACATCGTAGCCATGGCGCAGCATGGCCGGAAACGCGAGCAGCCCCATCAGGGTGACGACGGCACCGACGATCCCTGTCGCGGTAGCGAACACCGCACATGTGATCAGCGTCGCCACGGCGAGCGACGCCGGCAGCCGCGAGAGCGACAGATGCAGACTGCGGAAGAGCATGTCGATGATGTTCGCTCGCTCCACCACGTAGCCCATGAAGACGAACAGCGGGATGGCGATGAGCACGTCGTTGGTCATCACCCAGTAGGTGCGCTGGACCATGAGATCGAGCACCTTGGCGGTGTCCAGGTCGAAGGCCAGCCAGCCGAAGAACATGCCCATGCCCATCAGCGTGAACGCGGTCGGAAAGCCGAGCATGATCGCAACCACGATCAGGGCCAGCATCAACAGGCCGAGATGGCCTTGGGTCATCTCGGCCGGCGACGGAAAGAGCACCACGCATGCCATCGCGATGATGGCCATGAGCGTCAGACCGAACTTCATCCCGGTCACCGCGCACCCTCCCGTGCATGCGTCGCGTCAGCTTGCGCCTGGACCGATCGCCTCAATCGATCGACATCGACTTCCTCGACGTCGTGCAAGCGTACGGGCCACGCTCCGCTGCGCAAGGCGATCACGCAGCGCACGATCTCGGCGAGTCCCTGCAAGAGCAGCAGCGCGCCCGCGATCGGGATGAAGGTCTTGAAGTGGTAGACGGGCGGACCGGACGCGGTCACCGACGAATGCTCGCGGATCGCCCAGCTGGTTTCGGCGAAGCTGGTGCCCGCCCAGACCAGAGCGACCACGCCGGGGATGAAGAAAACGAAATAGAGCAGCAGGTCGAGCCCCGCCTGCACGCGCACCGGGAAAAAACCGTAGAGCACGTCGCCGCGGACATGGCCGTTGCGAGACAGGGTGTAGGCGCCCGCCATCATGAAGAGCACGCCATACATGATATAGGTAGTATCCCAGACCCAGTCGTTCGGCGAGTTGAGCACGTAGCGCGAGAACACCTCGGCGCTGATCAACAGCGTGAGGGCGACGATGAGCCAGGCGAAGGCCTTGCCGAAGAAGGCGCTGATCCGATCGATGCACAGCAACCAGCGCTGCATTGCGACTCCCGCGATGAGCCCGGAGGAATCACCATTCGAGCGGCGAATGGCGATTCGCGACACAAGCTGCCGCAGCCGGCAGCCCGGATTACTTCTTTGCCGGCGCGGCGCCCGCAGGCTTCTGCGCGAACCAATGGCTGTAGGCGATGCGCGGATCGACGATCGTGTCGAGCGACCACGCCACCGTACGGCGCGCCCATGCCAACTGGGAATCGAGCACCTTGGAGAAGAAGGGATTCTCCTTCCTCTTCTCTTCCACCACCTGGCTCCATGCCCGCATCTGCGCGCGCAGAATATCGTCCGGCGTGCGATAGAAGCGCACACCCTGCTTCTCGCGCATGTCGATGTAGTCCTGCGAATAACGGTGTATCGCCTTCCAGGACATGTCGGCGCTCGCCGCTTCGCTCGCCGTCTTGAGGATCGCCTTCAAGTCGGCCGGCAAGGCATCGTAGCGCTTGCGGTTGAACAGTATTTCGAACGCCTCGGCCGGTTGATGATAGCTCTGCAGCATGCACGTCTTGGAGACGTCCGGAAAGCCGAGAATGCGATCGGAGCTTGCGTTGTTGAACTCCGCCGCATCGAGCAGGCCGCGATCCATCGCAGGGACGATCTCGCCGCCGGGCAGCGCATTGACGGCAGCGCCCATCGCCTTGAACACATCGATCGACAAACCGACGGTGCGATACTTGAGCCCCTTGAACTGGGCGGCATTCTGTACCGGCTTCTTGAACCAGCCCAGCGGCTGGGTCGGCATGGGCCCGTACACGAAGCCGACGACGTCGAGGTTCAGCACTTTCTGCACCAGTTCGTCGTAGAGCGCCTGCCCGCCGCCGTAGGCCATCCATGCAAGGAAGTTGTTCGCATCCATGCCCACGGCCGGGCCGGTACCGAACAGAGAGAACGCGCTGTTCTTGCCGTACCAGTAGGCGGAAACGCCATGGCCGCCGTCGAGCGTGCCCTTGGCGACCGCGTCGATCAGATCGAAAGCCTTGACCACCGCACCCGCCGGAAGCACCTCGATGCGCAACCGGCCGCCGGACATCTCGTTCACCTTCTTCGCATAATCGAGTGCGTACTCGTGGAAGATATCCTTCGCCGGCCAGGTGCTCTGCCAACGCAAACTGGTGACCTGCTGAGCCTTCGCGATCATCGGAAAGCCCATTGCCGCAGTGCCGGCAGCGGCGGCGCCCGTCAGAAATCGACGACGATTGTTCGTGCCCGGAGCCTGGTTGCTCATTCCCTCTGCCTCCCCTCAGTGGAAAAATGCCGCATGTGCCAGCCGGGACGGGCACGCTTGGCGCCACGCCGCGAGCCCCCGCTGATCTGGGCGGATGCTATCTGCTGCCCTGGCTCCATGCAAGGCACAGGTTCGCCCCGTGGCAGCGGCGAGGGGCCGCGATGGCGCAGGCCTAATCCCCTCCGGGGGAAACGCGCCTTGCGATGGCGATGAGCCGGCGCGCCTGCGCCACGATGGGATAGTCGACGAACTGGTCATCCACCCGGATCGAGGCGAGCCCCTCGCGCTCGGCCTGCTCGAACGCGGCAACGATCTTCGCCGCGCGTGTCAGCTCGTCCGCCGTCGGCGTAAACGCCTCGTGCACGATTGGAATCTGGTCCGGATGGATGCACATTCGCCCCTGGAAACCGAGCGCATGCGACGTCCGCACCGATGCGCGGAAACCGTCGACATCCTGCAGCCGGATCCAGACGGTATCGATCGGGGCATCCATGCCGGCCGCGCGCGAGGCGAGCGCAATGGCTGCGCGAGCCGGGTGGAGCTCCGTCTCCTCACGACTCCACTGCATGTTCATGTCCAGCGTGAAATCGGCCGCGCCGAACGCGAGGCAGCGCACGCGTGTGCCGCTGGCGCAGATGGCGTCGAGCGCCGCGAGACCCTTGGCCGTCTCGAGGATGGGAATGACATCGACCGCCCCGCAGGCCATCCCCTGCTCACGCTCCAACGCGCCGACGATCCAGTCGAACGTGCGCAGATCGGCCGCGGTTTCGGCTTTCGGCAGCACGAGGCCATCGACACCCGGGCGCACCACCGCGAGAAGATCGCGGTAGCACCAGGGGCTGCTCAATGCGTTCACGCGCACGTACAGCAGCGGCGCTCGCGGCCGGCTCGAGGCAGCGGCGACGCATCGGCGTGCCTCATCCTTCTGCGTCGCAGCCACGGCATCCTCGAGATCGAGAATCACCGCATCCGCGTCGAGCTCCAGGGCTTTCTCGATGCGCCGCGCATGATTGCCCGGAACGAACAACAGGCTGCGCAGCAGACGCGCGCTCATGCTGGCCTCCGCGACGCAGCCCTCATTTGATGAGCGCGATCAGCTCGCGCATTTCCGCTCGATCGGCGTGCTCCAGCCATTCGAACATGACCATCTCGGCCGTCACGACAGACACCTGCCCCGCGCGCAGCCGCTCCATCGCCACCGCGTGCGAGGTCTCCTTGCGCGAACCGCAGGCGTCCGCCACGACGTGCACACGGTAACCGCGCTCGGCGAATCCCAGTGCCGTCTGCAGCACGCATACGTGCGCCTCGAGCCCTGCGATCACCACTTGCGGTCGATGCATCGCCGCCACCCGCTGCGCGATCGCCGGTTCATCCGCGGCGCAGAAGTGTCGCTTGGCCAGCACCTGACTGTCCGCGACCAGCATGCGCAGCGCGGATGTCGTCGGGCCGAGTTTGTCGGGGACGTGCTCGGTGACGAGCACCGGCACCGCCAAGGACCGGGCCATCTTCATGAGTGCCGCACACTGCCCCACCACGCGATCGATCTGGTCGATGGTGTGCAGAAGCCGCTCGTGCACGTCGACGACGATCAAGAGCGACCGGACGGCACGCAAGCGCAGCCCGAGTGGCGCGGTGGAGCCGACCGCTGCCGCGGTGCGTGCCAAGCGGGCCGCGGCGCGCGCCCGGCCATGGGAGGGACGTGTACGTTTTGCGTTCATGCGAATCCGTCGAGGTTCGAAGGGCAGTCAGCCGCGAACGGCAAGGTCATGTGGCAGGTCCTTCGCGGCCCTGGCCATGCGCATCGCCGGTAGGGTGCTCCTGCGAAGGCTGCGTTGCCGGTTCGTCCGGATTGCGCTGCCCGCGCAAGCGCGACTTCAATTCGTCCAGCTGGTCGAAGCGACGATCCAGGCGCTGGTGCCATTCGTCGAGCGTCCTGCTCCAGTTCTCACTCGCGCTGTCCAACGTCTGAAGGGGAATCTGCGGCGCGGTCGCGTGCGGGTCGACACGTCCGGGCGCGCGTCGCGAGCCCGCAATCGCGTCGGAAACGCCGCCTCCCGGGATGGAGAGATCCGCGATCTGGCCACCCAGGGCCAGAATCCGCTCTTCGATGCGAATGAAGCGCTCGTTGAGCGCGGCGATATGATAGTTCTTCAATGCAAGCTCTCGCCGCATGCGCTCGATCTCGTCGCGCTTTGCGCGATACTGCTCCTGGGTCTCGGCCATCAGCCGCTCTTGGCGCTGCAGCGCGGATTCCTGTCGAACCAGCTGTTCCTTCAAGGTGCTCAGGGACTGCCCCACGGCATCGCCCAGGGCGGCCTTGATCGGCGTGGCCCATTCGTCCAGTTCGCGCCTGCGCGCGACGTGCACCTTGATCAGATCGCGCAACTGGTCGATGCGCGATGCGCCTTCGGTCAACTCGCCTTGCAGCGATTCGAGATGAGCCTCGAGCCTTTGCTTCTCGGCCAGCGCTGCGGACAGCGCTTCGTCGCGCGTCTCCAGCTGCGTTTGCACCTGCCGGCATTGCGCTTGCAGTTGGGCAACGGCACCGCGTCGATACCAAGCCAGCATCAGCGCCGCGAGAAATACCAAGAAGCTCGCCATCAGCATCAAGGTGGGGGTTGCATTGAAAGTCATGACGATCCTAATACGACAAGTTCTGCTCGGAGTTCCTACGCTGGGTTGTGTGCGATCCGCCGCCAAGCACGCAAGGCGCTGTCGCTCGTGACGACCTTCGTCGATGCCGAGCCGCTGCGCATTGCGATGATACCGCTCGACATCGTGTTGCTCGGAGCAACCCGCAGATGTCGGTGGTCAGCGCCCCCGTGCAAGCCCATCCGCAGCCCAGCCCGGAACGGGCCGACCCAAGCGCGATGTACTTGTCATATTCGTTCGCAGGCAGTCTCGTGCCGACCTGCCGCAGGACGCGGCCGAAATACCTGCGGCACGACGCCCTCGCCGCGAGTCTGTCGGATGGCTGTACGTGGTGTCAAGCGAGAGCGACGCACCCAAGCGCTGCGCGCAGGCATGAAAGGCGCATCTTCATGGTACGCTTGCACGATAAATTCGACACGCAGCGGCCCGCTCGCAGCTCGAGCGCGGCGCAGACTGCCCGTGACCGAGGAGGAAACCTTGCCTGCCCGCCCCCGTATCGCATGCCTTTGGCTTGCCGCCTGCCTATGCGTCGGCCCGACCGCTGTCGGCGCCGCAGACAGTGCCGACTATCCCAACCGACCCGTGCGCTGGGTCGTACCGTTCGCGCCGGGCGCCTCCAACGACATCATCGCCCGACTGATTGCGCAAAAAATCACGGAAAGTCTGGGGCAACAGTACATCATCGACAATCGCGGCGGCGCGGGCGGCATCGTGGGCGCTGAGATCGTCGCCAAGGCGGCACCGGACGGCTACACGCTTCTGTCCGCCAACCCAGGTCCGAGCCTCAACAATCCCCTGCTGCGCAAGAAATCACCTTATCGCCTGGAAGATTTCACGCCGATCGTCTTCTTCGGTTACGCGCCGCTCATCGTCGTGGTCAACGCGAAGTTCCCGTCCAGTTCCGCCAAGGAGCTGGTCGACTTCGCACGGACGCATCCGGGCAAGGTGTCGTGGGCCTCTTCGGGCATCGGATCGAGCCTGCACATCGGCCTGGAATTGTTTCGGGCAGCGACCAAGGTCGACGTGACGCACGTGCCCTACAAGGGAACCGCCCCCGCGCTGACGGACATCCTGGGCGGGCAGATCACCGCCATGTACACGACATCGGTGAGTGCCGAAGCGCATCTGAAGTCCGGCCGACTGAAGGCCATCGGCATCGCCTCCAAGAAGCGTCAAGGCGTGTTGCCGAATCTGCCGACGCTCGAGGAGCAGGGCATCAAGGACGCCGAAGCGATCGTCTGGTTCGGCCTCTCGGGGCCGGCCAGACTGCCTCGCGCCATCGTGCAGAAGCTCAATGCAGAATCGAACCGGGCGCTCGCTCTGCCCGACGTCAGGCAACGACTCGACCAGCTCGGCTTGGAAGTGGGCGGAGGCACGCCCGAAGACTTCGCGAAATTTCTCGACACCGAAGCCGGCAAGCTTCGCGGCCTCATCAAGGCTGGCGCGTTGACGCCCGAGTAGCCCGCCCGACTCGACGCCTGGGCATCAACGACACGCCGCGGCACGCACGGCGTCCATGGGCGTACCCGGCGACGCTGCGCGATAGTCCGCTTCTTGCGGTTCGAAGTCGTCGGCCGAGAGCCTGCGTCCGGCGGCGAAAGGCTCGGTGTAGGTCGCCGCGTGGCGCAAGCTCCAGCGTGCGCCCGCGCAGTCGAACTGCGCAAGCAGCACCCGCGACCGGTAGGCCCGGGCCTCGCCCGCGAGGACCGGCGCATGAAAGTTGTGCAGCACCCAGGCTCGCGCCTCGGCACCCTCGCGCTGGAGCCGACCGGCGTCCACGTAGACATCGTAGCCCCCGAAGTTGCTTGCCATCAGCGCCCAGCGACCGCCGCCCGGCGCGCTGCCTTTCGCCCCCTCACCGCCTTGCGCGAGACGCCGCGCATGCGCAACGATGGCCGCGAAATCGCCGGGGCTGATGCCGCGCGAGGCGACGTCCTTGATCCACTCGACCGGCAAGGCGAAATTCAGGTTCTGCCCGCCGACCACGTTGAAGGTGGTGATGCCGATCAAGCGGGCGCGGTCGTCGAAGAGGCCGCCGCCGCTCGATCCCGGCGATACGGCGGCATCGGTCTGAATGACCGGCTCGGCGCCCGTCTTGCGCAGCCCCGAGATGAGCCCCCCCGACAAGGTCAGCTCCAGACCGCGCGGAGAGCCCACCGCATAGACGGCCTGCCCGACCCGCAATCCCCGGGTCGTACCCAGCGCGACCGGCAGCGCCTCCAGGCCGGCGGCCTCCAGCACGCAAAGATCCCGCGCCGGGTCCGCACTCACCAGCCGGGCGCTTCTCCCGCTGCGTTGCCCGGCCTCCTTGAGTTCGACGACGAGCGAATGCCTGCCGCCATCCGTGCGTATGCCTGGCGCAAGCACATGACAATTGGTGACGACGCGACCGTAGGCATACGCCACGGCACTTCCGGCCGAAACTTGCCTGCGCCGACCCTGTCCCGAATCCTCGAACACGTGCACGGAAAAGACGCTGCGCGACACGGCTTCGAATACCTGATGGCCCGCTGCCGGCATCGAAGACTGCGCGTCAGCCTGGAGCACCCACATCATCAGCACCGCTGCCCACCACGATCGCACCCTCGTCCCCCGTCTATCCTGGCCGCTCGCGCTCAGCGCACGTTTCCCGTCAGCCAGCGCAGAATCAACGCGGCCACCTCGATGTTGTTCTTCTCGATCATCATCATGTGACCGTTGCCGCGGATGCCGGCCTGCTCGAGGCGCACCAGATCGGCCTTCACGCCCGCCTGCCGGAGCCAATTCGCGGTGCAGTGATCATAGACCGCATGATAGGAAGCCTCGGCAACCAGCACCATGACGGGCATCCCGCGCAGCGTCGCCATTTCGCGGGCCGGAGCCGCCTGCTCGACGCACGCCACGAGATCGGGAGCATCCGCGCCCGCCTGCTCTGCGAGCCTCAGTTCCTGCGGCGCGCGCAATGGCGGGTCGTAGGTCATCGACGTTTCGGTGACGCCCCAAGGCCGCGCCGGGGCCGTGCCGAATACGGCATTGCGCAGCGGCGGGCCGCTCGGCTCGACAGCCACGATGGCTTTGACGAGTTTCGGCCGCGCATCGGCAATGACCCAACCGAATGGCCCCGCCTGCGAATGCGTCAGCAGGATCGCCGGCCCGATCCTGTCGAGCAGCGCCGCACCCGCCTCGCGCATGAGGTGCTCCGCCACGCTGCTGCGTCCGATGTACTGGACTTGCGATGCATAGAATTGATCGAACACCGGATCGCCCCGCAACCCTTTGCGAGGACCTTCCCCCGGAAACTGCGTATGCAGCTTGGCTTGGGGCCAGAGATTGAACTTCGCAATCGCCGTGAACCGCTGCTCCACCGCGTTGACCGACAGCCGCACCGTCGGCGCGATGCCATCGTTGTAGGCCGAGCGCCCGCGCGCCGGCTGATCGACCACGTAGACCGCATAGCCTTGCCCGACGAACCAGTCGGCCCAACCCGGGCGTCCATCGGGCGTGCCGGTGAAGCTTGCGCCCGTCTGCGCAGCGCCATGGATCATGACGATCGGATAAGGCTGGGAGACCCGCGCCGGCAGGCGATACTCCACGTACATCTGCCGCTCCATGAGCGGACCGGCCTTGCTTTCCACATAACGGCCGCCGACGTAAAAATGCCCCGTGCGAGGCGCATCGCTCGCGTTCACCGTTGTCTGGAACGAGAACAGCAACGCGACGATCACGCCGCGACAAACGCGGCATGGTGCTGCCCTCGGGCTCATGATCAGCCCCGCACCAGCACCACATGCACGCGATATGGCCCGTGAGCGCCCAGAACCAGGGTCTGCTCGATATCGGCCGTCCGCGAAGGCCCGGAGATGAAGTTCGTCGCGCGCGGCAGGGTGCCGCGTTCACTGCGAACGAGCGCCCAGGCGTCCTCCATGCTCTTCACGATCCGCGCGCAAGGCACGATGGCGATATGCGTCTCGGGCAGCAAACTGGTGCTCGGCGGCGTATCCGCCCCGGAAAGCGTCAGCAAAGTCCCCGTTTCGGCGATGGCGCAAAAGCAGCCAGTGATGCCGACCATGTCCTGATCCTGCGCCTTGCGCGCAGCCACCGACACGCCGGCAAGCGACCAGTCGAGGCGCTCGAACTGCGGCCAGACGATCGCCTGCATGGGCAAGGCATGCGTCCGCAAATACTCGGCCACCGCCGCCGGGACGGCTTCGAGCGCGGCGACCTCTTCGACGGTCGAGGAAAGCAGCCGAGCACGCTCGGTGAAGCGCGCGACCGGCTCCCAATCGAGTCGCGGACGCGGCCCGACGGGATGCTCGGCGAGATAAGTGCGCATGATCGCCGTCTGTGCAGCGGACAAAGGATCGGCGCGGCCCAGCGCCGTGCGCACCGAAGCCAGAACGCGATCGCGCGCGCTCATCATGGCTCAGCGGCCGAGGGTCGGCATGACGAAGCTGCTGCCCACGGGCTTGTCTTCGGTCCAGCGCGTGGTCACGACCTTGGTGCGCGTATAGAAATAGACCCCCTCCATGCCATGCACATGCAAATCGCCGAAGAGAGAATTCTTCCAGCCGCCGAAGGAGAAGAACGCCATCGGCACGGGGATCGGCACATTGATGCCGACCATGCCGACCTCGATTTCGTTCTGGAAGCGACGGGCCGCCCCGCCGGAGCGCGTGAAGATCGCCGTGCCGTTGCCATAGGGATTGCGATTGATGAGACCGATCGCTTCGTCCAGCGTCTCGGCGCGCACCACCACGAGCACCGGGCCGAAAATCTCGTCCTGGTAGATCTTCATGTCCGGCGTCACCTGATCGAACAGCGTCGGCCCGATGAAGAATCCGCTCTCGCGCCCCGCGCCCTCGAAGGCGCGGCCGTCCAGCACCAGCTTCGCCCCTTCGCTCACCCCCGAATCGACATAGCCTTTCACTTTGTCGCGATGTTCACGCGTCACCAGCGGCCCCATTTCGATCCCCGGCTGATCGCCTGGACCCACCGGCAGCTTGGCGGCCTTCGCGCGTATCGTCTCCACCAGCTGATCGCCCGTAGCACCGACGGCCACCACCGCCGAGATCGCCATGCAGCGCTCTCCTGCCGATCCGTAGGCCGCGCCGATCACCGCGTCGGCGGCGAATTCGATATCCGCGTCCGGCAGGACGACGGCATGGTTCTTCGCGCCGCCCAGCGCCTGCACCCGCTTGCCGTTGCGCGTGGCCGTCTCGTAGACGTAGCGGGCGATCGGCGTCGAACCGACGAAGGAGATGCCCTTGATGCCGGGATGATTGAGCAGCGCATCCACGGCTTCCTTGTCGCCGTGGACGACGTTGAGCACGCCGTCGGGCAACCCCGCCTCCTTGGCGAGTTCCGCCATGAGCAGCGACGGCGAGGGATCCTTCTCCGAGGGCTTCAGAATGAAGGTGTTGCCGCAGGCGATGGCGACGGGAAACATCCACAGCGGAACCATCACGGGAAAATTGAACGGGGTGATGCCCGCACACACGCCCAGGGGCTGCAGCATCGAATGGCAGTCGATGCCGCGACCGACATCCTCCGCGTGTTCCCCCTTCACCAGGTGCGGCACGCCGCTGGCGAATTCGACCACCTCGATGCCTCGCTGCAGCGAACCGGCCGCATCGGCGAGCGTCTTGCCGTGCTCCTGGGTGATGAGCCGCGCGAACTCGTCGCGATGCGCTTCCAGCAGCTCGCGAAAACGGGTCAGGATGCGCGAGCGGCGCAGCGGCGGCGTGGCGCGCCATTCCTCGAATGCGCGCGTGGCAACCTGAACGGCGGCATCGACGTCGGCGGCGTTGGCCATCGGCGCCTGCCGGATGACCTCGCCTGTCGCCGGATTGGTGATGGGGCTGGTGCGCTTGGACTGCGCAGTGACGGCCTTGCCGTCTATCCACAGCGGAAGCGTGCCGCTGGTGTTCGTATCGACGATGCTCATCGTTCTCTCCTGGAATTCGATCGCTTCTATGGTCAGCGGGCGCCGCGCCGTGCATACAGCGCCCGGAAAGTATCGCCCTCGGGGGCAGGCAGGTCGCGGCCTTCGGTCCAGCCGCGCCCGAAAGGCAGCGAAGCGATGCGCTTTCGATCGCCGCCCATCCAGCTCAATACGCGCGCGGCCGCCCCGGTCACCCAGCCGTAGAGCCTGGGATGGGCCGCAAGAAAACTCCAACACCTCAGCGCGGCCCGCTCACGCTTGGGCCGCAGTCCGCGCTCGTACTGTTTTTCGCGTAGCTTGCGCAGGAGCTCGGGCAAGGGAATCTTGACCGGACACACCACGCCGCACTGGTTGCAGAGTGTCGCCGCATGCGGCAGATCCAGCGCGTTCTCCAGCCCGATGTAGTTCGGCGTCAGCACCGATCCCATCGGCCCGGGATAGACCCAACCGTAAGCATGCCCGCCCACGCTCTGATACACCGGGCAATGGTTCATGCAGGCACCGCAGCGGATGCAGCGCAGTATGTCGCGGAACTCGCTCGCCAGGATGCGCGAGCGCCCGGCGTCGAGCAGGATGATGTGAAAGGCTTGCGGGCCATCGATCTCGTCGTCACCGCGCGTGCCGGTCGTCACCGAGACGTAGTTGCTGATCGACTGCCCGGTCGCGGAGCGCGGCAACAGGCGCAGCAGGGTCGCCAGATCCTCGAGCGTGGGCACGACCTTCTCGATGCCCGTGATCGCCACATGCACGCGCGGCAATGTCGTGGCCATGCGCCCGTTGCCCTCGTTGGTGACGATCAGGGTCGAGCCGGTCTCGGCGACGAGGAAATTCGCGCCGGTGATCCCCATGTCGGCCTGCAGGAAGTGCGGCCGCAGCCGTTCGCGCGCTTCACGGGTGAGCTCGCCGATGTCCGTCTTGCGCGGTGTCTCGTGCTTCTCGGCGAACAGGTCCGACACCTGATCGCGCGTCTTGTGGATGACCGGCGCAATGATGTGCGAAGGCGGTTCGCGGCCGAGCTGGAGGATGTACTCGCCCAAGTCGGTTTCCACGACCTCGATGCCGGCCCCTTCCAGCGCATCGTTGAGCGCGCATTCCTCGCTCACCATCGATTTCGATTTGACCGCCTTGCGCACCCCGTTGTCGCGCGCGATTCGCAGGACGATCTCGTTGGCTTCCTGCCAGGTCTGCGCCCAGTGGACGACGGCACCGCGCTCGGTGGCCTTGCGCTCGAACGCCTCGAGGAAGAAATCCAGATGCTCCAGCGTGCGACGGCGAATTTCTGCGGCCGCCTCGCGGATCTCCTCGAAGTTGTCGAGTTCGGCAATCACGGCCGCGCGACCGGGCACGAACCGCTGCTTGAGCCCGTTCAGGGCTTCGCGCAAATCCGGATCGGCCAGCTTCTGCGTGGCCCGCGCCTTGAAATGCATTGAAGAGATCTGCATGGAGCCGCCGCTAGGTCGATGCGAAGAGCATGGGCGATCCGGCCGCGCCCAGCGCTGTGCCGATGGAAAGACCGCGATCGCGGGCGCGCGCGAGCATCAAGACGAGCCTCGTGCGGCGCCCGCCAATACCTCGGCCACATGCAGCACCTGGGTGCGTTCGTCTCCGCGCCGGCGCAAGCGCCCTTCGATATTGAGCATGCAGCCCAGATCCCCCAGCACCACCGCGTCGGCCCTTGCGGCGGCGATGCCATCGCACTTCACGTCGACGATACGTGTGGAGACGTCGCCGAACTTGACGGCGAACGTGCCGCCGAAGCCGCAGCAAGCCTCGGCTTCGGCCATCTCGGTGATGCGCAAACCCTTGACCTTCGCCAACATCGCGCGCGGCTGGGCTTTGACGCCGAGTTCACGCAAGCCCGAGCAGGCATCGTGATAGGTCACGGTGCCATGGTATTCGCCGGGCACGCTGTCGAGCTTGGCGATGCGCACCAGAAAATCGGTCAACTCGTAGGTCTTGGCGGCGAGACGCTCGACCCGGGCCAACCAAGGCGGATCGCCGGAGAACAGTTCCGGGTAGTGCGCCCTAATCATCCCGGCGCAGGAACCCGAGGGCACGACGACATAGTCGCAGGGCTCGAACTCGGCGATCAGCTTCTCGGCGAGCTTGCGCGCACCCGCACGGTCTCCCGAGTTGTAGCCGGGCTGGCCGCAGCATGTCTGCGCCCGAGGCACCTGCACTTCGCAGCCCGCACGCTCCAGCAAGGACAGCGCGGCGAATCCGATGCGCGGACGCATGAGATCCACGAGGCAGGTGACGAAAAGTCCGACGCGCATGCAGTACTCGATGTGGCTGGTCGTGGGCGACCACGTGAACCGAGCCGCTGGGGCGAGTTCACGTGGCCACGTGGGTCGCGAGGTCTCTACAGACCCGCTTGCGTGACGAATTTGCTCACGAGATAGGGCTCCAGCGCTTCGGACCCGCCCTCGGAACCGTAACCCGAATCCTTCACGCCGCCGAAAGGCACTTCCGGCAGCGCGAGGCCGAGATGGTTGATCGTGATCATGCCGGTCTCGACCTCGCTCGCCACGGCGTTGGCGGTCTTGGCCGAACGGGTGAATGCATAGGCCGCCAGGCCATAGGGCAGACGGTTGGCCTCGCTGACCGCGTCGTCGAAGGACTTGAACGAGTTGATCAGCGCCAGCGGCCCGAACGGCTCTTCGTTCATCGCGCGCGCCGACTTGGGCACGTTGGCGAGTACGGTCGGCTCGAAGAAGTTGCCTTTCTCGCCGATGCGGCTGCCGCCCATCTTGCGCTCGGCGCCGTGCTTCAAGGCGTCGTCGATGAAGCCCTCGATCGCGGTCACACGCCGGGTATTGGCCAGCGGCCCCATGGTCGTGCCCTCCTTCATGCCATCGCCGACCTTGATCTTGCCGGCCGCCGCGACGTACTTCTCGACGAAGCTCTCGTACACCTGCTCTTGCACCAGGTACCGCGTCGGCGATACGCACACTTGCCCGGCGTTGCGGAACTTCGCCGCCGCGAGCATCTTGCTCGCCACGTCGACATCGGCATCGTCGAACACGATGACGGGGCCGTGGCCGCCGAGCTCCATGGTCACGCGCTTCATGTGCAGACCGGCCATCGCAGCCAGCTGCTTGCCGACCGCGGTCGAGCCCGTGAAGGAAATCTTGCGGATGACCGGATGCGGGATCAGGTAGCTGGACACTTCCGCCGGCACACCGTAGACGAGATTCACCACCCCCGCCGGCACGCCGGCATCGACGAAACAGCGAACCAGTTCCGCCGGGGCGGCCGGCGTCTCTTCCGGTCCCTTGACGATGATCGAGCAGCCCGTCGCCAAGGCAGCGGACAATTTGCGCACGACCTGATTGATGGGGAAGTTCCAGGGCGTGAAGGCAGCCACGGGTCCGACCGGCTCCTTCACCACGAGCTGATAGACGCCCGCCGTGCGAGCGGGGATGACACGGCCATACGCCCGCCGGCCTTCCTCGGCGAACCACTCGATGATGTCCGCGCCGGCGAGCACTTCGCCCTTCGCCTCGATCAGCGGCTTGCCTTGCTCCATGGTGAGCAGCGGCGCGATCGCGTCGGCGCGGCTGCGCAGCAGTTCCGCCGCCTTGCGCATCACCTTGGAGCGATCGTAGGCCGAGGTCTTGCGCCAGACGTGGAAGCCCTTTTCCACCGCCTGCAAGGCCCGGTCGAGATCCGGCTGCTCGGCATGCGCCACGGTGCCGATCTTGTCGCCGCTCGCGGGATTCACGACCGGAATGCTCTTGCCCGAAGCGGCTGGGCACCACTGGCCGTCGATCAACAGCTGTACGTCGGGATACATGTGTGCGTTCTCCATTGATTAGGCTGCAACTGCGGGACCGTCCACTGGGATCGTCCCGACGACACGAATGGGGCTCCCCCGAGGGGCGCTCCCCGGATTGTTGCTCTTCGCTTACGGCGCGATCGTCGTTCCGCCGTCGGCGACGATGACTTGACCGGTAATGAACTCCGCCGCCTCGCCGGCCAGAAAGACCGCGACGCCGCCGATGTCCTTGGGCTCGCCCAGACGACGCAGGGGCGTGCTCTCCTCGCGACGCTTGCGCCGCTCTTCATCCTCCCACAGGGCACGGGCGAAATCGGTTCTGATGAGTCCGGGGGCGATGGTGTTCACGCGCACGTTCTTCGCCCCCCACTCCACCGCCAGAGCGCGGGCCAGCCCCATCTCCGCCGCTTTCGAAGTACCGTAGAGACCCATGACGTCGCTGCCGCGCAGCGCACCGATGCTGGAGATGATGATCATCGCGCCCCCGCCTTGTTCGGCGACGTGCGGCAACGCCATGTTCGCCAGCCAGAACACGCTCTTCACGTTGGTGAGCATGATCTTGTCGAAGGCTTCGTCCGGCGCCTTGGCAAGCGGCCCGAACACCGGATTGGAGGCCGCATTGCAGACCACGATGTCGATCCGACCCCACTTGGCGAGGGTCTGGTCGACCAGCGCCTGAAGATGCTCTTTCTGCCCGACGTTGCACGGAATCGCGATGGCTTCCTGGCCGCGAGCCTCGAACTCCTTCAACACGGCATCGCAGGCCTGCGCCTTGCGGCTGGAGATGACCACCTTCGCGCCGGCTTTGGCCATCTCCTCGGCGATCGACTTGCCGATCCCCTTGGTGGAGCCGGTGACGATGGCGACCTTGCCCTTCAAACTGAACATGCGACTTTCTCCCTCGATACGATCGTGGCGGCGCGACATGCCGCGCCGTCCCGGAACAGTTCAACCCCAGCGGCTACGCTCCTCGGCTCGCGAACGGCGGCGGATCGTAGGCGGTGATGGGCGGCAACTCGCCGCTGAAACGCTCGATCTCGACCAGGCAGGTGTGCGCGCTGGCACCCTGCGTCAGCCGGGACGTTCCCTTGTCCAACGTCAGCACATTGGGATTGCCGTGCTTGTCCAGCGTCCCGATCTCGCCCGGGACCAGAGGATCGTACCAGGCGCCGGTCGACAGCTGCACCACGCCGCGCTTCAACCCATCATCGAGTCGCAAGCCGGCCAGGCACTGCCCCCGATCGTTGAACACACGCACGATCTCCCCGTCGGACAGACCGCGTTCGGCGGCGTCGGCAGGATGCACGCCGATGGGCTCGCGGCCTTGAATTTTGTTCGCTCGGCTCAATTCGCCATGGTCGTACTGACTGTGCAGCTTGGTGGAGGGCTGGCTCGAAATGAGGTGCAGCGGATGGCGTCTCGCCGCATCGCCCAGCCACTCGACCGGCTCGATCCACGCAGGATGACCGGGACAATCGTCGTAGCCGAACGATGCAATGCGCTCGGAGTGGATCTCCAGCCGGCCAGAAGGCGTCGACAGCCGATGCGATTGCGGATCGGCGCGAAAAGCCGACAGCATGACTTGCGACTGCTCCGGGCGCGGCACTTCGAAATAGCCCTGCCGCCAGAAATCGTCGAATCCGGGCAGTTCGATGCCGAATCGATCCGCTCGCTCGCGCGAAGTCTCATAAAGATAACGCAACCACTGCGTCGCATCCCGGTTCTCGGTGTACGCACGGTGCGTGCCCAGGCGCTCGGAAAGGGCGGCGAAGATCTCGTAGTCGTCGCGCGCTTCGCCCGGCGCCTGAACGGCCTTCTTCATCGCGATCATGAAGCGGTCGCGCCCGGCCGAGCCGATGTCGTCGCGCTCGACCATGGTCGTCGCGGGCAGCACGACATCGGCATGCTTGGCGGCGGGCGTCCAGAACTGCTCGTGAAACACGATGCTGTCGGGCTTGCGCCAGGCTTCGACGAAGCGGTTGAGATCCTGATGATGATGGAACGGATTGCCGCCGCACCAATACACCAGGTGGATGTCGGGATACGTGCGCGGCTGACCGTCGAAATCGTAGGCCGCCCCCGGATTGAGCAGCATGTCTGCGATGCGCGCCACCGGAATCGGCGTCTTCACCGCGTTGTTTCCCTGGGGCAGCACCGGACCGGAATATGCTCGCGCATCCGAACCTTCGGCATTCACCGAGCCATAGCCCAGCCCGAAGCCGCCGCCCGGCAGGCCGATCTGACCGAGCATCGCCGCCAGCGTGACGGCAAGCCAGAAGGGCTGCTCGCCATGGTCGGCCCGCTGCAGCGACCAGCTGACCGTGAGCATCGTGCGGTTCGCGGCCATCCGGCGGGCGAGCGCCACGATGACCTCGGGTGCGATATCGCAGAGCGGCCCGGCCCAGGCTGCGCTCTTGGGCTGGCCGTCCGCATCGCCCATGAGATAGGGCAGGAAGCGCTCGAAGCCGACGCAATGCGTGGCCAGAAACGCCCGATCGTGCAGGCCTTCGGCGACCAGCGTATGGGCCAGCGCCAGCATGAAGGCCGCATCGCTGTTCGGTCGGATCGGCAGCCACTCGACGCCGCCTGCGCCATCGAAGTCGCTGCGCACGGGGCTCACGTTGACGAGCTTCACGCCCGCGGCGGCGAGCCGTTCGAGCCAGGGGCCGACTTCGTGCTGCGAAGCCCCCCCTGAATTGACCTGGGTGTTGCGCAAGGGCACGCCGCCGAAGGCCACGAAGAGCTGGCAGTTCTGCTCCATGACACCCCAGGTCGTGTGCTGAGCCCGGAGCTGATCCATGTCGCCCGCGATATGGGGCAGCAAGGTGCGCGCGGCGCCCAGGCTGTATGTGCCGACGTGCGCGACATAGCCGCCGACGCAATTCATGAAGCGGTGGACCTGGCTTTGCGCGTGATGGAAGCGTCCGGCACTCGACCAGCCGTAGGATCCGGCGAAGATGGACGCGTTGCCGAACTTCGCGCGGACCCGATCGACTTCGGCGGCGACGAGGTCGAGCGCCTCGTTCCAGGACACTTCGACGAAGGGTTCCGCTCCGCGCCGATGATTCGCCGTTCCGGGGCCGCCCTCCAGATAACTCTTGCGAACGGCCGGACGCAGAACGCGCGTCGGCGAATGCAGCGCCGCGGGGATCGAATCACCGATGGGCGAGGGCCTCGGATCGTGCGCGAAGGGCTTGAGGCGCGACACCCGGCCGGCGTCCACCTCGACCTCGTACACGCCCCAATGCGTGGATGTCAGCAGCGGTGCGTTCATGCTTGCCCTTTCTCGGCGTCCTGCCCGCGGCCTCGGAGCTCGCCCACGACAGCGCCGATGGTGCGTTCGGTCGTCTCGATGCGACTCATCGCTGCACGAGGCTCAGCCTGCCGTTCGCGCGCGCGAACTCGAGGCGCGCTCCCAGACGCGGCGCATCGCCGCCACCGCTTGCTCGACTTCGCTCGCCTCGATGTGGCGATGGGTCACGAAGCGCAGCTGCGAGCGGCCGTACTCGCTGGTCGCGACGCCCTCCGCGGCCAGATCCTTCACCCACTGCTGCGCCGAGCGCGCGCTGGCCGAAATGTCCACGCGCACGATGTTCGTTTCGATGCCGGACGCATCGACCATGCTCGAATCGATGGCTTGAAAACCTTCGGCCAAGCGGCGCGCATTCGAATGATCGTCCTGCAACCGCTCGACCATGGCTTCCAGAGCCACGATCCCTGCAGCCGCCACAACGCCCGACTGGCGCATCGAGCCGCCGAGCATGCGACGGAAATGGCGGGCACGGTCGATGAAAGCCGAGGTGCCGCAAAGCAGCGATCCGACAGGTGCGCTGAGTCCTTTCGAGACACAGAAGCACACCGAGTCCGCATAGGCGGCGATCTTCGCCGGAGCCACACCGAGCGCCACGGCCGCATTGAACAGGCGCGCGCCGTCGATATGGACGTTCGCGCCGTTGGCGCGAGCGATGCGCTGCACGCCGGCCATGTGCTCGAGCGGCAGCACCGTCCCGCCGGCGGTGTTGTGCGTGGTCTCCATGCAGACCAGGGCCGGCGCCAGTTTCTTGGCGGCGAGTCCCGACTCGAAGGCGAACTCCAGGGCGGTCAAGTCCATTGCACCGCGCGTGCCGGCGATCGGCCGGTAGAACAAGCCGCCGAGCAGCGAGATGCCCGAATTCTCGTAGCTGATGATGTGAGCGGTGCGTTCCAGGAACACCTCGGCGCCGCGGCCGGTGTGCGTGAGCAGCGCGCACAGGTTCGTCATGGTGCCGCTCGGCATATAGAGGGCCGCCTGCTTGCCCAGCTTGTCCGCAGCCAGCGCCTCCAGCTTGCGCACCGTGGGATCGCCCTCCCGACCGTCGTCCCCGAGTTCCGCGCAGCGCATGGCCTCCTGCATTGCCTCGGTCGGGCGCGTGACGGTGTCGCTCCTGAGATCGATGGGCGCCATGGATGATCCTCCTGCTTGCTGTGTGCCGACGGGTCGAAGCGCGTTCCGGCTGGGACGCGCCAAGGAAGCGCTAAGGATGCCCGAAGGCGAGCCCCCGGTCGAGTGGGAAGCGCGCCGCAGCAAGATCCCGGTGGATCGATCCCGACGCGCGAAGGGCGCCGTCTATAATCAGCCGGCTGGCAATTTTGCACGCCACGCGCGCGGCGATCCGGCAGCGAGCCCCGGCGACGCGACCACCCCGAGGAAGAATGCGATGGCAAGCGGCACCGAAGTCTCGAACGCTGGCGAAGGCGTTGCGCCGGCGCCCAAGGATAGTCTCGGCTGGGCCGACAAGCGCTCGTACCCGCGCCGGCTGCGCAACATGCTGGCGCTCGACGACTTCGAGACCGTCGCCCGCAAGGTGCTGCCGCGACCGATCTACGGCTATGTTTCCGGCGGCGTCGAAACCAACGCGTCGCTGCGCGCCAATCGCGCCGTCTTCGACGAAATCGCGTTCGTCCCGAAGATGCTGACCGATACCTCCAAGCGCAGCCTCAAGACCACGCTTTTCGGGCGAACCTACGACGCGCCGTTCGGCTTTGCGCCCATGGGCGGCACCTCGCTCGCGGCCTATCAGGGCGACGTCGTGCTGGCGCGGACCGCGGCGGCGGCGAATATCCCGATGATCACCAGCGGCGCGTCGCTGACGCCCTTGGAGAAGGTGCGCGAGGCTGGGCGCACCGCCTGGTTCCAGGCTTATCTGCCCGGCGAAAATGCCGTGATCGCCGAATTGATCGACCGGGCCGCCCGCGGGGGCTTCGATACCTTGGTCGTCACGCTCGACGTGCAAGTGCCGTCCAATCGCGAAAACAACGTCCGCAACGGCTACAACGCGCCACTGCGGCCGACGCCTCGCCTGGCCTGGGACTGCTGCGTGCGCCCGCGCTGGCTGTTCGGCATGTTCGTGCGCACGCTGCTCACGCACGGCATGCCGCATTTCGAGAACATGGGACCGCGCACCCCGCTGATCTCGTCGACCGGTGTACGCGGACGCGGGCGACGCGATACCCTGTGCTGGCAGCACATCGAGTTCATTCGCAAGACCTGGAAGGGCCGGCTGGTGCTCAAGGGCGTGCTCGACCCCGAGGACGCGCATATCGCGAGCCAGAGCGGGATCGACGGCATCATCGTCTCCAACCACGGGGGCAGGCAACTCGACGGCGCCGTCGCTCCCCTGCGCGCCTTGCCGGCGATTGCTGCGCGCGCCTCGGGCATGGCGGTGATGATGGACAGCGGCATCCGGCGCGGCACCGACGTCCTCAAGGCGCTTGCCCTCGGCGCGGACTTCGTTTTCGTCGGCCGCCCCATCCTCTACGCGGCGGTCGTCGGCGGCCAAGAAGGCGTGGCGCACGCGATCAAGCTGCTGCGCGAAGAAATCGACCGCGACATGGCCCTGCTGGGCGTCGCGTCGCTGGACGACATGACGACTCAGCGGCTGGTGCCCGCTTGCGGCGCCGGCTTTCTGCCTTGACCGCCGACGGAAAGAGACGCCCGCCCAGACCGCTGGGAATTCTCGGCATGTCTCGCCGCATGAGGCATGGGCCGCACCGTGATCATCTTCTGAACGCCTTCCTTCGAGACTTGCCACCGACATGACGCTTCCGGTCTTCGACACGCACTTCCACATCATCGATTTTCGCTTCCCGGTGAGCGAGAACCAGGGCTTCATGCCGCCCAGTTTCCCGGTGCCGGATTATCGGGAACGCACACGCGGATTGGGCATCGCGGCCGGTGTCGTCGTCAGCGGGTCGTTCCAGAACTTCGATACCCGCTTCATGCGCGACGCGCTCGCCGCGTTCGGCCCGAGCTTCGTCGGGGTCGCGCAGATCCCGGCCGATGCGCCCGACGAGGAAATCCTGGCGCTCGATGCGATCGGGGTGCGCGGCGTGCGCTTCAACCTCGTCCGCGGAGGTTCGGCGAGCGTCGACGATCTCGATCGCGTGGCGCGGCGCGTCCACGACCTGGCGCGATGGCACGTCGAGCTTTACGCCGATGCGAAGGATCTGGCCGGCGTATTCGATGTCGTCAGTCGCCTGCCTGCCGTCAGCATTGCCCACCTGGGGCTCTCCACCGAGGGCCTGCCCACGCTGCTGCGATTGGTCGACAAAGGCATGCGGGTGAAGGCCACCGGCTTCGGGCGCGTGGATCTCGACGTTCCCGCGGCGATCAAGGCGCTGGCCGCGGCCAATCCGGACGCCCTCATGTTCGGTTCCGATCTGCCCTCGCAGCGCGCGCGGCGGCCCTTCGAGCCCGCCGACATGGACATCATCCGCGCCAACATCGATCCGGCGATCGAACGCAAGGTGTTCTGGGAAAACGCGACCCGGTTCTACCGACCGCGGGCGATCTAGCGCCCCGACTCGGGCGCGGTCATCAGGCCATCCCGATCGGCTCGGGCAGCGACTCGAGGATCTCGCCCGGACGCGCGCGCATCATGTCGTGCAATTCCTTGCGCACCTGCGCATAGGCCGGATCGTCGAAGCGATTGACCATTTCTTCAGGGTCGTTCACCAGATCGTAGAGTTCGCCTGCGCCCGACTCCAGCTCGAAAGTGCACTTGTGAGTGCGCGTGCGCACGGTGCGCAATTTCAGCCCCACGCCACACCGCGAGGGATGCACATGCCACTCGCTGTAGGCCACGCTGCGCGTCTCGCCCGCGTTCTCCAGCAAGGGCCGCAGGCTGCGGCTTTGAAGCGCCCGTGCGGGCGCCGCCCCTGAATAGTCGTGGAAGGTCGCGGCCAGATCGAGGGTCGACATCGGCTCGCGCACGACTTGCCCTGCCTGCACCCCCGGCCCGCGCACGACCATGCCCACGCGCAGCAGATCCTCGTACGGAATGGGATGCTTCAGGTAGAGCCCGTGATTGCCGAGCAGTTCGCCGTGATCGGTGGTGTACACCACCAGTGTATTGCCGGAGAGTCCGCTGTGCTCCAGCGCATCCAGCATCCGCCCGACGTTGTGGTCGATCTGCGAAATCATGCCGTGGTAATTCGCGGTCATGTGGGCAAGCTGCTCGTCGGTCTGGTCCGGAACCCGTGAGCCTTCGGAGCGGAACTTCAGCATCGCCGGATCGCTCAACTGCGGCTTGCCTTCCAGCACGGCCTTGTGCCACCAGGGGCGCCGATCCAGGTCGCGCGTGCGGTGCTTCGGCAGGACGATCGACCGCGGATCGTACATGCGACTCCAGGGCTCGGGGCAATCGAAGGCATGATGCGGATCGGGGAACGATGCCCACAGGCAGAACGGCCGGTCGATCTGATGGCGGGTCAAAAAATCGATCGTGCGATCGGCAATCCAGGTGGAGCTGTGCCAGGCGGGCGGCAGCGCGGAGTGCCAGGTCTGAGCGGCGCCGACGTCCGGCCCCAGATCGGTTTTCCACAGCTCGATCGCCTCTTCGTCACGGCCGCGACTGAGCAGCCAGCGCTCGTAGTGCCCCATCGGGGGACGCTCCAGCGGGCGTGTCCGGTGCAGATGCCCTGTCACGCACAGCTCGACGTGCTGAAACCCCATGTAAGGGCCGAACCAGGCCGCGCCGTAGCGTGCCTGGCTCTTGTTGCACTCCGGGGTGCCGGTCGGCGCGAAAGTCGACTTGGTCGAGAAGTGCGCCTTGCCCAAGAAGGCGGTCTTGTATCCGGCTGCTGCGAGCATGCCGGCAAAGCCGCGCCCACCCACGGCCGGATCGAGATCGACGCCGTTGTCCCATACGCCGTGCGTGAGCGGAAGCAGCCCGGTGAGAATCGAGGCGCGCGAGGGCTGGCAAACCAGGTTGGGCGTGATGCAGGCGGCGAACCGGGTGCCCTCCCGCGCCAGGCGATCGATATGCGGGGTCTTCACGCTCGGGTTTTCGAACCCGAAGCAATCGGCGCGCTGTTGATCCGAGGTGATGAGCAGAATGTTCGGCCGTGACATCATGACGATAGCTCGCTGGAATTTTGGGCGCAGCCTGGATGCAGTCCTTGCCTGACCGAATCTGCGTACCGACGGTGAATTATTGCATAAGCGAATCGATGGACGCCGGTACGATCGCATGGCAGCATCGAGCGCTTTCGCCCTTCGGACAATCGCGCGAGATGACTGCCCTGCCGCCCCGCGCATCGCTCGCGAGCCAAGCCGCCAGCGCGCTTGCCTGCGCGGATGTCGATCGCAAGCTCGACCTCGTCGCCGAAGTCGACCGCGCAGTGCGTTGCGGCGAGTTGCAGGTCACGACGGACTTCGTCTGCGCCGCGCCCGACACACCGGGTCGACCGGCGCGTCCGGCGCTGGTCTCGCCTGATGCGCTGGAGCGTCGCAGCCTGGCCACTGCGACCGGGCATGCCGCGCTGATCCATGCGGTGGCGCACATCGAATTCAACGCCATCAACCTGGCACTGGACGCTGTATGCCGCTTTGCGGGGCTCCCCGCTGCCTTCTATACCGACTGGCTCGGCGTCGGTGTCGAGGAAGCGCGGCACTTCCGCTTGCTGCGGGAGCACCTGCGCAACCTCGACAGCGACTACGGCGAGTTCCCGGCCCACGATGGCTTGTGGCAGATGGCTTTGAAGACGGCGCATGACCCGATGGCTCGAATGGCCCTGGTGCCGCGCGTGCTGGAGGCGCGGGGGCTGGACGCCTCGCCGGGCATCATCCGCCGTCTGCGCGCGAATGGAGATCGTGCGGGGGCCGAGATCGTCGAGATCATTCTGCGCGAGGAGGTGGGCCATGTCGCGATCGGCACGCGGTGGTTCAATCACTTGTGCACAGAGCGCGGCCTGGCACCGGAAGCGACGTTCGAGCGCTTGCTCGGAGAATACGATGCGCCACGCCCCGTATTGCCGCTCAACGTCGAGGCGAGGCGCCAGGCGTGTTTCACGCCCGGCGAACTGGATCTGATGACGGCCATGGCGCTCAGTCGTTCCCGGCCGCGAACGACATGAGGCCCGCGCGCGCCCGTGGCGCGATCAATCGGGCTTGATCTGCGCGGCCTTGACCACCTTGGCGAACTTCTCGACTTCCCCGAGGAAGAATTTATGCGCTTCCGCGGGAGAACTGCCCACGGATTCGGCACCCTCGCGCGACATGTAGCCCTTGACGTCCGGATGCTGCAGGGCCTTGACGGTCTCGTTGTGCAGACGGCCGATGATCGCAGCGGGCGTACCGACAGGCACGAACAGGACGAACCAGTTGTCGATGTCTATGCCCGGCCAGATCGAGTCCAGCGTAGGCAGATCCGGCAATGAAGCCGCGCGCGTCTTGGTCGTCACCGCCAGCCCGCGCAGCTTGCCGACCCGAATCTGCGGCTGAGCGCTCAGCGTCGACGGAAAAGCGACTTCGACCTGCCCTCCGAGCAAGGCCGCCATGGCGGGCGCTACGCCCTTGTAGGGAATGTGGGTGAAGCGAATGCCCGCGACCTGCGCGAACATGACGCCCGCCAGATGACTCGTGGTGCCGGTGCCGTTCGAGCCGTAATTGAGCCCGCCCTTGACGCGTTTGGAGAGTGCGAGCAGCTCCTGCGGTGTGCGCGCCGGCACCGAGGGATGCACGGTGAGCACGACAGCGGAACGTCCGAGCTGCGATACCGGAATCAGGTCCTTGCGTGCATCGAAGGGCAGTTTGGGGTAGAGCGATACGTTGACGGCCGTCGATGCGGTCGAAACCAGCAAGGTGTAGCCATCGGGCGCGCTCTTCACCGCCAGCTCGGCGCCGATGTTTCCGCCCGCGCCGATACGATTGTCCACCGTGACCGGCTGCCCCATCGCTTCGTGGAAGCGCTGCGCAAGAAGTCGAGCGAGCACATCGGTGCCCCCGCCCGCGGCGAACGGCAGGATGATGCGGATCGGACGGGTCGGATACTCCTGCGCCTGCACGCTCGGTGCCGCAACGCCCAGGACGACGGCGGCGACGGCAGCTGCGGCTGTGGCCACGCGCCCGTATCCGGCTGATTTCGACCGACGGCACGAAACGACCGGCCGCGCGAGCTTGGCATGATGTTCGGATTGCACGCTTCCTCCCCCTATGTGCGGCCTGTGGCCCCGGAGTGCCAAGGATACGCGAGAGCGCCGCCGAAAGCCCGTATCCGACCGGATGTGCAGGGCCCCGTTCCTGCGGCTGTCACCCGCACGATGCCGTACGCAGACCTGAAGAACACGGTTGCGCGATTGTTCAGGGGCTTTTCATAATATAAAATCGACGCTGTTCATTGATGGCTGTCGACTGCCGTGGCTGACACGCAGACCAAGTCCTCCATCCAGGTCATCGATCGGATGATGCATCTGATCGATACCTTGGTTCGTCATCCGAGCCCGGCCAACCTCAAGCAGTTGGCGCTCGAGACGGGCCTGCACCCCTCCACCGCCCACCGCATCCTGGCCGTCATGGTCGAGAACCGGCTGGTCGACCGCATCGAACCGGGCACTTATCGCCTCGGCATACGCCTGCTCGAACTGGGCAATCTGGTGCGCATGCGGTTGAATGTCCGTCAGGAGGCCTTGCCTCACATGCAGCGGTTGCACGACGACATCCGGGAAACGGTCAATCTGAGCGTGCGTCAGGGCGACGAGGTGGTCTACGTCGAACGCGTGAGCGGCAGCGGGCTGATGATGCGCGTCGTCCAGGCGGTCGGCACGCGTGCGCCCCTGCATGCGACTTCGGTCGGCAAAGTCTTCCTCGCCGACGACGGCCCGGATGCCGCGAACGCGTATGCGCAGCGAGCAGGGCTGACTCGACTCACCGACCATACGCTCACCGATCCCGCCGTCCTCGGCGCCGAACTCGAACAGGTTCGCGCCCTGGGCTACGCGATCGACCGTGAAGAAGCCGAAAAGGGCGTCTCCTGCATCGCCGCGGGCATTCGCGACGACGAAGGCAATCTGGTGGCGGGACTCTCCGTGTCCGCGCCGTCCGATCGTCTCGACGAAACCTGGGCTGCACTGGTGCGCGATACCGCCAAGCAGGTCTCGCACGCCATGGGCCACAAGTTTCAGACGTGAGACCGAGCAACCCATGAGCGGCCCGCTCGCCGGCATTCGCGTTCTCGACCTCACGACTGTCGTCTTGGGCCCCTACGCCACCCAATTGCTGGCCGATCTGGGCGCCGATGTCGTCAAGGTCGAGTCCCCCGAGGGCGACAACACACGCCAGCTTGCGCCCATGCGCAACCCCGGCATGGGTGCGATGTTCCTGCACATGAATCGCAACAAGCGCTCCATCGTGCTCGATCTGAAGCAACCGGCGGGACGCGAAGCCCTGCTGCGGCTGGCGGCGAGGATGGACGTGCTCGCCTACAACACGCGTCCGCAAGCCATGCAGCGGCTGCGCCTCGGCTACGAAGACGTGAAGGCGGTCAATCCGAAGATCATCTATGTCGGCGCGGTGGGATTCGACCAGAAAGGCCCCTACGCGGGACGTCCGGCCTACGACGATCTGATCCAGGGGGCGGTCGGGCTGCCTTGGCTGATGACCCGTACCGGCGCTGCTTCGCCGCGCTACGTGCCCGCCACACTGTGCGACCGCATCGTCGGGCAAGCCACCGCCAACGCCATCCTGGCCGCCCTGGTGCGGCGAAGCGTCTGCGGCGAGGGGCAGGCGGTCGAAGTCCCCATGTTCGAGACCATGGCGCAGTTCATCCTGGGCGATCACTTCGGCGGCCGAACCTTCGAGCCGTCGATGGGGGAGCCCGGTTATGCCCGCTTGCTGGCGAAGTTCCGCGCGCCCTACGAAACCAAGGACGGCTACATCTGCGCGCTGGTCTACAACGACAAGCAATGGAAGAACTTCTGCGCCAGGATCGGCAAACCCGACCTTCTCACGACCGACCCGCGCTTCGGCTCGCACGCCGAACGGGCCAGGAACATCGACGAAGTCTATGCGTTCGTAGCCGCCGAGATGCGCACCCGCACCACCGAGGAATGGGAGCGGCTGCTCACCGAAGGCGACATCCCCTGGACGAAGATGAACTCTCTCGACGAACTGATCGACGATCCGCACCTCGCGCTGAACGGCTTCTTCAAGCATGTCGATCATCCGAGCGAAGGATGCATCACCACCCCGGGCGTGCCCACTCGATGGTCATCATGGCAGCCGGAATACCGTCATCATGCGCCTCGCTGCGGGCAGCACAGCGCTGAACTGCTGCAGGAAGCGGGTTATTCTCCGGGCGAAATCGAGCAGATGCTGCGCGACGGCGTCACTTCGGTCGCCACGTAAAGACCCGCGACGAAAATACGCTGTACAGACGATGCCCAGAGTCGCAGCCGCGTTCGGACACGTGTTTCGCCGGTCGGCGTGCCTGACCTCAAGGTGACATGCGCTCGCGGGCCAAGGCGACCCCCTTGCCGCTTGCGGGATGGCCTTGCATCATCGACCGTTCAGCCCGGGCCCTCGAATTGGCGACGCCCGTTCGCACGCCCCCATAAGGAAAGAGATTCATGAACTTCACGCTGACAGACGACCAGGAGGCGATCCGCAACGCGATCTTCAAGTTGCTCGACGCGGGCGGTCCGCTGGGGGACGACTACTGGCTGACACGCGACCGGGAGGGCGGCTTTCCGCATGAATTCTTCGAGGCCATTGCCGCAGCTGGCTGGCTCGGCATCGCCATGCCGGAGCAATACGGCGGCGCAGGACTCGGCATTACGGAAGCTACCCTGTTGATGCAGGCGATCGCCGAATCGGGCGCCGGCATGGGAGGCGCCTCTGCCGTCCACCTGAACATCTTCGGCCTCAACCCCGTCGTGGTCTTCGGCACCCCCGAACAGAAACAGCGCTGGCTGCCGCCGATGATCCGCGGGGAAGTGAAAGCCTGCTTCGCGGTCACCGAGCCGAACACGGGATTGAACACGCTCAAGCTGCAGACGCGCGCCGAGCGGCGCGGCAAGGACTATGTCATCTCCGGCCAGAAGATCTGGACCTCCACGGCGCAGGTGGCCACCAAGATGCTGATCCTCGCGCGCACCACGCCCCTGGAGAAAGTGGACCGGCCCACTTCGGGGCTCAGCCTTTTCTACACCGACTTCGACCGGCGCCACATCGAGGCGCGCGAGATCGACAAGATGGGTCGCAAGACGGTCGATTCGAATCAGGTGTTCATCGATGGCCTGCCGGTGCCGGAGGAGGATCGCATCGGCGAGGAAGGCAAAGGATTCGAATACATGCTGCACGGATTCAATCCGGAGCGCATTCTGATCGCCGCCGAGGCCGTCGGCCTGGGCCGCGCGGCGCTTCACCGGGCGGCGCGCTACGCTCGCGATCGCGTCGTGTTCGAGCGCAGCATCGGCGAGAACCAGGCCATCCAGCATCCGCTGGCACAGTGCTGGATGGAACTGGAAGCGGCCAACCTGATGATCATGAAGGCCGCATCGCTCTACGACGAAGGCAAGCCTTGCGCGGCCGAGGCGAACGCGGCGAAGTACCTTGCGGGCGAGGCGGGCTATCGCGCCTGCGAAACTGCCGTGATGACCCACGGTGGCATGGGCTACGCGAAGGAGTACCACGTCGAACGCTATCTGCGGGAATCGCTCATCCCGCGAATTGCTCCGGTCAGCAGGGAACTCATTTTGTGTTACGTCGCCGAACGAGTGTTGGGACTGCCGAAGTCCTATTGACCAGGTCTGACCTCGCCATGAATCTGCCCCCCATGTCTACGTTGCTACGTTTCTTCGTGCTCGCTTTGGGCATCCTCGGCGCCGCATCCGCACGCTGCGCCGACCTCGCCCCGATACGCACGCAGGAGCACATGATCCAGGTGCGCATCCTGGCACAAGGACTGGACCACCCCTGGAGCCTGGCTTTTCTGCCCGACGGGCGCATGCTCGTCACGGAACGCGAAGGGCGGTTGCGAATCGTGCGCAACGGCAAGCTCGAAGCCAAGCCGGTCAGTGGCCTGCCCGAGATCGCGGCGACCGGCCAGGGCGGGCTGCTCGATGTCGTGGCGCATCCGCGCCATGCACAGAACGGCTGGATCTACCTCTCGTATTCGGCGCGAGGTCCGGGCGGCGCGGGCACCGAAGTGATCCGCGCACGACTGGTGCAGGATCGACTCGACGAGGTGACAACGATCTTCCGCATGCAGCCGAAGGTGGGCGGCGGCCGCCACTTCGGCTCGCGCCTGGTTTTCGACCGTCAGGGACTGCTCTACATCACGCTGGGCGACCGGGGCGATCAGGACCGCGCCCAGAACATGGACGAGCACATCGGCAAGATCGTGCGCTTGCACGACGATGGCCGCATTCCCTCGGACAACCCGTTCCGCACACAGGCAGGCGCCAAGCCCGAGATTTTTTCGCTCGGCAACCGCAATGTTCAAGGCGCCGCGCTGCACCCCGCGACGGGCGAACTATGGGCGCACGAACACGGCCCGCAAGGCGGCGACGAGCTCAACATCATCCGTGCCGGCGGCAACTACGGCTGGCCGGTCGTCACCCATGGGCGCAACTACGGGACTGGCACGCGCATCGGCGAGGGCACGGCCAAAGCGGGCATGACCCCGCCGATTCACTACTGGGTGCCTTCCATCGCCCCCTCGGGCATGACCTTCTACACTGGCGACAAATTCGGCCGCTGGCGGGGCGACCTCTTGATCGGCGCGCTCAGGGATCAGATGCTGGTGCGGCTGCAGCTCGACGGCGAGAAGATCGTGAAGGAAGAGCGTCTGCTCAGAGGCACGCTCGGACGCATCCGCGATGTGCGCCAAGGACCGGACGGTTACATCTACGTCCTGACCGACGAATCGAACGGCATGCTCGCGCGCCTGGAGCCGGCCGACCGGTAGTCGACATCGGCCGCGGTCCGTTGCGGCTCGCGCATCGCGGGCGCTAGTTCTCCGGTCGCGAATACTCGACCAGTGCCTTGGCTTTCCATTCCATCTCGTCGATGCGGCTCAGGTAGCGGCCGTGCACTGCCGGGACCAGGGGATAGTGGCGGGTCAGGTCGATTCGCCGCTCCGCCTCCCATGCCCCCGCTTCACCCGTGACCCAGTGCTCCACCGCCACGGCACGCAGGTCGAAGGCGCGCGAATACTCGCGCAAGGTGCGCTCGCCGTGTTCGTTGTGATATTCATGGAAATACGACATCGCCAGTTCGCGCAGCGTGCGATAGACCGGATCACGTCCGCGTAAGGCGACGTGGTTGCTCTTGGCGATCGCGCCCCAGAGCCCCCCGCGTCGATAGAGCGCAACGACATGGTCGTAGTCGCGCCGCGCCCGCATGTCGAGCAGCAGCGGCGGCTCGCCCTTGAGCCAGAGGGCGCAAGCCGCCACCAGAGCGCCCTCGATGCAATGCGCTCGCCGATGACGCAACACCTGGCGCACGGTATAGCAGGTATCGCCATCGGGTTCGAAATTGGTCGGAATGGCGTTGATGAACCCCTGCAGCTCACCAGGGCTCGAATGACCCATGAGTTGCGCGTGCTCCTCGCTCGTCAGACCGAGGTCGCGCGGTCGCGCTACCCGCACGCCGTGCCCCACCAATGCTGCAGTAAGCGAGCAGTCCCGCCACGGAAGCTCACTGCTCGATCGCCTCGTAGCGCACGTCGACGATCTCGAGCTCCTCGCGTCCGCGAGGGCTCTCGAAGGTGACGATATCGCCTATGCGGGCTTTGAGCAGGGCGCGAGACACCGGGGCGATCCAGCTCACCCGGTTGCGCGGGGGATCGACTTCGTCCATGCCGACGATCGTAACGGTGCGCTCCTCGCCTTCGCCATCGACATACGTCACGGTCGCCCCGAAGAACACTTGGTCGGTCTGCTCGCGCTGCGCGTTGTCGACGACTTCCGCGTTGTCCAGCCGGCGTGTGAGAAACCGTATGCGGCGGTCGATCTCGCGCAGGCGACGCTTGCCGTAGATGTAATCCGCATTCTCGGAGCGATCCCCGTTGGAGGCCGCCCACGACACGGTGCGCACGACTTCCGGGCGATCCTGGTCGAGCAGATGCTTGAGCTCGGCGCGCAAGCGCGCGTATCCCGAGGGCGAGATATAGTTCTTCAGCCCCCTCGGGAGCGCCGGGGCGCCGTCTTCAGCGTCATCGTCCTCTTGCTGCTTCTGATCCGAGCTGCGCACGCTGCCGCCTTCTGCCTGCCGCACTGTCCTCAACATTCCATGTAGTGTATGGAGAACAGTCCGCCATCGTCCACCCAGCAGCGCCGCGCGGTGAAACCCGCGCAAGCGGCCAGCGCCTGGAATTCGGGCACCGAGTATTTGTAGGAGTTCTCGGTGTGAATGGTCTCGCCGCTGCGAAAAGAGATGTTCGTCGAGCCGATGCGCACGACCTGATCCCGCAAGCTCTCCAGATGCATTTCCACCCGACCACGGACCTCGGAATAGACCGCCCGATGCCGAAACTGGCGCAGATCGAAGTCGGCTTCGAGTTCGCGATTGATGCGTGCGAGCAGATTCAGATTGAAGGCCGCAGTGACCCCCGGCGGGTCGTCGTAGGCCGCCTCGAGCATGGCCTTGTCCTTGCGCAGATCGACGCCGATGACCAGTCCCCCGCCCGCCCCCGCGAGCTTGGCCAGGCGAGCGAGAAAGGCAACGGCGTCGTCCGGATCGAAATTGCCGATCGTCGATCCGGGAAAATACATCGCGCGCCGGCGAGCGCCGAAACGCTCCAGCGAGGGCAATTCGAAGGCGGCGGAATAATCCGCGCATACCGCGACGACAGGCAAATCGGGAAAGGCGCGGTTCAAGCTTTCGGCGGCCGTGCGCAGCGTTTCGCAGGCGATGTCTATGGGCACATAGACGCAAGGCTGCGTCGCGTCGATCAACAAGCGGCTCTTGCGGCTCACGCCGCTGCCGAACTCGATCAGCGCGCTGCGCTTGCCCAAGCACCGAGCCATGTCCGTGGCATGGGCCTGCATCAGCGCCAGCTCGGTTCGCGTCGGATAGTATTCGGGCAGCGCGCAGATCGCCTCGAACAGCGCCGACCCGACCTCGTCGTAGAAATACTTCGGCACCAGGGTCTTGCGCGGCTGGTTCAGGCCTTGCAGGACATCCTCGCGAAACCTGCTTGCCTGCGGAGAGTAATCGTGAAAGGCGACCAGTCCGCTCATCCGCCTACCTTCGAGACGAGAGCCGGGAAACGCTCAACCAGCACGAGCCCCGCCCGCAAGCAGCGTGCTTCCTTCCAGCCATTTCTTGATGCGATTGGCATCACCTATACGCGTGTACTTGCCCCACGAATCGAGCAGCACGATGATCACGGGCCGCTCCTGGATACGGGCATGCATGACCAGACATTGTCCGGCCTCCGCGATGTAGCCGGTCTTGGAAACATCGATCTGCCAACTCGACGCGCGCACCAGGCCGTTGGAGTTGCCGAAGCCGATCGCGTGTCGGGTATCCGCGGTATGTATCTGCGCGCTGGGCGCGGTGGAAAACTCGCGTATCAACGGATAGTCGAAGCTCGCGCGAACCATGCGCGCCAGATCCTCGGCGGTCGAGACATTCTCGCTCGATAGTCCGGTCGGCTCGACGAAACGGGTATTGAGCATGCCCAGCGCGAACGCCTTGGCATTCATCTTGGCAACGAACGCCTCGAGTCCGCCCGGATAGTTTCGTCCGAGGGCGCTGGCCGCACGATTCTCGGACGACATCAGCGCAAGGTGCAGCAGGTCGCGCCGCGAAAAAACCGATCCGATTCGCAACCGCGAACCCGTGTGCTTGAGCGTATCGATGTCCGCGCGCTCTATGCGCACCGACTCGTCGAGCTGAAGATCGGCATCGAGGACGATCATCGCGGTCATCAGCTTGGTGATGGATGCGATCGACGAGACGGTGGTGGCGTTCTTGGCATACAAGGTCGTGCCGTCCGCCGCATCCAGCACCAAGGCGGCCGACGACTTGAGATCGGGCAGGGCACCGGCCGTTGTCGACCCGTTGCCGTCGTCTTGCGCGGCTGCGGCTGCAACTGCGGTCCCGGCCACGGCTGCGGTCGTTGCACGCGCCCCCCCGCGAGCCACCGAGGCACCACTCTTGCGGTAGGTCACTTCGACACGCTTGCCGGCTCTCTTGGCATCGGTCGTCGTTTTCTTCGCCACGGCTCCCGGTTTTTTGGCGGCGGAACTCGCCTTCTTGGCCGTGGAACTCGGCTTGCTCGATTGTTTGTTGCTCTGCGCGGCAACCGAAAGCGGCCAGCCTGCGGCGATACCAACCGCGAGTATGATCGTGAACAGGACGTTTTTCACTAGCCGGCTTCCTCATGGAGCTACACAAGAATAGTCGCTAAGATACCAAATTAATTGAGGAATCGGCACAATACTATCGGCTTCCCCGGGCATGTCGGATGCGATCGAGCGATAGATTTCGCCAGCCCTCCCCTGCGCGCAAAAGAAAACGCCGCCCCGAGGAAGGCCAGGACGGCGTTGTAAGGGGAATCCGACCTCCGATCGCTCACCGACCGGATGAAGATTTCCCGAGGAGGAACCAACAGATTGCAGGTCCTATTCTACGTATACTAACTTACGTGATCCTTACAGTCGGCGCCGCTCCCCTGCGAATCAGGGGGCGCCGTTCAACCCAGTCGCACTGCCGCCCGTTCGCCCCATGCGCATGCTCATCGTAGAAGACGATCCCTTGCTCGCCGACGGCTTGGCTCGGTCTCTGACCCAGATGGGCGCCGCCATCGATCTGGCCACCGACGGCGCATGCGCGGACCACATGCTCGTCAGCCAGACCTATGACTTGATCATTCTGGATCTCGGCCTGCCCAAACTCGGCGGATTCGAGGTGCTGGCCAATCTGCGGCGTCGCGGCGGATCGGCCGGAACAGCCCCGGTGCTGATTCTCACCGCGCGCGACAGCCTGGAGGATCGCGTCAAGGGACTGGACCTGGGGGCGGACGATTACTTGACCAAACCGTTCGACCTGCCCGAACTGGAAGCTCGCGTCCGGGCCTTGGTGCGCCGGGGAAAATTCGGTGCCAGCCCCCAAATCGTGTATGGCCGGTTGCGGTTCGATACGATCGGCCGCCGGGTCCTGCTCGATGGCCACCCACTGGAGTTGTCCGCACGCGAGTTGTCCATGCTCGAGACGCTGTTGCTGAACGCGGGCCGGGTAGTCAGCAAGGAGCACCTGGCCGAACAGGTCAGGGGCTGGGGCGAGGAACCCGGACCGAACGCGATCGAAGTCTATATCCATCGCTTGCGCAGGAAACTCGAAACTGCTCAGGTCAACATACGCACGGTCCGCGGCTTGGGCTACCTGCTGGACAAGCCGCCTGCCGGTTGAAGGCCCCGTCCCGGCCATGTCGACCCCATGCGACATCGCCGGGACGAATCCGGGGCGAGCGCCCCTTCACGAGGACGCAGAGACCATTGTTCAAAGAACCCTCCTTGCGGCGTCAGCTCGTATTCTGGCTGGTGCTGCCGTTGTCGACAGCCTTGATCTGCTCCGGATTGATCGCCTACCGGCTCGCGCTGGACTTCGTCTCCAAAGCCTACGACCGCGCGTTGTACGATTCGGCGCTCGACCTCTCTCGACGGTTGCTGCCGCGCTCGGGAGGCCTGGTGATCGACTTGCCGCCGGCCGCGGTCGACATGCTCGAGAACGACGAACTGGACCGCGTCTACTACACGGTGAGTTCCGATCGCGGGGATCTCGTCATCGGCCAGCGGGATCTGCCGCAGCCGCCGTTCGCCCCGGATCGGCGGCCGCGCTATTACGACGGCGTCTACGGCGACCAGCCGGTACGCTTGGTCGCGCTGCGCTTCCCATACGATCCCGACGACCCGCAGGCCATGGCGCTGATCGTCGTGGCCGAAACGCTGCAACGTCGTGATTTGCTCCGGGATGACATTCTGGTCGGAGTCGCCGGCTCCCAACTCGTGCTGATCATCATGGTGAGCCTGGCGACGTATCTGGGGGTGGGCCACGGCTTGCTGCCGCTCGGCCGGCTGCGGCGTCAGATCGAAACCCGTTCCCACCGCGACCTCACACCTTTGGACGAACCGCACACACCGGTCGAGGTGCGACCGCTGGTGCAGGCCATCAACGAACTGATGATGCGCCTGCAGCGCGCGATCGCCGCGCAGCAGAAATTCATCGCCGACGCCGCGCATCAATTGCGCACCCCGCTCGCGGGGCTGAAGACGCACGCCGAGCTCGCCCTGCGGGAGCAAGACCTGAACGGCATGCGCGAGCGCGTGCGTGCGCTGACCCTGGCCACCGACCGCAGCGCTCACCTCGCCCATCAACTGCTCGCGCTCGCCCGAGCCGAACCTGAAGCCGGTGCGACCGCGCCTATGGCGCCGGTCGATGTGAATGCACTGGCCCGGGAAGTCACCCGAGAATGGGTGCCCAAAGCCATCGACCGGGGCCTCGATTTGGGCGCGGCCTGCGGCGATTCGCCGCTGCTCGTCCGGGGCAATGCGGTGCTGGTGCGCGAGATGCTCGGCAATCTGATCGACAATGCACTGCGCTACACGCCGGCAGGCGGGCGGGTGACCGTCAAGGCGGACTCGCGCGAGCGCAGCGCCGTCCTCAGTGTGGAAGACGACGGGCCGGGAATCGCCGAGGCCGATCGCGTCCGTGTCTTCGAGCGGTTCCAGCGCCTGAACGAGGTCGATACCCAGGGCTGCGGCCTCGGCCTGTCGATCGTTCGTGAGATCGCCGACCTGCATGCAGCCACCGTCGAAATCGTCTCCGGGGCCAACGACCGCGGCACGCTCGTCAGCGTGACCTTTGCCGCTGTCTCGAACGAGTCGCCATCGCGAAGCGCCGCTTGACTGCGGACAAGCGTCTCGTTCATGGTTCAATGAGTCCATTCACCGCAACCGCCAGCCAGGAGATCCCGCATGCTGATGACCACCACCCCCAATATCGAAGGCAAGCGCATCACCCGCTACGCCGGCATCGTGACCGGCGAGGCGATCATCGGCGCCAACCTGTTCAGCGATTTCTTCGCCAAGGTGCGCGACATCGTCGGCGGTCGTGCCGGTGCCTACGAAGGCGCGCTGGCCGACGCGCGTGAAATCGCCATGAAGGAGATGAGGGAAGCTGCCGGTCGCCTGGGCGCCAACGCCGTCGTCGGTGTCGACTTGGACTACGAAGTCCTGGGCCAGACCAACGGCATGCTCATGGTGACCGTGAGCGGCACCGCGGTCGTCGCCGAATAGCGCCGAGCTAATCGAGAAACGGCAGGCGACAGAAGTCGTCCATCGACGCTGCGTGCAAGCCCAGTTGCACCAAGCCGTAGACGCCGACGGCGGCAATGACGAAGCCAGCCGCTCGACGCACACTGGCGCGAGCGGTACGAGGCCCGGCGCCGCGCGCAAACAGACCGACCGCCAGCAGGCTGGGCAACGTGCCGAGCGCGAACGCGCCCATGGTCAGCGCGCCGCTCGACATGCTGCCGGTCCCGAGTGCGAGCAGCAGCGCCCCGTACACCATGCCGCAGGGCAGCCAGCCCCACAGCATGCCGAGCATCGTGGCGCGCGACGGCGTCGTCGCCGGCAGCAGCGGACGCGAGAGCGGCTCAACGTGCCGCCACAACACGCTGCCCGCGGCCTCCATGCGGCGAATGAAGGGCGCGTAGCCAGCCACATACAAGCCAGCGACCAGCAAGGCGATGCTCGCGAACCCGAAGAGCAGTTGCTGGATGGCCAGCGTGCCTCGCAGCGCAAGTCCCGCCTGCCCGAGAGCGCCGACCATGGCCCCGGCCGCGACATAGCTCAAGGCGCGCCCGCCGTGATAGGCGAGCGTGAAGGCCACGGGCCGGGCACGACCACCCGGGGAGAGCGACAGCGCGCCGACGATGCCTCCGCACATGCCGGCGCAATGGCCGCCACCCGCCAGGGCGAAAAGAAAGGCCGCAAGCCAAGCTGTTTCACTCATGCTGGATCGGGATCGATTGAATGGCGCGAATCAGATGACTTTGGAATACCGACGACGTTCTCGATCGGCGCGCAGATACCGGTCGAACACCATGCAGATCGAGCGTATCAGCAAACGTCCGCGCGCAGTGACGCTGATCCAGTGCCTGTCCAGTTCCACCAGCCCCTCGGCCTGCATCAGCGCGAGGTCTTCGAGTTCCTGCGCGAAATAGGTGTCGAAGTCGAGCAGCCAAGATGTTTCGATCGATTCCTTGCACAGCTCGAAGTGGCACATCAAGGCCTGGATCACCGAGCGGCGCACGAGATCGTCGGGCGACATCTCGAAGCCGCGCATGATCGGCAGCGCCTGCCTGTCGAGACACTCGTAGTACTCGGGCAAGGTGCGATGGTTCTGGTAGTAGGTCGGCCCGAGCATGCCGATGGCACTGGCGCCCAGACCGATCAGATCGCAATGGGCGTGGGTCGAGTAGCCCTGGAAATTGCGATGCAGCCGGCCCTGGCGCTGCGCCACCGCGAGTTCGTCTTCGGGGCGCGCGAAGTGGTCCATCCCGATGTGTACGTAGCCCGCGGCAGTCAGGCGCCTGACCGCCTCGCCGAGCATCTGCAGCTTCGCATCCGGCGACGGCAGGTCGGCCTCGGCAATGCGCCGCTGGGGTTTGAACAGCGCGGGCAGGTGCGCGTAATTGTAGAAGGCGATCCTGTCGGCGCCCAGTTCGATCACGCGATCGAGGGTGCGGGCCACGCTGGCAAGCGTCTGCTTGGGCAAGCCGTAGATCAGATCGACGTTGATCGAATCGAACCCGTGCGCACGACCGGCCTGCATCACGGCGGCGGTTTGCTCTTCGCTCTGGATGCGATTGATCGCACGCTGCACCTCGGGATCGAAATCCTGCACGCCCAGGCTCATCCGGTTGAAGCCATGCTGCGCCAACGACGCGATGGTTTCCGCGTCCACGGTGCGCGGATCGATCTCGATCGAGCCTTCGAAGCGCGCACTGAAATCGAACCGATCGCGCAAATGACGCACCAACCCGCCGAGCTGCTCGGCTGTGAGAAAAGTCGGCGTGCCGCCGCCGAAATGCAGCTGGTCGACTTTGGGACCACCGTGCATCAGGGCCCCCTGCATGGAGATCTCGCGTTCGAGGTAGTTCAGGTACGTTTCGGCCTTCTTGCGATCACGCGTCACGACCTTGTTGCAGCCGCAATAGAAGCAGATGGTCCCGCAGAACGGCACGTGGACATACAACGAGAGCGGACGGGCGATCCCGCCGCGATTGCGCCGGTCGGCCCAGCTGGCATGGTTCTGGGCCGTATAGCCTTCGGCGAATCGGTCCGCCGTCGGGTACGAGGTGTACCGCGGGCCGCTGCGATCCAGACGGCGAATGAGATCGGCGTCGAACACGCAAGCAGCGCCTTGCTGCCTGCCCGGATGTACCAGGGGATGGATGGTCGCACTCATGCCACGCAGTATGGGCAACAGCCGGGGCGCACGTGTTGATCTTGATCAAAGCCTCCCGGCATGCGATAAAGCGAGCGCCATGCCTAGCCGCACATCTTCGCGTAAGGTCGATCTGACCCAGGTCCGGGCTGCGTGTTCGACCTGCAGTCTGCACGAACTGTGTCTCCCCGCGGGCCTCGACCCGGACGAAATGAAACGAATCGACCAGTTGGTCAAGGTTCGTCGACGGATCAAGCGGGGCGATTACCTCTATCGCACCGGGGCGAGCCTCGAATCCCTGTTCGCCGTCCGCAGCGGATTCCTCAAGTCTTGCGTGATCTGCGAGGATGGCCGCGAGCAAGTCACGGCGTTCCACATGATGGGTGAAGTGGTCGGGCTCGACGCGATCAGCCAGGAGAAGCACACCTGCGACACGGTCGCGCTCGAGGACAGCGAACTGTGCGAGATCCCTTTCGCGAGACTCGAGGAACTGACGCGCGACATCGCCTCGCTGCAGCGGCACTTCCATCGCATCATGAGCCGCGAGATCGTGCGCGATCACAACGTGATGCTGCTGCTGGGCAGCATGCGCGCCGAAGAGCGGCTGGCCACCTTTCTCATCGGTCTGTCGCAACGGTTCGCCTCGCGCGGCTACTCGGCGCAGGAATTCCATCTGCGCATGACCCGCGAGGAGATCGGCAGCTACCTGGGGCTCACGCTGGAGACCGTGAGCCGGGTGTTCTCGCGGTTTCAGGACGAAGGCCTCATCGAGGTCAACAATCGTCACATCGTGATCGTGGACGTGGATCGCCTGCGCGCACTGGTCGGACAGCATTCGCATACATAGCGGCGACCGACGCTCGTCCCAACCGTGCGCACGCTAACCCGTGCGCGTCCTCGAACGATCGCTTGCGCGGGTCAGTGCCTGGTCGTGAAGAAGTAACGCGTGGTCGAGAGGTAGTACACGACATCGTCGATCTCGTCCGGGCGCCAGCGCAGTCCCTGGTTGCTTTGCCACTGATCGACGATCTCGCGCAAGTCGCCCACACTGAGCGCCGTGCGGTTCTTGCGCCCATGCACCTGCGCAGTATGACACTGCACGCAGTGATTCTGGTACAGATCGCGCCCGCGCTCGACGTTCTGCGCATGCACATCCAAGCTGATGGCGGCCGTGCCGAGAAAGGCCAGGACGCTCGCGACCCGCAACAGGAAACCGTACATCGCCCGATCCTCCGATCTCATGGCGACCGCACCGCGCGCGCCGTCATTCAAGGTCGAACAGTCTACGTTCGGTGCCGCCAGGCGCCATTGACGGAAATCAACTGCCGAAGGAGTGGCGCCGCGCCGATCAGGCGATTCGCAGCAACAACGGCGTGCCCCTTCAAGCGGGCTGAGGCAGGCTTCGACGGCGGCGCATGCCCATGATCCATGCCGGCACAAGCGCCGCTGTGAAGATCAGGCCGCAAAGCAGGAAGCTGTCCTGGAACCCGGCGGTATAGGCCTGGGCCTGGAGGACACGCCCGAGGTAATGCAATGCGCCGGCACTTTGCACGTCCGGCGACACGCCTGCCTGAGCAAGCAGGCTCTCCAGCTGCTGCAACAATTCGGCCGTCGCATAATTGCCGCTCGACTGGGTGCTGGTGAACGCCTCGCTGTGCAGCATGGTGCGCCGATCGAGCATCACCGACAACGCATTGACGCCGAATGCCCCGCCGAGCTGGCGAGCGAAATTGATCATGCCCGCGCCTTGCGTGAGCTGTTGTGGGTTCAAGGGCCGCAAGGCTGCCAGATTGAGCGAAGGCTTGATCAGCGCGAGGCCGATGCGGCTCAGCACCACCAGCCAGGCGATGGTCCAGAAAGACATGTTGGCATCGACCGCGCCCAGCATGAAGGACGACACCCCGAAACAGATGAGCCCCGCCATGATCATCGGTCGCGCCGGCGCCCGATCGCTGATGTAGCCAGCGATCGGCATGAAGGCACCGAGGATCAGCCCGCCCGGCATGAGGAGCAGTCCGGCCGCCAGGGGCGTGTACTTCTGCACGAGTTGCACGAACAAGGGTACGAGATAGGTCGTCCCGAACAAGCCCAGGCCGAAGATGAATGCCACGACGGCAGCCGCGCTGAACTGGCCGTTGCCGAGCACCCGCAATTCGACCAGCGGTTGCTTCACACGCAATTCCCACCAAACGAAGCCTGCGGCGCAGCTGATCGCGATGGCCAGCAGCGACAGCACGAAATTCGAATCCCAGCCTTCCCGCTGACCGTTGGACAGCCCGAGCAGCAGGCAGCTGATGCCCGCGGCCAGCAGGCCGAAGCCGAGGAAATCGAAGTCCGGACGCTTGCCGGTTCCTTCGCGTTCGGGAAGAAAGATGCTGCCGAGCAACATGCCGGAGAAGGTCGCCGGCACGGCCGCAAAGAAAATGTAACGCCAGTTGAAGTTGTCGATCAGGATGCCGCCCAGCGTGGGCCCCAGCGCCGGGCCGAGAATCACGCTCATGCCGAAGAAACCCATGGCCATGCCGCGCTGATTCGGCGGGAACACGCGGAACATCACATACATCGACAACGGCTGCATGATGCCGGCCACCGCCCCCTGGCAGATGCGCGCGCCGATCAGCACATTCTCGTTCGGGCTCCAGCCCGCCACGAGCAGCGAGGCGGTGAACAGCATGAGCCCACCCACGAACGTGCGGCGCTCGCCGAAACTGCGCACCAGCCAGGCATTGGAGAGCATGCCTATGGTCATCGCCGCCAGGGCGCCCGTGGCGAGCCACTGCGCGCGATCCTGGCCGATGCCGAAAGCCCCCATGATGTCGGGAATCGCGACATTCACGATGGTGGTCGTGAGCACCGCCGAAATCATGCCGAGCATGACCGTGCCCGTCGCATAGACGCGCAGCCGCGTGCCGTAGCGCGCGGCCAGGACGTCAGCGGTTTCGGACGGCAATATCGACCTCCACCATCATCCCGGGACGCAGGCGCGGATCCACTTCGTCGAGCAGGATGCGCACCGGCAGGCGTTGCGTGATCTTGGTGAAGTTGCCGCTGGGATTCGGGTCGGGCAGCAAGGCGAACTTGCTGGTGGCTGCCTGGCCGATGCGATGCACCTTGCCTTCGAACTTGAGCCCTCGATAAGCATCCACGCGGATATTCGCCTTCATGCCCGGCTCGACCAGTCCGACATCGGTTTCCTTGATGTTGGCCTCGATCCAGATTCGACTCGGGTCATGGAACATCAGGATGCGCTGGCCGACGGAGACATGCTCGCCCTTGCGCACGAAGGTCATCACGATGCGGCCGTCGGTCGGACTCACGATGGTGCGATCGGCGATATCGACCTCCTTGCGCTTCATCTCCGCCCGGATCTCGTCGGCTTGCCGAGCCAGCACCAGCACTTGACCCTCGAGGACCTGGAGTTGGCGCCGGCTGCCGCTCGCGGACGAAAGAATGCCGCGTGCGGCCGCCACCTCGGCAATGGCCTTGCGATGCTGCTCGCGCGCTTGCTGCAACGTCGTGCGAGCCCGCTCCATCGCTTGCTGCGAGAGCCATTTCTGGGCGGTCAGCTCGCGGGCGCGCTCGTAGTCGAACTGCGACTGCTTGAGCTGCACCTCGAGTGAAGACACTTCGGCCTCGGCGGCTACCAGGCGATTGGTGTCGCTTTGCACCTTGCCCAGCGTCTCTGCATCCACCTGGCCGAACTGCGCCCGGACGACGGCCATCTGGCTTTCGATGGAACGAAGCTTGGTCTGCAGGACTTCCTGCTGCAGCAACGAATCGCGCGAGTCGACCTGCGCGAGCACCTGGCCCTTGGTGACGATGTCGCCTTCGATGACGTTGAGCTCCGTGAGCCACCCCGATACGCGGCTCGATACCGTGATCACCTCGCCGTCGATCCGGGCATCGTCGGTATGCACGTGGGTATAGCGAAAATACACCCAGCGCCCGCCCCAAACGAGCAACAGGATTGCGGCGATGATAATGAGCAGGAGTTTGCCGCGACGGGGACGGCGGTCTCGCTCGGGAGGAACTTGCTCTGCCTGGGTCTCTGAAACTTCGCTTCTGGCGTCTTGCCTCATCGGTGCTCGCGCGTCCTCCACTGGTCAACCAGCAGGGCAGGAGGGTTCGGCTCGCGCTTGCCGGATCGAATCGATTGAGAGCTGGATTATCCCGCCACCGGCACGCGCTGGGCAAGCAATCCGCACGATACCCGCACCATTGGCCGCCATGTGGACTCGGGCACGCGGACTGCTGAAGGGAATCAGCGCCCGAGGCTGCCCAGGGCCGTCTCATCGCAGATGCGCTTGCGAGGCGCTTGCGGGCGGCACTCTTAACATGACGTGTTCACAAAGTAGACTCCTTGCAAGAAGCATCGTCTAAACCCCACCATGCGACCCGCCCCTGACCACCGCTGTCTCTGCGACAATGGACGCACTGCCGTCCAGGGCACCGCGTCGGGGTCGTGGCGGCGCGCCCACGATCCGGAGCATCGACGACGGTTGCTCGAATCGACCCCGATGCCGGGAGATCCGGCGGCACTCGCCAGACAGGCCCAACCTGTCCGGCCCCACCCCAGCGAGGAGACAAGCATGACCACGAAGCTCCTGTCGGCCCTCAACATCGGCCTGCTTCTCGCGGCCGGCTTTGCGATGAGCGGCTGCCAAACCAATCCCGTCACGGGCCGAACGCAAGTCCTCCTCGTGTCCGAGGAGCAGGCGCAGTCGGCTTCGGCGCAGGCCTACACGAAGACGATCAGCGATGCACAAGGCAAACGCAAGCTCGACACGAACGCCGCCCGCACCGCGCGCGTTCAGGCCATCACGCAACGACTGGTCGCCCAGGCCGTGCGCATCGTGCCTGGCAGCGCCCAGTGGTCATGGCAAGTGCATGTCCTCGACGACGAATCCGTGAACGCCTGGTGCATGCCGGGCGGCAAGATGGCCGTCTATACCGGCCTCATCACCCGGCTTGCACCGAGCGACGATGAACTCGCCCAAGTCATGGCCCATGAGATCTCGCATGCGCTTCTGCAGCATGGGCGCGAGCGCATGTCGCGTGCAGTGGCGACCAACGTCGGTCTCACGATCGGTTCGATCGCCACCGGCGTCAACCTGACCGGACTGGAAAACGTCGCGATGGTGGCGCTGGAACTGCCCAACAGCCGCACCGCCGAGACGGAATCGGATCGACTCGGCATCGAACTCGCCGCACGGGCAGGCTACGATCCGAATGCAGCGGTGAGCTTGTGGCAGAAGATGGCCCGACTCGGCGGCTCCAATACCCCGCAATGGCTCAGCACCCATCCTTCGGACGACGCTCGCATCGCGAACCTGAAGAGCCTCGTCCCGACGATGATGCCGCTCTACCAGGCGGCCGCCGGCCGCAGGTAAGTGCCGCGCCTCCGACGGCGCACGACGCACGCACGGCCTCGCCGCAGCTCAGGCGCCGTGCCGTGCCAGCGCGATCGCCTGGGCAGCGGCGTAACCGCTGGCCCAGGCCCATTGGAAGTTGAAGCCCCCCAAGTGCCCGGTCACGTCGACCACTTCGCCGATGAAGTACAGCCCCGGCACGCGCTGCGCCGCCATCGTCTTGGAAGAAAGCTCGCGCGTGTCCACGCCGCCGCGCGTGACCTCCGCCTTGTTGTAGCCTTGCGTGCCCGCCGGAGACACGCGCCACGCGCGTATGTCCCGGGCAATCTCCCGCAGGCGCTTCTCGGGCAACTCGTTCAAGGCGCGGGCACAGTCGTTCAGCTCGCACCAGGCGGTCGCAAGCCGCCGCGGCCATGAGGCGGCCAAGGCGTTGTCCAGGCGTTGGCGGCTGCCGCGCTGCTCGAGCAGCCAGCGTTCGGCATCCTGCCCAGGCAGCAGGTCGATGACGAGGTCATCGCCAGGATGCCAGTACGAGGAAACCTGCAGGATCGCCGGCCCCGACAACCCCCGATGCGTGAACAGCAGCTGATCGCGAAAACGGCCGTTGCCGCAACTGACTGCGGCCTCCACCGAGACACCGGCAAGCGCCCCGAAGCTCCCGAGGAAAGACGCGTCGAACGTAAGCGGCACCAGCGCCGGTTGCGGGTTGACGACCGACAATCCGAATTGCGCTGCCACCCGATAACCGAATGGCGTCGCGCCGATCTTGGGCACGGTCAGACCGCCGGTGGCGATCACCAGTGCGGACGTGGAAAAAACGCCCCGGTCGGTGACTACGCGAAATTCATCCGGTCTCGAGATTTCCCGGATCGAGGTCGGCATGCTCCACGCCACCCCGCCCGCCGCGCACTCCTGCTGCAGCATTGCCACGATCTGGGTAGCCGAACCATCGCAGAACAACTGCCCGCGCGCTTTCTCGTGATATGCGATCCTGTAGCGCTCCATCAGCTCGATGAAATCGCTCGGCCGATACCGCGCCAGCGCCGAGCGGCAGAAATGCGGGTTCTCGGACAGGTAGTTCTCGGGCCGGCAGTGCAGATTGGTGAAATTGCAGCGCCCGCCCCCGGAGATGCGGATCTTCTCGCCGACTTTGGTGTAGTGCTCGATCAAGACGACGCGACAGCCGAGTTGACCGGCCACTGCGGCGCACATCATGCCTGCAGCCCCTGCCCCGATGATCACCACGTCGAAACGATGAATATTCCCCGTTTCCGCGATCGACGACGAAGCAATACGATCGCTCATGCCCGGCCCGTGCCGCACCGGGCAGCCCGAGAGCGATGAACGGCTATACTACTGGGCTGGCCACAAAGCGCGTATCCAGCGCCCCAGCCAAGGACAATCACGAGGAAAACCATGGATTCGATTTCATCTGCAACACGCAACGCCCTGTGCCTCTTGGCTGCGCTCGGCAGCGCCGGCATGGCTCACGGTCAGGCCGAGAATTACCCCAACAAACAGATCCGCATGATAATCGCGCTCGCTCCGGGCGGGGGTGTCGATACCACCGGACGACTGATCGGACAGCGCCTGAGCGAAATGTGGGGACAAACCGTCGTCGCTGAGAACCGTCCCGGCGCCGGTGGAACGATCGCAACCGACTTGATGGCGCGCGCCGCACCCGACGGCTATACGATGCTGGTCAATTCGTCAGGCATCACCATCACGCCCTCGCTGATGAAGCTCCCGTACGACGCCGCGAAGGACGTCCTGCCGGTCACCATGGCCGCGATCTCTCCCGGCGTCATGGTGGTGCACCCCTCCGTGCCGGTGAAGAACGTCAAGGAATTGATTGCCTTCGCCAGGACCAAGCCCGGGGAACTGCTGTTCTCGTCGTCGGGTCAGGGCACCGCGCAGCATCTCACGATCGAGTTGTTCAATCAGATGACCGGGCTGAAGATGACCCACGTGCCCTACAAGGGCACCGCGCCCAGCATTACCGACGTGGTAGGCGGACGCATTGCGCTGACGGTCGCCAGCGTGATCTCGACTCGCCCCATGGTCAATACCGGCAAACTGCGCATACTGGCCACCGTCGGGACCAAGCGCACGCCGGCATTGCCCGAGTTCCCGACGGTCGCCGAAGCCGCCGGTCTGCCGGGATTCGGCGTGGACCAGTGGTACGGACTGTTCATGCCGGGGCAGACCCCGAAGGCAATCGCGGTCAAGACCCAGGGTGCGGTGGCGAAGATCATGCTCGACCCCACGACCCGCAAGACCCTGCTCGGCCAGGGCCTGGACGTCGTCGCCAACACACAGGAAGAGTTCGCCAAGGTCTACGCGGCAGAACTCGTCAGGTGGGCGAAGGTCGTCAAGGCAGTGGGTATCGACGTCAAGTAGACCAGGCCCACAACCCAGGCAACGAAAGGCTGATCCATGACTGACACGCGCGATACGTCCCCCGGCGCCGGCCGCGAGATCGATCTGCAACAGGTCGAGCGACTGATCGCGGCGATCGAGGAGGATCTGGCCAAGGTGCGCAGCGGCTCGGAAAGCGTCGAGGCGCTGCGCAGCGAAGTCGATTCGCTCAAACAGTTGCTCGATGCATCGGGTCCGTCTCACGAGCCCGTGCATGACCGGCTGCGCAGCATTCATTCACTGCTGGACGAACTGGTGGACGATGCCATCCAGGGTGCGCGCTACGTGGCCGAGATCGGTCGCATGCTCGGGATGTAGCTCGAACCCGCCGGCACGCTGCATCGGTCGCATCCTGCGATCGATGCAACCGCGCTTGGCGCGGACTTCTCCTCATGCGCCGACGCGCCGAACGAACGCCTCGTTGTTCTTGTTCCTCGCCCGCGCTTGCCCGTCACGTGCGCACTGCAGTCCTGCGACTGCACTGTGCCGCAGAAAAGAAACGATTCCGAAGCCCGCACGCCGCTCTCGCGGCGTGCAATGATGTCGAATGCGCAGCTGCGACGGGGCAGCGGACGAGAACGCCAACCTCCAAGGCTCGCACACTCGTCGCGGTCAGCATGCTGCACAGGGGCACTTACAGATTGTTGCACTTATCCGGTGGCTCCGTGTCCGGCCGAAGCGTTAAATGCACACAGGACGAAAGCCGAATGGCAACGGCCGTCTTCGTCCTCACATCTGCATGGAGGTTTGCATGAAACGCACGACGCGCAACCTGCTCTCGCGTCTGACCGCGGCAATCGTTTTCCTGATGCTGGCCTCGGGCTGCTCGACCACGGCTGCCCAATACGGCGCGCCGCGCTTCGACAGCCCGTCGCTCGATGCCATGCTGGCGCCGATCGCCCTCTACCCCGACCCGCTGCTCTCGCACGTCCTCATGGCGGCCACCTATCCGCAGGAAGTCGAGGAGGCCGCAGCTTGGCTACGCGGGCGTCCGGGGTTGAGCGGCGACGACGCCGTTCGCAGTTCCGAGGGCTGGGACTGGGATCCGAGCGTTCGCTCTCTGCTTGCCTTTCCCCTGGTGCTCGACACGCTGGCCGAGCATCCGCGCTGGACTGCCGAAGTCGGCGAGGCGTTCCTGGTCCAGCGCGACGACGTGATGGATGCCATCCAGCAGTTGCGCCGGCGCGCCTACGCGGCGGGCACGTTGCGCTCCAACGAGACCGTGCGCGTCGTGGATGCGGGCTATGCCATCACGATCGAACCCGTTGCCGCGCAGACCGTCTACGTCCCCTATTACGACCCGAGAGTGGCGTATGGCACCTGGTGGTGGCCCACCCGGCCGCCCATGCACTGGCCGCGCTGGTCGGGCTACTACCAGCCGGCGCCGCGCGATGCCTTCGTCGTCTGGGGGCCGGGGATACACATCAGCTCAGGATTTTTCTTCGGCAGCTTCGCGTGGGCCCGGCGGGAGGTGCGAGTGATCGACGTCCACCCCTACTACTACCCGCGCAGGATCATCGTCGAGCGCTCGGTTGGGCCGGGGCGCCCGGTCATCGAGCACCGCACACCCGCCCCGGGCGTCTGGTCGCACGACGCACGCCGCCGTCATTTCGATCGCCGTCGGGA
>LNFM01003774.1_pt1 | contig 56359 bp, 49 predicted proteins | sample 596031 | NCBI WGS metagenome assembly LNFM01 (sample SAMN04254537, study PRJNA301005) | activated carbon metagenome | isolation source: dual media filters at the Ann Arbor, Michigan drinking water treatment plant | place: USA: Ann Arbor
CTCCTCCTCTCTCGTTTGACCGGAAGTTCAACGCCTCCCAGTCTGGCACTCGATGCCGCTCAGGGGGGAGGAGTCCATCCCATTGGGCTACGGCGATGAGTGCCTTGTGTGTCGCCCGGACGAGTGGCCGAAGGCCCGACTCCGGGACTGGTGCAGGCGTCGTGTTCGGGTTACTGCTGGAGGGACAGGAGTCATGAACAGGATTCGATGGAGTGTTGCCGGGGCGACGCTGGTTATGCGTGTACCGCATGCGGCAGGCCGTTCGTGCTGCCGGAGCCGTCCTCTACGGCGCTGTCACTGCTTGCGTTGGCGCTGGCCGCAGCCGGCGGGCATCGAGGCCTCGTCGGGCGCGGTCGCGGACGGCATCATCGTTAGCTGACGACGCCTCCGGCGCGCGGGCAACAGCGCCGCTGACTCGCGAAGCCCACCATGCCGAGGCCAGCAAGCACCATCGCCCAGGTTCCCGGTTCCGGAATGGGTTGCGTGAGGAAGACGCCCGAACTGCTCGCCATCGTCACTCCGGCAGGCAGCGCCACCTTGAGGTAGGCGGTGTGGCTGAGATCCATGCTGCCGCCGCCGACTGGCCTGCCCACGCCGAGCTGGTCCACGTCGATGTTCGCAGAAAGGTTGGTGACGAAGTCGAACGAGGGCGCGCTGCGCGTCACCGCATAGTCCAGCGCCAGCGTGCGCGAAATGGTGATGTCGGTCACTTTAAAGGTCGCGCTGCTGCTGCCCAGAACGCTCGAACTCCTCGTGATGATCATCGACGCGCTGCCGGAGCCGAATCCGCCGGGGTTCGTGACGCCGGGTGGGCCATCCCACGATGTCGTGCCTGTCACCAGCAGGTCGAAGTGGATGACATTGCTGCCCGTGGCGAGGCCGCTGAACGTCAAGGTGTCTCTGATCGAGACCTCGGCATCGGCGCGACCATGGCCTGTGGCAATCGCCGTGACGCCCATGCGTCCATTTGCCAGTGCCCCGGAGAACTGGCCCGATCCGTTGAAGCTGCCGCCGGCGATGCCGTTCCACTCTTCCGTCACACCGCCATGACTCACACTGCCGGCCGCGGACGTGGTGGACGAACCACCGTCGCTCTTGTAGACGCAGTCCAGCGGCTGCACGCCGGCCATGCCGCACACCTTGGCGCTGCCGGCCGTGAGATACGCCGCATGGACTGCGGCAGGTGCCAGAATGGACGCGATCGCGAGTGCGATCCAGGGGGCCGTCGACGCGACGGAATTCCTTTTGCTGTGCATGATCTCTCCTGGGCCATCAGCCGTGGCGCACTGGCGTGCGTCGAACGGAGGGCATTAAGGAAGGACCGCACAGCCTGCGCGATCCGCGTAGGCTGTGCGGACCTTCCTTAAGTCCAGCTTGTGCCTCGCGGCGATGCGCAGGTTGATCGGCGTCAATCGTGGCGCACTCGTGGCCCATTCGGGGCGCATTCGCGGAGGTGACGCCTCCGCCGTTCCCGCGGACAATCCGGGTTCGCCAACTCGAATGTCCGGCACGACCATGAAGAAGAACACCTCCGGCGGCCTCGTCTACTCCACCGAAGTGGGTCGCACCTGTCCCGGGTGCCGGCGCCCCGTTGCCGAATGCGTCTGCGGCCGCGCGCAAAGCGCGTCGTCAGCCACGGGTCCCGTGCGTGTCTCGCGAGAGACGAAGGGCCGTGGCGGGAAGTGCGTCACGCTGGTGAAGGGCCTGGCGCTCGCGCCAGATGCTCTGACGGAACTCGGCAAGCGGTTGAAGGCAGCGTGTGGTTCGGGCGGCACCGTGAAGGATGGCGTGATCGAAGTGCAGGGCGATCACTGCGACCGCGTGGTCGCGGCGCTGATCGCCGAGGGCATCAAGGCGAAGAAGGCGGGGTAGGCGAACTCGCCCGCCCTGCATTCGACCGCGGAAGTTCCAACGCGACCACGCTGAAGGACGCGGAGCTATTCCGGGCCTGCCCGCCACAAGAATCGGCGGGCGACCCGGAATCGGTGCGGTCGCCCTGCCGGGTTACTTCGCCGGCGCCTGCAGGAGAGGGAAGTGATCCTGGCGCAGCTTGGCGATTCCGCGCACCACGCTGCCGCCGACATCGAAGCATTCGCCAGCGAGCTGCGGTTGCGGCACCACGCAGGCCCGGATGTCGAACGTGCCTTCCGGCAAGCGCGCCGGGACCGGCAGACTGGCAGTCAGACGTGTCCGCTCGGCGGGGCCGAGCTTCGGGACCGTCATCTTGCCAAGCACGATGCGGCGTTCATCGCCGTCGCGACCGATGAGGTCGAAGCGGATATCGAATGCCGGGTTGTTGCGCCGTCCGCCGTTGCCGACGAGAGCCCGGATCTCGAAGCGCCGGGGGTCGATGTGGAGATACTTCTTCTCGAACGTGACCTTGCCCTTGGGCCGGAAGCCGAAGGGTGGCGGAATGGCGCAGCGCGTCGACTTCGAGATCTCGGCCGTTGCCGTGGCGCCATCCATGTCTCGATGACCGCCTGCCACCAGGATCCGGCCATCCGGCAGCAGCGTCGCGGTGTGACGGGATCGGCCGGTCCCCAGTTCCGGCATCGCAGTTGTCGTCGACAGATCGGCGGCATCGATCTTCTCCACCGCGGCGGTGGGCGGGCCGGAGAAGGCAGTGTTGCCGCCGATCACCCAGAACGTCGTCGGGTTCGTGCGTGTCGGCGCCATCGCGTGCAAGGTCCGCGGGAAACGCATCCGTCCCTCGCCGCCTTGCGGGATCACCTCGAACGACGTGGTGGGTGAGAGTCCCGAGGTGAGGCCGCCGGCGACCAGGGCGCGTGACTGACCGGGCAGGGCGGCGATCGTGTGGTCGCGCCGGTTGGTGATGAACCACGACGATTGCGGCCACAGCGAGAATGCGCCCGCGGCAGGATCGAGCTCTTCGATGGCGTACGTGATGCCGCCGGCGACGCTGCTCCAGCCGCCCGTCGAAAGCACGTGCCCGTTGTCGAGCCGCACCGATGCGTGGCCGAGTCGATCACGCGTCATGGCCGGGCCGGTGTTGAAAGTGCCCTGCGAAGGACCGGCATTCAGCGAGTAGATCTCCGTGGAGGCCCAGACCGTCGGTCCGAAGCCGCCGGCGATCATGACGCGACCGTCGGCGAGTGCCGTCGCCGTATGCCCCAGGCGTGGGCTGGAAAGCGATGCGGTGCGTGAGAAGCCACTGGCGGCGGGGTCGAAGACCTCGGCAGACGCGAGGAACTGCGTGGCTGTGTTCTGGCCTCCGGCGAGGAGCACCGCGCCGTTGCCTAGCATCGCTGCCGCATGCTTCGATCGAGCCTCGACCATGCTCACCGATGTGAACGTGTCAGTCGCCGGATCGAAGAGCTCCGCGGTGCTTCGCGTGCCGCTGCCGCCATCGCCGCCCCCGGCGAGCAGGACACGCCCGTCCTGCAGCAGCGTGGCGCTGTGATCCTGGCGCCCCTCGTGCATCGGGACGACGCCTGCCCAGAACGGATCGTAGAGTTCGGCCTGTTTCAGGACGGTGATCTCCGAAGTGTCGAAGCCGCCGAGGTAGAGCACCTGCCCCGTGCGCAGTCCGACCGCGGCCGAGTAGAAGCGCGGCGTCACGAGATTCCCGACATCTCGGAAGCCGGCGCCGGGCGTGTACAGCTCCGTCGCGGCCACCGCGTGCAGGTCCAGGCCGCCGGCGACGAGCACCTGTCCGGTCGGGAGAAGCGTCGCGTGGTGATCCCGCCGCGGATGGCTCAACTGCCCCTCGGTGAAGAATGCGTTGCCGGTCCACCGCTCCACGCTCGCGACGGGCTGGTAGTCGATGCCGGTGCCGCCGGCGACGAGCACGTCGCCACTCTGCAGCCTGGTTGCAGAATGGTTCTGCCGCGCTTCGGCCAGCGGCGGCGCGGTGCGCACCGTGGCGGTCTTCTGTGCCCTCACGTACGAAAGAATCTCCACGGAGGTCGTCGCACCGTTCGGTCCCTTGCCTCCGGCGATCAGTACCTCGTCCGTTCCGGCGGATGTGCCGGTCACGCTGACGGCCGTGTGGTTGGAACGCGGTGTCGACAGCGACGCGACAACGCGGAACTGCCGGGTCGCCGGATCGAACAGCTCGACCTCCCCCACGTCGTAGGAGTTGGTCCCGGTACCGCCCGCGATCAGCACGGATCCGTCGGGCAGCAGCGTCGCCGTGTGGAACACCCTCGCCTTGGCGAGCGGGCCCGCCGTCGCGCGGAAAGTCCTGGCGACCGGATCGAAGATCTCTGCGGTGGCGGTCGCGCCGTGCGCGCCTGCACCACCGCTTCCGCCCACGATCAGCACTTCGCCCGAAGCGAGAAGAGTCGCGGTATGGAAGTAGCGCTCGGTCGTCATGTCGGGCAGCGCGCTGAACGTCCCGGTGGTGCGGTCGAAGCGCTCGGCGCTGCGAACGGTCGTCGACCTGCTGCTGCCACCGGTCACGAGAACGGACCCGTCCGCGAGTTCGGTGGCCACGAGCCCGGCGCGCGCCGTCGTCATCGCCCCGGTGGCGATGAAGTTGCTCTTCCACGTGCAGACGTCGGCTGCCCCAAGGGCGAAGGCATGTGGTGCGTGTGTGGCGAACATCGCCACGATCAGGCTGGTCAGTACGGTTCGGCGAAACATGGCGCAACTCCTCTGTGTGTGCCCGCGGATCCCGCGGGAGCGGGATCGCCGGAAACCTCCCGGCATCACAGGACCAATTTAGGCGTGATCCAATGCCGTCGACATGACGCAGGTCAAGCGGTGCAACTGCTCCATGCGGTCGACGACGAAACGAGAGGTCTTCTCGCGTCCTGAGCGATCGCGTGCCAGTATCGCCACTGACATCGGCGTGGATCGTCGTGCCCGTGGTCCGAGGTGCTGTGCTGTCGAGAGGCTGTGCGGTGAGCGATGCGGGACACGCGTGCCCGTGCAGGAAGTGCCGAGTGCCTTCGCGAGTAGAGGGGTGAATGCGCTGGATGCAGAGGAGTGTTGCGGTCGCGTTTCTCGCGGTCGCCCTGGCGGCGCAAGCCGGACCCATACCGCTTCAGGGGACGAAACTCTACGGCCGACCCGTGGCGAACGACTCGGCCGAGGCGGTCCTCGAGTACGACCCGAACCACGACATCGCGTGGTTTCGGGACTGGAACTCTGCCCTGACCTCCGGCTACGACAGCGACGGGCGCAGGCGCGCGTGACTGGTGGTCTTCAGTCCCGGAAATTCTCGTACTGCAGCGGGAAGTCCTCGATGGACTTCTTCACGAGCGCGATCGTGTCCTGGAGGGCGTCGCGTTTCGCGCCGGAGACGCGGATGGAGTCGCCCTGGATCGAAGCGTTGACCTTCAGCTTCGACTCCTTGATGAGCTTCACGATCTTCTTCGCGAGTTCGGTCTCCACGCCCGTGCGGACGGTGATGACCTGCTTCATCTTGCCGCCGAGCGTCTTCTCGCTGTCGCCCGTCTCGAGTGCCCGCAGATCGATGCCGCGCTTGGCGAGCTTGGTCGTCAGCACTTCGCGCACCTGACCCAGCTTGAAGTCGTCGTCGGCATGCGCCGTGAGGACATTGCCGGCCTGCTCGACGCGGGCATCGGAGCCCTTGAAGTCGAACCGGTTGGTGATTTCCTTGTTGGCCTGATCGACGGCATTGCGAACTTCCACCTCATCGACCTTGGACACGATATCGAAGGTTGGCATGGGCAGGGTCTCCTCGGAAGGGAACCGATGGAAAGCGTCAGGCCGTCGCCAGCCGGACGGTGAAGGCCTGGATGGGCGGCCCCGAGCCGTCGTCGAACTCGACGGCAGCCGTGATGGCGTGACGGGCGACGGCTTCGGCGTCCTTGTCGGGGTGGTCGTACACCGAGTAGAGCGCGCCGAGCGCGTAGTCGCTCCCGCTGCCGTAAGCATAGAACTTCGCGAACTCCTGCACGGTCCGCTGGCCCGACACGCCGAAGATGCCATGCGGATTGGCGATGAGCACGTCGATGCGGGTGGACTCGATGGCGTCTTCCTTGTCCTCCTCGGACTGCAGGAAGTACCGCTCCTTGAGTTCGCCGTGCATGCGGTTCCAGACGCGGAAGATCTCCGTCACGGACGACAGTTCGGGCGGCTGCTCGAATCCCGAGAAGTAGTCGTGCAGGATGTGCTTGAAGGTCGCGTTGCCGGTGATGGCGAGAAAGCTCGTCCCCACCTGCATGATCTTCTCGTGGTTGACCACGTAAGTGGAGGACTCCTTGACGGGCCCCCACTTGGTCAGGGTGTCGGCGGCGATGGCCGCCACCCCGTTCTTGCGGACGACTGCGATGGTGGTCATGGGGTGCCGAAGTGGCAGACGTAGTCCAGCGTCTCCAGCGTTTCGATGTCGAAGGACGAATTCCCCGGCACGCTGAACTGCTCGCCGCCGCTGAAGGTGCGCCACTCGGACTCGCCGGCGAGCTTGATGCGGCAGCGGCCGGCGTTGAGTTCCATGATCTCGGGCGCGGCGGTGTTGAACGTCAGCCGACTGGGGAAGATCACGCCGACGGACTTGCGCGTGCCGTCGGCCAGGATGACGGTGTGGCTCACGCACTTGCCGTCGAAATACACGTTGGCCCGTTTGACCACCGAGACGTTCTCGAAGCGTTCCATGCCTGCAATTCCCCCGGGTTACTTGCGCTTGCGACGGCTCGTGCCGGCGCGCTTGTTGGCGGCGATGCGCATGCGCAGCGCGTTCAGCTTGATGAAGCCGGCTGCATCCGCCTGGTTGTAGGCGCCGCCGTCGTCGTCGAAGGTGGCGATGCGCGTGTCGAACAGCGAATCCTTCGACTCGCGCCCCACGCACATGATGGTGCCCTTGTAGAGTTTCAGACGGACGACACCGTTCACGGTGGCCTGCGACGCGTCGATCAGGCCCTGCAGCAGCGTGCGCTCGGGACTGAACCAGTAGCCGTTGTAGATCATGCGGGCGTAGCGCGGCATGAGATCGTCCTTGAGCGCCAGCACCTCGCGGTCCATCGTGATGGACTCCATCGCGCGGTGCCCCTTCAGCATGATCGTCCCGCCGGGTGTTTCGTAGCAGCCGCGGGACTTCATGCCGACATAGCGGTTCTCCACCATGTCGAGGCGGCCGATGCCGTGCTTGCCGCCGATGGTGTTCAGCGTGGCGAGAATCTTGGCGGGCGTCATCCGCTTGCCGTCGATGGCGACGATGTCGCCCTTCTCGTACTCGAGTTCGATGGTCTGGGGCTTGGCCGGCGCCTTCTCGGGCGACACGGTGATCCGCCACATGGATTCCTCGGGCGCGAAGTTCGGGTCCTCCAGGATGCCGCCCTCGTAGGAGATGTGCAGGAGGTTGGCGTCCATGGAGTAGGGCGCGCCGCCGCCCTTGCGCTTCTTGAAGTCCACCGGGATGCCGTGCTTGTCGGCGTAGGCAAGCAGCTTCTCGCGGGAGAGGAGGTCCCACTCGCGCCACGGCGCGATGATCTTCACGTTGGGCATCAGCGCGTAGGCACCGAGCTCGAAGCGGACCTGGTCGTTGCCCTTGCCCGTGGCGCCGTGGGAGATCGTGTCGGCCCCCACCTGCTTCGCGATGGCCACCATCTGCTTGGCGATCAGCGGCCGCGCGATGGAGGTGCCCAGCAGGTACTCACCCTCGTAGACGGTGTTGGCCCGGAACATCGGGAACACGAAGTCGCGCACGAACTCCTCGCGCAGGTCCTCGATGAAGATGTTCTTCCGGGCGATGCCCATCTGCAGCGCCTTCTTGCGTGCCGGTTCGAGCTCCTCGCCCTGGCCGATATCCGCGGTGAAGGTCACCACTTCGCATTGATAGACGTCCTGCAGCCACTTGAGGATGACCGAGGTGTCGAGGCCGCCGGAGTAGGCGAGCACCACTTTCTTGATGTCTGACATGGCTTCCGAGGGTGAGGGAATCGAAACGTTGATGACGCGGAAGACGCGCGCGCCCGGGATCAGGTGCGGTTCGGGTCTTCCTCTGTTTCCTTGACGAAGCGGCCGTCCTGCCACTGGCCGCGGGTGACCTGGCCTTCGGGCGTGCGGTACGTGCCGAAGCCGTGCGGCTTGCCGTTCTTCCAGGCGCCCTTGTAGATGCTGCCGTCGGGGGCGAAGTACGAGCCTTCACCTTCCTGCTTGCTGCGGGACCACTGGCCTTCGTAGCGGCCGCCGTCCAGCATCATCAGGGTGCCGGTGCCGTCGGCATAGCCGCCCTTCACTTCGCCTTCGTACTTCTCGTCGGCGATGCCCGAGAGGTAGAACTGGACTACGCCGGTACCTTCGGCGAACCCGTCCTTGCAGGGGCCGGACCAGGTGACGGTCTCGTCGGGGCGGCTCACGGGGTTGATGATCTTGCAGCCGTTCTGGTCGAGGATGAAGGGATCCTCGGCCTGGGCGAGCGTGGCGGCGGACAGGGCGACGGCGAGGACGAAGCGGGAAGCGAACGCGAAGGCTTTCATGGGCATCTCTCCAGGGCCGGCGAAGGGCCGGCGGGGTGCGGTTTCAGGGGCAAGGCTCCGGCGTCGGGGCCGGAACGGTCATTCGACACGCCCGAGAAGCAAATATTCCAACAAAGCTTTCTGAGTGTGCATCCGGTTCGCCGCCTCCTCCCAGACCGCGCTCTGCGGGCCGTCGATCACCTCGGCGGTGACCTCCTCGCCGCGATGGGCGGGCAGGCAGTGCATGAACAGCGCATCCGGCCGGGCCACCCGCATCATGTCGCTGTCCACCTGCCAGTCCTGGAAGTCGCGGCAGCGGGCCTCGTTCTCGGCCTCGAAGCCCATGCTGGTCCAGACGTCGGTCGTGACGATGTGGGCGTCGCGGGCGGCTTCCATCGGGTCGGTGAAGTGTTCGAAATGATCCGTGCCGTAAAGGCCCGCCCGCTCGGCTTCCACCTCGTAGCCGGGCGGCGTGGAGACGTGGACGTTGAAGTCCAGGATCTCCGCGGCCTGCAGCCAGGTGTTGCACACGTTGTTGGAGTCGCCGATCCAGGCCACGGTCTTGCCGCGGATCGGGCCGCGCTGCTCCACGAAGGTGTAGATGTCGGCCAGGATCTGGCAGGGGTGGTATTCGTTCGTGAGCCCGTTGATGACCGGCACGCGGGAGTTCCGGGCGAAGCGCTCGATGATCTCCTGCTCGAAGGTGCGGATCATCACGACGTCGCACATGCGGGAGATCACCTGGGCGGCGTCCTCCACCGGTTCGCCCCGCCCCAGTTGCGTATCGCGCGTGTTGAGGTAGATCGCGCTGCCCCCGAGCTGCTGCATGCCCGCCTCGAAGGAGAGCCGCGTCCGGGTCGATGCCTTCTCGAAGATCATCACCAGGGTACGGTCGGCCAGCGGCCAGTGGCGCTCGTAGCGCTGGAACCGGTCCTTGATCCAGCGGGTCCGCTCGAAGAGATAGGCGATCTCGTCGGCGTTGAGGTCCTTGAACTGCAGAAAGTGCTTCGGGGTGATCATCTTCGGGGCCCCCTGCGACGGACAGCCTTATCCGGCCACGGCGGCAGGTTCGTTGGCGCGCACGAAGGCGCGAATGATGTCGGCGAGGCCGTCCACCAGCAAGGTGGCCTCGGCGGGCTTGAGTATCAGCGGCGGCAACAGGCGGATGACCTTGTCGGCCGTGACGTTGACGAGCAGCCCGGCTTCCAGGCCCATCGCCACGATGTCGCCGCAGGGCCGGTCGAGTTCGATGCCGATCATGAGCCCCTTGCCGCGGATTTCGCGCACGGCTTCCACGCCTGCGAGTCGGGCCGCGAGGCCCTCGCGGATCTGGCTGCCGATGCGCAGGGCGTTCTCCAGCAGACCTTCGTCCTCGATGATCTGCAGGGTCGTGTCGGCGGCCACACACGCGAGCGGATTGCCGCCGAAGGTGGAGCCGTGCTTGCCGGGCGTGAAGACTTCCGCCGCGGCGCCGGCCGCGAGGCAGGCGCCCATGGGCATGCCGTTGGCGAGGCCCTTGGCGAGGGTCATGACGTCGGGGCGGATGCCCGTCCACTGGTGGGCGAACCAGCGTCCGGTGCGGCCCATGCCGCTCTGCACTTCGTCCAGCATCAGCAGCAGGTCGTGCTCGTCGCACAGTTGCCGCAGGAAGGGGAGGTAGCCGTCGTCCGGGATGTTGACCCCGCCTTCGCCCTGGACGGGCTCGACTAGCACGGCCACCACGTTCTTGTTGCTGGCGGCGAGCTGGGCGATCACGGTGCGGTCGTTGTAGGGGACACGGGCGAAGCCAAGGAGCAGTGGTTCGAAGCCCGCCTGGACCTTGCGGCTGCCGGTGGCCGACAGCGTGGCCATCGTCCGGCCGTGGAAGGCCTTTTCCATGACGACGATGACTGGCTGCTCGATCCCCTTGTGGTGACCATGCAGGCGGGCCAGCTTGATGGCGGCCTCGTTGGCTTCACAACCGGAATTGCAGAAGAACACGCGATCCATGCCTGCCAGGCCTGTCAGCCGGGTGGCGACGCTTTCCTGTTCGGGGATGCGGTAGAGGTTGGAGGCGTGGATCATCCGGCCCGCCTGGTCGGCGATGGCCCGGACGAGCCTGGGATGGGCGTGCCCCACCCCGGTGACGGCGATGCCGGTCAGGGCATCGAGATAGCGCTTGCCTTCGGTATCCCAGACCCAGGGACCTTCCCCCCGGGAGAACGCGACCGGGATCCGGCCATAGGTGTTCATCAGGTGCGACATGAATCCCGCTCCGCAAAGCACCGGCACCGGCCGTTTCGGCCCCGCCGGGGTCATCCGCCCTCAGGGCATCGACCCGTTCCGTCCGGCCTGGAAGCCCACGCCGGACCCGTCGTCGCCGGTTACCCGGCAGTAAACGAAAACGCCGCCGGGGAAGATCCCCGGCGGCGTTGCAAACCTGGCAGTTCCTGTCGGGGTCAGCCCATCGCCTTGATGGCACTCGACAGACGGCTCTTGTACCGTGCCGAGGCATTCAGATGGAAGACACCCTTCCGGGAGATGGAGTCGATGGTCGACTGCGCCTCACGGAAGACGGTCTGGGCGACGGTCTTGTCGCCAGCCTTGATGGCCTTCTGCACTTTCTTGATGGCCGTGCGCATTTCGGAGCGCAGGCTGGTGTTCTGCTGGCGGCGCGTTTCGTTCTGGCGAGCGCGCTTGCGTGCTTGTGCCGAGTTGGCCATGACTGTCTGAATCCTTGGGCGAATCCGGAAAAGTGCGCGATACTACCGGCCTTTTCCGGGAGGCGCAAGGTAACTGCGCGCTCTGCGGCCGGGTCCGCCGGCCCGCGGCCCCCCGGTCCGGCCCCTGTTTCCGACACTGCGTGAACCTCCTCAAGGCCCTGGCCACCGTCAGCAGCATGACGCTGCTATCCCGCATCCTGGGATTCGTCCGCGATGCGGCCATCGCCCGCGCCTTCGGAGCCGGGCTCGCGACCGACGCGTTCTTCGTCGCCTTCAAGCTTCCCAACCTGCTGCGGCGCATTTTCGCCGAAGGGGCGTTCTCCCAGGCCTTCGTGCCCGTCTTGGCGGAATACAAGAACCGTCGGGGCGAGGCTGCCACCAAGGAGCTCGTGGATCGCGTGGCTACGGTCCTGGCGCTGGCGCTGCTGGTGGTGACGATCATCGGCGTGATCGCCGCACCGGTGATCGTCTTCCTGAGCGCCCCGGGCTTCTCCTCCCGCCCCGAGAAATTCCAGACCACGGTGGACCTCCTGCGGATCACCTTCCCCTACATCTTCTTCATCTCGCTGTCGTCGCTGGCGGGGGCGGTCCTGAACACCTGGAGCCGGTTCTCCGTGCCGGCGTTCACGCCGACGCTGCTCAACGTCTCCTTCATCGTCTTCGCGCTGTTCCTGGTCCCGTACTTCGACCCGCCGGTCATGGCGCTCGCGGCGGCCGTGTTCGTCGGCGGTGTCCTCCAGCTGGCCTTCCAGCTCCCGTTCCTCGCGCAGATCGGCATGTTCCCGAAGCTCCGGACCGACTGGCGCGACGAAGGGGTGATCCGGATCCTGAAGCAAATGGGGCCGGCAATCTTCGGCGTCTCGGTCGGGCAGATCTCCCTGCTGCTGAACGGCATCTTCGCCTCGTTCCTCATCACCGGGTCGGTGTCCTGGCTGTACTACGCCGACCGGCTCATGGAGTTCCCCACCGGGATCCTCGGCGTCGCGCTCGGGACGATCCTGCTGCCGAGTCTCTCCCGGACCCACGCCAGCGGCACGCCGGAGGAGTACTCGCGGCTCCTCGACTGGGGCCTGCGCCTCACGCTGCTCCTCGCCGCGCCGGCGGCCCTGGGGCTGGCCATCCTGTCCGTCCCCCTCGTCGCCACCCTGTTCCAGCACGGCGAGTTCGGCGCGAATGATGTCGAGATGACCCGTAGGGCACTGATGGCCTACAGCGTCGGGCTGCTGGGCCTCATCCTGGTGAAGGTTCTTGCCCCCGGTTTCTATGCCCGGCAGGACATCCGGACGCCGGTCCGGATCGGCATCGTGACCCTCGTCGTCACCCAGCTGCTCAACCTGGCGTTTGTGATTCCCCTCGGCCATGCGGGCCTCGCCCTGGCCATCGGTCTGGGCGCCTGCCTGAACGCCACGCTGCTCTACCGCAAGCTGCGGGAGAAAAACATCTATCTGCCCCAGGTTGGCTGGGGGAAGTTCTTCGGCCGGCTCGGCGTGGCCATGGTCGCCATGGGCATTGTGCTCTGGCTGCTGGTCGGCCCCGATGCGTTCTGGCACCACGGTTCCGTCTGGGGACGTGCCGGGCGTCTCACGGGTCTGGTCGCGCTCGGGGCCGCGGTGTACTTCGCGGCGCTCTGGCTGATGGGCTTCCGGCTCCGGGACTTCCAGAAGCGGTCGGCTCACTGACGCCGGGCGGGACGGCCGTCCCGGTGTCCGTGTTTTCCTTGAGCCTGCCGGCGTTGCCTCCAGATAGAATCCGGGGCTCCACAATCGACTTCGGACTTCATGCAACTCTTTCGCGGCACCCCGACCCGCTCGGACCGTCCGATCGCACTCACCATCGGCAATTTCGATGGCGTGCATCGCGGGCACGAGGCCATGGTCGCGAGGCTGAAAGCGGCGGCGCACGAGCGCGGCCTGCCCGCTGCCGTGATGACGTTCGAGCCGCATCCGCGGGAGTTCTTCGCGCCGGACCAGGCGCCAGCGCGCCTGACGCCCTTGCGGGACAAGGTCGACCGCCTGCGCGAACTCGGGGTCGACCGGGTGTACGTCTGCCGTTTCGACGCGGCATTTGCATCCCAGTCACCCGAAGACTTCGTCGTGCGCGTACTGGGCGCGGGCCTGGGCGTACGCTGGCTGCAGGTGGGTGACGACTTCCGCTTCGGGGCCCGACGCGCGGGGGACCTCGCGCTGCTGCAGCGTCTGGCGCCCGATCTCGGGATGACCGTGGAGCCCATGCCAACAGTGGAAGTCTCGGGGCGGCGTGCTTCCAGCACCGCGGTGCGCGAAGCCCTCGCCCGTGGCGATCTCCGGGCGGCCACCGAACTGCTCGGGCGCCCCTATGCGATCTCCGGCCGGATCGTGGGCGGTGATCGCATCGGTCGTGAACTGGGCTTCCCGACCGCCAACGTGCGGATGCGGCTCAATCGCCCGCCGCTGTTCGGCATCTACGCGGTCGAGGTCCTCGGCCTGGCCTCGGCGCCGTGGCCGGGCGCGGCGAGCCTCGGCGTCCGGCCCACCGTGACCGACGCGAACCGCGCCACGCTCGAGGTGTTTCTGCTCGACTTCGACGGCGATGTCTACGGCCGCCGGGTACGGGTCGATTTCCTCCACAAGCTGCGCGAGGAAGCCAAGTACGACACCCTCGACGCGCTCAAGGTCCAGATCGGGCGCGACGTGGACGACACCCGCGCCTTCTTCCTGCAACGCGCCGCTTCCGGCGCCGCGCCACGAAACCATTCAAGCGATTCGACACTCCACTGCCCATGACCGATTTCAAGAGCACTCTCAACCTTCCAGACACCCCGTTTCCGATGCGCGGCGATCTCGCCAAGCGCGAGCCGGGGTGGGTGAAGCAATGGCAGGAGACGCGGCTCTACCAGCGCATCCGCGAAGCGGCGAAGGGGCGCCCCAAGTTTGTCCTGCACGACGGGCCGCCCTATGCGAACGGCGACATTCACATCGGTCATGCCGTCAACAAGATCCTGAAGGACATCATCGTCCGGTCGAAGACGCTCGCCGGATTCGACGCGCCCTACGTGCCCGGCTGGGATTGTCACGGCCTGCCCATCGAGCACCAGGTCGAGAAGACCCATGGCAAGGGCCTGGAGGCCAATGCCTTCCGCAAGCTGTGCCGCGAGTATGCGCAGACGCAGATCACGCGTCAGAAGGCCGACTTCATCCGGCTGGGCGTGCTGGGTGACTGGGACGACCCCTACCTCACGATGGCCTACCGTACCGAGGCGGACATCATCCGTTCCCTCGCACGGATCCAGGAGCACGGCTACCTGTACCAGGGCGCGAAGCCCGTCCACTGGTGCCTCGACTGCCGCTCGGCCCTGGCCGAGGCGGAGGTCGAGTACGAGATGCGCACCTCGCCGGCGATCGACGTGGCGTTTCCCGCCAAGGACCCGATGGAACTCGCGCGGCCCTTTGGCTTCACGCATCTGCCGCAGCGCAGCTACATCGTCATCTGGACCACCACGCCCTGGACGCTGCCGGCCAACCAGGCCGTCACCGTGCATCCGGACTTCGAGTACGCGCTGGTCGAGGGGCCGCAGTACTACCTCGTCATCGCGAAGGAACTCGTCGAATCCTGCATGCAGCGCTACGGGATCGAGAAGTACAAGATCGTCGCCACCGTGCCGGGTTCGGCGCTCGAGAAGCTCGAGGTGTGGCACCCGTTCCAGCCGCGCAAGGTGCCGATCATCCTGGGCGATCACGTCACCCTCGATGCCGGTACCGGCATGGTCCACACCGCGCCGGCCCACGGCGTGGAGGACTTCATGGTGGGGCAGAAGTACAACCTGCCCGTCGCGAATCCGGTGGGGCCGGCCGGCCGTTTCGACGAGGACATCAGCCTCGTCGGCGGCCAGACCGTGTGGGAAGGCAACAAGACGGTCATCGGCATCCTCGAAGAGAAGACGCTGCTTCTCAACAACGTCGCCTACGAACACAGCTACCCCCATTGCTGGCGCCACAAGTCGCCCGTGATCTTCCGCGCGACGCACCAGTGGTTCATCGGGATGGAGACGGTCGGCACCGGCGGGCAGACACTGCGTTCCGTCGCTTCGGCGGCCGTCGCGGCCACCGAGTTCTTCCCGGCCTGGGGGCGCGCGCGCCTCGAAGCCATGATCGGCAACCGTCCCGACTGGTGCGTGTCGCGCCAGCGCAACTGGGGCGTGCCGATGGCCATGGTGGTCAATACGAAGACCGGCGAACTCCATCCGCGCAATCTCGAGCTGATGGAGCAGGTGGCGCAGCGCGTGGAGCAGGGCGGCATCGAGGCTTGGTTCGCGCTCGACATCCGCGAACTGCTCGGTGACGAGGCCGACGGCTTCGAGAAGGTCCCCGACACGCTGGACGTCTGGTTCGATTCCGGCACAACACACGTGGGCGTGCTGGAGCGGCGCGCCGATCTCACCAAGCCTGCGGACCTGTACCTGGAAGGGTCGGACCAGCATCGCGGCTGGTTCCAGTCCTCCTTGCTGACCGGCTGCGCCATCGACGGGCGCGCGCCGTATCGCCAGCTGCTCACCCACGGCTTCGTCGTGGACGGCGCGGGCCGCAAGATGAGCAAGTCCATGGGCAACGTGATCGCCCCGCAGAAGGTCTCGGACAGCCTCGGCGCGGAGATCCTCCGACTGTGGGTGGCGTCGACCGACTACTCCGGCGAACTGTCGATCTCCGACGAGATCCTGAAGCGCGTGGTCGAAGGTTACCGGCGTATCCGCAACACGCTGCGCTTCCTGCTCGCGAACGTCTCCGACTTCGATGCCTCGACCGATCTGCTGCCGCCCGATCAGTGGCTCGAGATCGACCGCTATGCCCTCGCGCTCACCCGCGGGCTCCAGACCGAAGTGACGGCCGCCTACGACCGCTACGAGTTCCACTCGGCCATGCAGCGGCTGCAGACGTTCTGCTCGGAAGATCTCGGCGGTTTCTATCTCGACGTAATGAAGGATCGCCTCTACACGACACGCAAGGACAGCCCCGCGCGTCGCGCCGCACAGTCGCTGCTGTGGCATCTCACGCAGTCGCTGCTGCGGCTGATGGCGCCGGTGCTTTCGTTCACCGCGGAGGAGGCCTGGGCGATCGTGCACGGCCGCGAAGGGGATAGCGTCTTCCTCCACACCTGGTACGAACTGCCTGCTGCCACCGGCGAGGCCGAACTGCTGGCGCGGTGGACCACCGTCCGCGATGTCCGCGGTGAAGTCCAGAAGCGCATCGAGGCGGTCCGCACCGAAGGCAAGGTCGGTTCCTCGCTGCAGGCAGAAGTCGATCTCGCGTTGCACGGCGTCCGCTACGAGGCGTGCGCCAGCCTCGGGGACGACCTCCGGTTCGCGCTGATCACCTCACGCGCAGGGCTCTTGCGGAGCGCCAGCGAAGAGGGCGAGCGGATGGACGTGGCGGCGAGCCCCCACGGGAAGTGCGGGCGCTGCTGGCACTATCGCGCCGATGTCGGGGCGGATGCCGGGCACCCCGAACTCTGCGGCCGTTGCGTCTCCAATCTCTACGGCCCGGGAGAAGCGCGCACCCATGCTTGATGCCGCCCGCTGGTTCGTCCTCGCGGCAGCGGTGGCCGCACTCGATCAATGGACCAAGCACCTGGTCCAGGGCACGCTTGCCTTCGGCGATGCGGTGCGCATGACGGACTTCTTCGATCTCGTGCTGGTCTACAACCCTGGCGCGGCGTTCAGCTTCCTGTCGTCGCAGTCCGGCTGGCAGCGGGAGTTCTTCATCGCCATCGCGCTGGGCGCCTCGGTGTTCATGAGCGTACTGATCGTCCGCCATCGCAGCCGCGTCCTGTTCGGCGCAGCGCTCGGGCTCATCCTGGGCGGCGCGATCGGCAACCTGATCGATCGCTTCCTGCTGCATGCCGTCGTGGATTTCCTGCACTTCCACATCGGCGAGTATTCGTGGCCGGCGTTCAATCTGGCCGATTCCGCCATCACCTGCGGTGCCGTCATGCTGATCGCCGACAGCTTTCTCGAACGGCGCGTCGAGACCGCCGCAAAGCAATCGTGAAGTCCACTGCCGGAGAGTCGTGATGAAGGTTCTATTGGCCAATCCCCGGGGATTCTGTGCGGGAGTCGACCGCGCGATCGAGATCGTGGAGCGCGCACTGGCCATGCACGGCGCGCCGATCTACGTGCGCCACGAGGTCGTGCACAACAAGTACGTGGTGCAGGGGTTGCGCGACAAGGGTGCCGTGTTCGTGGACGAGCTGAGTGAAGTGCCTCGGGGCGCCACGGTGGTGTTCAGCGCGCACGGTGTCTCGAAGGCGGTGCGCGAGCAGGCCGAGTCGCTCGGACTGCGAGTCTTCGACGCTACCTGTCCGCTGGTCACCAAGGTCCATGTCGAGGTCGCCCGCATGCGCGACCAGGGCCGGGAGATCATCATGGTCGGTCATCGCGGCCATCCGGAAGTGGAGGGCACGATGGGTCAGTCGAAGGGCGGCATCCATCTGGTCGAGACCGCGGAAGATGTCGCCACGGTTGTCGTGGCGGCACCCGACCGGCTGGCTTACGTCACGCAGACGACGCTGTCGGTCGACGATGCCAAGGTCGTGATCGAAGCGCTGAAGAAGCGGTTTCCCGAGATCGTGGGGCCCAAGAAGGACGACATCTGCTACGCCACCCAGAACCGGCAGGATGCCGTGAAGTCTCTCGTGCAGCATGCGGATGTGGTGATCGTCGTCGGCTCGAACAACAGCTCGAATTCCAACCGCCTGCGCGAAGTGGCGCGGCTGTCTGGCCGGCGCGCCTACATGATCGATTCGGCGGACGAACTCGATCCCGCCTGGGTGACCGGGGCGTCCGTCGTGGGAGTGACGGCGGGCGCCTCTGCGCCGGAGACGCTCGTGTGGAGTCTGGTGGATCGGCTGCGGGCGCTGGGGGCCGAAAGCGTGGCCGATCTGGAAGGCGTCGTCGAGGACGTCACCTTCCCGATTCCCAAGGCGCTCGCGACGGCGCCCTGACCGCTGTTGATGGTCCGCACGGCCTGCGCTACCGAGCAGGCCGTGCGGTTCTTCCTTACTCGTTCGTGTCCGCGACGTCCCGCCACGACAGGCGTCTGCCCGTCGTGGGGTTCGGACGCGAGGGCATGGTCTCGGTCGATGTCGCCGCCGTCGAGGTACGCACCAGGCCCACGATCTGACCGGACGGCAGCTTGATCAGCACCGGGCGGCTGGCGAGGAAACTGCCCATCCTCTTGCCGGCCGATGTGGCCCCCGAAATGCGCCCTCCCGTGGCGTAGTCCACGAAGTAGATCCAGCTGCTGCCCCCCGGATTGCACGCATCGGTGCTGTCCGGGATGTTCGTGGTGTACGCAATGATGCCGCCTGACAGCACGGGGTTTGTCACCAGCCGTTCACCCGTCTCCGGGAAGTCCACCACCCAGCCTGCCTTGTCGTTGAAGCTGACCGCCGTCGAGGTGATGTCCACCGTGGTGCCGGACTTCGTGGCTGTCTGCGTGACCAGCGATGACCGGCCCGTGATCGCCGGAGATGTCGCCGACGTGTGCGCCGTGTCGTCCCGCAGGGCATAGAAGCTCTGCGTGCGCCGCGACATCGACGTGTTCTCGGTGGAGGAATTGAGCACGTCGCTGTCGCCCAGGTACTGACCGGTGCCGACGAAGATCACACGCTTGTTCTGGATCACGCCGAGTTCGGGCTCCGTGGTGACGGGCTGCACCGATCCGCCGGAAGTCTTCAACTCCGCCACCTTCGCGACGTACCACGAAGACGTGCTGGACCCCGAGAGATCGAACCGCCACATGTTGCCCACCAGGTCGCCGCCGTACACTGCCTCAACCGTGGCGTCCACGTCGCCGCGCTGGGAGAAGGCCGCGAGATGCGCCAGACCGCTCGGATCCGTGGTCGAGCCCACGTTGGTGGACAGTTCGCGGATCACTGCGCCAGTTTTCGGGTTGATGATCCAGACGCGACCCTTGCCATCTCCGCCGCTCGAGCCCGTGCCGGTCCCGTTGTTGTACCCGGAACTCACGATCACCACCCAACCCGCGGCGCGGGTCTTCACGATGACCGGTTTGCCGAAGCTGTAACCGACGTTGGCGCGGATCGTCGGATCCGCCGTGTCCGTCGCGGCGCTCGGAAACTCCCAGAGCACCTTGGAAGAGAGCGTGGCCTCGTTGCCCATGGCCGGATTGGTGACGTCGATCGCGTAGTAGCCGAAGCCGCCCTTGCGAAGGCCGCCGACGAGAACAGTCCGCCAGTCGGGCGTTCCGGGGTTGGAGAGGTCGTCGCCCGAGGTAAAGCTGAAGTTCACGTCGCCCACGGTCGGCGTGCCGTCGACGTAATACATGTGCTTGAACGCGAGACGGTCGGACAGATTCCGCAGGTTGTTGAACACCATGCTCGGCACGTAAGCCCAGAGCTCCTGGCCGGACGTCACGTCGAACGCGTGAAGCATGCCGTCGTTGGCACCCTGATACACGACGCCGGTGCGGGCGGTGTTGGCCGTCTTGAAGTCCTGATAGCCAGGGTCGAAGTAGCTGTAGCGCGGACCGCGGACCACGACTGGCTCGCCGTTCACGATGTCGCCGAGAATGGCGATGTCGTCGGGGATCCGGTTGTTCGGGTAGACGTAGCTGCCCGAACTGAGGACATAGGCGCCGGTCGTCGTATCGATCTGCGGACGGGGGCCGCGCGAACGGAACTTCTCCACCTCGCGGGAGCGCTCGCCGCGGAGGAAATCCAGCACCTGGGAGTCGGATGCCGTCACGCCTGCCACGGTCGACGTCAGCACCGCGCGCTGCGCAGAGGTGAGGTCACTCCATTGGAACGGCATGCCGGCCGTGCCGTTGTACGTGGCGATGACGCGGGTGGAGGGCTGGCGGGAAGCAAGCTGCTTCTGCGGAGACGGATTCCACAGAGCAGATGAACTCACCACCCCCGTGCTGGTGTCGATCTCGTACTTGTTGATGTCACCGGACCACGGCCCCGAGTTGTAGCTCGATGCGTAGGAAAAATTGTCGCCGGGAACCACGTTCGGGTTCGCCACGGCCACCGCCGCACCGGAGCCGCCCTTCGCGCCGACGCTGTTCACGATGTCGACCACGCCGACGCGCGTTTCCTCCGGGGAACTCGCCGAGAGCATCATGCCGCGACCGTTGATGGTCGCATGCCAGAGTTCGTCGATCGCGGCCGGATGCCGGGCGAGGTAGCCGCCGCCGTTGCGGATGTTCGGCCAGGTCCAAGCCACCGACGTGTCGAAGGGGTTCTGATTGATCCTGATGAGATCGGCGGTGTCCGTGCGGCCGAAGATCATGCCCTGCACACCGAGCCCGAGGGCGTAGGTGTTCATGTGCAGATAGTCGTTGCGGTCCGATTCCGGTCCTTCGTTGCTGCGTTCGATCGCCACCTGACGCCGCGTGAGATCGGGCCGCACGTTCGTCGAGTAGAAGAACATCGCGATGTCGGCCATCGTGTTCGCTTCCGTATCCGTGAACGGATGGGCCGGCGTCACCGTGACGGCGGGCAGCGGATCCGCAGGCGGCAGCGGCAGCGTGCCGGGCGTCGGGGAGGCATTGGTGTAGTTGAGAATCGCGTTGGACGTGCTGTACGGAATCGTGAAGCGATTCGACGTGCTGGCGTCCAGGTTCGCAAAGGTCGTCGGGGGCGGATCGTTGGAGGCGAATCCGTCCGTGATCACGAACGCGGCATTGAACTGGCACACCGCGTTGATCGGTGCGCCCGCGTTGGTCCGCTGATACTGTCTACCCGCGAACTCGAGGGCATCGCGGGTGGGCGTGCCGCCCGTTCCCTTGGTCCGATAGAGATCCCACAGCAGGCGCTTGGCGTTTGCAGTGTCCGACGTGCTGTCGAAGTCCCGCATCGTCACATCCACGCGGTTGTTGAACAGGAAGAAGCCGGCGCGAAGACCGGAGAGCTGGTCGAAAGCGAGGCCGAGAGCGCCATTCAGCATCATGTGGCGCTTGCGATAGTAGCCCCACCAGTTGGCGAAGTTGGTCATCTCCTCCTGGTAGCTGCAAGTGGAGCCTGTGCAGTCCGTGCGCGTGGCAGCTTTCGTGTAGCTCGTGGTCGTCGACCTCACTTCGACGCGGCGGATGCGTCGTCCGTCCGGCCCGAACGCCTCGTCACTCGCGAGCAGGCCGGTCCCCGTCGAGAGGACCCAGTAGGTGGAAGGGAAGTAGGCGATCTGCGCTTCCACTCGCCGCACCAGCCCGCCGGAAGCTCCGACGTTCAGGATCGTGGTCACGCCATAGCTGGAAGCGAGATGACACTGCTCGGCAGTCTGCGTATTGAGTTCCGTGAGACACACGTCACCCGCCGTGTTGTTCGTCCAGGCACCGCAATTGCCGCCGCCGTTGTCACAGAGACGATAGCGAGCCCCATTCGGGAGAATCATTCCCGGGAACATCATGAAGATGCGGTTGCCCGCTGTCGTGTCGCCTGGCTGCGCGACATCGGCAGTCAGGTTGATCGTCGTCGCCGTTCCGGTGGTCGGATAGATCGGGTGGCTGCGCACCGAACTGAACGAACCGCTCGTGTTGTCGTAGTTGATCGGCGTCAGCGTGGTCGTGCCGTTGTTGTAGGGGCGCCACGGGTCGTAGTTGATCGACGGGTTGTAGTACTGAGCGTTGTAGACAGGGCTGCGAGCCCACGCGAATTCTCGAGTGGGAGGAACGGCAAAGTGGTCGTTGCCCGTATCATCGTAGGCGCGCGTGTCGCAGTTGCCTCCGCACTGGCCGTTCGGGAAGAGGTACGTGTACTTCTTCCAGACGCTGGAGGCATCGCCTGCGAAGTTGAAATTGAACGGCCCGGTCGGCGGTGTTGCGCTGAAGAAGCCCGTGCCGCCTGCTGTGGGTGTTGTGCCACCACCGGACCAGACATTGGCTGTGGCTGTGGCGCCCCACCCGAAGAATGAGCGTGCCGTGATGTGCCACCACATCGCGCCGTCATTGGTCGAGAAGCCCTTCGTCGGCAGGATCTCCCCGTCCATGGATCCCGAGTCGTCCACCACCAGGATCATGTTGGGCTTCGCACGGCCTTTGGTGGCCATGGGCGTGTCGGCGATGTCCGTGGGGGCCGCCATGGCGATCGGGGCCCACTGGGACCAGATCAGACTGGCGATCACCGTGTGCGTCAGGACGCGACGCGTCCGCGATTGCTGCTGTTTCATGCCTGCCATCCTCGAGAGCTTCCCGAACGCGTCGCATCGGTCGCGACGTCCGGGAGATTCGGGCGGAGCCGGAAACATGGCTCTGCCCCTCGAAAATTAACGGCAGGATTGCTTGAATCTTGAGGATTCGTGAGGTTCGAAAACCAGCCTCACTCGCTGCGTGCGTTTCAAGAATCCCCTTGCAGCGCAAGGAGAAACGCGATTCGCGACCATCGTGCAAGCACGGAGCCCGGCGCGCTCGCCGAACCCTGTGCCGGCAGTGCGCTACTGCCCGTCCGCCTCGTCGGGAATCTCCCTCCAGGACACGCGGCGACCGGTGGATCCAGGGGATTGGCTGGGCGGCCGGAGGGTTTCCTGTCCGCCGCTTGCGCCGCCGGGCCCGGCCGTTGTCCGCACGATACCCACGATGCCGTCGCGTACCCTCACGAGGACGGCACGGCTGGCCAGCACGTTCCCGATGCGGATGCCCGCGGACGTGGAGCCGAACACCCGGCCACCAGTTGCAAAGTCGAGGAAGTAGGCCCACGCACTGCCGCCGGGACTGCACTGGTCCAAGTTGTCCGGAATTGCCGTGATCAGCGTGAGCACGCCACCCGACAGCACGGGATTGGCCACGATGCGCTCGCCGATATCGGGGAAGTCGAGAAACCACCCGGCGCTGCTGCCGAAATCGACTGGCGTGTCGGTCAGACTGACGGTGGTGCCGGACTTCGTCGCGGTCTGCTGGGTCAACTGGCTGCGAGTCGGGCGGGGAATGACGGGATCATCGGTGCCGCCAGGCGCGAGGTTGTCGCGCAGCGCATACATCGACATGACACGGGACGCAATTGCGGCCTGAGTCGGGGTGTTGAGTGCGTCGCTCTCGCCAAGATACTGGCCGGTGCCAACGAACACCATGCGTTGGCGACGCACCACACCGAGTTCGGGTTCGCTGGTCACGGGCTGGGCCAGGCCGTCCGGGCTGCGCAACTCCGCAAGTTTCGACACGGTCCAGGAAGCGGTGGACTCCCCGGAAAAATCGAAGCGCCAGACGTTGCCGAGCAGATCGCCGCCGTACACCGCCTCGATCGTTGCATCCACGTCCGGACGTTGCGCGAACGCGGACAGATGCGCGAGACCGCTCGGCGTGCTAGCGGTGCCGGCCAGCGTCTCGAGGGTGCGGATCACCCTGCCGTCACGCGGGTTCAGGACGTACAAACGGCCGCGTCCATCGCCCCCGCTCGAATCCGTTCCGGTGCCATTGTTGTAGCCCGAAGCCACGATGACCACCCAGCCGGCAGCGCGTGTCTTGGCAATGATGGGGCGTCCGAAGCTGTAGCCGATGTTGGGCCGGATCGTGGGGTCCTGCAGGTCAGTGGCGCGGCTCGGGAACTCCCACATCACCCGGTTCGCCACGGCAGTCTCGGACCCGCGGTCGCCGCTCGTAACGTTGAGCGCGTAGTAGCCGTAGCCGCCCTTGCGCAGACTGCCGACCAGGATGGTGTTCCAGTCAGGGGAGCCCGGGGAACCTCCCGTGTTGGAAAAGTCGACGTCGCCGACCGTGGGCGTGCCGTCCACCGAGAACCGATGACGGAAGGATGCGCGGTCGGCAAGGTTGCTCAGTCGAGGGTAGACGAGGTGCGGGACGTAGGCCCACAACTCCTCGCCGCTCTCCACGTTGATCGCGTGCAGCATGCCATCGTTCGCGCCTTGGTAGAGCACCTCGGTGCGGTTCGCCTGAGCAACGCGAAACTCCTGATAGCCGGGGTCGAAGTAACTGAAGCGGGGTCGGCGCACCACCACCGGTTCGGCGTTGACGATGCTGCCCAGGACAGCGATGTCGCGCGGAACGCTGCCGCCCTGGTAAAGGTACTCGCCGCTCTGGACGATGAAGGCGCCCGTGGCATCGCGCAGAGGGCGAGGACCGCGCGAGCGGAACTTGTCGCCCTCGCGGGATCGGTCGCCGCGCAGGAAGGCCAGAGTCTCGGGATCGGCCGACGTCACGCCGCGAATGGTGGAGGTGATCTGTGCCTGCTGGGCGGACGTGAGTTCGCTCCACTGGAACGGGATGCCGGGAAGGGCAGCCTGTGACTGACCGAACGCTTCGTTGAAGGTGACGATCACGCGGCGGTCCGGCGGAGTGACCGCGAGCCGTCGTTGCGTGGAGCGATCCCACTGGGGGGACGGGTCCACGAACCCCGTCACGACGTCGATCCGAAACCTGTTGATGTCCCCGGCCCACGAGCCCGAGTTGTAGCTCGACGCGTAAGAGAAGTTGTCGCCCGGACTCACGTTCGGGTTGGCCACGGCGACGGCCGCGCCGGCACCGCCCTTGGCACCGATGTTGTTGACGATGTCGATCACGCCGAGACGCGTTTCCTCGGGGGAGGTCGCCGAGAGCATCCGGCCGCGGCCGTTCACCGTGGCATGCCACAACTCGTCGATCGTTGCCGGCGAGAACACATAGCCGCCGCCACCGTCGCGCACGGGAGGCCAGGCGGTGATCGTGTAGGGGTCGTTGTTGTTGCGGATCAGCGTGTCGGTGTCGGTGCGGCCGAAGATCGTGCCCTGCACACCGAGCCCGAGGGCGAAGGTGTTCATGTGCAGGTAGTCGTTACGGTCCGCATTCTTGCTGTCGTCGTTGCGGTTCACCGGGACCTGCCGAAGGGTGCGGTCGGGGCGGACGTTGGTCGAGTAGTAGTACATCGCGATATCGGCGAGCGTGTTCTCCTCGGCATCCGCGTAGGGCGCTACCGGCGTCACCGTAGGAGGCGACGTGATGGGGGCGGGCGGCTGGGGGAGTGTCCCCGCCGGAGCGTAATTGAGCGCAGCGTTCGTCGTGGAGTACGGGATCGTGAAGCGGTTGTTCGTGTCGGCGTCCGCGTTGCCGTAGTCGGTGCCGGGCGGGTTGCTTCGGGCGAAGCCGTCCGTGATGACGAAGGCGGCGTTGTACTGGCAATCGGCCTGAACCGGCGCATCCGCATCGGTTCGTTGGAACTGCCGTCCCGCGAACTCGAGCGCGGGTCGGGTGGGCGTTCCGGACGTGCCTTTCGAGCGATAGAGATCGAAGAGCAGCCGGCGGCCGTTCGAGGCATCGCTGGCGGCGTCGAAGTCGCGCATCGTGACGTTGACGCGGTTGTTGAACTGGAAGGACCCGGCGCGAAGGCCGGATACCTGGTCGAAAGCGAAGCCCATCGCGCCGTTCAGCATCATGTGGCGCTTGCGGTAGTAGGCCCACCAGTTGGCGAAGTTGGTCATCTCCTGCTCGTAGGAGCAGACGCTGCCGGTGCAATCGGTGCGCGTCGTCGCCTTCCCGAACGTATTGCCGCTGCGGATCTCGACCCGGCGCAGGCGCGCGCCGTCCGGACCATAGGCTTCGTCCGCATCGAGCGCGGTGTTTTCGGCTGCGACGGACGGCGCCCAGTAGGTGGCCGCCCGGTAGGGAATCTGGGCTTCGACCCGGCGGGGCTGGCCGCCGCTGGAGCCAACGACGAGTGTCTGGGTTACGCCGTAAAGGCCGGAGTAGTGGCAGTAAGACGCTGCCTGACCCGCGTTCTCGACGATGCACCGCTCTGCCGTCGTGTTGTCCGCGATCCAGGCGCTGCAGGGCGGCACACCCGCCGCTTCCGGGGCGAGATCGTGCGTGCAGATCCGATATCGGGCGTTGGCGGGCAGGATCATGCCCGTGAACATCGTGAAGATCCGGCTGGCCGCATTGGCGTCGAGAGGGATCGGTGTTTCGTTCACGAGGTCGATGGTGACCGGAGTTGCGGCCGCGTCGGTGGGATACACCGGGTGGCTGCGCACACGTTCCCAAGACGCGGCCGAACCGTCGTAGCTGTTCAGCGTGGTGGTCGTGCCGCCGTTGTTGTAGGGGCGCCACGGGTCATAGCGCACCGCCGGGTTGTAGTACTGCGCGTTGTAGCGCGAACTGCGGCTCCACCCGAACTCCCGTGTCGGTGGCACGGCGAAACTGTCCGTCGCGCCGTCGATGTAGCTGCGCGTATCGCAGTTGCCACCGCACTGGCCGTTCGGAAAGAGGTAGACGTACTTGCGCCAGACCGTGCTGCCGGCGCCCGTTGCGTTGAAATTGAGCGGGCCGGCGGGTGGGGTGGCCGCGAAGAAGCCCGTGCCGCCCGCGGTGGGGGTCGTGCCTCCGCCGTTCCAGACGTCCGTAGAGTAATCGGCGCTCGTGCCGTAGCCGAAGAACGAGCGGCTCCGGGTGTTCCACCACATGGACCCGTCGTTCGTGGAAGCACCTGTGGTCGGGAGGAACTCGAAGTCCATCGAACCCGAGTCGTCGACCACGAGGATCATGTTGGGCTTGGCGCGGCCGCGGGTCGCGATCGGCACGTCGGAAATGTCGGTCTCGGCAGCGCGGACCACGATGGAAAGGTCCATCCCGATCAGGCTTGCTGCGAGGGTGCCGGCGAGCAGTCGCCGAGCGCGTGTGGGTCGGTTGTTCATTTTCAGGCTCCTCTGGGTACTGCTCCATCCCCGGTCATCGGGACGGCGTGGTCACTACATGGTGATCACGGACTGCGACATCACGATCGTGTTCTTGGGTCCTTCGACGCGAATCGTGACGCGGTAGGCGACGCTGAGCGCATTGGCGCTCGGCGTAAGCTCGCCCTGCTTGAAACTCATCGTCAGCGCATTGGGCACGACCGAGCAGCGGGCTTCGAGGTCGGAGGGTGCGGAGACGTTGTCGGAACACATGCGTTCGACGATCCAGCGGACAGTGTTGCCGGAAACATCGGTGCCGGGCACGCCGGACCAGTCCAAGTCCGGGATGCCGTCGCTGGGCGCGGTATCCGCGAGCAGCACCGGCGAGTACTTGCCCGTGGTGATGGTCTTCTCGATGGTCGGTGTGGCAGCGAATCCGCTGGAGCCCGTGATGGAAGAGAACGCCGTCTCGACACCGGTATCCACGGCCTGGAGCGCCGCCATCCGGAATGCCATGTTGCCGGAGATGAGGTTGCCCGTGTCGGTTGACCGGACCAGCGCGATGCCCGCGAGCGTGAGGGCCACCAGCACGATCAGCGAGATCACCAGCACCACACCCGACTCCCGTCGTGGCGACGGTGCCGATCGGCGGAGAGCGTTGTGCGGCAAGGTCGGGTGTCCGGACGCCGGGATCAGAGTCGGTTGACGCATGTGTCCATTTCCGCGGGGGCGATCCATGGTTTTCGCTCCTAGTACTGCCACATGACGTTGCGCAGCGGCACGATGGTCTCGTAGACGCGATAGCGGTGATGCTTCCAGTCGCTCTTCGCGGACAGATCGAAGATCGGCGCCGGGTTGGCCGTCGTGTCGCGCCAGGCACACGGGCCCTTGTCGTTGTTGCCGGAGTTGTTCGTGCAGGTCACGTCGAGGCCCTGCAACTCATCCTTCTCGCGCAGCTGGCTGCGGGCCACCAGGGCGATACGGACAGCCTTCACGCGGCCCTGGTCGGCAAACGCCGGATTCGCCCAGCTGCCCGTCGCGTTCACCCAGGAGGTGACTTCCTGACTGTTGGTCGTGGCCGAAATGCCGTACTGGGCCTGCAGGCCGACGATGCCGGCGGCGATGGGGATGGGCGCGGTGCCGGCCGTGAGGTCCTCGACCTGGAGATTGCCGTTGTTGTTGGCATCGATGTTCACGGCGTAGGAGACCCGGCGCATCAGCCCCATGTTCGCGACCACGGTGGGTCGGATGCGGTCGTTGGTGTAGCCGCCTGCGGGCAGCAGCAGGTTCAGCTTGTCCGCGGGAGGATTGGCGGGTGCCGTGGAACCCGCTTCGACCTTGAGTGCGAGAAACTTCGGATTCAGCGGATCGGTCCGGATGCTGCTCACCTGCAGCCGCGTGCAAGCCTGGCCGGTACGGCCCACGAGGATGTAGTCCCCCGCCTTGTACACCTTGTTGCTGATCGTGTTGTCGACCACCACCTCGGGAATGCCACCCTTGAAGTCCACCTGGACCTGCGACGGCGTGGCACCGAAGCCCGAGGTGCTGAAGGCGAGCGTGATGGTGTCCGGACTGTCGGAGGCGCCGTTCGTGATGACCACCGGCAGGAAGTTGGTGAGCTCCACCGGGTTGTTGTTGACCCATTGGCGATAACCGGTGCAGATGGTGTCGTTCTGGTAGAACATGCCGTAGCCGGCCAGCCGCACCTCGCGCTCGATCGTGGACAGGCCCATCAGGCCGGATTCCTGCGCGTCGTTCGTGACGGTGGTCGTGCGTTTCTGGCCCTCGAACGCGTTGAAGGACTGGAACACCACGATCATGCCGATGAGGCCGATCACCATGCCGACGAGCACGTCGACGAGGCTCATGCCGTGCTGGCGGAAACGGGTACGGAGAGGGGATCGGATCATGGCGCCCTCAGCTGCTCAACTGGGTGGTGACGGTCATGTTGTGACGGCCGGTGCGGGACTCCCAGCACACGCGTACCGTCACCCGGCGCGTCAGGGCGTCGACCGTGATGGACTGCATGTTGTTCGTCGCACCGGGAAGCAGATTGGCCACGTTGGCCAGCCATGCGGTCACGTTGGCGTTGTTCGAATTGCCGCCGGTCGGCTCACACACGACACCGGACGGCCGGTGTGCGTACTGCGCGAGATTCGTACGGTCCGCCCACATGAATCCGATCACCTGATTGGCGAGGAAGCTCGCGTCGGCGCGGTACTTCGCCTCCGAACTGTTGCGGATCGACTGGGCCTGCAGGCCGATGATCGCCAGGATGCCGAGCGAGAAGATCAGGATGGCGATCAGCGCCTCAAGCATCATCACGCCGGACTGGCGTGCGGCGATCGGTCGCGGGGAAGTCCCGCGCGGGGCGGGACGCGACATGGTGGGGGAGGTCATCGGATTCGGAAGACACGGACGAGGGCTGCGCCGGGTCGCACATGCGGATCTGTCCGCCCGCGGTCACGGTGACGCGCAGACAGCGGACCTCGCCGGACCCGGACTGACTGACGCAGCTGCCGCCGGTCGGGTTGCTGACATCGATGGTGATCGGCTGATTCGGCAGCGGCGACACGAAGCCGTTGCCCAGGAACGTGATGGTCGCCTGCGAGGCGGCGACCCGCGCGTTGGGCGTGCCCTCGGCGGCGTCGCGCAGCTGGATCTGGTTCCAGGCGCTGGTGTTGCGGTTCAGCGCCTCCACCACCCAGCCGGCCTGATCGGAGGCGGGCAGCCGCCAGCGCACCGGCGAGTTGCGCTTCACGGCTTCGGACCGGGCGAACTGGATGCCGTCGTTGATGGCATCGGTCGCCGTGCGGACCTGGCTGTTCTGGATCCAGTCCCGGAAAGAGGGCACGGCCAAAGCCACCAGGATCGCCACCAGGATGATCCCGATCAGCAGTTCGATCAGGGTCGCCCCGGTCTGTCTCGTGCCGCCCATGGTGACTCGCGCCCGGTTCATGTCAGCAGTGGTTCGGTTTCTTGACGACCCAGCAGCCGGTGCGGGTGCTCCAGTCGCCACCGCTCGGCACCGACGTGGTGTTGCGCGTGCCCTGGTCGTCGAGGGTGTAGGTGAAGCCGCCCGTGCCGCCGGTGGACACACCGGTGGCGGTCAGGAGGTAGGTCTGGCCCACCGTGGCTCCTGCCGCGCAGGTGACGGTGAAGTAGCTGGTCGCGCCCGGCAGGGTGAAGGCCGGGAGTCCGTTGGCCGTGCCGCCGCACTGAGGCGGATAGCTGCGGTTGTCCTGGTAGTACTGTTCCAGACGGGACCGGGTGGCGCCGAGCTGGGACTGCGCATCCGCCAGCTTGCCGCGGATCACGTAATCCCGGTAGGCCGGCAGTGCGATCGACGCGAGGATGGACACGATCGCCACTGCGATCAGCAGTTCGATCAGGGTGACGCCCCCCTGTGCCTTCATCGTGGTTCGCTTCATCGGTGCTTTCTCCGCCTTGGGTAGAGTCGATCCTATTTCCCGGGGTACGCAAGAGCCAAACCTGCCCGACGAGTGGTCGGAATCCCGGAACGACCGGCAGAAACGCGCGTCGGACGGGGGATTCGGGGGCGGGAGACTGCCGCAATTAGACAGAGTCCAATTCTTATCTTAGACTCCCGACCCATGAAGACTGCCGGAATGACACGCGAAACCGTCACGGCCCGGTTGCGGGCTCACGGGATCCAGCCCACCCACCAGCGCATCGAGATCGCCCACGCGCTCTTCTCGCGCATGGAGCACATGTCGGCCGACCAGGTGTTGGCGCTCGTCAACGAGCGGCACGCCGAGACCTCCAAGGCCACCGTCTACAACACCCTCAAGCTGTTCGTCGAAACCCGCCTCGTGCGCGAGGTGATCGTCGACCCCGCCAAGGTGTTCTACGACCCCAACACCACGCCGCACCACCACTTCTTCGATGTGGAGTCGGGCGAGATCACCGATATCGACGCCGCGGACATATCCATTTCCGGCCTGCCCGCCCTGCCCGCCGGCAAGGTGGCCGCCGGGATCGACCTGATCATCCGCATCCGGGCAAACGCCTGACCGGGCTCGCCGGCCGGGGTGCTCAGGCGCCCTGGTATCTGGGCGGTCGCTTCTCCAGGAAGGCCTTCACCCCCTCCGCAAAGTCCTCCGTCTGCCCGGCCTGCCGCTGAAGGGCAGCCTCTATCGCCAGCTGGGCATCGAAGTCGTTGTCGGACGAGGCGTAGAGCGCCTGCTTGATGAGGTCGTAGGCGCGGGTCGGCCCCTTGGCGAACCCGCCTGCCAGTTTCGCGACCTCATCCCGGAAGCGGTCGTCATCCACGCACTTCCAGATGAGTCCCCACTGGGCAGCTGTCTCGGCTGGCACCGGCTCGGCGCACAGCGCCATCCCCATGGATCGCGCCATGCCCACCAGCCGCGGCAGGAAGTAGGTCCCGCCGGCATCCGGAATGAGCCCGATGCGGGCGAAGGCCTGCAGGAAACTCGCGCTGCGGGTGGCGATCACGAGGTCGCCGGCCAGGGCCAGACTGGCCCCGGCGCCGGCGGCGATGCCGTTCACGGCCGTGATCACCGGAAAGGGCAGGGCGCGCAGGCGCTTCAGCAGCGGGTTGTAGTTTTCCTCCAGCGTGCTGGCCGCATCGAAGTCCGCTGTGCGTCCGGACGAGGAGGCCTCCTCGAGATCCTGCCCCGCCGAGAAGGCCCGCCCGGCACCCGTGAGCACCAGCACCCGCGCTGCGCCCGGGCGCTCCACCTGATCGATGGCGTCCCGGATTTCCCTGTGCATCTGGGTCGTGAAGGCGTTCAGCCGCTCGGGCCGGTTCAGCGTGAGCGTGGCGACGCCGTCGGTGATATCCCATAGAATCGTCTGGTATTGCATCGAGTTCCCCTGCGGTGGACGAGTCCCGCGGCCGGACCCCCGGATGCCGGCGGGGCCCTGCGGACGCGAAGTGCACCGGACTTTACCTCAGCTTTTCTGGAAGACATCCCCATGACATACGAGAACATCCTGGTCGAGACCCGTGGCAAGGTCGGCCTCGTCACCCTCAACCGGCCCAAGGCCCTCAACGCCCTGTCGCCTGCGCTCATGCGCGAGCTGGCCGCGGCCCTCGACCTCTTCGAAGCCGACGACAACATCGGCGCCGTCGTGATCACGGGCAGCGAGAAGGCCTTCGCGGCCGGCGCGGACATCAAGGACATGCAGACCAAGTCCTACATGGACGTCTACAAGTCCGACTTCATCACCGCCGAATGGGAGCGTGTCACCCGCTGCCGCAAGCCGGTGATCGCTGCCGTGGCCGGCTATGCCCTCGGCGGCGGATGCGAACTGGCGATGATGTGCGACTTCATCCTCGCGGCGGAGAACGCCAAGTTCGGCCAGCCCGAGATTAATCTGGGCATCATTCCCGGGGCTGGGGGCACGCAGCGCCTCCCGCGGTTCGTGGGCAAGTCCAAGGCGATGGAGATGGTGCTGCTGGGGCAGGCACGCATGATGGACGCCGCCGAGGCCGAGCGTGTCGGCCTGGTGAGCCGGGTCCTGCCGCTCGACAAGCTGCTGGAGGACGCCCTCGCGACCGCTGCCAAGATTGCCGAACTGAGCCTGCCGATCGCGATGATGGCCAAGGAATCCGTGAACCGTGCCTTCGAGACCACCCTCGCAGAAGGGGTGCGCTTCGAGCGCCGCCTGTTCCATTCGGCCTTCGCCACCGATGACCAGAAGGAAGGGATGGCGGCCTTCGTGGAAAAGCGCAAGCCGGTCTTCCGGCATCAGTAGGAAGGGGTCGCACTGCCGGTGCGGATCTTCCGCCGGGGAGGGTAGGAGAGCGCGGATTCTCCCGCTATAATCCGCGCCTTCCTCGTGCCGGTGTAGCTCAGTTGGTAGAGCAGCGCATTCGTAATGCGAAGGTCGTAGGTTCGACTCCTATCTCCGGCACCACCCCCTCTTTCTCAGCGCCGTTGCCCTGACCGCCCGGTCAGGGCTGCCCCAGCAGCCTGACCTCCCTCTGCGGGAACGGAATCTCGATCCCGGCGTCCCGGAACCGCTCTGCGATCGCCTGGTGGATCTCACCTGACGCGTCGTTGTAGTCCGGGACCTTGACCCACGGCCGCACCCCGATGTCGATGGACGATTCCCCGAGCTTCTCCACCTGCACGTCGGGCTCCGGGTCCTTCAGCACCCGCGGGTTGTCCGCCAGGATGGCCTGGATCACCTTTACCGCCTTCGACAGATCCGTCGCGTAGGACACGCCCACCACGGCATGGATCTGCCGGATCTGGCCGTAGTTGTGCAGGACTTCCCCGACGATCTTCCGGTTCGGAATCACCACGCGCGACAGGTCCACGTGCTTGAGGGTCGTGGCGAACAGCGTGACTGTCGCCACCTCGCCCTCCTCGTCGACGATGGAGATGTACTCGCCCACGCGAAACGGCTTCGTGAAGATGATGGTGAGGCCCGCCACGATGTTGCTCAGCACGCCCTGCATGGCGAGCGCGACGCCGGCGCCCGCGACACCCAGGCCGGCGATGAGCGGCAGCAGTTCCACGCCCAGGTTCTGCAGGGCCATGATGAGAAACAGCCCGAACACCAGAATGCGCACCACGCGCTGCAGCAGCCCGCGTACCGGCGGATCGAGTTCGAACTTCTCGAGGCCACTCTCGAGGGCCCTGCCGACCCAGCGGCCTGCCACCACCCCGATGCCGAGGATCACGATCGCAATGAGAACCTTCGGACCGAACTGGATGGCGGATTCCAACGCCGCGCGCTTCAGTGCGACGAGGGTCTCGAGGTGATTTTCGATGTGGTCTTCCATGGCGGTGCGGTCCGGGGCGGGCGGGTCAGTCGAGGGGCAGGGACACGAGGCCGTCGGCCAGCTTGGGCTCGAACCACGTGGACTTGGGCGGCATGATCCGATCGGCGTCGGCGACCTGCATGAGATCGTCGAGCTGGGTCGGATACATCGAGAAGGCTGCGGCCATCTCGCCGCTGTCGACCCGCTTCGCGAGTTCCGCCACGCCCCTCGCGCCGCCGACGAAGTCGATCCTCGGGTCACGGCGTGCGTCACGGATGTCGAGCAGCGGCTCCAGCAGATAGCGCGCGAGCAGGCTCACGTCCAGACGTTCGACGGGATCGGTCTCGGCTTCGAGCCCGGCGCGGAGTGCGAGTCGGAACCACTTTCCGGTGAGGTAGAGGCCGAAGGTCGCGGGCCGGTCGGGCTCCACGGGGCTGCCCGACGATTCGACTTCGAAGTTCGCCGACACCGCCTCGAGAAACGCCGCCGCGCTGCGGCCGTTCAGGTCCTTCACCAGCCGGTTGTAAGGCAGGATCACGAGACTGTGGTGGGGGAAAGCGACCACCAGGAAACGTTGCGAAGGATCGTCGGCCGTGCAGCCTGCATCGCGGCGAGCGGCGGCTACACGCGACGCGGCGGCCGAGCGATGGTGGCCATCGGCGATGTACAGCGACGGCATGACATCGAATGCCTCGCACAGCGCGCGTTGCGTTTCGGTCGAGGCGACGCGCCACAGCGTATGCCGAACGCCGTCGTCGGCAGTGGCGTCGGCGTCCGGGGTGCCCGCTGCGACACTGGCCAGCATCGCGTCCACCGCGGGTGCCGTCGGGTACGCGAGCAGGACCGGCCCGGTCTGTGCGGCGACAGCTTCGATCTGCTTCACCCGGTCGTCTTCCTTGTCGGGGCGTGTCAGCTCATGCCGGAGGATGCGGTTGCCGTCGTATGCCGCCACCGACGCGCCGGCCACGAGGCCGGTCTGCACGTGAGGGCCCGAGGTGATCCGGTACACATAAAGCGCCGGTGTCGCGTCGCGCACCAGCACGCCCTCGCGCAGCATGCGATCGAGATTTTCGCGTGCCTTTGCGTACACGATCGGCGAGTGCACGTCGATGTCCGGCGCCAGATCGATCTCCGGTTTCGAGACGTGAAGGAAGCTCCAGGGACGGCCGGCCGCGCGGACGCGCGCCTCGTCGCTGGAGAGCACGTCGTAGGGCGGCGCGATGACATCGGGTGCACGGCCCGGCGCGGGGCGCAGGGCGGGAAACGGGGCGATGAGGGACACGGGTCGGATTCGCAACGGGGATCGAGCGGGCATTGTACTGATCGCGGTGACCTCTCTGGTACGCTCCGCGGACGTCGCCGCGCACGCGTCCGACGTCATTCCAAAAATTCCCGGAGGATCCATGAGTCGACTCTTCAGCGCCAACCACCGCACCTATCAGGACCGTTTCGACACCCGCCGCATCGCGGACAAGGTGGAGGAACTCGCCGTCCACACCGAAGTCTCCGATATGGACAAGGCTTTCATCGAAAGCCGTGACATGTTCTTCCTGGCGAGCGTCGACCCCGACGGCCGCCCCACTGTGTCGTACAAGGGCGGTGACCCCGGCTTCGTCCGCGTGGTCGATGCGACCACGCTGGCGTTCCCGCTGTTCGACGGCAACGGCATGTTCTATTCGGCGGGCAACGTGGTCGGCAACGGCAAGGTGGGTCTGCTGTTCATCGACTTCGTCACGCCGAACCGCATGCGCGTGCAGGGCGAGGCCAGCATCGACGAGAACGATCCGCTGCTGATGGAATTCACGGAAGCGCAACTGGTGGTGCGCGTGAAGGTCACGGAAGTCTGGCCCAATTGCCCGCGCTATGTGCACCGGCATACGAAGGTCTCGCCGTCGCGCTACGTGCCGCGCGCCGCGTGCGAAACGCCGCTCGCCGGCTGGAAGCGCATCGACATGATCCAGGACGACCTGCCCGGTAAGGACCAGGGCAAGGCCGCGAAGGCCGGCGGTCTGATCTCCATCGAGGAGTGGTTCGGCAAGGTCGCCACGGGCGCCGAAGACGCCTGAGCCTCGCCCGATTCCGCAGGTTGCAGGGCGCCGGCCGGCGCCCTGCAGACGCCGGCCCATGACAAATACTTGTCCGGGCCGGCGTCTTGCCGTGGTAGAGTCACGACCGCGGCACGTTTGCCAGTCCCCTCGCCGCGCCTGTTTTTCTCACCCCGCTTCGTCTTCCTCGACTGGTAACGCTCCGCCACGGAGCGCAGGTCGACGCGGTTCACTCCCTGCGAGTCATCCATGTCTTTTGCTTCTCTCGGCCTTGCCGAGCCTATCGTCCGTGCGGTCGCGGAATGCGGCTACACCACGCCCACCCCCATTCAATCCCAGGCGATCCCGGTCGTCCTGTCCGGCCGCGATCTGCTCGCCGGCGCCCAGACGGGCACCGGCAAGACCGCCGGCTTCACGCTGCCGATCCTGCACCGTCTGATGGAATCCCAGCCCCAGGGCGGGCGGGCGCCCATCCGTGCCCTGATCCTCACCCCGACGCGAGAACTCGCCGCCCAGGTGGAGGAGAGCGTCCGTGACTACGGCCGCAACCTGCCCCTGCGCTCCATGGTGATGTTCGGGGGCGTCGGCTTCCAGCCCCAGGCCACCCGGCTCCGCGAACGCGTCGACATTCTCGTCGCCACGCCCGGCCGGCTGCTCGATCACGCCCAGCAGAAGACGGTCGATCTCTCGAAGGTCGAGATCCTCGTCCTCGACGAGGCCGACCGCATGCTCGACATGGGCTTCATCAAGGACATCCGGCGCGTGCTCGCGCTGCTGCCCAAGAAGCGCCAGAACCTGCTGTTCTCCGCCACGTTCCCGAACGAGATCCGTGAACTCGCCGACAGCCTGCTCGACCGGCCGGCGAGCGTCGAGGTCGCCCGCCGCAATGCGCCGACCGAACTCGTCACGCAGAGCGCCATCTTCCTCGACAAGGGGGTGAAGCGCGCGATGCTTGCCCACCTCATCCGGACGCGCAAATGGTTCCAGGTGCTGGTGTTCACGCGGACCAAGCACGGCGCCAACCGCCTGGCTGAACAGCTCACGCGGGACGGCATTCCGTCGCTCGCCATCCACGGCAACAAGAGTCAGGGTGCCCGCACCCGCGCGCTCTCCGAGTTCAAGGAAGGCAAGCTCCAGGTGCTGGTGGCGACCGAGATCGCCGCTCGCGGTCTCGACATCGTCGAGCTGCCGTACGTGGTGAATTTCGAATTGCCCAACGTGCCGGAGGACTACGTCCACCGCATCGGCCGCACCGGCCGTGCCGGCGCCGAAGGGGTGGCCGTCGCGCTGGTGTCCGCGGAGGAGAAGTCCCTGCTGACCGACATCGAACGGCTGCTCGGCAAGAGCATCCCGCGGGAAACGGTCGAAGGCTTCGACATGAACGCCGCGATCGCCGAGGCCCATGCCCGTCGCCCGGCCGAACTGGCGCAGGAGCGTCCGTCTTCCGGTCGCCGTGATGGCGGCCAGCGAGGCCGTACCGACCGACCGCGCGGCGAAGGCCGAGCGCCGGCCCGTGCCGCGCAGCCGCAGGGCGCCGCCCGCAGCGGTGCCGGCACGCCGAAACCCGCACAGGCGGCAACCCGAGGTACGCCGGGAACGCCCCGGCCTGCCCAGGGTGGCGCCAAGCCGGCAGCGGGCACCAACCCGCAGCGGCCGGCGGGTGACGGCCAGCGTCGTCGCGGTACGACCGCCGCAGATCCAGCGGGTGGACGCCGTCCCGCTGGCCGTGGTCCCGCGCCTGCGGGCGACCGCAAGCCCGGTGGCGGTCGCCCGTCCTCCTCACCGCGTGGCCCACGCGCAGCCGCCCCTGCCAAGTCGGCTTCCTCCGAGGCGCAGACCGTCGCGCCGAGGGAGCGGTCCCTGGAAGAAGAGCAGAAGCGCAACGGCCGCCTGAAGGGCGCACTCGCCTCCGCGCTGACCGCTCTGCGTCGCCTCGGCCAGTAATTGCCGTCACGGGCATTGATCGGGGCTTCGTCCGGCCGGTAACCTTGCGGCCTTTCCCTGCCTGCCGATCCCCGTCATGTCCGTGCCAGCCTCGTTCGACCTGCGTGACCGCCGCGTCCTCGTCACCGGCGCCAGCCGGGGGATAGGGCGCGCACTCGCCGAAACCTTCGCCAATGCCGGCGCCTCCGTGGCGCTTGGCGGCCGCGATGCCAGCACCCTGGAGCCCGTGGTCGAGGCCATTCGTACCGCCGGCGGTCGGGCAGTTCCGGTCGTGATGGACGTTTCCGCCGTGGAAGGCTGTCGCACCGGCGTGGCCGCTGCGAATGCGGCTCTCGGCGGTCTGGATGTCCTCATCAACAACGCCGGCGTGGAACAGGTGTGTCCTTCGCTCGATGTGGAGGAGGCGCTCTGGGATCGCATCGTCGACACCAACCTCAAGGGTGCTTTCTTCTGCGCCCAGGCCGCCGCGCGCTACATGCAGGCGGCCGGTCGGGGTGGCGCCATCGTCAATCTGTGTTCGCTCACGTCCGAAGTCGGCATCCCGACGGCGGTGCCCTATGGCGCCTCCAAGACCGGCTTGCTCGGCATCACCCGTGCCCTCGCCGCCGAATGGGCGCCCCTGGGCATTCGCGTCAATGCCATCGGCCCCGGCTACTTTCGCACCGACATGACCGAAGTCTTCTACCGCAACGAAGCCTGGCAGAGCGCCATGCTCGCCAAGATTCCCTCCGGCCGGTTCGGCGAACTCGATGATCTTGCGGGGGCCGCGGTGTTTCTCGCATCGGACGCCTCGCGCTACGTGACCGGTCAGTGCCTGTACGTGGACGGCGGCTACCTGGCGTCCCTCTGATGTCCGCGCCGATGGTGAAGGTCGAGCAGGTGGCCAAGCGCTTCGGCGAGGCGGCCGCCGTGGCTGACGTGTCCTTCTCGCTCGAACGCGGGCGTTTCCTGACCATCCTCGGCCCCAGCGGGTCCGGCAAGACGACGCTCCTGCGGATGATCGCGGGCTTCATCGACCCCAGCGCCGGCGAGATCTTCCTGAAGGGGCAGCCCGTCTCTGCCATGCCGGTGCACAAGCGCTCCATCGGCATGGTGTTCCAGCGCCTGGCGCTGTTTCCCCATCTCACGGCCTGGGAGAACGTGGCCTATCCGCTGAAGATGCGGCGCTTCGACCCGCGCGAGATCCCGGATCGTGTGGCCCGCTTCTTCCGGATCGTGAAGCTCGACGGTCTGGAAAAGCGCCGCATCCACGAGTTGTCGGGCGGCCAGCAGCAGCGCGTGGCCATTGCCCGCGCGCTCGTGTTCGAACCCGATCTCGTGCTGCTCGACGAGCCTCTGGCCGCGCTCGATCGCAAGCTGCGCGAGGAGATGCAGGTGGAGTTCCGCCGCATCCAGCTCGATCTGGGCGTCACCACCATCAACGTCACCCATGACCAGCGCGAGGCGCTGGTCATGTCCGACGAAATCATGGTCATGGACCACGGCCGCATGCTGCAGCTGGCGCCGCCGGCGGAGGTCTATCGCGCCCCGGCGAATGCCTTCGTGGCGGGCTTCCTCGGCCTCACCAACCTGCTCCGCGCCAGGGTGCTCCAGGCGGACGGATCGGGCCTGCGACTGCAGGCCGGCGATCGGGAATGGCATCAGCCGATGTCGCGGCAGTTGACTGTCCAACCTGGGACGTGGGTAGACTGCGCGTTACGTGCAGAACGCGTGCGCATCGTCGCCGCCGATGCCGGGCCCGGCACCGGCGAAAAGGCGCGCGGCGAGGTGCACGATGTCCTCTTCGAGGGCGACCGCGTCGTCTACGAAGTGCGTGCACCGGCGCTGGGCGATGCGGTGGTCCGCGTGATCGACCGCGCGCCGGAGCGGCATCGTTTGCTGGAACGCGGCCGTGCCGTCTGCCTGGACTGGGACGACACCGACCTGCTGGTTTTCGCCGTTTAGTCGTGCGTGCCGGGCTTGAACCCGGGACGAAACATCATCGATAAGAGGAGTGAACATGGACAAGCGCAAACCTTTCGACCGGCGGGATTTCCTGCTCGGCGCCGCCGCCACCGCGGCTACCCTGCCGTTTGGCGGCCTCGCGTTCGCCGCGGTGCCCGCCAAGCCTAAGGAACTGATCGTCCGCGTCTGGGGCGGGGAATGGAAGGACGCCATCGATTCCGGTGTCTCCAAGAGCTTCACGGCCAACACCGGGATCGCCATCAAGTACGACGAGACCGAAGACAACGAACTGCAGCCCAAGCTGTGGGCCGCCGTCAAGCAGAAGCGCCGTCCGCCCGTCCACGTGAACTGGGACACGACCACCAACGCGACCAAGTCCGCCCTGCGCAACATGGGCGAGGATCTTTCGGACCTCACGAATCTGCCCGGCCTGCTGCCGGTCGCGAAGCCTCTCGGTTTTGACAAGTGGCCCCTGGTCAACGTCTACAGCTACGTCTACGTGCTCGCTTACAGCCAGGAAGCCTTTCCGAAGGCGGCGCCCGATTCGTGGAACGTGCTGCTCGACCCGAAGTACAAGGGGCGCATCGCCCTGTACAACGACGGCATCGGCTTCCACCCGGCGGCCCAGGTGGCCGGCGGCGGCAAGGTCTCGGACATCCCCAAGAACATGAAGGCGTGCTGGGACTTCATCGCCAAGCTGAAGAGCCAGAAGCCGCTGCTCGGCGAGGACCCGGACTTCACCAACTGGTTCCAGAAGGGCGAGATCGATCTCGCCTGCACGATCGTGACCAACGCCCGCGGCGCCAAGAAGAACGGCGTGAAGGTCGCCTGGACTGTCCCGAAGGAAGGCGCCAAGATGGACACCGACGCGCTGTGGGTGCCGAAGGGCATGCCCGCCAACGAACTTTACTGGGCCAAGCAGTACGTGAACCACGCCCTGTCGAAGGAAGCGCAGCAGGTCTGGTGTGACGGTCTCGGCCTGCCCGGCGTGAACCCCGGCATCAAGCCGCCCGATGACATGATCGGCGACTCGGCCTATCCCACCAAGGACGAGGACTTCAAGCGTCTCCTCCGCGTGCCCAACAAGGTGCAGGTCGAGAACGAGAAGGAGTGGTTCGGCCGCTTCAAGCAGATCATGCAGGGCTGATCCCGCTTCGCCCCGGCGGGGTCGTTCTCGCCGGGGTGTCTGTGGTGCCTGCGAAGTTCCTCCCTTGTCCCGATACCCCATCACCTGGCGCCTGCTCGACCTCGTCGAAGCGGTCGCGGCCCTCCTGTGGCCGCGGGCGCTGCACCGTTACACGGGCTGGCTCCTGCTGCTGCCGGCCATCGCTCTGGTCGGCCTGCTCGTGGCCGGGCTGGCGTACATGGGCGACTCGAGCCTGCGGCTGCTCGACACCGAAACCTTCGAGCAGAGCGAGGACTACACGCTCGCCAACTACCGTGACCTGATCGAGAAGCCCACGTATTTCACGGTGCTGATGCGCAGCACCGGCGCGGCGACGCTCGTGACCGTGCTCACGCTCGTTCTCGCCTTTCCCTACGCCTACAGTATGGTCCGCACGCGCAGCGCGTGGCGGCGCAAGCTGCTGCTGGTGAGCCTGTTCCTGCCGTTCTTCATCGGTCAGGTCGTGCGGGCCTACGGCTGGCTGGTGGTGCTGGGCAAGACCGGCATCGTCAACACGCTGCTGGCCCACCTCGGGCTCGGCCCCTTCAAGATGATCTACACCTACCCGTCGCTCGTCTTCGGGCTGGTGCAGTACATGCTGCCGTTTGCCGTGCTGCTCATCGCGCCGGCCATCACCGCCATCGACGAAGAACTGGAGGCCGCGTCCGAGAGCCTGGGCGCCACCGGCTGGCGCACGCTGCGGCACGTGATCCTCCCTCTCGCCAAGCCGGGGCTCGTGGCCTCGGCGGTCGTCGTGTTCACCCTCACAATCACCGACTACGCGATGCCGGTGGTGCTGGGCGGCGGGACCAACGACTTCATCGCCAACGCCGTGTACGACGCGTTCTTCCGCATCTCCGACAACGGTCTGGGTTCTGCTCTGGCCCTCACGCTCGTGGTCTTCGCGAGCACGCTGGTGGCCGTGATGCTGGGGCTGATGGGTGCCGGGACGCTCGGTATGCGGCCCTCGGGGCGGGGACGATGAAGCTCCTGTCCCCCCGTGCCGTGTTCGCGGCCATCGTCGGTTTCAACCTGGTCGCGCTCGCGCTGCCCACGCTGGTGATCCTCGGTGCGTCGTTCACCGAAGGCAACATGATCGTCTTCCCGCCGGAAGGCTTCTCGCTGCGCTGGTACGAGAAGGTCCTCGGTTCGGAATCCCTGCAAGAGGCCTTCGGGCGTTCCCTCTGGGTCTCGCTGATCTGCACGGCTGCAGGGGTGCCGGCAGGCGCGCTGGCGGCTCTGGGGATGGCGCGGTTCCGGCTGCGCTTTTCCGGTGTGCTGCAGATCTACCTGCTGCTGCCCTTCACCATTCCGCTCATCGCCTCGGGCATCGGGCTCATGCTGTTCTTCGGCGAGATTGGCGTGCTGGGCGAACTGTGGCCCGTGGGCATCGCGTGCGCGGTGATCAACCTGCCGTTCATGATCTGGGCCGTGCTCGCCTCGGTGAACGGGCTCGACCCCGATCTCGAGAACGCCGCGGCCAACTGCGGTGCGCCGCCGGTGCAGACGTTCCTCACCGTCACCCTGCCGGCCGTGATGCCCGGTGTGATCACTGGCGGGCTCATCCTGTTCGTGCTCGCGTTCAACGAGTTTCTCGTGAGCCTGCTGCTGACGGACGCCCATACCGTCACGCTCCCGGTCAGCATCTACAACTCCATCCGCAGCATCATCACCCCCGATCTCGCGGCCGTGTCGGTCGTGTACATCGTGGTGGCGGGCCTCGCCATCGTGCTGCTCGACCGTATCGTCGGGCTCGAAGTCTTTCTTCGCAGCAAGTAGTCGCCGCCGCTATCGTGCGCCGCAAGATGCCTTGCGCTGTGTTTAGCGGCTATGATCGGCCGGAAATCGCTCGAGCGGCCGGTTCCGGCGGCAGGCGACCGGCATTCCCTGGAGGCCAAATGAAACGACTGATCGCATCACTCGCTGTGTGCATGAGCGGCGTCGCCACCGCGCAGACTCAAGGGGTCTCGCCGACGGAAATCCTCATCGGCACGGCGCAGGACATGTCCGGCCCGATCGCGAGCCTCTCCAAGCCCACGGTGAACGGCATGCAGATGCGGATCGACGAGATCAACGCTGCGGGCGGCATCCACGGTCGCAAGCTGCGGCTGATCGTGGAGGACCACGGCTACGACCCCAAGAAGGCCGTGCTCGCCGCGCAGAAGATGGTCCAGCAGGACAAGATCTTCGCCACGGTCGCCTCCATCGGCACGCCCACGGCCATCGCGGCGATGCCGATTTACGAAGAGAAGAACATTCCCCATCTGTTCCCGCTGTCCGGCGCGCGGCAGATGTTCGAGCCGGCGCACCGCCTCAAGTGGTCTATCTTCGCGCCTTACTTCGAGCAGCTCCGCGCCGCCACGAAGTACCTCGTGAAACAGAAGGGCCACAAGAAGGTCTGCACCCTCTATCAGGACGACGACTTCGGGCTCGAGATCACCCGCGGTGGCGAGGCAGGCCTGAAGGACATGGGAATGGCCTATGTCGAGAAGGCCACGTTCAAGCGGGGCGCGACGGAGTTCTCGTCGCAGATCGCCAAGCTCCGCGCGGCAGAGTGCGACCTCATCGTGATGGGCACCATTGTCCGCGAGACCGTCGGCGCGATCGCCACCGCTCGCAAGCTTGGGTGGAACCCGGACTTCCTCGGCAGCAATGCCTCGCACTTCGACGTGATCCACAGGCTCGGCAAGGCTGCCACCAACGGCTACTACGCGTCCTGCACCGGCAACGTGCCGTATGCGGATGACGACGCGAAGACCGTGCGGGACTGGTTCGCGGCGTACAAGGCCAAGTATGGCGAGGACCCGTCCATCATGTCCGTCTTTGGCCATCAGGTCGTCACGACGTTTGCCAACGTGGCGCAGAAGGCCGGCCCGAACCTCACGGTGGATTCCCTGGTGAGCGCGCTCGAGACGTACAAGCAGGCGCCGGACTTCTTCGGCGCGGATGAAATCGTGTTCACCAAGACCAATCACCTCGGGACGGACCGCGTGCGCGTATGCCAGATCCAGAACGAACGCTGGGTACCCGTAAGCCAGTACCTGATCCAGTGACACCGGAGCAGTACAGGACCCGCGAGGCCAATCGCCGCGGTCAGGTCTGATCGACCGGCACGGTTGTAGCGGTCTTCGGTGCGGCGGGGATTTCGTGGTACGCGCAAGCTGTCGCCATCACCACGATCCCCGGACGGAGTCCGGGCTACGGCGCCACGATGCACCACCCAGGCACGACCCCGTAGCCCGGGCTCCGCCCGGGGACCGCGCCCACGCATCACGACCGGCCTCACGCGTGACTCCGCCGCAGCACTCGCAGGCGTCAGCGGCGAGCGAGGATGCCCATCTGCTTCGCGATGATCGAGAGCATCACTTCGTCCGCTCCGCCGCCGATGGAGGTGAGCCGCCCGTCGCGATACAGCCGCGACACCGGGTTCTCCATCGTGTAGCCCATTCCGCCCCAGAACTGCAGACAACTGTCGGGAATCTGCCTCGCCAGGCGGCCGGCCTTGAGCTTGGCCATCGACGCCAGCTGCGTGACGTCCTCCCCGCGCACCAGCATTTCCACCGCGCGGTAGGTAAGCGCCCGAAGCGACTCCAGTTCGGTCTGCAGTTCCGCCAGGCTGAAGTGCACCCACTGCTGCGCCAGCACCGTGCTTCCGAAAAGCTTGCGCTCGCGCGTGTACGCGATCGTCTCTTCGATGCAGCTCTGCAGGCTCTGCAGCAGCGTGGCGGCGGCCCATAGCCGCTCTTCCTGGAACTGCAGCATCTGGTAGGTGAAACCCTGACCTTCTTCGCCGATGCGAAAGCGCTGCGGAACCCGTACACCGTCGAAATGCACCTGCGCAGTGTCGGAGGCCATCATGCCGATCTTGCGGATCTTGCGCGATATGCTCACGCCCGGCGTGTTCATCGGCACGCAGAGGAGCGACTTGTTGCGATGGGCCGGCCCGTCCCCGGTGTTCGCGAGCAGACACATCCAGTCGGCCTGGGTGCCATTGGTCGTCCACATCTTGCCGCCGTCGATCACGTAGTCGCCACCGTCGGATCGCGCGGTGGTGCGGATGGAGGCGACGTCCGAGCCAGCCTCGGTCTCCGACACGCCCAGGCACGCCACGAACTCGCCGGTGATCGACGGCACCAGGAATTCGCGCCTCAGTTCGTCGGAGCCGAATCGGGCGAGCGCCGGCGTTGCCATGTCGGTCTGCACGCCGATGGCCATGGGCACGCCACCGCAGCGGATTCGGCCGAGTGTCTCCGCCATCACCATCGCAAAGGACCAGTCGAGTCCGCTGCCGCCATAGGCTTCCGGTTTCGTGAGACCGAGCAGCCCCAGCCGCCCGAGGCTGCGGAAGACCTCGTGAGCGGGGAAGATCTCGGCGGTCTCCCATTCCTCCACGTGCGGATTGATCTCGCGGTCGATGAAGCGGAGGAGGGTGTCGCGGACGGCTTCGTGCTCAGGGGTGAACTGCATGGCGTGGGCTCCGGCAGCGTTGACCCGACCAGTCTAAGCGACCGCGCCCGCCGGCAGCCAGCGCCTGCAACGCCCGGCAAGTTCCGCAAGACCCACGCGATCCGTGCGGGTCGCGCGGACCATCCCTGGTGGCTTCGCGTAGCATTGCCGGAAAGCGGGAGACGCCCGCCATGCCAGGGGGAAAACAATGAAAGCGGTGGTACCGATGGTGCTGTCCGGACTGATCGCCTTGCACGCTGCCGGTGCGGCTGCCCAGGCCGACCCGGAGAAACTCCGTGCGCTGGACAACGCCTACAAGGCGGGCGTCCTCGACAAGGACGAATACGAAGCGAAGAAGCGCGCGCTGCTGGCGGCCCGGCCCGCCAATCCGCCGGCCACCGCCAACGCGCCACAGCGATCCGCGGCGGCGCCGGCTGCCGTGCCCGCCAAGGGCGTGTACCGCATGCGCCTCGTCCGCGTGATGGACAAGCAGGGTTTCGGCGAGCCGGTGGAAGTCCTGCGAATGCTCATTCCCGCCGACTGGCGCTTCGAGGACCAGGTCAACTGGGATGGCAGCCAGTCCGGCTGCCCGGCCAACATCATCCAGGTGCGCTTTCGCGCCGTGGCGCCCGACGGCATCACCGGGCTGGAGGCCTTCCCGTCCTATGCGTGGACGTGGACCGACGACCCGATGATGCAGTCCATCCTGCGGCAGCAGGCCGCCAACCGCACCGGCTGCGCCCCGTACCCCGCGATGGGGGCAGCCGACTTCATCCGCAACATGGCGGTGCCGGGCCTGCGTGCCGGAGCGCAGCCCCGCGACGTGGAACCGCTGCCCGGCGTGGCGCAGGCGGAGCAGCGCGTGGCGGAGAACAACGCCCGACCGCTCATTCAGGCCGGCTACGTGCGCGGCGTGCGTGTGGACGCCGCCCGTGTGCGACTCGAGTACAGCGTCGGCAATCGTCCGGTGGAGGAGTGGATGGCCGCCACGGTGTCGACCAGCATCACGCCTGCGGCCAGCACCGCCGAGCTGATGCAGGGCAACATGAACTACAACTCGAGCAACTACAGCGTCGGGGCTTACAACGTGTTCGGCGTGAGGGCGCCGCGAGGTGAACTGGCCGGCCGCGCGAACCTGTTCGGCATGATTGTCTCGTCCGTCCGGATCAACCCGCAGTATCTGGCTGCCGCGGCAAATTTCATTGCCAGCATCAACAAGATCAACACCGATGGCGCGAAGGATCGACATCGCATCTGGCAGGAGGCCAATGCCTCCATCCAGAAGACCTGGCAGGAGACGCGGCGCAACCAGCAGGAAGTGCAGGACCGTCAGGCCGAGCAGTTCGGGCAGATGATCCGCGGCGTGGAGAACTACGTGGACCCGCGCACCAACGAGCGCATCGAACTCTCCGCCGGCTACCGCAACGCGTGGACCAACGGCAAGGGCGAGTATCTGCTGAGCGAAACGCCGGGGTTCGATCCGGCCGCGACCTTTCGGGAAGACTGGCGCGAACTGAAGCGGGAGCGATAGGAGCGGTCCGCATGACCTGAGAGATTCCGCAGGTCATGCAGATCGCCTCACCTATTTCGCGGGCACCGCGCGGAACACCCTGCCGGTTGTGCCGTAAGGGCCGAACGTGTCGTTGGTGAGCACGTAGAGTTCGCCGGAGAGATCCTCGGCGAGCCCGACGATGCGGCTGTCCACCTTGAGCAGCGGTTCGTACGGCCACAATCCGCTCCCGCCATCGCGCGGGGTGGCGACGAAGATCTGTCCGGACGGTTGCTTGAAGTTGGCGCTCCAGTCCGAGAACACCAGCTTGCCCGCGAGCGACTGAATTGCCTCGCCGCGGTAGCGCCGAACACCGGTGATGGCGGTGCCGACGCCCGCGATGCCGAGCTTCGTGTCCGGATGCGAGGCCTGCATGTTCGGGTACTCGACGACGGGCATGCGGATCGGGGCGCCGGTCTCGTCGTGGTCTGGACACTCGGCGGGCGGCTGCCGCGGGTGCAGCCGGTCCACGCAATGCGTGGCTTCGCGCAGCGGCCAGCCGAAGTTGCCGGGGCCTTGCACGCGATAGGCGGCTTCCCAAAGAGTCTCGGCGATTGCCGTCACATAGAAGTCGCCGCTCGCGTCGCGATCGAAGGCGATGCGGTAGGGATTGCGGAAACCCCAGGCCCAGATCTCCGGACGCCCGCGACTGCCCGATAGCGGATTGTCGGCGGGTGTTGCGTATCCGGGAAAGCCGCGATTCACGTCCAGCCGGAGGATCTTGCCGAACAGCGAGTGCGTATCCTGCGCGAGGTTGTCCCACGCAAGCGCATCCTCGATAACATCGAATGCCTCCCAAAGCACCTTCGGCCCGACCCCATGGGAGACGCCGCCGTCCCCCAAGCCGATGTAGAGATGACCGTCGGGACCGAAGGCGAGTCCACCCCCGTTGTGCTTGCGGCTGGGCCAGTCCACTTCTAGCAGTACGCGCTCCGACTTCGCGTCGATGCGCGTGCGATCACCGGGATGCGCAGTGAACTCCGAGATGCGCCGCGTGTAGTTCCACCCTTGTGGTGCGCTGGCGCGCAGCGGTGCGGAGTAGCTCACGTACACGCGGCCGTTGCGGCGGAAGTCCGGATGCACGGCGAAGCCGAGCAGTCCGCGTTCGTCGAAGCCCTTCTCGAGTGGCAACAGGCGATCGCGGATGTCGAGGAACGGTTCGCTCTGAAGCTGCCCGTCCCGGGTGAGCACCTTCACGACGCCGTCCTGCTGGACGACGAGAAGGCGGCCTGTGCCGTCCGGCGTTTCTTCCAGGTGGATCGGTGCGGTCAGGCCTTCGGCGAGCGGTTGCAGAGCGATGTCGGCGGCCTGGGCCAGCGTGGCGAACGCGAAGGCGCAGGCCGAGAACAATGGACGGATGACGGACATGGGAGATGGGTTTCCAGGGGGATGATCGGCCGGGTTGACCGGAGTTCGGGTGGAACACGACGACACCGTCGTCCGTGCGGCACCGGATAGGCGCTGCTGCGACGACTGCCGTGCAGGAAACGAGCGTGGAAATACCTGGGTCGGCGCGGGAAGCACACTGCGGCCGACCGCTGACTTCGAGCCCGGCGACGATAAGGGAACCCTCGCGGTGCGGCCATGGAGGTTTTCCTGGCGACACCAGGAACCGCACCGTATTGCCCCTCATGATTCGAAACAGATGCCACGGGGCAGCGTTCGTTGTGGGTCACTCGAGCAGGGCTTCGTTGTCGCTCGACACGACGTAGGTGCCGTCACCAGACCGCGGCGGCACGCCTCTCTTTTTCACCGTCGCGGAGGGTCGGCGCATGAGCAGTCCGCCTTATTCCTCGCTCGGACGGTCGGGCGTATGCTCCTCGTCGGTCCGCCGGCGGGGTGCCGTCGGACCACCACCTGGAGCGAGGAGTCGCAATGAAGCGATCGGCAGGTCGATGGTTGGCAGCGTTGCTGGCGGCGGCGGTGGTGGTGATTCCGCAGACGGTGAGTTCCAACGAACCGCCGCCCTGGGCCTATGCGGTGAACCCACCCGGGTCACAGATGCCGCCCGACGACGGCGTGCCGCGGCGAGTGCCCGGCAGCGATCGCACCTTCAGCATCACCCAGCTGCGGGATCTTTTCGGGGTACCCGACTGGCATCCAACAGATCATCCGGCCATGCCGGAGCCGGTGGGCAAGGGCCGGCGTCCCGACGCGCTGGCCTGCGGGTTCTGCCACCTGCCCAACGGCATGGGCCGGCCGGAAAACTCCAGCCTGGCTGGGCTACCGGCCGAGTACATCGTCCAGCAGGTAGCGGATTTCCGGACGGGTGCGCGCAAAAGCTCCGAGCCGCGTTCGCTGCCGGTCAACTTCATGATCCGGACCGCCAAGGCCGCCACGGAGGAAGAGGTGAAGGTCGCGGCCGCGTACTTCGCGTCGCTCCCGACGCGCCGCTGGATTCGCGTGGTCGAGACACCGACCGTCCCGACCACGCACGTCGCCGGGTGGATGCTGGTCGCGACCGAGCCGACCGGCACCGAACCCATCGGCAGTCGGATCATCGAAATGCCCGAAGACCTGGAACGGACGGAACTGCGCGACTCGCTCTCGGGCTTCGTCGCGTACGTACCGCCGGGCAGCGTGGAGCGCGGGCGTGCACTCGCGACCGAAGGCGCCGGCCGCACGGTGGCATGCGCGGTATGCCACGGTGCCGAACTGAAGGGGCTCGGCCCCGTGCCCGCGCTGGCAGGCCGCTCCCCCAGCTACATCGTTCGGCAGCTCCACGACCTGCGCAACGGCAACCGCAACGGCCTGTGGGCCAGCCTGATGAAGCGGGTGGTCGCCGGTCTCAGCGACGATGACATCGTGGACCTGGCGGCGTACACGGCGTCGCTCGCGCCTTAGTGGAAGAGCGGAGCGGTCGCCGGGACGCGCTCAAGAAGATGGACGGCGTCGCTATTGTTGGTGACTTCCGGGGCTGGGCCGGCCAATCGAATGATCTTCAGTGGACGCGGGGCGGAGTAGGGCGGCTTGCTGGTCGTGACAGCGGCAGGATTGTTTCCCGCCTGGGCGCCTTGCCGCCGAGATCGGCGGGATTCGTGCGCGAATGGACATGGGGGATTTCCGTTCGTATCCTGTGTCGAAGCTAGCGTCCGTACGCCCCCGTGGGGCGGTCAGGAGTCGTTTGCGGGGTAGGGAAAGTGGGCGGGATGGGGTACTTGTTGGCCGATTTCTGATGTATCGGATGGCTGGTTATGTATACAGTACGGCGTTCCTTATGAATGGGATGCAAGGTACTGAAGGGATTGAGAAACGGTGCCCGTGTTATTTAACGGAAGGTGATGTTATGGCGCAAACCTGTCTCCCTAAATCACGTTAGCCGCCACAGGAGCCCTCGTGCGACCCCTTCCATCGATGATCATTGGGGTTTTTTTGATTGCGCCCTTTCTATCGAATGCGCACGACATCGTATTTCTCGGAGATGAGAGCCGTATACGACTCCTAGCATCGTGTGAGCCGTGCCGAAGTTGGCAGTTGGAGATCGCGACACCAAAGTCGGAGGCGTCCGCCCACGAAGTCGCAAGCACGGCCCAAAAGGCACGCCATGCCGTAATCGTGATTGATGCTTCCGTCGGTCCCCTTCCGATAACTAGAGAACACGTACTCATTGCTCGCCAGGCGGGTATTCCGAGCCTTTCCTTGATGTTCACCAACGTGTCCAAGGTGGAAGGAATGCGAGACGCAGGCGAACTTCTAGAGCTGGAAGAGCTTGAAGGCCGAGAGTTGATGAACAAGTATGAGATGGGTGGCGACAAAGCGCTGGTGTTTCATGAATCTTCTATCCGAGCCATCAAGCGGCTTCGCACCAACGGCGTTGGAATGGATGCGGTCCTTAGAGCAGTCCAGAGCCTCCCCGAGCGAAAGGAGCGTGCCCTTGAGCCGTTCTCCGGAAAGAAGTTCTTTGCTTATCTGTACCTACTCACTACTCAAGAATCCAAGCACACCACCCCTTTGAAGAATGATGCATCCGTTGGCCTTTGGATCAACGGTCAGTCAGTGAGGGTTCGTGTGCGGTCAAAGCAGGCAATGCAACCTGGCGGCAGTGGTGAAATGGAGTTTGAGGCGGACAAGCCAATAGTTGCCCCCATCGGTTCAAGGCTTCTACTTGAGCGCAGTGGAAGAGTCGTCGCTGCCGGCGTCCTATCGCGTGGCGGCTAACCCATCCATCGAGAGAACGTCACCCGGCAAGCCGGGCGCCGCCTCTCATGTCAAGCGTTACAAGTCAATGCGCGGACGCCTCGCTTTCCTTGCGATTTGCAGCTTGCTCGTAAGCATTCCTGGGACTGTATTCTCCCAGGTAACTTGTTCCTGTATGGAAGGAAGCCTTGATGACAGTGGACAACTCTGCTTGCCATCGGCCATTGACGGTTTTCAAACAAGGCCCGTGCTTGACGAACGCCGAGCCGTTTTGAGGGGGTATCGGAATTCCGTCGGCGGCGGGTATATCGGGCCGACTCATCGGTTAGCAATCACTGTGTACTTCTACGACCGCGAAGTACCAGATGAGGTATCCGATGCTAAAGAGGTCCGGGCTGCCCTCGCGGAAATCCTGCGATCCCATAAGGGCGCTCGCGTTGAAATGGGAGGAAAGGGTTCGTTGCCTCTTGCGGGCAATCCGACCGAAGCACACGGCGGGGTACTCACGTGGCGCGAAGGCAGTAACGACTATGCTTCATTCCTATGGCTCATCCCACGAACGTCGCGATGGATAAAGATTCGCGGAACGTACGTTCGGCCACTTGGCGGGGAAGCTGAAGCAATGCGCATTGTCATTGAATCGATTCACAAAGTCGTCAGCTCCATATGTGTCCTGCGGTGACATCGACTTCTAACTCTAGGTGGAACGGACGAGCCGCGGCCCGCCGTGCCGGCGCGAAGAGCGTCGCGGCGCCCCGCCGTTCACCAAGACGTTGGGCATTCGTGTAGACACCCGCCATGGAGAAGGTGACGCAATCACAGGGAGTAGCGCTGGCCGACCTGTTGGAGAAGGTGCTAGCCGGCGAAGTCACGATACAAAGCGTTATCGATGCGCCCGAGAACGATAACGCGGCCTTGGCGTCTTGTTTCCATGGACTTCAACACTTCCTGTTGGACCAAACGCTCCGCGAGTCGGACCCCGCATACCGCCAGATGCAGGAGCGAGAAATGCGCCTCCTGATTGGGTGTCTTTGGGATGGAGCAAGTACCGAGGCAATTCGGCGCATCTCCTTCTTGGGGTCGACAGAGTGACGGCTCATAAAGAGACCACGAATTCATGCTTCGAACGTCGCCCTTCACCTCAGGCGTGTCAGCACCGCCTCAACTCACAGGGGCGGCTGTCAGGCCCAACAGTGCGCTCGTTCGGACTGGCCTGCGGCCAGCCGCACAGCGCTGATCGTTAGCCACGTCATGCACGTCACATCACCCAAGGAGTCGCTTCTTGCCGGCGCAAGCATTCTGGAACCTGCCCTGGTGCCCCACGGTTTTGCGTTCGTCCTACGTGATGAAGGTTCCGGCTCGGGCGGTCACTTCGCTTGGGGTGAGTACGTTCGCGACGATCGCCGGCTTGAGCTTCACTATCGTGTGAGCCTCGGCCTAGTCGCATATCATGCTTCTGGACGGCGCGCCTCACACGAGGCGTATATGCGCGAGTTGGGCGTTTGGAAGGAATGCCAGTACCCAGGCTTCTCTCAAGACGAGGTCCAGGTTTTCCACGCACTGGCCCACGACCTTGCATTCGCACGAGACTTCGTAGAAGGCGATGCAGGGACCCTCGTAGCTGCGGCCCACCGAGAGAACATAGCCACTGTGGAGCGGTCGGAACACTTACAGGCAAGCTACGCCGGTGACACTAGAGCCGTAGAAAGGATGCGCGCCCTGTTCAAAGAGGGCCGGTACGCGGAAGTGGTGGAACTCTTTGACAAACTCCACTCCCAGCACCTTCTCTCAGATGCTCAGCTTCGCCTCGTCCAAATTGCCCGTGAAAGAATCGGCTAACCCGCGCATCCACCCGACCGCCAACGGCGCGCTTCGCCCGCCGTCGCCGTCAGGTGATGCTATTCGTTAGCCCGCATGGACTACCCACTACTGACACCTCCCCGAGAATTAGAGAGCTTTCCTGATCTTGGCCCAGGCGAAGCGGCAGACCTCTTCGAATGGTTCGTCTCTCAGGAAGATGAACGGGTGTCGCTACTTTCACAGGCATTTGAGGCCGAAGTCGGCCTCCGAGCAAGTCATGACAAGCATGGGCTTGGTCTGCTTTGGGCATGGATCGCCCGATGTATTGAAGTAGTCCCAGCAGAGACGGCACCTATTAACATCCACGGGATGTCTATCCCAAACCGCCAACTATCATCCGGCTCTTTAGCATTAGCCATTGATTTGGGTTTCTTCATCGCAACGTTGCTCCGATCCAACAACCCTTGTGTTCATTGGATGCTGTGGACGAAGAGTAAGGACTACTACTTTCAAAAGCCCGTTCTCGCCGTTCAAGGTGGCAGGCCTTTCATTCCATCAGATCCCGTCATTGCAGAGATGTGGAAGGTTGTTCGTGGTGAGCGCAACGATCAGGCACTAATAACGACAATCGAGCGGATAGAAGATCGGCTGAGCAAGGAGTGTGAGAGTGCGGGCTAACAATTCCGTCGAGAGGGACCGCCCACAAGCTGCGCTTGTGGGTTCCCTTCGCGGCTTCGCCGCTACGGCGGCCCCTCACGTCAAACGTTGGACCTCCGCCCCATGAGACTCCTCGACGCGGACAAGCAGCTGCCACTGTGGAACGTCCAGTTGTACTTGACGACGTCCGAGGCTCACCAGGTTGTGGCTGCGCTCACCCGCCTGCTGGCCGATCCAGAGGCGAACGACCACAAACACGTGGTCGCGCTGGATGGACTTCGAGAGATCTCAGTCTCCCTGGTTACACCGCGGAAGCTTGAAGACCTAAGTAGATACACCGAAGCTGAACGACGGATGTTCGAGGAGAGTTAAGTGGGTAGAGAAGCGGTGTCCAACCCGGCGCTCGTGCGGACTGGCCGCCTGCGGCGTCCAGCCTCACAGCTCTATCGTTGGGCGTCGTGATACGAGGCTTCGACTGTTGAGCCCCAATCTATCTGGTTTCCTCCCTAGACTACTTGTCTACGTCGGATCGCTTCTGGTCGCCGGCTTCTACTTGCTATCGACAGCAGGGTGGTTACTCGCAAACTATCTCGCGCTGACCGGGTCACTCGGTGAGGATGGTCTCGTTACGATTAATCGGTTGACGCTAGTTGACGCATTCGTTCGCGTAGCGCAGGTCGTCCTCGTATCCCTCGCTTCAATTCTGCTGATCATGAAGAGGAAGGCCTCTCTGCCCCTGTTTGTCGCCACCGCCCTGTCTAGTATGCTTTGCACGACACTCATAGGGCATTGGGGCATAAGCTTTCTGGCAGGCCTCGTCCCACTTCTGCTAGTCGTGATCACGACCATGTACGTCTACTGGCAAGTCAAGGTCGGCCTTCTCAAATGAAGGCGTGGCCCAACCAAACGCTCGTTCGGACCGGCCGCCTGCGACGTCCGGCCCCACACCTATTGCGTTGGGCATCACAAACAAAAGCTTGCTCTGGCATCTCCGAGGTACAGCAATGACTAGAAGATTGATCAGCTCTGGTTCTACTTTCGAGCAGGAAATTGGATACTCGCGTGCAGTGGTGGTCGGCGAGTGGGTTTTCGTTTCTGGAACCACCGGCTTCGACTACTCAAGCATGACCATCGCAGATGGATTGCCCGAGCAGGCGGAGCAGTGCTTCAAGAACATCGCAGCAGCGCTATCGCAGGCAGGGGCAAGCCTGCAAGACGTTGTTCGTGTCACATACGTGCTCCCCAATGGAGCCGAGTTTCCGGAGTGCTGGCCAATCCTTCGAAAGTACTTTGGTGATGTACGCCCGGCTGCCATGATGATCTCTGCTGGGTTGTCTGATCCACGAATGCGGATCGAGATCGAAGTCACCGCGTTGAAGAGATCGGTGGCGTGAAGGTTTGTGCCGTGACGCCCAACCATTCCATCGAGCGGATGCCCAACCGGCTGCGCCGGTCGGTCCCCGCTCATGGCCAGCGTTGAAGCTGTAGAAAAACCCCCTCCCACCCCTTGATCCTGGGTCTCCCCCTCGGCATCATCGTCGCAACAGCGTTGCTGCGGAGAAGTCGCCGATGCCGAACTTCCGTCCCGTCGAGAGGCACCTCAAGTTCCTCGCCATCGACTTCGAAGCGCAACTGCTTCCCGGCACCTTCGAGCACGCCGTGAGCGTGCTGGTCGACGAAGAACTCGACCTCACGCCGTTCGTCGAGACCTATCGCAACGACGACACGGGAGCTCCCGCCTACCACCCTGGTGTTCTCCTCAAGGTCATCCTGTTTGGCTACAGCCGTGGGCTGATCAGCTCACGCGCCATCGCCACGGCGTGCCGCCAGCACGTGCAGTTCATGGTGCTGAGCGGGGACAGCCGGCCTGACTTCAGCACGATCGCCGGGTTCGTCAGCCGGCACGACAAGGCGATCCAGGCGCTGTTCACCCAGGTGCTGATGATCTGCGGGCGAGAGGGGCTGATCGGTGGGGAGATGTTCGCCATTGACGGGGTGAAGCTTCCCAGCAATGCCGCGAAGGCGAAGAGCGGGCTGAGAGAGGACTTCGAGCGAGAGGCGCAGAAGATCGAGAGGGCGGTGGAGAAGATGGTGGCCGAGCACCGCCGGCAGGATGCAGCGAAGGTCGAAGCCGAACCCGCGCAGGCCAAGAAGCGGCTGGAGAAGGTCAGCCGAATGAAGGCCCACGCGCAGGAGCTCCGCGCATGGCTCAAGAAGAACCCGGAAGATCGTATCGGCGCCAGCGGCAAGCCGGTGCTGAGCAACCGCACGGACAACCAGTCGGCGAAGATGTCCACGGACAAGGGCGTGGTGCAGGGTTACTGCGCCGTGGCAGCGGTGGACGAGAAGCACCAGATCATCGTGGCTGCGCAAGCGCACGGCACCGGATCGGAGCAGGCACTGCTGCCGGGGATGGTGGAAGACCTGAAGACGGTCCTGGAACCCGAGAGCGTGATCGTCGCCGACGCGGGCTACCACAGCGAAGCGAACCTGGCCCACCTGGAAGCCGAGAAGGTCGAGGCCTACATCGCCGACCGCGGGTACCGGGACCGAGACGAGCGATACGAAGGCCAGGCCAAACACAAGGCGAAGGCTGATGCGCTTTGGGACAAGAGCCCGAAGGTACCGAAGAAGGGCCGATTTGCGGTGAGCGCGTTCACTGTTGCGAAGGATCGGACCCACGCGGTATGCCCCGCCGGCAAGAAGCTTTACCGCAGCGGCGCGAACTGCAACATCGACGGTCGGCAGGCGATCAAGTTCAAGGCGGCGCAGGGAAGCTGCGCGAACTGCTCGATGAGGACGCGCTGTCTACGCACCCCGGACCAAACCTCACCACGATCGATCGCCGTGTTTGTAGGCCGACACGCCAACGCGCTCGAACGGCCGATCGAGCGTATGCGGCGCAAGCTCGACAGTGAGAAGGGCCGACAGATGATCACCCGTCGCTTCCCGACAGTGGAACCGGTGTTCGCGAACCTGCGGCACAACAAGGGCCTCGACCGGTTCACGCTGCGAAGCCGAAAGAAGGTGGAGGGGCAGTGGAGGTTGTACTGCCTGGTGCACAACATCGAGAAGCTGATGAAGGCGAGGTGTGCGGAATGAGGATAGGGGCGGAGAGGAACGACCTTCTCGGAATGGCCGACGCCAGCGCGGAGACCGGACAACTACCGTCGGAATTGACCGAAAACGGGGGCGACGTATGATCACTACTGTCTGGCCGCGTAGACGGCTTTTTCTACAGCT